>Ga0181537_10004501_pt1 | contig 11580 bp, 8 predicted proteins | sample PEATcosm2014_Bin_39_FD_119765 | JGI IMG/M metagenome (GOLD analysis project Ga0181537, IMG submission 119765) | Peatland microbial communities from MTU Mesocosm Facility, Houghton, MI, USA - PEATcosm2014_Bin23_10_metaG | ecosystem: Environmental > Terrestrial > Soil > Wetlands > Peat | place... | reverse complement strand
TCACCCTCGCCGGGGCTGATTGTCATGGCGGGCCTACTCCTCTTTCTTGCTGTCGTCGGTCGTTCTTACGTTCCGGGTGATGTGTTATGCCGTGCGCCGCTCGAAGATGTGGACCACGCTCGCCACGTTGTCGCTGCCGTGCCACCCGCCGGCGTTCTGGGTCAGGGCGATCCGGGCCCCGGGCACTTGCCGGCCGCCGGCCGTGCCGCGCAGCTGGGCGACGGCCTCGACGATCTGGGCTAGGCCGGTGGCGCCGATCGGATGACCGCGGGCCAGCAGGCCGCCGCTCGTGTTGACCGGCTGCGAGCCGCCCAGCGTGGTGTTACCGCTTCGGATCAGCGCGGCGCCGCCGCCGGGCTCGGCCAGGCCGAGCTGCTCGTAGATGAGCAGCTCCGCGGACGCGGCAGCGTCATGCACCTCGACGCAGTGCAGATCGGCGGGTCCCAGCCCGGCCTGCTGGTACGCGGCCGCGGCCGCCAGGCTGGTCACGCTCGTCATCCCGGCGACGGGAGCGGACCTCGCGGCCGACGCCAGGACCGTGACGGCGGGCCCGGCCGGGCACAGGTCCCGGCTGACCAGCAGCGCCGCGGCGGCGCCGTCGGAGATCGGCGAGCACATCTGCAGGGTGAACGGCCAGACGATCTCCCGCGCCGCCAGGACCTGATCGACCGTGAGCTCGCCGCCGTACTGGGCGGCCGGGTTCAGCTGCCCGTGCCGGTGGTTCTTGACCACCACCCGGGCGAGGTCGGCGCGCGTCGTCCCGGTCCGCTCCATGTACCGCAACGCGGCCCCGGCGTACATGTCCATCAGGAAGGACCGCCCGGCCGGCAGGTCCGCGGGCGCGGTCTCGACGTCGACCGAGCCGCCGATGGCCGCGAAGGAACGGGCCTTGTCCGGGTGAGTCATCTTCTCGGCGCCGACGGCCAGCACGGCGTCGTGCACGCCAGCCGCGACCGCCTGCCAGGCCAGGTGGAACGCGGTGGACGCCGAGGCACAGGCGTTCTCGACGTTGAAGACCGGGATCTCGCCCAGGCCGAGCGGCCGGAGCAGGAACTGCCCGGCCAGCATCTCCTGGCCCGTCATCGACCCGGCCACGGCATTGCCGAAGTAACAGGACTGCACGTCCCCGACCGACTGGCCGGCATCCTTCATCGTGGCGACGACGGCCTCGCCGGTAAGGTCCTTCAGGGTGCGGCCCGGCTGCTTGGCGAATCTGGTCATGCCGATGCCGGCCACGTAGACATCCCGCATCATGCGTCTCCTGACCGAGGCCGGCGCTCAGCGGCGGCAGGTGAGGTAGGTCCAGGTGCACGGGAACGAGTCCTGGCCGGGGAACAGCTTCTCCAGGCTGTACTTGATCAGGAACAGTCGCCGGCCCACCGCCTCGGCGGACGGGGGCGCGCCTTCCACCTTCTCCGAGCCGCCCACCCAGCTGAGCACGCCGTCGTGATAGGTGCTCAGCAGCCGGTACCACTCGTCGATGCGGGCGAAGACGGTTTCCTCGAAGACGTGCAGCACGGTGAATCCGGCGTCCTGGAACGCCTGCAGGTACAGGTCGAGGGGGCGGACCGGCACGAATACCTTCTCCCTGAGCCTGGCGTGCCTGGACATCAGGGCCGCGTCGTCGAGCGTCTCGCGATATTCAGCGAACGCCGGCTCGGCGCGCACGATGCCGGCCGCGATGTCATTGACCCGGGCCACGGTCTCGTCGATGATCCATTCGCCCGGCCTGGCGTGCGGGTTGCGCATGTTGCCGGAGCAGACGAACGCCATCCCGCCGGGACGCAGGACCCGCGCCCAGGAGGCCAGTGTTTCATCCAGGTCGTAGTACAGGTGGATGGCGTTGGTAGCGGTGAGAGCGTCGGCTCCCCGGTCCATCAGGTCAGCGCCGACGACCTCGTCGAGTGACTGAAGGCGCTTCTCGGCCTTGAGCCACTGGAGTAGCCGGAAGGCCACCCGCTCGTCGTCCCGGAATGTCTCCAGTGCGACGCGGAGGAACTTCGGCGACGCGTCCACATTGAGTATGCCGACCGGATAGCTGATCGACTCAAGCAGACGCCGGGTCAGGATCCCCGTGCCGCTGGAGTAGTCGACGAGCAGGTCGCCGGGCGCCAGCGTCGCGAGCGCCTGGGCGACCGTCGGTTCCAGGTTCTTGTACCACCCGTGGCTGCCGACGTCATCGTAGCTGAGCCCGAATTGGTCGACGGGCTGGCGTGTCCATTCTTCATCCGGGATCCGGGCGAAATCACCCGGCCAGGAAAATGCGTCAGGGGATGCGGGGGCGGGCCTGCTGCGGACCGACGTAATGCTCATGGCGTCTCCGGATAGTCGCGGATTCCTGCATCATCATTGTTCCGCGACACGATGCCGCCGGAACAGCCGTTACGTGATACAAATTGCGCGGGCCGTTCCTTGTGTTCCTGGCACAAGAAAGCGGCTAGGCACCCCGGCCGGCTCGCGATCCGAGCGAGCCGCGGAGGTAAGCAATTGTCTCCTGCAGGCGGCGGATCTCCTGCTCCAGCGAGGTGATTACCGCATCCTGATCATGCTCGGCAGCTCTCGGCGGATCAATAAGATGCCCGCAGCGCGGGCACTGGCGCTGCCGGGTTGTTTTGCCATTCACCTGGACCCCGCAACCGGTTAGGCCGTCACCTCCGGTGGTGTACGGCCTTTTATTCCATGATGCAACCGCGGCAATGCCACGGGAATTGGTGCGCCGCTACGAATTTGACCCCGCAATTCTTGGGCCGGCCGCACAACACCGGCGGGAGCAGATGGTATGCTGGTTACCGTTCTCTCTGGAAGCGATGGATGACGCGTGGCCACGACCGACCCCCGGAAGCTGCCGAGCCGCTCACAGAACGCCACACAGAACGAGGGACAGGACAGCGGGCGCGAACGGATAAGCCGGGCCGCTTACGAACTGTTCAGCCGGGAAGGCGTCCGGGCGGTGGGAGTCGATGCCGTCACCGCCAGGGCCGGCACCGCGAAGATGACGCTGTACCGGAATTTTCCCTCGAAGGATGACCTGATAATCGAATTCCTGCGCCGTCGCGAACAGCTCTGGACCCACGATTGGCTAAAAGCCGAGAGCACGCGGCGCGGCGAGACTCCCCGCGAGCAGCTGCTGGCGATATTCGATGTGTTCTCTGAGTGGTTCGGCAGTCCCGACTTCGAGGGCTGCTCATTCCTCACGACGATGATCGAGATCAATGACCGGGAACACCCGGTGCACCAGGCGGCCGTCGGGCACCTGGCAAATATCCGGGACTATATCGAAAAGCTGGCCGCCGAGGCAGGCATCGGCGACATCGATTCATTCGCCCGGCAGTGGCATATCCTCATGAAGGGTGCCATCATGGCGGCTCACGAGGGCGATACCGCGGCGGCCGCCCGGGCCCGGGAACTCGGTGAGCTGCTGCTCAAGAAGCACGGCTGCTAACCTGCCCGGGACCGGGCGTCTCGACGCCGGGGATTAGCCGATGCCGAGCTTCTCGGCCGCCAGCTTGGTCCCCTCGACCCGGTTGGTGATCTTCTGGAACGCCGTGTCGCGGGCGAAGTCCGGCGATCCGTGGCTGGGCTTCTCATCGATGCTGAACGGGGAGAACCCGCAGTCGTCGGTCGAGCCGAGCTGTTCCTTCGAGATGAAGTTGGCCGCCCGCACCAGCGCGTCCCGGACCTCCTCCGGGCTTTCCACCCGGGGGTTCAGCGGGTTGATCACCCCGACGTAGGCCACCTGCGCCACGCCGTTGGCGTCGTCGCGCAGGTGCTCCCCGATGAGCTTGTAGACCCGGTCCTTATCCCGTTCGCTGGCCAGCTGGATCAGGAAGTACCCGGCGTTCATCGTGAACATGCTGGGCAGCAGGTCGCTGTACGGGACGTCGGCGCTGTGCACCGAGTCCCGGTCGCCGCCCGGGCAGGTGTGGATTCCGATCCGGGTGCGCTCGTCCGCGCTGAAACGGTCGAGCACCCGGTTGTTCAGCTCGATGAAATGCGGCAGCATGTTCCGGCCCGTCCACGGGTTCCGCGCGTCGTTCCTGGTCGCCAGCCGTCCCTCGGTGAAGTCGATCGACACCCGACCGGCTCCGGCGGCAAAGGCCTGGCGCACGTCTTTCTCGCACTCGTTGACCAGGTCCTCCTCGAAGGCCTCCCGGGAGTAGCCCGGAAGCTCGGAATCCAGCGGGTACAGCAGGGCGAGCATCGAAGGGGCGATCACGGCCTGCTTCATGGGCCGGTGCGCCAGCGGTATCGACTTGCGCAGCGTGTCCGCCGCGTAGGTCTGGTATCGGAACGGCCCGCCGGTCAGCCGCGGCAGCTGCCGGGTGTGGCCGTCGGCGAAGATCGCGAAGTACTGGCCGCCGTCTCCGGCCAGGTGGTCGGCCAGCCCGGTGCCGGCCAGGGTGTCGGTGATCGCGTACGTCGCGAAGCTCGACCAGCGCTGCTCGCCGTCGGAGATGATCGGCGCGGGCGTGGCCTCGTACCGCTCGATCGTCTCCCGCACCGCCTTGTCCTGCTCGGCCTCCAGCTGATCGCGGCTGATCTGGCCCGCGTCGTACTGGGCGTAGGCCTCCTGCAGCCAGCTCGGGCGCGGCAGCGAACCGACGGGCTCGGTCGGGATCCCGGTGTCGGTCCTTGGGTTGTAGTCGGTCATGGCTCTGGTTCTCCTTGCGTCGTCGGCGAGCGCAGCGTAGCACTGCGTAGCACTGCTCAGAACGCGGACACGGATGACCCGGCTGAACAAAAAGCCTGTTCGGGACGGCGTGCACCCCGGCTCGTTCGGTAGATTAGAGAGAGACCGGCCTGTCTCATAGGGTTAGCTGGATCATAGGCCCGCCACCGCCAGCGGTCAACGGGATGTTACGCAGGTATTTCGCTGGGGAGTCTTGGCCCGGCCGCCGGCCCGGAGTACGGTGAGTGAGACCGGTCTGTCTCTTAGGTAACCGTCTGGCGAGCAGGTCAGCCCGGTAACCGGAGAGCTATTCCGGCTGCCCGGGACTGGCCGTGGCCCTTTGGTGGTGCCTGATGGAGACAGACCCGCAGCCGGGTTCCCGCCCGGCGCTGGACCGCGTGCTGCGCAGTCGCGTGCTGGTGTGCGACGGCGCGATGGGGACGATGCTGCATTCCGCCGGGGTCCCGCTGGACCGGTCGCTATCCGGGCTCAACCTGGCCCGGCCCGATCTGGTCCGCGACCTGCACGCCGCGTACCTGGCGGCCGGCGCGGACATCGTGCAGACGAACACCTTCGACGCCAACCGCCCGCGGCTGGCCCGGGCGGGCCTGCAGGACAGCGTGGCGGAGATCAACATCGCCGGGGCTCGTCTCGCGCGGGAGGCCGTCCGGGAATCCGGCTCGGCTGCGCTGGTCGCGGGCAGCGTCGGGCCGGTGGTGAGCGCCGCCGCAGCCCGGATCCCGCACGCGGATCGCGAGCCGATCCTGCGCGAGCAGATCGCGATCCTGGCCAGCTGGGTCGATCTCATCATCCTGGAGACCTTCGGCGATACCGAGTCGCTCGCGCAGGCCGTGCACGTCGCGCTCGCCGAGTGCGACCTGCCGGTCATCGCCCAGCTCACCTTCGGCGACGACGGCCGGACCCTGGGCGGCGAGGAACCACGCGCCGCGGCGGCCGCGCTCGGCGCGCTCAACGTCACCGCGATCGGCGCGAACTGCACGGTCGGCCCGGCCGTGCTGCAGGACGTCGTCGCGGAACTCGCCGCGGGTGCCGCGCTGCCGGTCACCGTCCAGCCCAACGCCGGCGTGCCCCGCCGTCTGGGGCACCAGCTGCGGTACGCGCGTAACACCGAGTACTTCGCGGCGGCGGCCCGCCGGTTCGTCGCGAGCGGGGCGACACTGGTAGGCGGGTGTTGCGGCACCACTCCGGCGCACATCAGGGCCATCGCCACCGCGGTGAAGGACCTGCGCCCGAGCCCGGCCGCGGCTGCTGCCGGGCCCGCGCGCCGGCGTCCGGCCGTCTTCGCCGTGCCGCCGGAGCCCGTGCCCCAGGCGCCGGCCGGATGGCCGGACCCGGGCCGTTTCGCGGTGGTAGCGGGAGTGCGCGCCCCGGGCGGCCAGGACATCTCCGCGTTCGCCGCCCAGGCGGCCGGGCTGGTCACCGCGGGCGCCGATCTGCTGGCGATCACCGGCCAGGAGACGGCCGCCGCGCGCGTCAGCCCGGTGGCCGCCGCCGCGGTGCTGCGAGAGCGGGCGGGCGCCGCCGTCATGGTCGATATGGAGACGGCGGGCCGGAGCCTGGCCGCACTCCAGGCCGACCTGCTCGGCGGCTACGCGCTCGGGGTGCAGACTGTGGTGTGCCGGAGCGGAACGCCGGCCGCCGCAGGTGACTACCCGGATCCGTACTGGATCGGCGAAGTCGATTCGGTCCGTCTCATCGCGGCCCTGGCGGCCCTGAACGAGGGAGCCGACTGGCGCGGCGTGCCCGCGCCCGGCCGGACCCGCTTCGTGGTGGGTGCGGGCGTGCACACCGCGGCGGCGGACAAGGGTCATGAGCTGGCCAGGTGCAGGGAGAAAGCGGAAGCCGGCGCGCATTTCCTGGTCACGGACGTGATCTACGACCTCGACGTCACCTTGCGCCTGCTCAGCGACCTGCGCGGACACGGTATCGAGTTGCCGGTCCTGGCCGTCTTCGCGCCGTTCAGCGACCCCAACGCGATGATGCGGCTCATCCACGAGGCCCCTGGCGCGGCGCCTGCGCCCCGGCCGGAGGTGGTGCGCGCCGGATCTGACCCTGCTTCCGCTCTGCTGGAGAGCATCGGCCGGCTTCGCGGCCTGATCGCCGGGGCGCTCATTCACCCTCCGGCCGAACCAGATGAGCGGATGACCAGCCTGGTCGCCGAGCTGGCCGGCCTGCGGTGGGCGTCATGAGCGCGACGGCCAGCCAGAACTCGGTGTACCGGCGCATGATGGCCGTGTGCGACAAGCTCGCCGCCGCCGCGGTCCAGGGCGCCGACGCCGTCGAGCTGACCAGGATCTTCGCCGCGACCGCCGGGAAGACCGTGATCCTGCTGGATCCCGAGCTCCGGCCCCAGGCCCGGGCGGCGAGCGCCGGCCTGGCGGACGACTGGGATCCGGGCGACGCGAGCCTGGAGAAGCTGCTCCGCCTGCTGACCGCCGAGCGCAGGCCGCTCCGGGTGCCGCCGGTGCCCGGCTCGGCGCTGGCGCGCGGCTGCCTGGCCACGCCGGTCATGGTCGGGGATACCATCCTGGGTTACCTGCTGGTGCTGGACGAGACGGCCGCCAGCGCGGACGACGTGGACCTCATCGTGGCCAGTTACGCCGCGACCTTGTTCGCCCTCACCATGGCCAGGACCCAGACCAGCCTGGAGCTCGGCCTGCGCTACCGGGGCGCGATCGTGGATTCCCTGGTCAGCGGGCACTTCCTGGACAGCCAGGACGCGCGCCGCAAGGCCCGCATCCTCGGCGTCGCCGACGCGCAGCCCTTCCGCATCGCGGTCGCGCGCCTCAGCGGCCCGGCTGCTGCCCAGCCGGGCCGCTCCGATGAGCCGGATCTCGCCGGGGAGTTGCTGGCCGGCCTGGCCGGCTCCATCCCGGGCGCGGCCGCAATCCGCGGCCCGGAGCTCGTGATGCTCCTGCCGGAGCAGGACGGCGACGGCCCGCCGACCTCGAACCCGGGCGCCGGCCCGGGCTCCCCGGGAGCACACGCCCAGCTGCTCGCGGGCCGGCCCACCGCCAGGCTGACCTGCGGGCTCAGCGAGCTGACCCGCTGGCCGGAGCTGGCGCCGCAGGCGCTGCGGCAGGCTCAGCACGCCATCGACCTGGGAGTCCGGCTCGGGCGTGCGGGCCAGACCATCTGCTACGAGGAACTGGGCATCTACCGGCTGCTGCTGCAGGTCGGGGACATGCACCAGCTGTGGCAGTTCGCCCGGGATGTGCTAGGCGCGCTGATCGACTACGACGCGCGGCACAAGGTCGACCTGGTCGGGACCTTGTCCGTCTACCTGAACCAGCACGAAAGCCTCAAGCAGACGGCCCGGGTCCTGCGCGTCCACGTCAACACGGTCACCTACCGGATCCAGCGCATCGAGCAACTGACATCGCTGGACCTGACTAATTCGGATCACCGGCTCAGCGCGCACGTCGCCGCGAAGATCATCGAGTCGCAGCGGCCAACCAGGCCCTGACCCGAACTACTCCGGCCGCCGGTGCGCTGCTTTCCGGACTACTGCCTACCGATAGAGTCACTGTCATATAGTTGCAGTATGCTAATAAGTTGAGGTGCATGGAATTGGCGGAGCCCGCGGCGGACGAGGCGGTGGTGGATGCGGTGCTGACGGCCAGCCGTACGCTGGTCGCGGTGGCCACCAGCTCGCTGGGCGCGGCGGCCGAGGACACCACGCTCGCGCAGCACCGGGCGCTGGTGGTGCTGGCCTCGCGGGGCCCCCAGCGGGTCAGCGACCTGGCCCGGGCCCTGGATGTCACCCCGTCCACGGCCGGGCGGATGTGTGACCGGCTGGTCCGCAAGGGGCTGATCCGCCGGCACCGGATCCGGTCGGACCGGCGCGCGGTCCAGGTCTCGATCACCACTGACGGCAGGCAGGTGGTCGACGAGGCCACCGCCCGCCGCCGGACCCTGCTGGCCGGCATCCTGGGCAAGCTTCCGGCCAGCCAGCAACGCGCGGTGGCCAGTGCGCTGCGGGCCTTTGCCGAGGCCGCCGGAGAGGTCCCCGACAAGCAGTGGCCGGCGGATCCGGCGGGAGAATTTCCGCCGCCGGCCCCCGGCACGCCAGCGCGGGACCAGGCTGCCGCCGGCGCACACGAGCGGTCATGACCGGCCAGGAGACGGGCGTGGCCGGGCGCGCCCAGTCCGGGACACGGCGCCGGGGCGGGGCGGCGGCCGGCTGGCTGCGGGGCTCACGCGGCGGCATGGCCGCGATCGCGCTGGTGGTGGGCGCGGGCTCAGGGCTGGGCGCCGTGGCGTTCCGGTACCTGATCTACTTCTTCACCTGGCTGGCCACCGGGCACAGCCAGTTCGGCCAGCAGGGCCGCGTCGGCAGCTCGCACCTGGCCTTCCTCGGGCCGGGGTTCCTCGTCCTGATCCCGGTCATCGGCGGGCTGGTCTACGGGCCGCTGATCTACCGGTACGCCCGGGAGGCCCGCGGTCACGGCGTGCCTGAGGTGATGATCGCGGTCGCTGAGGACGGCGGCCGGATCCGCCCGCAGGTCGCCGCGGTCAAGGCACTGGCGTCCGCGCTGTGCATCGGGGCCGGCGGCTCGGTTGGCCGGGAAGGCCCCATCGTGCAGATCGGCTCCGCGCTGGCCTCCGGCCTCGGCCAGCGGATCCGCATGCCGGAGAGCCGGCTGAAGATCCTGGTCGCTTGCGGCGCCGCCGGCGGCATCGCCGCGACGTTCAACGCGCCCATCACCGGCGTGTTCTTCGGCGTGGAGATCATCTTGCGGGAGTTCTCGGTCGAGGCGATCTTCACCGTGATGCTGTCGGCGATGGTCGCCGACCTGATCGCCGAGCAGTTCACCGGCAGCGCCCCGTTCCTGGCCGGGTTTCCCTCCGGCATCGCGCTCCACCATCTCGGCAGCTACCTGCTGGTGGCCCTGCTGGCCGTGATCGCGGCGCTGCTCGGGCTGGCGTTCAAGAACATCCTGTACCAGACCGAGGACATCTGCGACCGGGCCTGGAAGGACCGCCCGGAGTGGGCCCGCCCCGCCGTCGGCGGGATTCTCCTGGGCCTGCTGCTGCTGGTCATCCCGCAGCTGTACGGGGTCGGCTACCCGGTCATGTACAAGGCCGTCGGCGGCAGCTACGCGATCTGGTTCCTGATCGTCCTGGCGGCGGGCAAGATGATCGCCGCGAGCCTGACCATCGGGATCGGCGGGTCGGGCGGGGTGTTCGCGCCGTCGCTGTTCATCGGCGCGACGTCCGGCATGGCCTTCGGCGAAATCGCCGGCCACCTCATCGGGCCGGCTGCCGGGCAGCCCGCCCTGTACGCGGTCATCGCGATGGGCGCGGTGTTCGCTTCCGCGGCCCGGGCGCCGCTCACCTCGCTGGCCAGCGTCGTGGAACTGACCGGCGACTTCACCCTCACCCTCCCGGTCATGCTCGCCGTCGCGATCGCCACCCTCACCTCCCGCGCCGTGAGCTACGGCACGATCTACACCACCAAGCTGCTACGCCGCGGCATCGACATCGACCACCCCCCGGCGGGCGACCCGTTCGAGGAACTCACCGCCGCCGCCGCCATGCGGCCCTTCCGGCCCCCGCTCCCCGCCCTCGCCGCCGGCAGCCCGGGCAGCTTCCCTGACGCCAGCCCGGTGTCCCTGCCCGGACCTGTAACCGGTCACCGCACCCCTCAGGTGCTGTTCGCCGGCGAGTCCCTCACCCAGGCACTGCGCCAGCTCTCCCGCTACGGCCCGGACGGGCTTCCCGTCCTGGCCGCCGACGGGCAGCACCTGGAAGGATGGCTCACCACCCAGAACGTCCTGCGCGCGGTGCAGCGACAAGTCAGCTCCGCCCCGGCCGCTACCGCCCGGGCGGAACTCGCCGCCGAGTGGGCCTATCCCAGCCCGGAGGCGGCCCTGGACGAGCCCCCCGACCCGCTGGCCGGCTATCAGCTCCTGGAGATCACCATCCCGGCCGACTTGCCTGTCGGCCAGACCCTTGGTGCCACCCCCTGGCCGGCAGGCAGCATCCCCGTCTCCGTCCTGACCAACGGCACCATCCGCGATCCTGACCCCGCCATCACCCTGACCCCCGGTGACCGCATCAACCTCCTCACCCCCCTACCGCGCCACCCCCGGATACCGTGACACCAGCCCGGCGAGCCGCTGGCCGGCTGGGTCTGTGCTTAGTGGTCCCCTGTAGCCGCTTGCGTGGTAGTGGCCTGGTACTGCCAGATGACGTAGGTGCCCAGGCCGATCGGGGGGATCTCCGTGCCGTAGGGGACGACCTGGATGATGTGATAGTGGTGATTGCGGCGCAGATCAGCGGTTATCTGGCGGTCCAGTCCGGTGGTATCGGTGTAATTCAGGGCGACCAGGGAGAAGTAGCCTTCGGCGATGTAGCTGGCGTAGACGGGCGCGTTCCCGGCGCTGGTGACGCTAGCGGAGGCGGCCGGGCCGCCGGTGCTGATGCCCGCGTCGCGCGTGATGTTCCGGGTGCTGGACCATCGCTGCCACCGGGCGCCGGCGGCAGCGTAATACTCAGCCACCGAGGGATCCTCGACGAGGAGCGGCCCGGTGCTGTGGTCGGCCAGCGGGGTGAAGATGGAGATAAAGCTCGTCGCGTTCGGCCAGCTGGAGGAAAAACTCCGGGACTGGGTAATGCCTAGTGCAGCCGGGAACGTCAGCGCGATCACGCACGCCCCGCAGGTCACGGCGCGGCCCCGGCCAGGCCGCGAGGCCTCGATGAGCCGGTCGACGGTGTAGCCGGCTGCTATCGCAGCGAACCAGGCTCCTAGGCCGACATGCTGGTTCAGCGCGGCTGCGGTGTGCAGGCGCGCCTGCTCCAGCGGCCCGGCCACCAGGGCGGCGGACAAGAACCCGAGCAGCCACGCTTGCGCGGCTCCTGGCCGGCTGACGCAGCTGATGACGACG
>Ga0181537_10004500_pt1 | contig 11581 bp, 9 predicted proteins | sample PEATcosm2014_Bin_39_FD_119765 | JGI IMG/M metagenome (GOLD analysis project Ga0181537, IMG submission 119765) | Peatland microbial communities from MTU Mesocosm Facility, Houghton, MI, USA - PEATcosm2014_Bin23_10_metaG | ecosystem: Environmental > Terrestrial > Soil > Wetlands > Peat | place... | reverse complement strand
CGTGCTGGACAAGGGTTGCCGCCGGGCACTCTTGTGGAAAAGCTGAGGATAGGCGTGGATAACGAGGACAAAACATTCTCGCCGGAGGTGCGCGCAAATCATAGTCACGCGCATCGCTCAAGGTCTAGCCGACTCTCTACTGGACTCCGAATCTCACCGACACCAGCTTCGAAACTCCCGGCTCCTGCATGGTGACGCCATAGAGAACGGGCGCGATGCTCATCGTCCGCTTGCTGTGCGTGATGAGCACAAACTGGGTCTGAACGCTCATTTCCTTGACGAGTTCGGTAAAGCGGCCAACGTTCGCCTCGTCGAGCGGTGCGTCGACTTCGTCGAGGATGCAGAAGGGGCTGGGCGCGTATTGGAAGATGCCGACCAGCAAGGCCAAAGCAGTCAACGCCTTCTCACCGCCCGATAGGAGGAGCACGCTCTGCAGTCGCTTGCCCGGAGGCGAAGCCACCACATCGATGCCACTTTCCGCGCTATTTTCTTCGTCGGTCAGCTTCATGAACGCATGCCCGCCGCCAAATAGCTTCTTAAATGTCGTCTGGAAATTCTCGTTGATCTTGTGGAATGCCTCTTCGAACTTCTGCCGGGAGATCTGATCAATCTCTTTGATAGTCGCCGTCGTGTTCTCAATCGAAGTGATCAGATCCGTCCGCTGCGTTTCGAGGAATGTATGCCGCTCGGCCGTTTCTTTGTACTCTTCCAGTGCCATCATGTTAACCGGGCCCATGGCTTCGAGCTTGGTGCGCATGTCGCGGTAGAGTTGATCTTCGGCCACGAGTTCGTCACCCGTGACCACGTTGAGCGTCGTGTCAGCCATTAAAGCTTCGCGCTCCACGCCGAGTTCGTTTAGGCAAGTCTCGGACATATACTGCGCATCGGATTGAAGCTTGGCTGCTGCGGCGGAGAGTTCTCCGCGTCGATCGCGCGCCTGGTCGAGCAACATGCGGCTGTTGCGCAGCTGCTCGTCGATTTCGGAAAGCCGGGCGCGCAGCTGTTCGGTTTCAAACTGAAGCAGTCCTTCGCGAGCTTGCGCCGCATTCCTTTCGGCATCGAGATCTGTTGCGGTCTGCGCGAGTTGTTCGTTCTCCGCTTCGCGCTGCAGTTTTTCAGCAGCTGCTCCGTCGATCTGTGAACTGAGGGCATGTACACGCTCCCCCATTTCCGCGAACAAGGATTCGATCCGTTGCAGCACCGACGCAGCCGAGCGATGCCGCTCTTCCAACGTTGCCACGCGGGCGGCGTGTTGCGAGGCCGTCTGCGCCGACTCTTCGCGCCGTTGGCGTAGAGCCGTCAAAGATTCCTGTCCAGCTGCGATTTTCTGTTCGAGGTCTGCGCGCTGCAGATCGAGAGTCTCGATCTCAGACTGCCGAGCGCATAGGATCCCTTCCAGCTCGGCTCGTTCTGCGGCTAGCCGTTCGAGTTCGAGCTTCGCAACATTCAACCGCTCACTGACCCGCGTCATTTCGGAATCGAGTTGCTGCAACATGTGGCCCGATGTCATTGACTGAAGTTCGGCCTCGCGCTTCTCGTCGTCGAGCCGTTCTAGTAGGGAACTGAGGTCTTTAATTTCGCGCCCCAGCGTCAGCACCTGCATCTCTTCATGGCGCAACGCCCGCTCGAGATCTTCCAGTTGGCGCATGACTTCACGCAGCTCGCGCTTCATCGATAAAGGACCTTCGGCGCGCTGCTTGCCGCCGGTGACCGTCACGTTGTGGAAGCACTCGCCTGCCTGGGAAAGAAAAAAAGCGTCGGGATTTTCGAGCGCCAGTCCGCGGGCAACGTCAGCTTCCGGAACGATGTATCCATCCCGAAGCTTGGGCAGAATTACTTCCAACGACTTCCCGAAGCCATCTAGTACGCGAATGGTATTCTTCAGCGGAACGATCTGCGCCGTAGGTGGCGCACAGTGGGCGGCCTCGTCCAGCACGAACGAGAACTTAGCCTGCGAATCTTCAGGATGGACGAGGAACGTAGCACGGCCATCGACATCGGTCCGCAGCATGCGCAAGCCTTCGTCGGCTGCGTCCCACGACTTGACCACGATGTAGTTCAGCTCATCGCGGAGGAAGTCTTCCACCACGCGCTCGTAGCGTGGTTCCACTTCGAGAAAATCAGCGAGCACGCCCACGGGAGCGAGGCCGCCTTGCATAACGCCACTCTGAAACAGTCGTCGAACCGATTCCGTCGAGTACCCGTGTTCTGCGATGACCGCCTCGAGCGATCCCTTCTTTCCAAGCGCGGTTGCGTACTCCGCACGCAGTACGTCGAGGTTGGTCTTGGAGCGAGTTTCGTCGAGCTTTTTCGTCTCGAGCAAGCGGCGGAGTTGGCTGATCTCTTCCCCGATGCCGCTCACGCGTTGGGTGACAGTTTCGAATTCGAGAGCGAGTTGTCCGCGTTGTCCGCCGAAAGCCTCGACTTGCGAGTTCGCGTTGTTGATCTCTGCTTCAAGGCGGCGCGCTTCCCGATCGGCGCCGGCCAAACGTTCTTCAGCCTGCGCCAGTTGATTCCGCAGACGAGAAGCCGATGAAACATTGTCAAAAATGACAACGCGCGATTCTTCCTGCTGACGTTCGATGGCAGCAAGACTCACCGCCGCGGTGGTCGCATCCTGCTGGCAGAGAGCGAGGTCGCTCTGAGCGGCAGCCACATCGGCAGCCGCCGATTCCAGAATCTGACGGTTGGATTCGCGTTCGGATTCGAGCGCGGTCAATCGATGTCGTGCCTGCGCCAGTTCAGCCTCGGCTGAAGCCGCGCGGACGAGCAACTCAGCACAGCGCTCTTCATTATGGCGGCGGCGCGCATGGGCCCGGTCAATCTCCATCGCGATCTGGCTAATGCGGTCGCGATTCTCGCGCAATTCGGTTTCAATCGAATAGCCACGCTGCGTGCGATCGTTATGCTCCGCCTCGAGATGCTGCACCTCTTCGGTGCGATGTTGCATTTCCTCGGTGAGAACATTGAGCTGCGAATCCAGCTCGGCGCTCTCGTGTTCGATCGTGGCAAACTTGCTGGCCAGCACCAGCCGCAACTTGGCGCGCATTTCGTCGCGCAGGCGGGCATACCGCTCCGCCTTCGACGCCTGCCGCTTCAGCGAATTCATCTGGCGCGTAACTTCTTCGAAAATGTCATTGACGCGCGCCAGGTTCAGCTTCGCATCTTCAAGACGGGCTTCCGCCAGCCGCTTCTTCGTCTTGAATTTCGTAATCCCGGCGGCCTCTTCCAAAATTGCGCGGCGATCTGTCGGACGGCTGCTCAAGATCTGCCCAATGCGTCCTTGTTCGATCAGGGCGTACGATTCCGGCCCAAGCCCGGTGCCCATGAACAGCTCTTGAATGTCGCGCAGGCGGCAGAGCTTTCCGTTCAGCAGATACTCGCTGTCTCCGGAACGGAACAAACGGCGGGTGACGACAATCTCTCCGGCACGGAACGACTGCTGGTTGAACTTGCGGCGGCGAATCTTGAGAACTACATGCGGCGCAGCAGTGCCAACCGAGGCTGCTACAGCGGGGGCGACCACGTTGTGCGCCGGAAGGGCAAAAATCGGTTCATCGTCCGGGAAGGCAACCGCATTGGTGTTGACCTTGGAGCGAGGAACCTCGATCTCTTCCGTCTTGCCCGGCTGCGCATCCTCGACCGCACGCTCCGTATCGGCAGCGGCTCGCGCTCGAATAGAAGCTTCATCCCAATCGTCGGCCAGGGCCTGCGTCGTCGTGGGCATGTCGTCTTGCACCTCGATCTCAGTGGGATCATTGACGTCCGGCCCATCGTAGGCTTCCGGATCGACCAAAGTCAGCGAAACCTCGGCCATACCAGTGGCCTTGCGGTCGCGCGTGCCCGCGAAGATGACGTCTTCCATGCGCGCTCCGCGCAACGTCTTCGCCGACTGCTCGCCGAGCACCCACGAGATGGCGTCCGAGATGTTCGACTTGCCGCATCCGTTCGGGCCAATGATGGCCGCCACACCGTCTCCGTGGAACTTGAGCTCGGTGCGGTCGCAGAACGACTTGAACCCGAGAATCTGAAGCCGCTTCAGTTTGAGCAACGTGAACTCCTTCGAACTAGTGGCCAGCCATGAGTGGTGCCGGGCGCCCCATTTTTCGGGCATCCTAGGCCCGAGAAACGAAGACTTCGTCTGTTGACCACACAGATTCCCCCGCTACGAAATACGATGCTTTTGTCGTTCGATCCATCGCTGTTCTCACCCCAGGCTGGACAGGGCGGGCACAAAGTTAAGCTACTGTAACGGTGAAATTGGGGCGGGGTCAAGCAATATAACACCATATATGGTGTGGCCTTACGAGCGACCCCGCTGTATTGCACAGACATTGCAGCAACCAGTCATTCTTAGGGCGGAGAAGGAAAGAGGTGGGATTACCGCGAGAGCAGAACCAGCCTAGCGCAGATTGAGGGATCGGCGCAATGAAGATTAGCCGATGCCATCGGATGAGACGGCAGTTTGACGTGCCCCGTCGCCTTCAATCCTTTCGCTTCCGTTTCGTCCGGCTCCATTATTCCGACTCAAACTGCGCCACCACGATTGTCAGATCATCCCGCAAGCCCTCGGTGCCGGCGAAGGCCGCCAACGATGCCAGAATGGCGCGGCGAATTTCATCCGCACTTTTCTCTGTGACGGTAGCAAGCAGCTCGCCTAGACGCGCATCTCCGTACTCTTCGCCCGCTGGATTCGTAGCTTCGACCAACCCGTCGGAATACATGACAAGGAGGTCACCGCGTGACAACTGGATCGTCGCCTGTTCGTAGCGCGCGTCTGGCAAGACTCCGAGGACGGGGCCGCCAACGGTCAGCCGCGAAATACCTACTGCGTTTCCAGTCTTACGCGTGAGCAGCGGCGGACAATGCCCGGCATTCACGTAACTGAGCGAGTGCGCTGCCGGATCGTGGTAGCACCAGAACATGCTTGCATACCTTTCTCCGGACGAGCGCTCGCACAGCAACTGGTTCAACTGCTGAGCCTCGGACTCGTGCCGGGAAGGCGATTCCGCCCACACGCTCGAACGTACCGCTCCGTGGATCACTCCCATGAGCAGCGCCGCGGGCACACCTTTGCCCGAGACGTCCCCGATGACCAGCGCGATTCCGTCATCCTTCAGTCGAAAAACATCATAGAAATCTCCTCCCACCTGTTCGGCGGGTGTGTATTCGGTGGCCAAGTGGACTCCGACATATTTCTCCGTCAGCGTCGGCAACAGCTCCGACTGCACCTGTCGAGCAATTTCGAGTTGTTCTTCGAGACGCTTTCCGTGCGCATACGAGCGGAATCCGAAGCCGGCGATTGCGACCGTCACCAGCAGAGCCAGTGCGCCCGAGCAATTGATAAAGAGGTTCCGTCGGATTGGCCAAAAGACAGATGGATCTACGTCGCTGAGGGGCATCGCGACTTCCAGCATCAAGATGCCCGGCGGACCTGATTGTGCCGGAGGATTCGGCGGAATAGGCGTGGCGGGTGCATGGATGGCGAAGGCTTCGACTACGGTTTCTCCCGCCGTTGTCATCTCAATCTTATAAAGGGGTTCATGATTGCGGAGATGATTGCGTTCATCGTCATCGGAAAATAATCGCTCTGCCGTCCCGCCAGTATGCTCCAGCAGTTTTCCATCGGGTCCTCGCAATTCGATCCAGACTGGATGGCCACCGGCACCCATCAAAGAGTCCACATCTGCTTTCCGGGTGAGGGGATCTTGCCGCAACTCGCGTTCGAGCGTCGTGGCGTATTGGCTCATCTGATGACGAATCTGATCGGTCGCGATGATTCGCGCGACGAATCGATAATCTCGTATGGAGTTTGCCAGCAGTAACAGCGCAATCACCGCGCTGATGGACAGCCATGCGATGACCCAGCGATAAGTTCTGCCCGACCGCGTTCTGCGACTCTCAAATGCCCGTCCGGGCGAATTCATTCGAGAACGTCCCCCCCCGCGGTCCATATCCTCGCACCGTTTCCCCGAAATTCCAAAACCGATATGAATATGCCGCAAAAGAAGGAAGACGAATCGCGCATAGGGGGCACTCCTGCTTTTGTGGCTCGACGGACTTTTCGGCGGAGACGACCTACGAGAACAACGCTTCGTATCAGGGCACGGATTGATCCACGCCACTAAACAAGCCAGAAGGACCTCGGTCCACAGAATGCTGGAAACTCTGGATTCGTAGCAGGGCATCGTTTAGCGGGTCGGACCGAAACGAACTTCTTCCCGCATTGGGAGTGCTCCTACCACCGAATTAAGCTTGCCTGAACCCTGCCGATAGAACGCGTCAGGGGAGATTTTATGCTGCGACGCGGGCTTGTGCTTTTTCTGTTTTGCTTGTGCGCCGTGATGGGGGCGGCGCAAGATCTCGAGAATCTGCAGATACACGGCTTTGCCACTCAGGGATTTCTCTACAGCTCTCATAACAATTACCTGACGATGAAGTCGAGTGCCGTCAGCCTGCAATGGACCGAAGGCGCCATTAGTGTGAGCGACGTGACCAACAAGCTGCGTATCGGCATCCAGCTGCACATGTACCACATGGGACAATTTGGCGGGCCTGATGTCAGAGTGGACTGGGCTTCCGGAGACTACAAGGTTAACGACTACCTGGGATTTCGAGTGGGCAAGATCAAGACGCCCCTTGGGCTGTACAACGATTCGCAGGATGTCGACGCTCTTTTTCTCTGGGTCCTTCTCCCGCAGGCGATGTACCCGAACGATAATCGCGACTACGACCTGTCGGAGATGGGCGGTGAAGTATACGGCGGCATCAATCTCGGTGAGCGCGGCGGCCGTGTCCAGTGTCGCGGGCATGTTGGCGCAAGCCAGCTCGACGCGAACGGGGGATATGTGCAGCAGCTTGCCGAGGCAGGATTGACATTCCCGACGCCGCCCGGAGGTAAGACTTATGGTGGGGACCTGCGCTGGGTCACTCCCTGGAAAGAGGTGACAGTGGGAGTGAGTGCGTTGTCCGACAGCCTGGACGGAATCGGACCTCAAGGGAGTGTGCATCTACCCGCCAGCTTGACCTTCGCGTATTACGCGCAGTGGCGATGGAATCGCCTACACCTGGCTACTGAAGTGTGGAAAACTCCGATTGACCTGACACTCACCATGGGACCTCTGAGCATTCCAAACACGGTGGATCAGCGCGCCTGGTATCCGATGGTGAGTTACGACGTGACGAAAAAGCTGCAGATCGGGAACTACTACAGTCACTACATCAACAAGGCCGGAGACAGGTCGCAGCCCGAAAACTATTCCAAGGATTGGGTCGTCTCAAGCCGCTACGACTTCAACTCCTATATGTACGGAAAGGTAGAGGGCCATTTCTTGCACGGCACCGCTCTGGGCTACTACCCAAGCGTCAATCCCAATGGTTTGCAGGCCAATTCTGACATGCTGGCCATGCGCATGGGGTTCAGTTTTTAGGGCGAGCAAGATGAAAAGCAGAAATAAGCTTCGCGTTTGTGTTCTGAGCTTGAGCCTTGCTTGCGCTTGCGCACTGGTCCAGGCACAAGACGTCGTGATTATTGCGAATAAGAGCCTGTCTTTCTCCCAGATCACCTCAGCCCAGTTGCGGGATATTTTCATCGGAGCGCGATCGCAGTTTGCCGACGGCACGCGTGCGATTCCGGCTGTCCTGAAAGGCGGCCCCGTGCATGAAGTGTTTCTGCGCAATCACGTCCAGGACAATCCAGACGAGTTTCGCGTCCGCTGGCGCAAGGTTGTATTCACCGGGCAAGGCGCGATGCTGAAGGAATTCACTTCGGAGTCGGCACTATTTGAATATGTTGTGGCGACTCCAGGAGCGATTGGGTACGTGAGTCGAGTGAGCGATCCGAGCGCGGTACGGGTTCTGACGGTCGAGCATTAACGCTCGAGCCTGAATTCATCCAACCGATACCCAGACGGGATGTGACAACTGGCCTCGCCGAGAGTCCGCATCAGTTGCTGAGTAGAGGACGGATTCAGCCCCGCGGTTAAGAGCATTAAGAAGACCCGGTTTAGCCGCCCGGTCCAGCAAAGAGCAGGAGGTTTCCATCCGGGTCTCTGACTACGAAAGTCTTTGCTCCCCAAGGCTGTTTCTTCAGCGTCTGGTGAAATGCGACACCGGCGGACTGAAACTCAAGAAAAAGCAGCTTGATCTCTTCTGCTGTCGCGACGGTCATCGATGCCGACAGCAGTTCCTCTCGATCGCGGACCGTCGACACAATCACCCCTTGCTCGACACACCTCAGATTGAGATGCGCCGCGTCGCGACTCACCTGCGCATAGTAGGGAGGTTTGCCGTAACCAAATACGATCGAAAAGCCTAACCGCTCACGGAAAAATTCGCATGATCTCTTGATATTGGTGACGAACAGTTGCGGCTCGGCTGCGACAATCTTCGCTCTGGCTGGCAGTGACTTCATCTCGACCTGACTGATCGACAGCCCGGTCTTCAGGGACTGCCAACTCTCGAAGCCTTGCAGTCGTGCGACCAATTCTTGCGCATCACTGAGCTTAAAGCTGGACGCGAGAATCTCCGAGTCGGGCATATCCTTGAACCGAGACAAATGCGCGCGGATTTGCGCGGCGACGGGATAGTAGCGTTCGCGATGCCAGCGCAAAATGAGTTTGGCTTGTTTTTTGAGGTTCTCTAGATTGGGCATGCAGGCCTCCACGATGAGATCGTAGGTGGGCATTGCCCTTCGGCGGCACGCCGTTGCATCCTACATGCGCAGAACGCAGTATCTGCGACGATGTCAGGACTTGTCAATTGGGGCAACGCCTTTCCCATGGCATTGAGTCATCCAAGTGTTCGCTCGCTTGGGCCGGGCTTTCGCGAATAGAAGATTAGTACGCGCGATCAGGCGGCAGCCGTCATTTCTGTCTATGATTCATTCGAAATGAGGAACCGGAAGCATGAGTAAAGCGGATGGTCAGGACACGGCGAACCGGCTCTCTGCGATTGTCGCGAACTCTTTGGACACGCCGGCGAAAACGCAAGATCTGGCGCGCCAGGCGTATCAAAGCCGTACGCAGTTCCACCGGCTGTTCCGAACCGTTGTGGAAGAAACTCCGGCAGCGATGCGGCGGAGGCTCTTGTTGGAGAGGGCAGCCTATCAACTAGTACATACCGTGACGTCGGTTACGGATGTCGCGCTGGACGCCAACTATAGTTCGCTCGAGGCGTTCACGCGCGCTTTCCGGAAAGCTTTTCGGATTTCTCCAAGCCTGTACCGCCGCATGCGTGATCCGCACTTTCACCTGCCGGCGTTAAACAAAATACACTTTTTCGCGCCTGGTTCATCCACAAAAGGAGAAATGGACATGGATTTATTCGATCGTTTTGCAGGCAACGACTCTTGGCATACGCGGCGTTTGCTGGAATACGCGGGCACTTTGACCGAGGAACAATTGGATCGGCCGCTGCCCTCGGTCATCGAGATGCTGCCTTGGAGGGAGTCGAATAAAACTCTCCGGCAGCTCCTGGAGAACATTATCTTCACGAAAGAAGTGTGGACTGCCGCGTTGTCTGGAGGCGAGATGGATATGAACGGCCCTCCCGAATCGCAGCGCTCCCCTAAGGCGATGCTGCACAGGCTCGACAAGGCCGACGCTGAACTGCAACGCATTTTCAGTGGCATCCGAAACCGCTCCGCATGGGATGATACTTTCGTCGACGCGCTGTGTGAGCCGGCTGAGACCTTTACCTTCGGCGGCGTCTTCGCCCATATCATGACGTTCAACGCGCATCGCCGGTTGATGGCCTTGGATGCTCTGCGCAATCTCGGCGTCCAAACCGAGGGTTTCGGCGATCCCATGGAATATGAGGAAAGTGTGGCGCCCTGGAATCAGCGGGTAGCTGTTAAAACGCCATGACGATGAGAACGGAATTGCTGCGATTCAATGGCGCTGTCGAGCGCGATCCTGCGATCGACGCATGGATGAAAGCGAATGCTGGCGAATTGGGAGCCATCGCGCAACACTGGTTTGAGGTGATGCGAAAGTGCGGCGACGAAGTCCGAGAGCTTTTGCATGACGGCTGTCCGGTTGCATGTTTGGGAGATGCGCCCTTCGCCTACGTCAATGTATTCACTTCGCACGTGAACGTAGGATTCTTTCAGGGGGTAGTGCTGCGGGATCCGGCGTACCTGTTGCAAGGCACTGGCAAATTCATGCGGCACGTGAAGCTGAAACCGGGAATGGCCACAAACGCAGCGGCATTGAGCATGCTCATCGATGCGGCCTATTCGGATATAAAAGCGCGCGTCGAACACGGTTAGCTCAAAGAATCGTGTCGGAAAACGAAGCACGTGCACGCAAGGTTACCCATTTTCCAACCCCGCGCCTTACTCGGCCTTAAGCGTGGGATTCCCAATCGCCGCTCAGCGCCGATGGAAATCGTGCCGCTCCACTCTTGGTCCCGCCCGGCGCACGTACGGATGCGCATAGGGATGAACATAGTATCCCCGATTCGCCCACCCTCGACTCCAGGGCGTCGCATCAAAGAAGATTCCGTGTGTTCGCCACGAGAAGTATGGATGCGCCCAGCCCCAGGCAAAGAAAGGCGCTCCAATCACGACCGCCGGCCCGAAGCGAATCGCGCCGCCGACGAAAAATCCCGGCCGCGGCGGCCCAAATACGACATACGGATCGTACGTTGGCACGTAAATGTATGCCGGATTCGCCGGCAGAATCTCGAGGTCCCCGCCTGAGTCGACCACGTTGTCGTACGGCGACGGACGCAGATATCCGTATTGGTAGGCCTGCCGGCGCATCCTTTGCACCGCATCCATTACGTCTGGACGCTGTGCCAAAACAGCATCTCCAAGCTGGCGAGTCCATGATATGTCCTGTGCCATCATGCTCAACACGGAAGGAAATGGCAGCAACGCCATTACGCTCGGATCGAACTGCAGATTGTCTTCCTTAATGGCATTGGCGAGCGCATCTCCTCGCAAACTGCTGTGCTCATTCGCCCACGTGGCCGCATCCGGAATTTGGTCTGGGTATGTCGATGCTGTGAGAACCTGCGCGAGAAGCGGATCTGCGTACAGCGCGATGCGCGAAACCAGAGTGTCCAACTGCTGGGGGCTCTCCATCGCTGCCGGTGGCGGCGGAGCCGGTGCATTGTTATCCGGGTTTTGAGTCGCGGGAGGCGGTGGTGGCGGAGGATTATATTGATCCTGCGTTTGAGCGGAGCTCGCCACCGAACTAGCAATCAGAAGAAACGCAACAATAAGGACCCAATAACTCTTTTCAACCTCGCTGCTTACGCGCATTGTCGAACCTCACAAGTCTTTAAAGTTTGGATGCGTTTTCGCGCGCCAAAGATGCGGAGGAGTCTCGAGCCTGCCAATGCTTTACCTTTTTTTACATTTCGCTGAATGGTGGAATCCTGGCTGCAGCGCAAGTGGCCGACGTAGAAACCAACTCGAGGGGGCACGAACTTTCGCGCTGGGCTGCGGAACGATAGTTGAACTCCGCCAAATGTTTCTGTGAAGTTCAGAGCGCAGCGGATTCTTGAAATCCTCATTGCGGCGGAACATGGCCGATAAACCTATCCGCCCACTCGATGAAGTACTTCATATTCG
>Ga0181537_10004499_pt1 | contig 11582 bp, 6 predicted proteins | sample PEATcosm2014_Bin_39_FD_119765 | JGI IMG/M metagenome (GOLD analysis project Ga0181537, IMG submission 119765) | Peatland microbial communities from MTU Mesocosm Facility, Houghton, MI, USA - PEATcosm2014_Bin23_10_metaG | ecosystem: Environmental > Terrestrial > Soil > Wetlands > Peat | place... | reverse complement strand
GCGGCTGAGTGCCTCTGCGGTCGATACCTATGAACGCTGCGGCCTACGCTTCAAGTTAGAGCGCGACTGGCGCATTCCCGCCAAGCCTGCCGCAGCCATGCAGTACGGCGCTGCGATCCATCGCGTCCTAAAAACCTATTTTGATTCTGTCCGTCTGGGACGTCCGAAATCCGACGAAGAACTGATTGATCTCTTCCGCAAAGACCTGCTGGACGCGAAAATTCAAGAAACCTACCAGCACGAGCTCTACGAAAAGCAGGGAATTACTCAGTTGCGGGAATTCCTGGCATCGGTCCGCTCAATTCCGGTGTCGCAGGTTCTGCACACCGAGGAATCGTTCGAGATTCGCGTAGGAGAAACCGCGGTGGTGGGACGAATCGATCGCATCGATAGCCGTCCAGATGGAACGGTGGCCATCATCGACTACAAAACCGGCAAGGCCCGGGACCAGGAAGATGCGGATGAGAGTCTGCAGTTGTCCCTCTACGCCATCGCTGCGAAAGAGAAGTGGGGATACGACGTCGGCGCCTTGATCTTTCACAACCTGGAAGAGAACGTTCCAGTGGTCACCGGGCGAGCGAACTCAGAACTAGTCGCAGCCAGCCAGCGCGTTGAGGAGGCTGCAAAGGGAATCGCTGAGGGGGTGTTCGACGCGAAGCCAGGAATCCATTGCAACTTCTGCGCGTACCGCAGCCTGTGCCCGGAAAAAGAGAAGCGCATTCCACGGCGGCCAAAAGCGGCCACCGCCCAGTCAAATCAAAACTAAGCTGTCATTCTGAGCGAAGCGAAGAACCCCATACCCACGGACAGTGTCTGATGCTCGAATGGGAATTTCTAACCGCGAGCTCGGTCCAAATCGACGCGGAAATCGCGAGGCAAGTGTCCATCCCAAAAAACTTAGGGGACGCATTGAGCGTCCCCTTTTTGACTTCGTACTGAACTTGCTTAGTGCTTCTTTTTCTTCTTTGCCTTTTTCTTGGTTGCCATTGTTCCTATTCTCCCTTCCATTCTTCATGGAAAATGTGCAGTGGTGTTTTACTGCAACTAGTTGATGTATAGAGTTATTGAAAAATGAAGTCAAGAAAAAAATGATGATCAATCGGCGCAAGTTGTGACACCAAAGTCACGATGAAAGAATTCTTGTGGCGATTGTCAACCAAATTTTTGCGCGATGCGTGCAATCTCTCCTCGAAAATTCATTCCGCACACATGTTCTTCGTCTGCGATCTGGCAAACTACGAACGCACATCTCTTCCTCGAGACTGGTGCGAGGATGATCGCAACACTTGGACGCGCGAAACAAATCTTTCCCGCAAACATCTATAATGATGAAAGCGAAATCATCGCGGGAGCTTGATTCATGGCCTCTTTTGACGATGTTGTCATCATCTCCGGCTGCCGCACACCGGTGGGAAAATTCCAGGGTAGCCTCTCGGACTTTACTGCGCCGCAGCTCGGCGCCATCGCTGTGCGCGAAGCGGTCAAGCGTGCCGGCATCGATTCCGCACTCGTGGACGAGTGCATCATGGGTAACGTCGTCTCTGCCGGACTCGGCCAAAATCCTGCGCGACAGGCAGCAATCTACGGCGGACTCGCTCCGTCGACAGGTGCCATGACAATAAACAAGGTCTGCGGCTCCGGATTAAAATCCGTTGCTCTCGCAGCGCAAGCGGTGCAGACCGAAAACAGTTCCATTGTCGTCGCCGGCGGAATGGAATCGATGACCAATGCACCCTATCTTCTTCCGCAGGCGCGCAAAGGATACCGTCTCGGCAATGCGCAGATCGTCGACTCCATGGTTCACGACGGACTCTGGGATATCTACAACGACTACCACATGGGAATCACGGGCGAGAACGTCGCCGAGAAATACGGCATCACCCGCGAAGAGCAGGACGAGTTCGCTGTGCACTCGCATCGCAAGGCGGTCTCTGCAATCAAGGAATGCCGATTCAAATCGCAGATCGTTCCGGTTGAGATTCCAGCAAAGAAGAAAGGCGCGCCTCCAACGATTTTCGATAAGGATGAAAGCCCGCGCGAAGATACGACGATCGAAGTTTTGCGTTCTCTTAAGCCGGCTTTCAAGAAAGACGGCACCGTCACCGCCGGCAACGCTCCGGGAGTGAATGATGGAGCAGCCGCGTTGGTCGTGACCAGCGCTTCGCGTGCGAAAGAGCTTGGCGCGAAACCCATGGTTCGGATCATCGCGCAGGCTACCAGCGGCGTCGAGCCCAAGTGGGTCATGATGGCCCCCGTCGGTGCCGTTCGCACCATTTGGGAGAAGACTGGTTGGAAGAACGAAGATGTCGATCTCTACGAACTGAACGAAGCATTCTCCGTGCAGGCGCTGGGGGTGATGAGGGAGTTGGGATTGAATTCTGACAAGGTAAACGTGAACGGCGGCGCAGTGGCAATCGGCCATCCGATTGGTGCCAGCGGTGCGCGCGTGCTCGTGACCCTGATCTACGAAATGATCCGTCGCGATGTGAAGCGCGGCATCGCCGCCCTCTGTCTCGGCGGTGGGAATGCAGTAGCGATGGCCGTGGAACGCTAAGAGTTTATGTGGCGACGGCCGCCCCGGCCGCACAAGCCAGGGCAAAAGCCCGGAGCTAGTAGGGGATCAACTCACCGCCGACACCGGCAGCGTCACCGTAAACACCGCACCGCCCTCAGGAGAATTTGCCGCTTCCACGCTGCCGTGGTGTTCTTTCATTACTGACTTGCAAATGCTCAGCCCCAATCCTGTTCCACGACCCGGCCGTTTCGTCGTATAGAAAGGATCGAAAATACTCGAAAGGTTTTCTTTCGCGATTCCCGGCCCATCGTCATGGAAGCTAACCCAGACCGCATTGTCGCCCTTACCCAGGCGAATACGCAGCGTGCCCTTATCTCGCGCCTCGCGAATGGCCTGCTCCGCATTCACGATCAGGTTCAGGAACACCTGCATCAGTTGGTGCGGGTCTCCCAAAGCATAAGGAACTCCCTGCTCTTTCAGGAAGTCCACCGTGATGTTGTTCTTGCGCAGCGAATAAGCGTGCAGATTCAGCGTTCGCTCGACCACTTCGACCAAATTGATTCTGCTCTTCCCGGGAGCCGGAGGCCGCGCGAAATACGTCAGGTTTTGTACAATCTCAGCCGCGCGCCGCGCCTGCTGCTGCAGCATGGCCAGCTGCTTCCGTGAGGTTTCGTTCGTTTCCGTATCCTGCAGCAGTTCGCTTACGCCCAGAATGCTGGTCAGCGGGTTATTCAATTCGTGGGCCACGCCGCCGATCATTGCTCCCATCGCGGCCAGCCGCTCGCTCTGCACCACCTGCTGTTCCAGCTTTCTTTCGATCGTGATGTCCCGCACAGAAATAATCACGCCCGTGATCTTGCCTTCCGCGTCAACTAGCTGGCTTCCCGAGGCGCGCATGGTTCGCCAGTTGCCATCCCGATGCCGTGCTCCGAATTCTGCCGATGCCAGCGCTTCCTGCCCTGACACGACGCCGTGATAGAGCGAGGCCAGCTCCGGGGAATGATCTTCCAAATCCGTAATCTTCTTCCCCAACATATCTTTGGGTTCGTACCCCAGCAAGTCGCGTGCGCGGGAGCTCACGAATGTATATCTTTCTTCGAGGTCGACCACCAGGATGAGATCCGGAAAACTCTCCAGTAACCGGCGGCGAAACTCTTCTTGCTGCGCGATCTGCCGTTCCATGCTCCGCTTATCGGTGATGTCGACCAGCGTGCCCTGGTAGCGGATGATGTTTCCCGAGGTGTCCCAGACGGCGCGTGACGAATCGAGGAAGACCGCTGCCTTTCCATCCTTGCGTCGCAGCCTGATCTCGCGCGTTCGCAACCCTCCGCGATCGTCGACGGCTCTGCCCAGTACCGGCTTCCCTGGATCGAAGTTCAAGGCGGCGGGTTCCACCGCGAGCAGTTCGCCTTTATCGTCGTATCCCAGCATGCTGACCAGCGCCGGGTTCGCATCGAGCAGGTGGCCATCGGGCGTGCTGAAGTACACACCCTCCTGCAAGGTTTCGAACAGCTCGGTAAAGCGTAGTTCCTTTTCGCGCTGCTCGGTGACATCGCGTCCCAACACGCTCGCGCCCACCACCTCGCCGCTTTTAATGATCCCATTGATGACGCAGTCGAAGTACAGCGGACGCGAGCTGTTCTTCAGGCGCAGACGCGCTGTACCAGCCCAGCGCTTTTTATCCAGAAAGCGCCCCAAGCTCCTCTCGGCTTCTTCTCGGGTCGGTTCCTCGACAAATTCATAGATCTTGCGCCCCACCAAGTCCGAATAGGTGAGTCCCGTCAGTTCTGTTACGCGCTTGTTGACAGTGCGCAAAGTCCCGTCGAGTGCGACCGCGCAAGCCGGGTCGTCAAAGGAATCGATCAGCTCCTTGAAGTTGCGCTGCGAGCGCATGATGACCTGGCTCAGCTGGTCAAGTTGCTCTTCCGAAGGCGCAGCGCCTACGTGCTCCTGCAATCCACGGAGTACGCCCTTCAGTTCGCTGACCTCGCGCCGACGTCCATACGCGTAGACTGCGAACAGGATCGACAGGACCAACACTCCGATCGGGATCGCGCGCAGTTGGTAGGGGATACTTTCGAGTCGTTCCCACAGCAAACCCGCCAGGGCGACAGCGAGCAAGATCATGAACATCAGCGCCCATCGCCACAGTTGCGATTCCTCTCGGTCGAGATTTCCCTGGGGGACGCGCGGGGGCTGATTGGGGTCCGGAGTCATAAGGCTTACCGATTCTGGGCGAAAGCCATCCTAATTGGTTACATTCCGCTGAAACAACCAGATTATTGACTTCCTGGTACACAGGAACAATAGACGGCACCAAAGAAGAAGGAAGAGCCCGCGACTGTGCGCCAAGGTTGCATGCCGCATACGGACGTCGTCCAGTTTTCCACAGCTCGTGGTGACATCCGTCACAGCCTTCATGGACCTTAATCCGTAAGGTGGTTATCTGGTCGCTCAGGACTTCTTGTGTCCGGGCGGCTGTTCCTCGACTGTCCACCAGACGGGGAAAGCGCCAGCGGTCACTCATGCTCTACAAAACTCTCAGCGCCGCCGTGTACGGTATCGATGCCAACATTATTCAGGTGGAGGTCGACTGCTCGGGCATCAAGTGCGATCAGGACCATTTCCACACTGTTGGCCTTCCCGATGCCGCGGTGCGCGAGAGCCGCGACCGCGTCCGTGCCGCTCTGAAGAACTGCGGATACGACATCCCACCCACCCACATCACCATCAATCTCGCACCGGCCGACATAAAGAAGGAAGGATCTGGCTTCGACCTGCCGATGGCGCTCGGCATTGTCGGCGCCTACGGAGGCCTCACAAAGAAGGAAGTGCCGGATTGCTTGTTTGTCGGAGAACTCTCCCTCGATGGCGGCGTTCGGGGTGTTCGCGGCGCCCTTCCCATTGCCATAGAGGCCCGTGGACGAAAAATCTCCCGCATGGTCGTACCTGAAGCCAACGCGAAAGAAGCGGCTATGGTCGGCGGAGTCGATGTCTACCCCGTGCGTTCGCTCCTGGACGTGATCCAATTCGTGAATTCAGGTAACGGCATCGCTCCGATCAAGGCCGACGGCGATTCTCTGTTACGGGAGTCTCAGCAATTCTTCGTCGATTTCAAAGATGTCCGCGGACAGCAGACTGCCAAGCGGGCAATTGAGATTGCCTGCGCCGGAGGCCATAACATTCTGATGATCGGTCCTCCAGGGTCTGGGAAGACCATGCTGGCCAAGCGCATGCCGACGATCCTGCCGCCCTTTACCTTCGAAGAGGCGCTGGAGACGACCAAGATTCACAGTGTGGCTGGCGTTCTGGATCAAGGTACAGGATTAGTTGGGACGCGCCCCTATCGCTCCCCTCATCACACAATCTCAGACGCGGGGTTGATCGGCGGAGGAGTCATTCCTCGTCCCGGCGAAGTTTCGCTCGCTCACAATGGCCTGCTTTTTCTGGATGAATTGCCGGAATTTCCCCGCAATGTCCTTGAAGTTCTTCGCCAGCCCTTGGAAGACGGTACGGTGAGCATCGCTCGCGCTTCCATGTCGCTCACTTTCCCCGCGCGTTTTATGCTGGCCGCTGCGATGAATCCTTGTCCCTGCGGCTTTCACAATGACCGCACCCGCGACTGCCAGTGCACGACTCCAATGATCCAGCGCTATATCTCGAAAATCTCCGGTCCGCTGATGGACCGCATAGATATTCACATCGACGTCCCAGCGGTGAACTACAAAGAAATGCGCTCGACGAATGAACCCGAGAGCTCCGCCAAGATCCGCGGGCGCGTCATGCAGGCACGGCAAAAACAGCTGGCGCGTTTTGCTTCTTCGCGTGAAAAGATTTATTGCAACGCCCAGATGTCCTCGAGCCACATCCGCGCCTTCTGCGAACTGTCCGCTGACTGCGAACGCCTCCTCGAGCGCGCCATGACTCAGCAGGGTCTTAGCGCCCGCGCCCACGACCGCATCCTGAAAGTAGCCCGTACTATCGGGGACCTCGAAGACACTCCCAACCTCGAGCCCAAGCACATCGCCGAGGCAATCCAATACCGCAGCCTTGATCGCACGTACTGGGCATAGGCATCCGGATGCCCTAGATCCAAGAAATAACGATCACACCACCGGAATCGATCGCAGCCGGAACAGCAGCGGCCATGTTACTTCCGGAACCATCCGAACGACTCTAGGTAACCGGCACGGGCAAGGTTCCCCCTACAATTTTAAAGAGGATATCGGCGTCCCGTCGACGGCATCCGGCACCTATGCCAATGAGCAAAAACAATGCAAGTCCCGGGGAATCCGTTTGGATCTATCACCCATCGGTGGACTTAATCGTCGGATGTGGCGCATGGTCGGTTCCGCTCTTGCTGCTCGCGTACTTTTGCACTGCCGCCAGCACCCTCGCGTGGGCGGTCTTCTTCTATGTGCTGGCGTTGTTCTTCAACTATCCGCATTACATGGCGACGATTTATCGCGCCTACCACACGAAAGCGGATTTTGAGAAATACCGCATCTTTACCGTCCACATCACGCTGCTCGTAGTGTTGACTCTGGTTTTCTCGCACTTCTGGCCTCGCGCTCTACCTTGGATTTTCACAATTTATCTGACCGCGAGTCCCTGGCACTACAGTGGGCAGAACTACGGAATCTTCATGATGTTTGCACGCCGGTCCGGCGCTCAGCCGACGCCCACGGAGCGGCGCGCCTTGTACTCAGCATTCCTGATCTCCTATGCAGTCCTGCTGCTGAGCCTACACACCGGTCCTTCGGGCGATCCTCTGTTCGTCTCGTTGAATATTCCCGCAGCGATCAGCTCGCCAGTGCAGATTGCCCTCGCCATCGCTTTTCTGGCGTGCTCCGTCTTCGGACTATCCGGGCTTCTCCGACAGGTTACCTTCCGCCGGATGGTTCCTTCGCTGACCCTGTTTTCTACGCAATGCATCTGGTTTCTGGTGCCTACGCTGCTTTCGCTGTTGGAACATTTTCAAATCCCGCGGAGCCGTTACAGTACCGGCGTGCTCGCGATCATGCACTCGGCGCAATATCTATGGATAACGAGTTACTACGCGAAGCGAGAAGCGGCGACTACGCCGAACCGGTCGTGGCGGCCTCTTTCGTACTTTGCGATTCTCGTCGTTGGCGGCATTGCTCTCTTCGTTCCCGGACCCTGGATATCAAGCCTGATCTTCCATTTTGATTTCACGCGCAGCTTCCTGCTTTTCACGGCTCTGGTGAACATTCACCACTTCATCCTGGATGGAGCGATCTGGAAATTGCGCGACGGTCGCATCGCTGCATTGTTGGTAAATTCTCGTGCACAGATTGCGGAAGGCGCAATGGAGGCTGGCAGTCGGACGATGAAGGCATTACGTGGACTGGCCGGACCGAGCCCGGTCGCTCGCGCTCTGCGCGTCGGGGCCGCCGCGCTTCTGCTTATTTGGGGCTGTATCGACCAAGCGCACTACTATTTCGGCATGCACAGTACGAGTCTGGCCGACCTCAAGCGCGCGGCTTCACTGGCTCCCTATGACACTCCAGTCGAGGTCCGCTTGGCACGCAAAGCGCTGGAGGATGGAAATCCGCATGAATCGGTTGCTGCCTGGCAATATGCGATCACGGCGAATCCAACCGATCCGGCGCCGCGCGATGCATGGCTTCGATACCTGACCCAGGAAAAACGCTTCGATGAGGCCTATCAGCTGACTGGCACTTGGCTGCAATTAGCGCCCAGGGACGCAGCCTTGCTGGTCAATCACGGAATCCTGGCCCAGCAATTTGGGCACACCGACGAGGCGGAAGAGAATTGGCAGAGGGCTCTCAAATTCGATCCGTCGCAGGCTGAGGCCGATCTGTATTTAGGGCTGGATCTGGATAAAGAAGGCAAACTCGAGGACGCCATTAGTCACTACGAAAGTTTCATCCGAAAGGTGGCGCAACGGCCGCCATCGAATGTTCCGCCTGCCGCCACGATCATCACCGTGGCGTTGAAACTTGCCGATTGCAACGTCCGAGCGAATAACGCCGATTTCGCCCTGCGAGATTACAAAATGGCACGAACTCTCGCGGCTCGGACAGGAGAGATGAAGTTGGAAAGCCTTTCCGATGTCGGGGAGGCTTCCTTGCAAGCCAGACTCGGAGAAACCAGCAAGGCATTGCCGCTGTATCAGCGGGCGCTTCAACTTGATGCTGGATTGGCCGACCGGCATAGCGAGGCTGTCGATTGGTACATGTACGCGATTTTCTTGCGGGACAACGGTTTTCCGCCGCGATTCGCCTACGCGAGCCTGCTCAAGTCGCAATCGTTGTTATCGCCTCACGTTAACGACGAAGCAGCCGCGGCAGCCGGCCAAGCGCGCAAGCAATTGGAGCAGCAACTCGGTTCCCGGGCTGTCGCCATCAGCCAGAATCCTGAACCGGCGCTGCGTGAGGCACTCGAACTGAAGCATTAAAAGCCGCGCCTCTACTACTCCTAGAATCCCTTCGCCTTCAACACTGTGTCCAAATCGTCGGGATGCAGCGCGCGTGTCATTGCCTCCTCACGGCTGAGTTCCTGCTGGAAGACTAGTTGCGCCAGCGATTCTTCCATCGTGAACGATCCCTGCTTTCGCGTAATCGTGATTTCCTGATGCAGATGTTGCAAAGCATTCTTTCGGATGTGCTGCCGCGCCCCATATCCTACGATCAGTAACTCCGCCGCGGGAACGCGTCCTCCGTTGCGACGTGGAAGCAGTGTCTGCGTCAGCATCGCGGCAAGCGCCATCGCCATCTCTGCGCGCACGGAATGCTGCCGCTCCTGCGGGAATGAATCCGCTATGCGGGAAACAGTGGAAGCCGCATCTGTCGTGTGCAGCGTCGTAAATACAAGATGGCCCGTTTCAGCGGCTGACAACGCAATGCGAGCCGTCTCCGGATCGCGCATCTCGCCGACCACAATCACATCCGGCGCTTGGCGCAACGCCGCCCGTAGCGCGGTAGGGAAGTCGGGAGCATCAATTCCTATCTCCACCTGCTCGATCAGGCTTCGGTCATGCACGTGCTCGTACTCGATGGGATCTTCGATGGTCACGATATGTCGCGCATCGTTGCGATTGATTTCGTTCACCAGCGCTGCCAGAGTCGTACTCTTACCCGACCCGGTCGCTCCTCCAATGATCACCAATCCGCGTCGCAACTTCGCCAGCGCGCCCACGCCCGCGGGCAAGTGCAGGTCTTCGATCCTTGGAATTGCCGAAGGCAGCGCCCTCACCGTGGCTGCCGCGCGACCGCGTTCGCGGTGCAGATTAATGCGAAATCGTCCGATACCATCGACTCGGTACGAAGAATCCGCAATCCCGCTGAGTCTATACTCTTCGCGCGCGTGCGCTGCCATCACTGGCAGCACGGCCGATTCGATCTCGTTGCCGCTCAGAGCGCGTTCTCCGATCGCTTCTAGCGCCCCCTCGATGCGAATCGCCGGCGGCGCATGGGGTACCAGCAAAAGATCGCTGCCCTGGCGTGACACTAACTGCTGCAGCCATTCTCGAAAGCGGGAGGACGCATCGGTTCGAGTTTCCGAATGAATGATTTGCACGCTGACGGGATTGGCTTCGGCTGTCATGATGTTCTTAGATGCACGGGCAGGGCTGAATGCCGCTCTTTCCCCGCAGATTCGCGCCCGTTAAGGCAGATAAAACAAGGTGGACAAAAATTGAAAAGGACATATCCGTGAAGCTCCGTGTGAATCCGTGGCAGACATTCCTATCAGAACGCGAAACTCTTGACCTCTTGCATTTGAGAAGGTAGCCTCCCGAGGTCACTGGTCTGAGACTTCTCATAGGAGCCTGTATGCCGCCACTCTCCGCTCTCTGGCTGCCGATCCTTCTGTCGGCGGTCATCGTCTTCGTCGCCAGCTCCTTCATGCACATGGCGCTGCCTTATCACCGTAACGACTACAAGAAGCTGCCGGATGAAGACAAAGTTCTCCCGGCCCTCCGCTCCGCCGGGCTGCAGCGAGGGTTATATGTATTCCCCTTCTGCACTCATAAGGAAATGAAAACGCCGGAAGCCATCGAGAAATACAAGCAGGGACCGGTCGGTATGATGACTGTGTTCCCCAGCGGATCGCCCTTCATCCCGAAGTTTCTCGGCCTGTGGTTCGGATACTGTCTGGTGATTTCTTTTTTCGTCGCCTATCTCACGGCGCACACAGTACCGGCTGGCACAGATTATCTAGCGGTGTTTCGCGTCGTTGGAACGGCGGCGTTTCTCACCTACGGTCTGGGACCGCTAGCCAACGCCATCTGGAAGGGAATGCCGTGGGGCTTCGTCACCTTGGAAGCGATCGACGGATTGGTGTACGCGCTGCTGACCGCAGGCACCTTCGGCTGGCTCTGGCCGCATTAAGCAAGATTACAAAGTGAAAAGGTTTCAAAGTTTCAAGGTGCGCTCACTCGGGGAAACCCTGAGACTGTGAAACCGTGCAAACTTTGAAACTTTGAAACTCGCAACTCGCTCTTACTGCTCTTCCTTCGGCAGCATGTTCCCGCCGCGCAAATACCGGCTATGCCAGCTCAGCGACTCCGTCAGCAGATGAGGGGTGTGTTTTCCATAGGACAGTTGCTCCGCCCGCGACAGATAGTCCTTGAGCAGCGGCTTATATTCTGGACTTGCACACTTCTCGATCACCAACTTGGCTCGTTCTTTCGGCGAGAGTCCCCGCAGGTCTGCCAGGCCCTGCTCCGTCACCAGCACCTGCACATCGTGCTCGGTGTGATCCACGTGCGAAACCATCGGCACAATCGTCGAGATCGTACCTTTCTTCGCGCAAGACGGCGCCATAAAGATCGACAAATATCCGTTCCTCGCGAAGTCTCCCGAGCCGCCGATCCCGTTTTGTATGCGTGATCCCATCACGTGCGTCGAGTTCACGTTGCCATAGATGTCGGCCTCGATCATTCCGTTCATCGCGATCACGCCCAGCCGCCGAATGATCCCCGGATTGTTCGAGATCTCCTGCGGACGCAGCACGATTCTCTCGCGATACGATGCCATGTCGGCGTTGACTTCGTTGAGCATGTCGGGACTAAGAGAAAAAG
>Ga0181537_10004498_pt1 | contig 11583 bp, 11 predicted proteins | sample PEATcosm2014_Bin_39_FD_119765 | JGI IMG/M metagenome (GOLD analysis project Ga0181537, IMG submission 119765) | Peatland microbial communities from MTU Mesocosm Facility, Houghton, MI, USA - PEATcosm2014_Bin23_10_metaG | ecosystem: Environmental > Terrestrial > Soil > Wetlands > Peat | place... | reverse complement strand
TTAAGTTGACGCGCGCGTTGAGACCGAGCCCGGTGCGCACGGCTTGGCGCACGCATTCGGCGTTGATGACCGGCAGCATTCCGGGCATCGCGGCATCGACAAGCGAGACATGCGAATTAGGTTCGCCGCCAAATGCGGTCGAGGCGCCGGAAAACAGTTTGGCCTGCGAGGCGACCTGGGCATGCACTTCCAGCCCGATGACCACTTCCCAGTCGCCGGTTGAGCCCTTGATCAGCTTTGATTTTACCGGAGCGTCCATCGCGCGGTGGTGCCGTGTGCTTTTGCGGTCCGGTTACGCGCTTCGCAACGGCGCGGCAAGGCCCGCGCCCGCCTTACGGCCGGAGCCCTCCTCCCGGCCGGGGCGCGGGAGACGTTAATCGCGCGAGCTTTAGCCGCCGCACTTGAGCGTGCAGAATCCGCCGTAGCAGGGCACCATCGGCGTCGTGATGCCGTTGACGCACAGCTGCTGTGAGCACCAGCTCGTTGCCGGATTGCACGCATAAGAACACACCGAATAATTGGCAATCACGCCCTTCTTCTCGAAAAGGCAGGCGCCGGGCGGCAGCTTTATTTCCTTCGCCGAGGCCACCGAAAAGCTCGCCGGCAGCGCCACGGCGGCGGCCAGCAACACGATCTTTACTACTGATACTACACGCATATTAGTCCCCCATCCTGACGCCGCCATAATGTTACATTGTCGAATTCGGCGCAAGCCGTCGCGGCGATGCCGTGCTTCTGATATGATGCTCGCCGTATACCGAGCCCCTCTTGGGACGAAAACCTGGAGTACAGGGACCATGGATACCGCCGTCGCGAAAGACCGTTTGGCGCGGCCCTCGGTACAGCCATGGGCCGCGACGCTGACGGAGCCACGCGCCCGCATCGGCCTGATCATTCCGTCGGTCAACCGCATGACCGAACCGCAGTTCAATTATTATGCGCCGGATGGCCTCGGCATTCTGGTGGCGCGCGGCCGGGTCGCGGGAGGGCCGCCCCGGACGGTCGCCGAGCTGACCGGAGAAATCGCGCATGCCGCCGGCACGTTGGCCGACGCAAAACCCGATCTCATCGTGTTCCATTGCACCCATACCTCGATGAAGGAGGGCGCCGACGGCGAAGCGCGCATCATCGAGCTGATCCGGCGCGAGACCGGCATCGAAGCGTTATCGACCTCAAGCCTGGTCAACGACGCGTTGCGCGCGCTCGGCCTCAAGAAGCTCGTGGTGCTCAGCCCCTATACGTCGAACGCCGACATCATCAGCTATCTCAGCGCGGCCGGTTTCACCGTCGTGCGCGATGTCGCGTTAAAATGCCAAAGCCCCGCCGATTTCGAGGCGGTGACGCCGCGGCGCTGGCTGGAACTGGCGCAGCAGAACGACACACCTGATGCCGACGGCATCTTCTTGAGCTGCACCAACACCACCCAGATCGAGGCGGTGGCCGCGATCGAGGCCGCGCTTGGCAAACCGGTGGTCAACAGCAATCAAGCCGTGCTGTGGGGCTGCCTGAAGCGGCTCAAGGGCAAGCTCGGCGACGAGACGGCGCTGCCGCGCAATCTCGGCAAGCTGATGAATGACCTTGACGCTTGACCGGATGGCCGGCGCTGAGCGTGCGCTCTTCGCCCCAGCCAGGTATCGCTACTGCCCTTCGCGCCAGATGCCGAGCGCTTGCTGCGCCGGGCGATCGGAGATCGAGAACAACACCGATTCCTTTTGCGCGTGATGGGCGTAACGCTTCCACGACGGCACGACGAAGACGTCTTGCGGGCCCCATTCGAGTACCTTGCCGTCGACGGTGGTGGTGCCTTGACCCTCGGCGCAAACGAAAATGGTGCCATCGGTCGAGCGGTAGGGTTCGCCTTGAAAGCCTTTCGGCAACATGGCGAGGTTGGCGCCCATGGTCGGCAGCACCGGACCGCCGGTCACCGGATTGGCGTAGCGCACGCGCGCGCCGTGGCGCTTGTCGATGTCTCCGGCCCGCATCATGCGCTCCACGATCGGGCGGGTGCGGGCGTAGGTATAGTTGATGACCGGTGTGCGGCCTGTCGTCGCCGTGCCGTCGGGCAGAACGCCAGAGCCGTAGAACGACAGCGAATCGCCATCCTGGCGCGTCGTCGCCTGCGTCGCCTCGTCTGAATGCTCGGCAAAGGACGCTTCGTAGAAGTTGACGGCGGGAAAGTCCAAAACGTCGAGCCACAGCATCGGCTTTTTCGAGGGGTTGCCATGGTCATGCGGCGCCCAGTTCGCGGTGATGACGAAGTCACCAGGCGCCATGAAGGCCTTCTCGCCCTCGACCGCGGTATAGGCGCCCTCGCCGTCGAGCACGAAGCGAATGGCGGAAGAGACGTGGCGATGCGCCGGCGCGACCTCGCCCGGCATGATCATCTGGATGCCGGCGAACAGCGTATTGGTGACACGGGATTCGCCGTGCAGAGCGGGGTTCTCCAGGATCAGCACGCGGCGCTCGGCCTCTTCGGCGGTGATCAGGCCGCCGGACTCCATCACCAGCGCTTTGACATCGCCGTAGTGCCAAACATGGGGCTGGCAGCGCGTCACCGGCTCGTCGGTGACAACCGATTTCATCACCTTCCAGAGCGGCGCCATGTCCTTTTTGGCGATCCGCTCATAAAAGGCGTCGCGCACGGCTTCGATATTGTGCTTCGGGCTGGGCTTGCCGTTGGTGACCTTCTTCGCGACGGCGACCGCCATGACGTTCTCCTCAAGAATCCGGTAATTTTGGCATTTATAGCCAAACGCCGCGGCTGCGCCTATAGCGGCTAACCGAGGAGGCTGCGGGGCTGCCATGCAGTCGCCGGTTCCGTCGCCTCGGTTTCGTTCAGGTATTCACATTTCCGCCGTCGACCGCGATGGTCTGGCCGGTGATAAAGTCGCTGTCGGCGCTGGCGAGAAAGACCAGCGCGCCGAGGAGATCTTGCGGTTGCTCGTCCCGTTTGAGCGCCCGCGAGGCAACCGCGCGGTTCCGGGCGGTCTCCACATGACCCGGATTTTCCGCGATCACCGTCTCGCTCATGGTGAAGCCCGGCGCCAGCGTGTTGACCCGGATGCCATGCTCACCAAGCTCCCGCGACAACGCCCGCGTCATCGCCGTGATGCCGCCCTTGGAGGTGACGTAATGCAGCATCCATGGCACCCCGCGATAGGCGGTGCCGGAGCCGATATTGATGATCTTGCCGTAATGCTGCGCCGTCATGTGCGGCACCACATGCTTCACGAGCAGGAACGGTCCGCGCAGATTGATCGCCATGACGCGGTCCCATAACCCCGCGTCGATCTCGGTGCATTTTGTTTCCTGCAGCGGCGCGAACAAAGCGGCGTTATTGATCAGAATATCGATCTTGCCGAAGCGCTCCATGGTTTGCGCGACCAGCGACTTCACGGCGCCCTCGTCGCTGACATCGGTAACGCAACTGGCCACCGAATTAGCGCCGTGATCGCGCGCGATTGCCGCGGCGACCTCGCCGCCGTCGGCGATATCGGCGACCATCAAACGCGCGCCTTCGGCGGCGAGCGCGTGCGCGTAATGCTGACCGATACCCTTGGCGCCGCCGGTCAGGATGGCGACGCGGCCGTCGAGGCGCGCCATGTCTATTTCCCGCCCATGACTATTTCCCGCTCATGTCTATTTGCTGCCGAGCCGGCGAACAAATTTCTCGAAGCCGGCGAGCTGCTGCTTGACCAAGTCGATCGTCGACTGATCGGTGAGCGCCAGCGTCTTCTCGTCGAATTTTTTCGCCGCGAAATTAACGAGGACTTCCGGCTTGCCGAACATGAACGCATCGATCGCCGTGAGCGACATGCGGAGGTGGTATTGCATGCGTCCACCGCCGAGCAAACCGCCCGAGCAGGATTGCAGCGCAACCGGCTTGTCCTTGAACGGTACCTCCTTGAGCCGAGAACACCAGTCGATGGCGTTCTTCAACCCGCCGGGAACGCTCCAATTATATTCCGGCGAGACCACGATAACGCCGTCGGCGGCGCGGATGGCGTCGGACCAGACCTCGACCTCGGCGGGAAAACCGGTCGTGTTCTGGATATCGAAATTGTAGATCGGCATTTTGTCGAAGGCCGGCGCCGGCTTGATCGACATGCCGGCGGGCGCGAGCGCCGGCAACGCGCGCGCCAGCGCGGCATTAAAAGAGCCCTGGCGCAGGCTGCCGCAAATCGTGATGACGTTGAGGGGCGTGTCGGCCATGTCGCAAATTTTCCTTAAATGACGCCTCGATTTCCTAAAGTAGCGGTTTATTCCTTACGAACTCGGTGAATTCAACAGCGCCGGCGCGACGATGTCCTTCCAGCTATGCGGCGCCGCTTTAAGCTCGCCGTGCCGAGCCATGAAATCGGCGATCGTCTGGACGCCGTAAATCGGACTGCCGAAATCATTCTTGATGTCGGCGATCACCGTCGCCATGGCGGCGGAGCCGATCGCCTCCGACGGCTCGTGGGTCAGATAGATTTGCGCGGCGCGGCGCGGATCGTCGCGGATGATGCGCGCCGCCTCGTCGATCGCCTTTTCGACAATGTCGGGCAGCTGCGGCTGCGCCTCGATATAGGCTTTTGTCGCCGCCATGATGAGAAACGACGATTTGCCGCTCATCACGTCCGACGAGTTAAGCACGGCGTGGATGTTGGCGTCGCGCAACGCCAGCTCCGTGAACGGCGGCGAAGCGAAATAAGCCGTCACCTCGCCGCCGCCATCGACCAGCGCCGCGATGGCGTCGGCATGCGACAACGTCACCGCCTGGTCGCGCAAGCGGTCGAATCGGCCGAAGGTTTTTTCCGACTGCAGCGCCAACAAATACATTTGCGGCGACGTTAGTGTCGGCACGGCGATGCGATCGGTCGGTTTGAGGTCGGCAAGGGAGACGACGTCCGGCCGATTGCTGAGCAGCGTCAGCGGCAAGGAGGTGATCCCGGAAATCGCCAAAATCCGGTTCGGCGCGTCGCCGGCCTTCGCCCAGGCCGCGAGCAGTGGCGCGGTTCCGAACGGCCCCATGTCGATGGCGCCCGTGGCGATGGCGTCCTGCAACGGTGCGGCGCCCAAAAACCGCTGGAAGCTCGCCCTCACGTCGAGATGGGCGGCATGGCCGTATTTTTCGATCAGCTTTAAATCTTCGCAGATATAGACCGGCAGAAACGCCAACCCATAGCCGATGCCGATCTTCACTTGCTGCTGGGCCCGCGCCGGTCCGGGCATCGCACACAATGCCATGAAAGCCAAAATGAAAGCCGCGATGAACGCGGCCACGATCCGCCGCAGCGCTTTCGCCCGCGACGACAGCGCTTGTTTGAGCAGGCCCAGCATCGGCTTGCTTTTGGCTCAGCCGGCTTTTTCGTCGGCGATCGGATTGCGCAAAATCCCGACGCCTTCGATTTCGACCTCACAGGTGTCGCCGTTTTTCATCCAGACCGGCGGCTTGCGTGCATGGCCGACGCCGGACGGCGTGCCGGTGAAGATGACGTCGCCGGGTTCGAGCGTAATCCCCTGCGTGATGTAAACCAGCATTTCGACCACCGGAAACATCATGTTGTCGGTGTTGTCCGACTGCATCACGGTGCCGTTCAGCCGGCTCTCGATCTTGAGGCCCTTGGCCGCATCGGGCAGTTCGTCGGCGGTAACCAGCCACGGGCCGAAGCCGCCGGTGCGATCGAAATTCTTGCCCATGTCCCACTGCGTCGTCTTGCGCTGAAATTCGCGCACCGAACCCTCGTTGCCGCAGGAATAGCCGGCGATGCAGGAGGTGGCGTTGGCCGCGGTGAGGTGTTTTGCGCGCTTGCCGACCACCAAGATCAACTCGGCTTCGTAATCGAGCGTTTCCGACACTTGCGGCCGCACGATCGGCTGGCCGTGCGGCACCATCGAGGTGAGGCCGCGGTAAAAGATCGTGGGAAATTTCGGAATATTGTCGCGCTGCGAGCCTTCTTTGACGTGTTCGAGATAATTGAGGCCGAGGCAAATGATTTTTCCCGGCTTGCCGACCGGCAGCGCGTAGGTCAGTCCCGCCAGTGGTTTCCGCGCGCTCGACGGCGCGCGTTTGGCAAGCTCGGCCAGCGGTTTGGTGTCGCCGCTTGTCTTCGCGAGCCACACGCCGAGATCGCTCGGCGCGCCGGCATCGGCGGCCTGCAAATCGACCGCCTGATCGCCTTCGACCACGCCAAGATGCGGGCCTCCCTGCCCTTCAAACGCAACGATTTTCATGTTTTGTGTTTCCTCAATGGGGCGATTGCCTCGCCGGACGCGGACTATAGGGCCTCGCCCGGATCGAGCCAACTGGCGCGCCTATGCGCTTGCGGCGGAGCGCCATGCGCGCCATCGCAATATGGATCGCGCGAGGATCCATAATGTTCGATTTCAGAAAAATCGGCACTGTGAATAGTCTAGACTGACGATTAACACGGTCCCCGATCGCGGCCGCCGCCTTATCATTGTGACGACAATTTGCAGGCCCATGACTGGCGTACCTATCATGACTGGCGCACCTATCATCGCTCCCGCACCTATTATCGAGATTGTCGACGCCAGCAAATCCTTCGATAACGGTCAAAGCTTTGCGTTTCGCAATGTCACGCTACGGGTCGAAACGGGTTGTTTCGTTGCCTTGGTCGGCGCCAGCGGGTCGGGCAAAACGACGCTTCTCAAAATCATCAATCGGCTGATCCAACCCGACAGCGGCGCGGTGCGGGTCGAAGGGCAGGACGTGGCGGCGATCAACGCCCCGGTACTGCGGCGGCGCATCGGCTACGTCTTTCAGGGCGTCGGACTGTTCCCGCATATGAGCGTCGCGGAAAATATCGGTATCACGCCAAAACTTCTCGGCTGGCCGGCGGCGGAGATCGCAACGCGCGTTAAGGAACTTCTCGATCTCGTCGAATTGCCGCAGAGTTATTTATCGCGCCCGCCGCTGAGCTTGTCCGGCGGTGAGCGGCAGCGCGCCGGCGTGGCGCGCGCCATCGCCGCGCGGCCCAAAATCGTCTTGATGGACGAGCCGCTCGGCGCGCTCGATCCGATCACGCGCGACAGCGTCGGATCGGCCTATCGCACGTTGCATGACCGCTTGGGCTTGACCACCCTCATGGTGACCCATGACATCCAGGAAGCCCTCCTGCTTGCGGATCGCATCGCGGTCATGAAAGCAGGCCGCATCCTCGCTTTCGACACGCCGCACGGGCTGACGGCAGTGGCTCAAGACCCCGATGTCGCCGCCTTGATGGGCATGCCCAAACAACAAGCCGAGCGCATTCGCTCTATCCTCGATGGGTCCGGCGCGAGCGGCCGTCATGAATGAACGCATCGCGAGTGCGTTTGACCTATTGCCGGGCTACCTCGCGCAACACGTATTGCTGAGCGCGGCGGCCTTGGCCTTGGGCGTCATGCTCGCTTTGCCGCTGTCGGTCGTCGCGTCACGCCACGCCCGCGTTCGTTTTTTCGCGCTGGCGACAGCCAGTTTGATCCAGACCATTCCCGGCCTGGCGCTGCTGGCGCTCTTTTATCCGCTTTTGCTCGGACTTTCGGCGTTTACCGAAATGCTGCTCGGCGTCGAGGTGCCGGCGCTGGGGTTTTTGCCGTCGGTTTTGGCGCTGACGCTTTATTCGATGCTGCCGATCCTGCGCAACGGCGTGGCCGGCTTGACCGGTCTCGATCCGGCCGTCATCGAAGCCGCGAACGCGGTCGGCATGACACCGCGCCAGCGCTTTCTGCGCGTCGAAGCGCCGTTGGCGGCGCCGATCGTAATGGGGGGCATTCGGACCGCGGCGGTTTGGACGATCGGTGCGGCCACGTTATCGACATCGGTCGGCCAGACCAGTCTTGGCAATTACATCTTTGCCGGGTTGCAAACCGAAAATTGGATATTTGTGCTGTTCGGTTGCGCCGCCGCCGCGGCCTTGGCTCTGGTGGTCGATCAGTTGCTTGGCTTGATCGAAGCCGGCATCGCGCGGCGCCGGCCCCTGCGTATTTATCTGGGGCTGGCGGGCGTGGCCGCGGGTACGATCATCGCCCTGACCTCGCTCGCCGGCGGCAAACCGAACGTCTATCGGGTTGGCGCCAAGAATTTTAGCGAGCAATTCATCCTGGCCGATCTGATCGCGCGACAACTCGAGGCCGCGGGCGCGACGGCGCAACGCCGCGACGATCTCGGCTCCGCCATTGCCTTTCGCGCGCTCGCCGGCGGCGATATCGATGTCTATGTCGACTATAGCGGAACGCTGTGGACCAACGTCCTCGACCGCCGCGATGTGCCGCCGCGCGAGGTCATGCTGCGGGAACTGACCGACGCACTAGCCGAGAAATACGGCGTCGTGCTGCTCGGCCCGCTCGGATTTGAGAACGCCTATACGCTGGCGATGCGCCGAGAGAGAGCGTCGGCGCTCGGCATCGCTACCATCGGCGACCTCGCAGCCGATGCCCCGAAGCTCACGCTCGGGGCCGACCTGGAGTTCTTGAGCCGTCCGGAATGGCGCACGCTCAAGAACGCCTATGGGCTCGATTTCGCCGCGCAACGCTCGTTCAATCCGACATTTATGTACCGCGCCCTCGAAGACGGCAGCGTCGATGTCATCTCGGCGTTTTCCAGCGACGGAAGGATCGCGGCTTTAAACTTGGCCGTGCTGAGCGATCCGAAACATGCGATCCCGTCTTACGATGCGGTCGTGCTGATCTCGCCGCGCCGCGCGAAAGACTCCACGCTGATCCGCGCCCTGACGCCGCTGCTCGGCAAAATTTCGGTCGAACAAATGCGGGCGGCCAATCTCATGGTCGATCGCGATAACGACAAAGCCTCGCCGCAACAAGCCGCCGAATTCCTCGGGCGAGCCATCGGCTTGCCCGCGTTTCGCGGCGCATCGCCATAAAACGGCCGCGACGAGCAACGCGGAGGACGTCGGCGCTAGCCCGTCAATGCCAAGGCCTGAACGGAAAAATAGCCTTGCGCGTCGGTCCAAACTTTAAGCGGCGACCAGCCGGCGCCCTGCGCCAAGGCCTGAAAAGAGTCGATGGTGTATTTATAGCTGTTCTCGGTATGGATCGTCTCCCCGGCGCGAAAGGTAATCGTGGCGCTGCCGACCCTCGCCTTCTGCCGCTTGGTCGAGGCCAGGTGCATCTCGATGCGGCTTTGCTCGCGATTATAGAAGGCATGGTGCTCGAAGCTGGCGAGATCGAAATCGGCGCCCAGCTCGCGATTGATCCGCGCCAAAAGATTGAGATTAAATTTCGCGGTCACCCCTTGGGCATCGTTATAAGCAGGGCATAAGATCTCCGAGTCCTTGACCAGATCGACGCCGATCACAAGGACCGCGCCGGGCCCGAGCATGGCGCCGGCATGGCGCAGAAATTTGCACGCCTCGTAATGCTCGAAATTGCCGATGGTCGATCCCGGGAAAAATCCGACTCGCGGCCGCGCCGCAACCGGCTGCGGAATTTCGAAGGCGCGGGTGAAATCGGCAACCAACGGATAGACCGCCAGATGGGGAAAATCGCGGCGCAATTGCGCCGTGTCCTGTTGCAGGAAATCGCCGGAGATGTCGACCGGAACATAGGCCTCCACCGTCGCCGCCGCGCCGAATAAAATGCGGGCTTTCGTGCTCGAACCGCTGCCGAATTCGACCAGCGCGCAATGCGGCGGAAACAGCGAGGCGATCGCCGGCGCATTGTCGCGCAAAATCGAAAGCTCGCAACGCGTCGGATAATATTCCGGTAATTGCGTGATGCGGTCGAACAGCGCCGAGCCTGCCGCGTCGTAAAAATATTTCGGCGGTAGCCGTTTCGGCTTTGCCGTGAGGCCGGCCAAAACATCGGCTGAAAACGAATCGGCCGTCGTCTCGGAGGGCGCGACGCGTGGCGCTGTCTGCAATGCAGTGGTCATGAAAGTGTTCCCGGCGCAGTGTTCCTGGAGCGGCTCAGTCTTGATATTCGGCCAGGCGCAGCCCGCTAAATTGCCAGCGCGCCGGCGGATAAAAGAAATTGCGATAGGTCGCGCGCGAATGCCCGGCCGGTGTCGCCAGCGACGAGCCGCGCAAAACCATCTGGTTGACCATGAACTTGCCGTTGTATTCGCCAAGCGCGCCCGGCGCGGCCTTGTAGCCAGGATAGGGCGCGTAAGCCCCGCGCGTCCATTGCCAGACCACGCCAAAAGCGTCGTTCAGTCTGCCGCTTTTTGCCGCAACCTCCCATTCCGCCTCGGTCGGCAGATCTTTGCCGGACCAGCGCGCGAACGCATCGGCTTCGTAATAGCTGACGTGACAGACCGGCTGCGCCGGTTCGACCGGGCGCAGGCCGCCCAGCGTCATCGCGAACCACTCCCCGTCGATGTTGCGCCAGTAGCCCGGCGCCGACCAGCGCTCCGCTTCGACGGTGGCCCAACCGTCCGACAGCCACAGCGTCGGCGTCGCGTAGCCACCGTCAGCCATGAATTCCAACCACGCCGCGTTGGTCACCAGCGACGGCGAAAGCCGCACCGGCCGCAACAACACCTGGTGCGCAGGTTGTTCGTTATCGAAACAGAAACCGTCGCCGTCGTGACCGATCATATGAATGCCCGACAGCGTCGGGCCGGCCGCGGCGTGATCGCCCGACAGTTGCGGCCGCTGCCAGTCCGGATCGTAGGCCGGGTATGTTTCGTTGAGTGAGAAGGCGTGTAGAATATCGGTAAGGAGCAGTTCCTGGTGCTGCTGCTCGTGATTGAGTCCGATCTCGATAATGGGGCCGATTTGTTTGAAGTTGCTCGCGGATTCTATCAGCGCCGCCACCGCGTCGTCGACGTGGGCGCGATAGTCGGCGACCTCGGCCGCCGTTGGTCGCGTGATCAGGCCCCGTTGCGGACGCGCTTGGCGCGGTCCGGCCGACACGTAATAAGAATTGTAAAGATAGGCGAAGCGATCGTCGAACGGCCGATAGGCGTTGGCATAGGGGCGCAGCAAGAATTGCTCGAAGAACCAGGTGACATGCGCCCGGTGCCATTTGGTCGGGCTGGCGTCGGGCATCGACTGCACGACCTGGTCCTCGGGCGACAACAAAGCGGCGCGCCGTTCGGTCTCCGCACGCACCGCGCGAAACGCCTTAAGGCAATTTCGTCGCGGATCGGCATGATCGTCTTGCGCCAAACGCAGGCCGGCGCGCGGGTCCGCAGGCGCCGCCGAGCCCGAATCGGCGGCCTGATTACGTCCGGAAACCGCGGCGCGTGGCATCGTAAAAGTCCGCAAGGGGCGGGTTTAACTGCTTAATCTCAATGGACGGTAAGATAATGAGGCCCCGATAGCTTGGTTCCATACATGATCTATCCGCCGCAGACTACAATGCCGTTCGCCGGCCGCTAACGCGGTTGTGATCGCGAGCGAAACCGTACCAAAATGGCCGGCAGGCGAGGACGAAAGAAAACATGGCGCGACGCATCGTCACGAGACCATCGAGCCCCATGCTGCCGCGCGAGCGCAGCGACTATTCGGCGATCGTCGACCGGCCGCCACTCAAACTTCCTGGCGGGGCGCGGCTGGTGTTCTGGACCATCGTCAATCTCGAAGTCTGGGATATCGGAAAGCCGATGGCGCGTCAGGTGTTGTCGCCGCCCACCGG
>Ga0181537_10004497_pt1 | contig 11584 bp, 9 predicted proteins | sample PEATcosm2014_Bin_39_FD_119765 | JGI IMG/M metagenome (GOLD analysis project Ga0181537, IMG submission 119765) | Peatland microbial communities from MTU Mesocosm Facility, Houghton, MI, USA - PEATcosm2014_Bin23_10_metaG | ecosystem: Environmental > Terrestrial > Soil > Wetlands > Peat | place... | reverse complement strand
GCCCGATATGGAAACGCACGGTCGGCCCGCCGGGCGCCCAGCGCGTTGCCGTGCGGATTGGCGCGCAATCGAAAGGGATGGCGAGGCTCTCGTAGCCGCCCCACGAGGCGCCGATGCCGAACAGATCGAGCGTGTCGAGAAAGGCGTAGTGGGCTTTCTGCGGCACCGGCTTGAGCACCATGCTGAACAGGCCCGAGGCGCCGGTGAAATCGCGCTTCCAGATCGCGTGCCCGGGGTCGCTCGGCAAAGCCGGGTGCAACACGCGCAAAACTTCCGGCCGGGCTTCGAGCCACTTCGCGACCGCCACGCCGGACGCAAAATGCCGGTCGAGCCGCACCGCGAGCGTGCGCAAGCCGCGCAGTCCGAGATAGGTGTCGTCGGGCGCTTCATGAAGCCCGGTCAGGCGCGCGGTGTTTTTGAGCGCGGCCACCGTCGCCGCATTGGCCGAGACGGTGCCGAGCATCACGTCGGAATGGCCGCCGATATATTTGGTGCCGGCCTGGATCGCGAGATCGACGTCGTGATCGAGCGGCCGGAAATACAGCGGCGTCGCCCAGGTATTGTCCATCAGCACCACGACGCCTTTTTCATGCGCGCCCTTGTCGTGCGCGGCTTTGGCGATCGCGGCGGTGTCCTGCATTTCAAAGCTGAGCGAGCCGGGCGATTCGAGATAGACGGCCCGCGTGTTGGGACGCAGTAATTCTCCGATCGCGCCGCCGATCAGCGGATCGTAATAGGAGGCGGAGACGCCAAGCCGCTTGAGGATCTGATCGCAAAATGTCCGGGTGGGACCATAGGCGCTGTCGGTGACGAGCACATGATCGCCGGCCTGCACGACCGACAGCAAGGCGGTTGAAATCGCCGCGAGCCCCGACGGCACCAGTGAGACGCCGGCGCATTGCGGTCCTTCGAGCTCCTGCAGCGCGAGTTCGAGCGCCTCGGTGGTGGGCGTGCCGCGGCGGCCGTATTGGTAACGCGCCCGATGGGCGACAAAATCCTCGGCGTTCGGATAGAGCACGGTGGAGGCGTGATAGACCGGCGGATTGACGAAGCCGTGATAGGATGCGGGATCGCGCCCTGCCGTGACGACCTTTGTGTGCGAGCGCCGGGAGGGCGGGCGGTTGTCGTTGCTGGTGTCGTTCATTCTCGGTTTCTCGTCCGTCTCTCGATCGCCCCGCAGTCCGGCCGGTTATGCGGTTGCCGCGATGCCATTACCTCGGCATTGACGGCTCTCGTCAACCCCTTGACCTTAAAGCGCGATCGTTCTCAGATGCCGGCGCATTGGAAAGTCGCTTCGTGCGCGCCCGGTTGCCGGGCTTCGGCGCATGTCTCATGCTTGAAAGGGCCACTCATGAAACGCGTTGCCACGGCACTCGCACTTGCACTGGTGCTTGCATTCGGCACGCAAGCGGCATTGTCGCAGACGCTCAAAGCGGTACAGGACCGCGGCCAGCTTGTCTGCGGCGCCAACGGCACCCTGGCCGGCTTCGGCTTGCCCGACCCGCAAGGCAATTGGGTCGGTTTCGACGTCGATTTCTGCCGCGCCATCGCGGCGGCAATTTTCAACGATACCAGCAAGGTCAAATTCGTGCCGTTGACCGCGGCCGACCGCTTCACGGCGCTGCAATCCGGCGAAATCGACGTGCTGTCGCGCAATACGACCTGGACGATGTCGCGCGATACCTCGCTCGGCGTCGATTTCGCGTCGGTCAATTACTATGACGGCCAGGGCTTCATGGTGCGTAAATCGCTGAAAGTGAACTCGGCGCTGGAGCTTAACGACGCCTCGGTCTGCGTGCAGCAAGGCACCACGACGGAGCTCAATCTCGCCGACTATTTCCGCGCCAATAATATGACGCTCAAGAGCGTGACGTTTGCGACGGCGGACGAGGCGGTCAAGGCCTATGACACCAGCCGCTGCGATTCCTACACCACCGATTCATCCGGCCTGTACGGCGAGCGGCTGCGGCTGACCGACCCGACCGCGCACATCGTGTTGCCGGAAATCATCTCCAAGGAGCCGCTCAGCCCGGCGGTCCGTCAGGGCGACGATGCCTGGGAAGACATCGTGCGCTGGACTCACTATGCGATGGTCAATGCCGAAGAGCTCGGGGTGACGCAACAGAACGTCGACGACATGCTCAAATCCAGCGCGCCGGATGTGCGGCGCTTGCTCGGCGTCGAGGGCCAGTTCGGCTCGGCGATGGGCCTGACCAATGATTGGGCCTATCGCATCATCAAAGCCGTCGGCAATTACGGCGAAAGCTTCGAGCGCAATGTCGGCCAAGGCTCGCCGTTGAAGATTGCGCGCGGGCTCAACGCGTTGTGGACCAAAGGCGGCTTGCAATACGGCATACCGGTTCGCTGAGCACGCCCGTGCGCGCCGGCCACCGCCGCCGCGGGCGCGCCAATGCCTGAGATCGTTCTGAATTCGTCGCGTAACGCGCGCCGCGCCGGGACCATTGCGCTTCAGGTGGCGCTTGTCGCCGTCGTCGGCGGGCTGGCTTATGCCGCTGTCGTCAATGCGGCGCAGAATTTGGCGGCGGCGCATGTCGCGTCGGGTTTCGGCTTCTGGAACAATACCGCCGGCTTCGACATCAGCCAGACGCTGATCGCATATTCATCCAGCACCTCGACGTTCGGCCGCGCGTTCTGGGTCGGCCTGCTCAATACGCTTCTGGTCGCCGGCATCGGTATCGTGCTCGCGACCGTGCTCGGCTTTGTCATCGGCATCGGGCGGCTGTCGCGCAATTGGCTGGTGGCGCGGCTGGCCGGCGGCTATGTCGAAATGATCCGCAACGTGCCGCTCTTGCTCCAGCTTTTGTTCTGGTACAATGCCGTGCTCAAATCGCTGCCCGAATTGCACGGCAGCGTCGCGCTTCCCGGCGGCGGCCTCCTCAATAATCGCGGACTGTTTTTGCCGCGGCCTGAATTCGAGTCCGGCTTCGGCTATGTCGTCATTGCGTTTTTGTTCGGGGTCGCGGCCACGATCGGGTTGCGGCTCTATGCGCGTTGGCGCCAGGACCGCACCGGCGAGCCGGCGCGGATAGTCTGGTTCGGACTGGGACTGATCGTCATTTTACCGCTCGTCGTTTATGCGCTTTCAGGCGCACCGCTTCATTTCAGCTTTCCCGACATGGGCCGGTTCAACGTCATGGGCGGCGTCGAAATCCTGCCGGAATTCGCGGCCCTTGTTGTCGCCCTGACCGTTTACACCGCCGCCTTCATCGCCGAAGTCGTGCGCGCCGGCGTTTTGGCGGTGCCGCAGGGGCAAACCGAAGCGGCGCAGGCGCTTGGCTTGCGTTCGCCCACGATGCTGCGGCTGGTGATCGTGCCGCAAGCGATGCGCGTCATCGTGCCGCCGCTGACCAGCCAATATCTCAACCTGATCAAGAACTCGTCGCTGGCGGTCGCCATCGGCTATCCGGATCTGGTGGAGGTCTTCACCGGCAGCGTGCTCAATATCACCGGACAGGCCGTCGAAGTGGTTGCCGTCACCATGGCGGTCTATCTCACCATCAGTCTCGCCACCTCGCTGCTCATGAATCTTTATGGGTACGCGACCGATGTTCGGGAGCGCTGAAGAATGGCGCCGATGGCCGAAGCCGCGTATCTGCGCACCGCGCCGGCGGAACGGCTGCCGCCGCCGGCGGACCGCGGCGGCGCGACCGGCTGGCTGCGCGCCAACCTGTTTTCCTCGCTCGGCAATACCGCGCTGACGCTCATCTGCCTGAGTTTCATCGCCTGGGCGGTGCCGACATTGCTCCGGTTCTTCGTGTTCGATGCGGTGTGGTCGGCGACTGATCGCGGCGCCTGCCTCGCTTCGCCGGTGAATCCGGAGCCCGGCGCCTGCTGGGCTTTCGTGCGCGTCTGGTCGTCCTATTTCGTCTATGGATTTTACCCGCTCGGCCAGCGCTGGCGGGTCGATCTGTTCTTCCTGGCGCTGGCCTTCGGCGTCGCCTGGCTTGCTTGGCTCGCCGCGCCGCGCCGCGACATCGGCGCGGTCTATTTCTTTGTTGTGCTGCCGGTGCTGTCCTACGTCCTTCTGTGCGGCGCGCCGCTCATCGGTCTTGCCGGCGTTCCGACGACACTCTGGGGCGGCATCCTGGTGACCATCGTCGTCGCCACGGTCGGCATCGTGGTTTCCCTGCCGATCGGCATAGTCCTGGCGCTCGGCCGCCGCTCCGACATTCCGGTCGTCAAACTATTCGCCGTGACTTTCATCGAATTCGTCCGCGGCGTGCCGCTGATCACGATCTTGTTCATGGCGAGCGTGATGCTGCCATTGTTCGTCCCGGAGCGGTTCGCGCCGGACAAGCTGATGCGGGCGCTCATCGGCGTTGCCATGATCGCGTCGGCCTACATGGCCGAGGTGGTGCGGGGCGGGCTCGCCGCCATCCCGCGCGGGCAATACGAGGCGGCGCAGGCGCTGGGACTGCCGTATTGGCGGATGATGGCGCTGGTGATCCTGCCGCAGGCGCTGCGGGTGACGCTGCCGAATATCGTCAATACTTTCATCGCACTGTTCAAGGACACCAGCCTGGTCTTTGTCGTCGGTATTTTCGATTTCTTGCGCACCATCGAAGCCGCGCGCGTCGACCCGCATTGGGCGACGCCGGTAACCAGCGTGACCGGCTATGCTTTTGCCGCTTCGTTTTATTTTATCTGCTGTTACGGCATGTCGCGTTATGCGCGCGGCGTGGAAACGCGCCTGGCGCGCGCCCACCGGCGGTGAGGGGAGTGGCGATGGAAAACTCTCCCGGCGATCCGCGCGGCAATGTAGCGCGAGCCGAAACGGCGGTCGAAATCATCGCGCTACACAAATGGTACGGCGAATTTCACGCCTTGCGCGACATCAATCTGACCGTGGCGCGCGGCGAACGCATCGTCATTTGCGGACCGTCGGGCGGCGGCAAATCGACACTGCTTCGCTGCGTCAATCGCCTGGAGGATTGGCAGCGCGGCCGCATTGTCGTCGACGGCATCGAACTGACCGACGATCCGAAGCACATCGTCGCCGTACGCCGCGATGTCGGCATGGTGTTCCAGCAATTCAACCTGTTCCCGCATCTCACCGTGCTGGAAAATTGCACGCTGGCGCCGATCTGGGTGCGCCATATGCCGAAGAAGGACGCCGAACAGCTCGCAATGAATTATCTCGAGCGCGTCAAAATTCCGGAACAGGCGCAAAAATACCCGGCACGGCTCTCCGGCGGCCAGCAGCAGCGTGTCGCCATCGCGCGCGCGCTGTGCATGAACCCGAACATCATGCTGTTCGACGAACCGACTTCGGCGCTCGATCCGGAAATGGTCAAGGAAGTGCTCGACACGATGGTGGAACTCGCCGGCGACGGCATCACCATGCTGGTGGTTTCCCACGAGATGGGTTTTGCGCGCCAGGTCGCCGATCGTGTCATCTTCATGGCTGACGGACAGATCGTCGAGATCAACGAGCCGAAAGGCTTCTTCGATTCGCCGCAGCACGAACGTACGCGGCTGTTTCTGCAACAGGTGCTGCGTTGAAAATCTCTCGGCCAGGACCGACGGTTTACGCTATTGTCCGCGATCGTCGCCAACGCGATGAATCAGCGAAGTTCCCGCGCGGCGGCAGGCCAACGGGAAGCCGCCCCGGGGCCGCGGCCGGCGATCGTGCCATGATAAAGCCAAAGCTTTGGCATTATTGTTGAATTGCGTTCAAGGGACGGGAAGGGGACTCACTTGTTTTTAGCACGCCGGTTTACGCCTGCCGGAACGGCCTTGTTGCCGGTCGCAGGGGCACTTCTAGTCTTTCTTTGCTCGGCGGTGGACGCACGGGCCGAAGACCCGTCCGGCGGCTGCGAAGACGCGGCCGAGGTGGCGGTCTTGCCGTCGCCGATGGCGCCGTGGAAGGGCGCGCCGTTGCGCGTCCTCGTCGCCGCGGAAAAGCCGATCGAGGGCGAGCTCTCGCTGATTGCGCCCGACGGCAGCGTCGCGGCCAAATCGCGCGCGCAGTACGATGGGCCGCCCTATGTCTGGTTCGCCGAAGTGGCAGCGCCGGCCGCGGGGACGTGGCGCGCGACGCTGACACGCGACCACGCGCCGGCCGGATGCGGCACGATCACGCGCGACATCACCGTGCGCGACGCCGCGCCGCCGCGGCCGCCGGCGGGGCCGGGCAACGTCTGGCCGGTGCGCAATAGCTGGGACCGCACAACCGAAAACCTGTATTCGGCGTGGATTGCAAAGCTCTTCGACGCGCCGCTCGACACCGAGCCATCGTGGCCGACATTGCGTGAGGTGCTGCACGATCGATCGCGCAATATGCTGTTCGACTATTTGGGTCTCGCCGAAGACGAAGGCCCGATGTACCTTCACCCCGACTGCGCCGATCTTGTGTACTTTTTGCGGGCTTATTTCGCCTACAAGGTGGGACTGCCGTTCGGCTACGGCAAGTGCTCGCGCGGCGGCGGCGGCAAGCCGCCGAAGTGCTACGGCTGGTTCACCAATCAGAACCCGGACGCCGAGCGGCCGGCGCCGACATTCGGCGAATATCTGCGGGTCGTCGGCGATGCCGTTCAGTCAGGTGCCGTGCGGACGCTGGCGAACGACGAGAACACCGATTTTTATACCGTGCCGCTGACCGAAGCGACGCTGCGCCCGGGAACCGTGTATGCCGATCCGTATGGGCACGTCATGATGCTGGTGCGGCGCGTGCCGCAGTCGGGCGGCGCAGCTGGCGTCTTTCTCGCCGTCGACGCCGAACCCGACGGGACGGTTGCGCGCAAGCGCTTCTGGCGCGGCAATTTCCTGTTCGTGCACGATCCGAAGCTCGGAAATCCCGGTTTCAAGCACTTCCGCCCGATCGTGAGCGAGACGAACGGCACTTTGCGGCGGCTGACCAACGCGGAAATCGCCAAAGATCCGCAGTATGGCGATTTTTCGCTCGATCAGTCGCAACTCGGGCTGGAAGATTTTTACGATCGAATGGACGAGGTGATGTCGCCGGCGCCGCTCGATCCGTTGCGCGCGATGAAGGACGCAATCGACTCGCTCGAAGAGCAGGTGAAAACGCGCGTCGGGTCGGTTGAGAACGGGCGAAAATTCCAGGCCGGCGGGCACGCCGACGCGAGCATGCCGGACGGCCCATCGATCTTCGAGACCACCGGCGCATGGGAAGATTACGCGACGCCGGCGCGCGATTTTCGGCTGTTGATCGCGATCGATGTGGTGCGCGGCTATCCGGATCGCGTCGTGCGGAAGCCCGAGCGCTACGCCATGCCGAACGGCAAGAGCGTGGCGGACGTCAAGGCCGAAATGGAAAGCGTGCTGGCGTCGGAGCTTGCGGCGCGCAAGTTCTCGTATACGCGCAGCGACGGTTCGCAGTGGACGCTCACGCTCAAGGATGTGGTCGACCGCGCCGCCGATCTCGAAATGGGCTACAACCTCAACGACTGCGTCGAACTGCGCTGGGGCGCGGCGCCTAACAGCGATGAGGCATCGACCTGCAAGCGGCATGCGCCGCCGGCGCAGCGCGCCAAGATGACGGACTACCGCACCTGGTTCCACGAACGGCACTGGCCGCCGGCCGCCTAGCCGTCAGTGCGTGCTGCAGAAGCGACCGGCAACTGGATTGCGACGACTGTTGTCGTAGCTCTCGCCGTGATTGCGGCTGGGACTGCGGTTTTCGCTCAGGACGATCGGGTGCGCTTGGCGCTCGACCGCCTGGTGGCTGCTTACCCGGACGCCCTCGCCGGCCATGACGGCAAAGCGCTGCGCTGGCGCGACGGAACGGTCATGCCGGTTTCCGACGGCACCGAGAAGAAGACGTTCGCGGACCTGCTCCGGCGCGCTTCCATCGTCGATCAGTTTCGCATCCCGTATCCGCGCGGCCCGCTCGACCAGCCGCCGGCTGTCGATGCCGATCCGGGGCGGTTCCGCGATACCGCTTTCTTCAGCAAGATGTATGGCGACTGCCGGACGGGTCAGGTGATGCCGCACCTTGTTTCGCTGCCTTGGCTTCCTAAAAGTTGGGGCGAATCGATCCGCATCACGTCGCTGAACGGCGTCGACACGCAATTGCGCGCGGTGTCGGCCGAGATCGACGCGCTGCCTGACGACATCAAACGCGCCGCATACCCGATCGCCGGTACTTACAAATGCCGGACCGTGGCCGATACCGGCCAGCCGAGCCCGCACAGCTACGGAATCGCGATCGATCTCAATACCGCAGCCTCGGATTATTGGTACTGGCGGCCGCACGACGGCGCGATCCTGTATCGCAACCGCATGCCCCAGGAGATCGTCACGATCTTTGAAAAGCACGGCTTCATCTGGGGCGGCAAGTGGTATCACTTCGATACGATGCACTTCGAATTTCGGCCCGAACTTCTTGCTGCGCCGTGAGATAGGCACTTCCGAGTGACGCCATTCCGCTCGCGGCGGTGTCCTGTAGCGCCATTAGACTGCCCCGTGTTTTGCGGACACCCAGTACGCTTTTGGGTTCTCCGGTATATTTTGAACCGGTCGGCCGATACACGGCGTCACTTCCCCCAATGAGAGAGTACTTGATGTATACTTAGAAGTTGAATTATCCGACAATATTACAAAGTGGTAATGTGCGCTCTATTGAACCTGTCGAAAGTTTAACTTGTTTTATTGCTTGCGCGGTTCATTATTTTTCTCACGTTTGAGATCTTAGGAGGATCACAATGCTCAAGCCAGTTATCGCCGCGACGGCACTGTTTGCCCTTGCCGGCACCTCGTATGTGTATGCGCAACAGGGTTTTGGCGGTCACGGCGACGGCGGTCCGCGCGCCGAGCACCATCATCGCCCGAGCCCTGCCGAGATTGCCGCTTTCACCGACGCACGCATTGCGGCGTTGAAGGCGGGTCTTGAACTGACGCCGGACCAGGCCAAGAACTGGCCGCCGTTCGAGCAAGCCGTGCGCGATATGGTCCAGTTGCGGATCCAGCGTATTCAGGCGCGTCAGTCCGGCGACCAACAGCCGCCGACGTCGCCGTTCGATCGGCTGTCGCGCCGTGCCGACAACATGTCCAAGACCAGTGCCGCGCTCAAGAAGGTCGCCGATGCCGGCGCCCCGCTTTATCAGAGCCTCGACGACACGCAGAAGGGCCGCTTCATGAAGCTCGCGCGAATCTTGCGGCCGCATCACAACATGCACGCCTTCAATGAGCGTGGCGACGGCGGCCGCGACGGCCAAGGTGACGGACACGGTTGGGGCCATGGCCGCCGCTTCGGTCAAAACGACGGCGGTCCCGGCAGCAGAATGCAAAACCTGTCCGGCGACCAAGGCGACCAAGGCGACCAAGGCGCTCAGGGCTCGAAGCTCTAAGCTTCGGCCGCTCGAAATGACCGGCGCACGCTGACTTTCCCCGCCCTGCCAGCGGCGCAACAAGCGGAAGCCGCAGGACTTGCGCCTGCGGCTTTCGCACGTCCGCATTTGGCAGCTTGCTTTCGCGTAAATCTTCTTCGATGGTGCCGCCGCGAACACGGTTGCAACAGAGTTGGAGGAAGCACCCATGACGACGCGCCGTAGATTTCTCAGCGTGGCCGCCGGTGCGCTGTCGATTCCGCTCGTGCCGGAAATTGCTTCGTCCGATCAGGATTGGCCGACGCGGCCGATCCGCGCGATGGTGCCTTTTGCGCCCGGCAGCAGCATCGACATTGTCGGGCGCATCGTTCTCGACCCGGTGTCGCAGCGGCTTGGGCAGCCGATCGTCGTGGAGAACAGGGGCGGGGCGGGCGGCACGATCGGCTCCGCCATCGTCGCTCAAGCAGCGCCGGACGGCTACACGATTCTGGTCAACGCGTCGGCGCATTCCGCCGCCCCCGCGCTCTATCCGGACTTGTCGTATGACGTGACGCGCGATTTTTCCGCCGTCATTCCGTTCGGCAGTGCCGCCAATGTCGTCATTATCGCGCCCTCGAAAGGCATCAAGACGCTGGGCGAATTGGTGGCCGCCGCGAAATTCGGAAATATGACTTTTGCCTCCGCGGGCATCGGCAGCGCGACGCATTGGGCGGCGGAACGGCTGCGCGTGAGCGCCGGCTTCAATGCCACGCATGTACCGTTCAAGGGCGGCGTCGAGGCCGTGACCGAGGTAATGACCGGCCGGGTCGATTTTGCCTGCATGGGCATCCCGTCGGCGATTGGCGAGATCAACGACGGCAAGCTTTTGGCGCTCGCGGTGTGCTCGGCGAAGCGATCGAGCGCCCTGCCGGACGTGCCGACCACGATCGAGGCCGGCTACCCGGATTCCGATTACAATTACTGGTTCGGCATGTTCGTGCCGGCGAAGACCGATCGCGCCATTGTCGAGCGCTTACGCCGGGAAACCCAGCAGGCGATGGCCGAGCCGGCGGTGATCGATAAGCTCAAATCGCAAGGCATGGAGCCTTTGCCGCTGTCGCCCGCGGAATTCGATGCGCTGATCAAAAAGGAAGTTGCGTCGAACATCGCGCTGGCGAAAGCCGCCGGTATCAAAGTCAATTGAACCCACGCTAACGGCGCGCCAGCGGTCCGTTTGCCTTCTTCCAGGCATCGATGCCGCCGGCGACGTGGCAGGCGGTCTTCAAACCGGCATCCTGCGCCGCTTGCACCGCCATCGCCGAGCGCTCGCCGAAGGCGCACAGAAACACGATGCGCTTGCCGGACGCGGCCGCCAACTCACGCAGCATGCCGCCTGAGCCGAGCTCTTCCTGGAGATCCCGGTAAGGCGCGTGCAGCGCGCCCGGCACAACTCCGTGCTTCTCGCGTTCGCTTTTCTCGCGCAGGTCCACGATCGCGATTTCGGGCCGCGCGCGCAACGCGATGGCGTCGGCCGCGGACAGGGCCCAGCCCTGGCGCGCGACTTCCTCTTGGTGCAGCCCGACGCGCATATTGGCCGGCACCGCGACGTCCATCATCTTCGGATTGGGCAAATTCAGGTTATTCATCAGCTCGGCGTATTCATCCATCGACTTCACGCGCAGCCGCGGATTGAACAGCTTCTCCTCGCCGATGGTGGAAACCGTTTCGCCCTTATAATCGTGTGCGGGAAACACCAGCGTGGCGTCGGGCAGCTTCAGCAGCTTGTTGAAAATGGAATCGTATTGCGCGCGTGGATCGCCGTTCTGAAAGTCGGTGCGGCCGGTGCCGCGGATCAAAAGCGTGTCACCGGTGAAAACGCGGTCGGCCAGCAGGAAGGAATAGGAATCGTCGGTGTGGCCGGGCGTGTACAGCACGTCGAGCCGCAAACCCTCGATCTCGACGCGATCGCCTTCGGCGACCCGCATGGAGACGACATCGGCGTGGCTTTGCTCGCCCATCACGGTGATGCAGTGGGTGCGGTCGCGCAGCGCGCCGAGCCCGGTGATGTGATCGGCGTGCAGATGGGTGTCGACGGCCTTAACGAGCTTGAGGTCGAGCTCGCGCACGAGCTGCAAATAGCGGTCGACCTTCGCCAGGACCGGATCGATGATCAGCGCCTCGCCGCCCTGCCGGCTGGCGAGGATGTAAGTGTAAGTGCCGGACGTTGAATCGAAGAGCTGCCGGAAGATCATGTGAGTCTCCCTAACGCATTGTAGCCCGGTATGCGGCCGGAT
>Ga0181537_10004496_pt1 | contig 11591 bp, 10 predicted proteins | sample PEATcosm2014_Bin_39_FD_119765 | JGI IMG/M metagenome (GOLD analysis project Ga0181537, IMG submission 119765) | Peatland microbial communities from MTU Mesocosm Facility, Houghton, MI, USA - PEATcosm2014_Bin23_10_metaG | ecosystem: Environmental > Terrestrial > Soil > Wetlands > Peat | place... | reverse complement strand
TGTAAACCCGCGCCCGATTTGGGAACAATCCGCAACGGTTTGAAAACTTTTTGGTAAACCCGCGCCAGCTTAAAGCCCCTATAAGCCCGGTTTAATACGTCGTCACGCTGACAATAATCCCATTGGTGATGAAGAAATTAATGCCGTGCGGCCCTGTCGAATTCGTTTGAACGACCCATTCTGCTGATATGCCCTTACCTCCATTGGTTGTGCCGAAATCAACTGACGGGCTGACAGTGCCAGAAATCAAAGCCTGCCCAGGCACAGCAGTGTTGCCGATGTAGATATTGCCATTCTCAGACGATCCGCCGCCTACTCCATTGCCGATATAGATGTTGTATCCGCCCGATGTCAGAGAGCTTCCAGCCGCGTTACCGATAGCAACGTCTCCATGCCCGTTAGACAGGTTTTGCAAAGCGCCTGGCCCAACTGAAACAGTTCCGCCCGCCGTGTCTGTATTCGGGCTTAACTGCGACTCGAATCCTATTGCAACATCTCCGGTGAGGGCATTCGAAACAGCCCCATTCAATGCCAGCCAACCGATAGCAATATTTCCAGTGCCGCCGAGTAAATTTCCCTCGGCACCGGGGCCAATGGCAATGTTCGCGTTGCCGTTTGTCTCGGCGGCCAATGCTCCCTGCCCAATTCCTATGGAGCGAATACTTGCATTCCCTGGGATTCCAAACCCGGCACCATCGAGATAAGCGGCATACTGATTCTGATTAACGTTCGTAAGCATATATGCGAAATTATTGTTGTTATACAGATATGCGCTACCGGCAGGAATGTTCACCGTCGTATTAGTAAAGATGGAAGGAATGCCTTTGGTAAGCTGAAACATACCAGCTTGGGCAGTACCAAACCACATATTTGAGTAGCCGATTGATGACGGATGAAGCCCGTCAACGAATTGGCTTGTCTTATAAGCGCCGTTTGTCCCGATGACAGGATTTGCGGCATAGTCCATGACTTGCCCACCGCAGATCGGTGCCCAGAACCGAACAAGCGCATTGTAATTTGAGCGCGTATCTATCCCAGAAGTTACCTGAGAATTTGTATCAGCTTGAAAATCCATCAAAGTGTTCCACGACCAAGCGACTCCATTAGCCGTTAGAAGATTCATTGAGTTCGTGACCCAGCTTATCGCGACTGGAACTTCTGTCACTTGCGCAGGCCCGGACAGACCGTTGAAGTCGTTCACGCCGATGTAGGTCGTGAAGAGCTTCTTGCCCTTCGGTGAGCGGGCGAGCCATTGAACGATGTTCGTATATTCTTGTTCGAGCGTCCGTCCTGAGTAACCGAACGAGTCAACCATGTACGACGGATAAGCCTGTCCGATGAATTGCGACAACCCGCCTCCTGCAACCGTCGCGTGCAGGCCTACAGAGATGCTATCGCCTCCAATTCCAATCTGGTCGAGCGAATGCCCGTCAGCAGTCTCAGTGGTATCAATCAGATTGTTCAATTGAAGCGGAGTCAGCATGCTCGAAAACGCTTGGCAGTCGAGCAGAAGGCCATTGAAGAAACCACCATTGCCAGGAGTCTGGCTTCCGATATACAGCGTATTCATGTTTGTCATCCAGCCATAAAGTCCGTTGACGTTGTTACCCTGTATCGTCGTATCCTCTGACTTCACACCATTAAAATAACACCAGAGGTTTGATCCATCAGTGTTCATTATGAATGTGTTGATCTGAGGAGGACTCCAATGATTAATGACGCCTGCCGATGTTGTAAGTCCATTTGCAACGTATGTCCAAAAAGCGAGCGTTCCCGCTGTAACGCCGCCAGTGTAATATTGAGCATCCAGCCACGGAGAAATGCGCCACGAATAGGGATAATTGACTCCAGGTTCAGAGCAGACGGCAAGGTAGTTAGGCTCGCCATTTGTTTCCCCATAATCCAGATATGTAAATTCAATAGCAGCCGAACTACAGCCGTTAAAAAGGTTCGTAATCACGAGAATCTGAGCGTTCGTAAATAAGAACCCTGGCCGCCCATACGCACCCGCTGACGACCAGATCACAGGAGATGACGGAGTAAGCAATGCGATATTTTGGTTTAACCCAGAAAAATCTGACATTGACACGGGTTGATTGTTAGTCAGTGAAGGATTCTGCAACGATTGTTTGTAATTGTTAATCCACAGAACCCGGTTCGTTACTGAGGCGAGAGAAGTGGAAAGCGAGACACTGGTGTTAAGGGAAGAAATTTGGCTTTGGGCGGCTGCGATGTTATTCGATAGAATTACCGTATTTGTGTTGATTTTATTGAAGGCGATAAAAGCCGATTCGGCGGTGCCAGAGTTTGGCGTCTCTGTGCCCATGTAAATATTTGTGAGGCTACTCAAAGGCAATGTTTGAGCGGTTGCGCCAATGGCCGCGAGCATGATCGATGCAATGATAGTTTTTAGTTTCATAATTTTATTTCAAACGGCGTTGCATCGGCCAGGGATTGCTGGCCGATGGTGATTTTAAAGGTTGCAATGTTTCCTGTCGCGAAAAATGGATGCTGAAAAGCCTTCACTGTTGAAGTGATCCAAATAGGGGCATCAGCATTGTGGGTTTCAATCGGAGTTTCAAAACGACCTCGTAAAACCATCAGTGTGTAAGCTCCTTTGGCCGTCATCTCGGCTTCGGCAATCGACATGATTTCATTGCCGCAAAAAAGCAGGGTTGAATCTGCCAGAGCCTCAAAGTCCGAAACCTCTGAAAGGATCAGGTCCACGCCTGATAATTGAATTGTGATTCTCTCCGGGTTCCTCTGGAAGCTGAAGCCTGCGGGGAGTTTATTTTGGACTATCAATCCACCAGTGGGAGTGGCCAGAGCTTGCTCAGCCAGCGTTCCTGTCATTGCAAAGCTCTTCGTAGTGCCAAGGTTTACAAAACTGGCTGGCGCTTGACCGCTGAAGACATAAGAGCGGGCTAAATAAACGGTTGCGAGAATGTCAGTGCCGTTCCGCCGCGCGATTAATGGCGCGATGCCGGGAAGCGGACCACGCCCAATTCGATCAAGCAACACTGGAGGTAATTTCACCACGGTCATTGGTGACAATGGCGCTGCTTTTACCAGTGGCGGAATGATTGGATTTTTTATAATCCGCCGACGCGCAATTTGAGGAATGAACGGTTTCATGCCTGGGCATCCTCCACAAGTTGGGTCGCGGCATTCTGGTAGAGATAGCTGCGATCAATCTCCATTTCAATTTCAAGGACTGGTTTGGCCGGGTCTGGCAAATTTACGGCCGTAATTCGATAGACGTCGTTATAATCCGCATTGGAAGGATGCTCGAAATAAAATGGCGCGCCGGGCGTGAGCGACGCATAAAGGTCATCATCCCAGGCCAGCTGCAGGCGACCTGTCGTTTTAGGAAGCGCGGAAATTTGTCCGCAGACTCCACAAAGATAAGTCGCAAGGTCCTGATGAGTGACCATTGGCCGGTCGAGTGTTTGCGGTTCCTGGCGCGCTTTGCCGTAGACGCCGGCATTATCGGCCCACATGACATAATCCTTAGCCCAACCAGCGTCCTGATCAATGTATGTAAGGCGCGTGCAATTAATCACACTGTCCCAGCTGCCGGGCGTCATCGACGGCAAATCGGTCAGATCGTCGCCAGCAACGGTTGGACAATCATAAACCAAGTCCCCATTGACCACATTCGAAGCTGGCGGAGTTGCAAAAATAATTCCGAGTAAGCCATTGCTATCTACAGCGGGCGAGGCGTCTACGTTTTCCAAAAGAGCCAAAAACTGAGAGCGCGTTTCGTCCTCGCGAGTTGTGATTGGCGAAAGGCCATAACCGTAGCCATAAAATTGTTCGATAGCAGCATCAAGCATGGCCGTGTTCACGTCGACGCCGGCAATGAGGCCCAGCCCGCAACGCGGGTTGAGCAGCATGTCGGCAATGATGCTTCCAGGGTTACAGTCGCCGTAAGTATTGTTGATCAGCGAATGTGCCGGATTGCTCTGCCAGGCAAACGTGGGAATGCGAGTGCCGACTATCTCCACATTTTGAGCATTCGTCTGGTTGAAGCCCAAAAATAATTGGCGAAATACGATATAGCAAAGACCCTTGTAAGGCGGATGCTGGATGCCGCTCGTTGTGCTCATGTAGTCGGCGGCATTTTGGGTCAGCGTTCCCCAGTAGATCGTCGCGGTTCCAAAATTGGGAATCGTGATCGCTGTTGAGTCAGCGCCGTTGGCTACAATGGGAGGCAACGCAATTTCAAAATAAATATTCTGGCCGTTTTGCGCGACCGCCGTCTGATCAGGAATGCTTGATCCGGGAATGGTATATTGGAACTGAGTCGGAGAAACGACCGTGACGGTATATTGCCCATTAAAAACAATGGGGAAGCACCAAAACATGAAGATGGTATCACCGCTCTCCAGCCCATGAGGATTTGACGTTTGCACGGTAACAACATTACTGACACTGGCCACGCTCACCGGGTAAATGAATGCGCCAGTGGTCCATACCGGGGTTGAATTTAAATAGATGGCGCTGATCGACTGATAAGGACCGTGCCCGATCATCACTGCGAAGGAAGCATAGTTATTTGTTCCCTCAACGCTGCCGCCTTTGCCCCCGCTGCTCACCGTGGTGGCAAGGATGTCGAAAAATTCTGATATGAATGTGCAGCCGACGCGGTTCGTACCATACAGATTTGGCAAAACGCGACCCATCTCATTCGTGCCAGACCGGTTCTTGAACTGCCCCAATGGCAGCTGGTCTTGCGCAGGCAAAGATGATGTTGATCCCATCATAATCAGTGTTCGATTGGACGGTAAACCGCAGTTATGCGACGGGCGTAATAGCGTTCCTCCAAGCTGCTCACTATCACCCTGCGATGTGGCAATACATGGACAAACTTTTTATCATCGAGCATCAGCCCTACGTGATGCTCGCTTAGCCCCAAGTTGAAACAGATAGAGTCTCCGCAGAGGACCTTTGATAAAAGTGGCTGGCCATCCTCCAGGCTCAGAAATTCCCGATGCCCATAAAACCATGCCAGCAATTGCGATTCCCTGGCGTGCAGGCCGCTGTCCAGAGCATACCGTGGTGGATTAAAGGATTTCAAAAATCCGCTCTTTAAATAAGCCCAGGCGTTTACGTGGACGCAGTCCACGCCTGCGCCAGGAACCATTGCGTTGTGCGCGAAAGGCGTGTCGACCATCTCGCCCGCATGAAATCGCAGGCTCAAAATTCGTTCTTCAGTGGCGTAAAATTTTTTCATGATGGTTATCCTTTTTTATTGCCCATCGCGTTGCTGGTGTTAATGCCCTGCAGAGAAAGATTGTCTTCGGGCACATCGACGAAACCGCCGAAGTTTACAAAATTGTTGAATTTTATTTTGCAACCATTCTGGCCATTCGCCGTGTGATCGCATCCCGCCGAAATCTGGCATTGCACTCCCTCGCCGTTCTTTTTCAAAGGCGCGCTCAACGTCAGCAGCAAATAACCCGCGTTGCCGCCAACTGGAGGAACCCACTCGCTTCCAATAATGGACCTTATTTCGTATTTCACCCCCACGCCAACCTGAAGAGTCCCGCCTGCAAACCAATCGTCGCTCTGCCAGTTTTCCAATTGAAAAGCAAAGTTGAAGATCACTTGGAGTTGTGGCAGTTGAGATAGCACAACCGCTTGAATCGTCACTGAGGTGGTAAAAAAGGCCGGTGGGACTGTGCAGGTTTGTTGGTCATATAGTACCCAATTGCAAGTTGACCCGATAAAGAAACGGGGCGTCTTTGTCTTCAGCCACGCCAGGCGTGAATTGGCAATCGCCATCAATTTATCACCGCTGTCCGGGGCTTCCTCCAGGTATCCCACGAAAATGTTTTTTACTGCATTCGGATTCGATAAATAGCACCGCATGATGGTGATCCACATTGGCGCGCCCGGAGGTAAACCTGCGAGAATTGAAAAGGGATGCGATGGGTCCGGCTCGGCGCTGAGAGTGACTGCGTTGCTATTGCCGTCAGTCGTTTGTTTGATGGCGCTATGAGTCATTGCCCACGGCTGATAAAGCTGGCCACCGCTGGCCACACCGGCAGCAAAGGAAGTGTAATACCAGGTCTCGTTTACCGGGGCGTCCATCTCAATCGCATAAAGGTAAATCGGCTGCAGGCCGGTTTCTTGTTGCGTATATTCCAGAGGCAGTTCAACGACGCTTAATCGCATGGTGCCCATATTTTCCGCGTCGCTCTCAAACTCCTCGGCATCCGCCGCAAACCGGACATAATGCAAACGCTGAATGTTTGTCCCGGTAGACGGGACTTGTGGCAGCGGTTGGCTTAGGAAAATGTATTCAAGGTTGGGATCAATCGAATCGACCGGATAATTCCAGTCAGCCGGCCACGTTCCACTGGCATCGCCTGCAGCCACTGTCAAAACCTGCGCTGCAGCCGTGGTGCCATCCGGGAAGGTGAAAAATAGAAATTGATCCGGGCGCTTTGCCCAGGTCTGGCATAATCCTTCTTTGCGAATGGCCAAGCATGTCGTAGAGATTCCTTGTTTGTATTCAGCTGCGTTGAAGGGGCAAGGCAGCCAAAAACCTTTCAACCGCCCGACCAATTGGTCCGCAAAACATTCGAATTGCAAAATAGATTCACCATTCGGGTGATAAATGGAGAAATCCCAACCTGTTACATCATAGGTTGCCGTGGGAGTGAAATATTCCGCACCAAAACCCAGCGAGTTTTCGCGTAGGTCGTAGGTGACCGACCGGCTCACCTGGCTGCTCCAGTTGATCGGTAGTGGGAAAATTGGCCGGTTCAGGAAATTCATTTTAGGATTTCCAGATAATACATTCCATGGCCGACGCTCCCGCCTGTTGCATTTACTTGAAAGACCGAAAAGTTCTGGCTGGATGCTCCAAGTTGGAACGTTGGCTGGTTATAATCATGCCCGGTCACCCAATTCGTCTCGATTCCATTTGTCCAAAGCATATCTGGCATGGGCGAAGCGAAGTAATTGGTCACCATAAACTGATTTCCGCTTACAAAAGCCCAGCTATTGCTGGAAAACCCGTTCGCGTGAAGCATGGTCACGCTTGGAGTTGTCCCGTCGTAGGCCAGCGAAAAGATTGCCGTCACACAAAATTGAGAGTTTGAAACGGTCGCTGCCGATTGCGCTGCAGCGAGGGAATTTGAATAGGTCATCTGGACGTAAAAGAACATCGTGTCAATCAGTTCCCAATAGGCCAATTGGCTAGGCGTGGCATTCGTTACAAAATAGCTGTCCAGTGCCGATTGACTTTGCGGAATGACTTCGCCGGGCATGCCCTGGGCTTTGACAAAATGGGTGAAACTCAGGAGGATGATTCCAATTATGAGGATGATTTTTATTTTCATGGGAGTGGGATTTTTGTTTTTCCAATCGCCGTGCGGAAATATGCTGCCGGCAAATTGAGGTTGGTTGAACGATAGATGTCCTGCCATTGGGGCTGCAGGAGGTTGGTACAAGATTGCAAAGCTATGAATGGCTGTTCGCCCCAGCCGGAAAAAGAAATACCGAAAGCGATGACCGACCCAATGCCATTCGATGTCACGGCCTGGTCAAAGAGATATAACCGGCACCAGGGCAAGTTCGATAAGACTCCGCTGCTTCCGGTGAAATTGTTGGTTTGGATAAATTGCGGGGAAGTCTCGCTGTTGGTGGCAACGTATATGGCTGTATAAGCCACGCCCGGCGAAATGGATGGCGTCCACAATAGATCGAGAGTTTGATTGGCTTGGCGTGGAATCCGATTCATTATTGCGGGAGCGGGTTGAGGCATAGGAGGCATTTGCGCCCATGCTCCCATTAGAAAGGAAATCAAAAACACGATTGAAACGAATTGTCTCATGTGACGATGTTGGTCTTTCCAATGACCTGTTGGCCGATTCCCGGAGGTTGTGCTGCCAGCTGACCAATCTGTGTTGAGCGGGCGCTCGTCAATTCGGAAATGGTGAGTTTAACCGCCCCTAAATTGCCGTTTAATGCCTCTTGTTTGGCGCAGGAAAATTTGCCGAAGACAATCGGCCTTACCTGCATGCCGGCATTCCAGGACCAATTCAAAGGCGCCGCCAATGTCAAAGTCGGTTGGTCGATGGGAAGCGGTGAGTCTGCGGTCCAATTTCCATCAGCCGTCAAACCGACATTGACCACGGCGGCAATGTCGTAAGTCAGATCGTCCTGCAGGAGCATGGCATAATCGCCTGCCTTCCAATTCCAACCGCCGCCGAGATTCAAAAGAATGTTCACGCGGCTGCCGGCATTGGCCGCATTCATCAGCGTGCTCGACCGGCCATGCAATGGAGCGCAGCCGAAACCGCTTTCAAGGGCCGCATCCATTCTCGCTTCCAGCCGCGAACGTTCCCCCAAGGATTGTGCCGTCACTAAAAATGAAATATCGCGACGGGGCACCGAACGCATAGCCGACCGGCTTTCCGCGCCGTTAATTGCTTCCGCGATGTTCGTTTCCCATACCCGGCGATTCGTCGGCGCGCTTCCCCAATCCGGCATGTGCGGAAATAAAACGCAGCCATTGATGATGTTGAGGACCGGTATCATGTGCCGACTCCGATGCGTTGCCTGTTACCCCGGACGATCTGGATGATGTGATTCGCTCCCTGGCTTGAGTTGAGATAGTCAGCCGGATGCGGGCGCGAATCCCAAAAGTGAAAATTGTTGGTGTTGCCGCGAGTCGGTGTAGGCGAATAGCCGCCCGCGTCACCACGGCCCTGTAAAATGGAAGCTGTTTCGTGGGCCGGAATGATTGTGCCTGCAGTATCGGGAACAAATAATTCTGGTCCGCGTTCACCCACCAAAGCGACCTTGCCCACATCCGGGCGACCGCCTTCAGCGAACGCGCCGCCAGTGACCGCCTTGATTGCAATGTCGATAGCCAACTGGACCAGTAATTTTTCGATCACTTGAATTATGCCGGTCAACAGCTGATTAAGTGCGCTTTCGGCGATGTTCACCAAAGCCTTCCGCCAGGTCTCAGTGCCTTCGATCACTTTGGCCATGTTGTTGGCAACTGAATCCATCCCGGTTTGCAGCGTGCCCTGCAGAAGATTCCCGACGTCCTGCGCAGCATTTTTAACGTCGCCCCAGCGCGCGGCCATTTCCTGCAACTGATAAACGAATGAGGAATTGCCCTGGTCTTTGGCCAGTTGGGTTTGATATTGCGCTTGCTCGCGCATCGCCTCGGCAATCTTTCCCTGCAGCTGCCAATAGACCTCGGAATCCGAAGTAAGCTTCGACTGTGCGGTCTGCATGGCCGCGATGTTCGTTTGTTGCAGCGACATCAGCTGCTGCAAAATGGGAATGGATTGCGCGGCCTTGTCGCTATTGGAAATCAATGGGTTCTCTTCGACGCCTTTAAGTTTCTGCTGCAGAGTGTCGCGAGAGATTTGTTGCTGGATTTGCATTTCCCGCTCTAATTGCTCTTGATGGCGCGCATCTTCCTCCGCTGCTTTGCGGGACATCTCATCAATGGTCTTGGACATGTTGCCCAGGAAATCATTGTATTGCTTAACGACCTCCATCGCCTGAGCAACACCCTTGTCAGCGATTTTTGCAAGCCCTTGACTCTCGGCTGCATCCAAGTCAACTAATGCCTTTTTTGCAGCCGCTGCGGCGCTAGGCGAAAGGGCATTGATTCCCTGCCCCTCGTTTGCACCAGCAATTTGCATTTGATTCTCGATGTCATGCCGCCGCTTTTCAATCGAATCTCGGTATTCTGCCGCTTCTTTTTGGATGTCATCCATCCTTGCCTCGTGGGCCTCGCGCTCGGCGTCTTTCAACTTATCTAACGCATCGACCTGTGTGGAAGTAATCTGGCCATTGGCGGTGATTTGGTCCTGAACCCATTTTTGGCTTTGCGCCTGGCTGGCTTCCTGATTGGGCACCGCGACATTTTGCGAGCTAATGGGAAGTTGCTGCATGATGCCGCCCATTGTGACGGTCTCGAATTGCTGCTGCTGCTCATCGTGTGTCGCCTGCTTTGTGATCTGGCCGTTTTGGTCCAAATAAAGTTTTTTCCGGCCAGTCAAATAATCCGCATATTGAGCCGCCGAGGCCGGTCCGAGAATGCCGGCCTTTTGTTGGTCCGCGATTTGTTTGAGCAGGCCGGGCAATTCTTTAAACGCTTCAGTGAGGTCCTTGGCTTTTTGCGCGGCCTCTTCCGTGGCTGAATTCCATTCATGCCAGGCATAAACGCCGCCCGCGACCGCCAGGGCGATTACGCCGGCGATGGTCCCCATCACCGGCAAACTGATTTCGGTCAGCTTGGAGGCCGTTCTTACGGTCCGCATGGCGTCGGACAGGGCCAATACACCAACGGTCACTTCGGCCATTTTGCCGCCGCCTAGCAGGAGGATCGCGCCCTGCATGGAATTAAACCCTTCCCGCGTCAGCATCGAAGCCTCGCGCAATTGCATCATGCTTTCCGATGCGGCTTTGCTTGCGCCTTCGAGGACCTTTAATCCCTGCGCACCCTGTTCGCAAAAAGCTTTTACGGCGGCGGCAGCCTCCGCCGTTTGCGCCTGGACGATAATGGTGACCGGATTACCCATTTATTTTTTCAGTTGCCTCCGAAGGGATGTCGTGAATTCGCGGAAGTCTTCCGTCGACACTTGCGCCGCACGTGCCGCATAGGACGCGTCGAGCAGATTGTTGGTCCGCTCGCGGGTTTGTGACTCGGCGATTAACATAAGCCATTCGAGAGTTTGAGCCGTGGCAACCTCGCGGTCGATTACGCCCGAGGCGGATGAAACCCTGGCGGCGTATTCTCCAAGGTGGATAGTTTTCCGAAGCTCATCACTGCCCTCATCGCTTCGGGCGGCAGATGGCTCAGTTTGTCCAGGAGCGCCGCATCCTGTTTCTGCGCGTGTTCCATACGGCGCTGGCAGTAGGTAAAAAAACCTAGGCGATTCACCTCCCGTCCGGTTGTCAAAATGGATTCGTAGGATTCCGGTGTCAGCGTCAACGCCCAAACTTTGTCGCGACCACAGAGGAAGCCGACCAAATCAATTTCATCGTTCACGCGGCCAAATCCGGCTTCGTAGTCGCGGATCGGGATTTGTCGGACCTTGATTTGCTCGCGGCGCGCTTCTGTTTGTCCCTCGATCAGGGCGAAAATAACTTCTATGGTTTTCCCTCCATGCAGGGCAATTGTTTTGTCAGTGTCTTTCATACTTTTTGGAGTTAAGGATAATTTGTTCCAGAGACAATATTTGTGGGATAGACAATCGTGGGATTTTGACCTCCTCCAGCGTTGCCGCTGCCATTCGCCCACCAATTCGATGGCCAAGTCAGGTTTAAATTCGTCGCCAAAAAAGGATTGCTTAAACTGCTATCCGGGAAGTTTGGCCCCAAGGTCCAGATATTCGTCGAGAATAGCCTAACCCAGTATGGATCGTTCTTTACTAGGTAAAGTTGTCCATGTACTCCGTCGTTCGTAAAAACGAGGAGGTTTGCGGAATTCGTATCGAGGCCAAACGCGTTGGAATAGACGCCAGAAAAGAAATTTGAAGCATAGCCATTAAAGGCCCAGGTATTGGTGACCCAATTTGCAATAACCTGATTCGTGACAATCCCAATTC
>Ga0181537_10004495_pt1 | contig 11592 bp, 6 predicted proteins | sample PEATcosm2014_Bin_39_FD_119765 | JGI IMG/M metagenome (GOLD analysis project Ga0181537, IMG submission 119765) | Peatland microbial communities from MTU Mesocosm Facility, Houghton, MI, USA - PEATcosm2014_Bin23_10_metaG | ecosystem: Environmental > Terrestrial > Soil > Wetlands > Peat | place... | reverse complement strand
TTCACCTGGCAGGGGTCGATGGTCTCGGCGGTGAGCTCATAGCTCTTACCGGAGACGGTTGCACTGAGGCCGAGGACCTCGCCGGGTTCGGCGATCTTGAGAATGAGAGTCTTCCCATCCGTGGAACAGATGGAAAGTTTTACACGGCCTTTGCATAACACGAAAATCCCACGCGGGGATTGTCCCTCGACGAACAAGACGGCGCCCTTCGGATAGGCGGTGGCATACTTGATAGTTTCGAAAGATTGCAACGCACCGGCTGGAAGATCGCAGAAGATGTGCTCGGCTCGCATCTTGCAGCTCAAGCAGTTTTCAATGATGTCGAGACCGTAGGGTGAAAGCACAATCCGTCCCCTCGCGCGAGACGGAAATATCTTATCTCCGGCAAAAATGTGCCGTCACACGACTTTGTGCGAAATTTACGAAAGAGTGGTGATTTTTGGGCAAAACCGGTGTACAGTATCGCTTCCCCAGGATCAACTCACAAAAGGTGCGGCGGTCGTCAGGCACGTGCCAATAAGCGAAAATCAGCCAGCAGCAAGGATTTTCGCGGATTTAAGCTCCCTGCGCAGGATTTTCCCGGATTTGTCTGGATCCACGCCGCAACGACGGATGGTCCAGGTTGGCAAGGACACAGATCACAATTGAGTGTGACCGTTAACTTTTTCTCCGTGAGCCCTTTAGAGTTCCCCCCCGGCCACGATTTCGATCCCTGGGACGAATATTCCAGGCGTTCAGCGTTCAAGATTTTCGGAGGAAGCATGAAGAAGTTTTTGGGATGTTTCGGCCTCGCGGGGCTGATGGCGATATTGGCAGCGTGCGGAACTTCCAATCCGCTCGGTAACGAAGGCGGCGGTGGCGGTGGGGGCGGCACTAACGGCCCTGAAATCCACGGCATTGCCACGAAGGGTCCGCTGAATGGCGCGACCGTAACCGTTTACGCGGTGACTGACGCAACCGGCGCCAATGGGGCGAGTTTGGGCACCGGAACGACCGACAGCAGCGGCAAGTTCGACATCACCCTGTCGAGCGCGCCGACCGGTCCATTCCGCGTTGCGGTACAGGGCGGCACATTCTTGAGCGATGTGGATGGCAAGACATCGATCACGAATACGGCGACGCTGACCGCGCTGGTCACGACGCCAAGCAGCATACCGAATCCGATCAACGTGACCTTGGCGACATCTCTGCTTGACACCATGTCGCAGGGCTACGCAGCTGGCTTGACGCCTCCAACGAGTTCCAACAAGCGTGGCAAGCACTCCACGGCGGCCGCGGGTTCGTCCTGCAGCGGCGGTGTGACCGCCGGCATGACCTGCGCCTTGTCGTCCCTTGGCGGATTCTATGGCGGCATCCCAAGCGCCGGCGGCAGCGGCTTTGGCGGAACGCCCACGGTGACCTCGTCGAGCGATATCGACGCCTTCAAGATCGGATTGCTGAGTGGCGCGGTCGAAGTCTGCGCAAACAAAGCTTATCCGTCGAACCCCGGAAACTTCTTCACCGCGATCTTTGAAGACGCTTCGGACTTGATCTTCGACGGCTTGAATAACGGAAAGCCGATCTATCTCGATAACCCGACGGGGACGACGGGGAAAGTTCCGTTATCCTCGACGGCACTCACGACCGACTTCCTGCTCTGCCTGAACACGTTCGTGAATACGAGCACAGTGTTGTCGGGCTCGGGCATTTCCACTACCACGATTTCAACGACGACCGGCTCGATTGACGGCGGCGTTACGAGCAGTCCGCTGACGCCGAAAGCACTTGGCCTTTCCGCCGGCAGCTCTGGCGCAATTGCCTCGCTGGCGTTGAACGGTAAGCAGTATCTGTTCGTGGCGGCTCGTTCGTCTGGTGTTGTAGTGATCGACATTACCGACCCGACCAATCCGGCTCCGATGATTAACGACTGGCCGAATGTTGCGACGGTTCTCGGCGCTGACGTGGGCGGCGTTATTCCGATCATTGGGACCGCCAGCCATGCCCAGGTTGTGGCCTTCGCTTATGGCGGGCAAACAATGGCATTGCTTAACGCGGACATGATGATCTCGGGTGACCCGACGAAAGCTGCGGATGAGAGTGCGATCGTTGACGTGACCTTCAAACCCACCTTCAACCCCGCAAACGTGAATCCGGCAGAAGTCAGCGGAGGAAGTGGATGGGTGCTTGGTGGAACGCCGGATCCCGGGCGACATGGCGTTTGGATGGCCTCTGTCGATGGGTACAAGTTGCTGGATATCTCGCTCGCATCACCGGATTTCGATCCGAGCAACAGTTATCCGGGCCTGCCGGTCACTGGAGGAAATGCTTATCCTTCGCCCAGCCAGATCGCCGAAAACATGGGCGCCGACATCAGCCACAATTTGTTGTTCGCCGGCAATTACTACGGTGTGCAGTGGGTAGATCTCGCGGGCGGCCAGATTTACCTTATGGACAGCACGGATTGGGCGACGCTCACGAACATCCGATCGAGCTACACCGTGGATGGAAACTCGGTGGACAGTTCATTGCAAGTCGGCATGCTCACGTTTGAAGACACGACGGACATCGCGTTCTTGAACATGGGGACGGCCACTCTAACTCCGGGCGCGACTGGAACGCCGGGAACATTCACACCGGCCACTGGCGGGCTCGTAGTTCTTGATACTTCTGTATTGACGGGGAACTATTACACGTTCTCCGGATCAGCCGTTGACAGCACGACCCATTACGGGTTAATGATGGCTGGTTACTCCACCGACATGGGCGTCTTCCAAGTCCAGGATCCATCGTCAGTGGCGACCGGCAGTTCGTGGAATGGAGCGGCGAACTGGTCCGTATACCATCTCGCAAACGCGAATACGCAAACTGATCTTGGTTTCTACTATGAAGAGGCTCTCGACCCACACGCAGTAGGGGCGATCTTCAACATCGGGAACTCAAAATCCTACGGCTATCTGCTGGACGGTTCTGATCTCCACGTCTTGCAGATCGACCTTGCCGCTTTCGTTTCGGCAACCCAGGACGCAACCGGCCACCAGCCTGCAGGTGATCCCTCGGCTGCTGGCGGCCCCATCACTGCGTACACATGGACGGTACCAACACCAACCTCAACCAAGAAGCACACGCATCCGGAACAACACATTCCGCCTGCTCACTAGAAACTAGCGTAAGCCATGAAGAAGCCAGCGTCGCGAGACGCTGGCTTTCCTATTTTCTGCCGTGGGTTCAGGGCTGAGATTGAATCTCCAACTGGGCATCTGCCGTGACGGATTCGCCGTAGACGTCGTCCCCGGAGTAGCTTGCCGATACGGTATGTTTCCCCGCGTGGCGGAAAGTGGTGGTATAAGTCGCGACTCCCTTTTCGATACCGAAAATAGGATGGCCGCCGCCGTCGATCTTGAACGAAACGAATCCCGAAGGCGGGGTATCCTTCTCCAATCCCGAGATTCGCGCGATGAACGTCACTGGTACACCTGCGCTTGCGGGTTTGGGCGAGATGCTCAATTGCACCTTGGTTTCCCGGGCAGGCGGCAGGACCTCGAGTTTCGCCATCATCCCCGCATCTTCGTGCGCCAGGATGTGGCAGTGAAACGGAAAGACGCCGATGATGTTAGGGTCGCGGAAGTCCATGCGCAGGGTAACGCTCGGCCTCGGTCCCTTCCCGGTCCAGTACGGAAGCGTGTAAGTGTCGCGAATGGCAGGATCATCCACTGGCACGTCATTCACCCGAACTACCTGAAAGTGCAACTGGTGAATATGAAAGGTGTGATCCTCCTTCGCGAGGTTCTCAATGTGCCACTCTTCCACCGTCCCTTGACGGACCTTGAATTTTGGCGGGTCGGAGAAATGGAAACGCGCATGAATTCCGGGTACGGTCGCGATGAAGAACACGGTCTGGGAATCGTCTTTGTTATTTTCCTCAGAAAAGATCAACTGGCGGTGTGCGACGGGCGTGGCTGCGGATAAACCTGCGAAGCTCAATGTTGCTGGCGATGAGGTGACTCTGGAAGGACGACTGTGCGGCTCATCCGCATTGGCACTGCTCACGATTTTCGCGATCGGGCGTGCGGGATCGCTATCTCCGGTCGGACCGGTGTCGTGCTTGAGGGTGACGAGTTGAGCTTCGTCGCCAATATCCGGAGTCGTGACGACAAATTCCACGCGTGCGCCGGGAGCAAGCGGCACAGTGTCTTGTTTCAGCGGTGCGTTGCCCTTGGGCAATGGAACGCCATCCATGGCGAACACCTGCAGCGGCTGAGGAACGCCTTTCACCTGGACCTGGAGATCGAGGAGCGCGTCGGCAGCCGCGTTGAGCACGCGCCAGAATTCGCGCTGGCGCGGGCGGGTGGCGATCACTGCCGGTACGTAGCCGGGATAATGGATCGGCACATAATTCAGCGACAAGTCCCAAGACGGTTTGTTGGCGTCGCTTTTGATCGCGGATTGTTCGGCATTGAGTTTCTGATCGCGGAGCACGAGGGTGCGCTGCGGCAGCTTTGCCAATTCCGGATACACGCTTTCGATTCCTTCGACAATCAGCGCGCCGCTCGCGCCGCCCTGCACCTGGGGCTCGGTGAATCCGTGGGGATGCGGGTGATACCAGTAGAGACCTGGAGATTCGTTCCGCGGAATGTTCAGCACGTAATCGAAACTCTGATCGGGTTGCACGAGGGTGTTGAGCACGTCATCCTGGTGGCAAGTGGGCGGCAGCGTGGTTCCGTGGAAATGGATGTTGGTGGAAGACGCAGTCATTGCGCCGCCCGGGCAATCGCCCTCTGCCGGCAGTGTGTGGGCATGAATGCCGCTCGCGACCGGCGCTTCGGGCAGTTCGTTCTTTAGATGCAACACGAGCTTGTCGCCCGGCAGAACGTGGAACGTCGGCGCCTGAACTCCGCGATCGGTGACAAAACAGTAGCGCGTAAGGCCTGCCGCATCTTTCGTCGTTTTGAAAAACAGATTGACTTCGAGCAAGCCGTTGTTGGAGTACAGATCGGGAGGATTCGCAACTTGCGAAGCTTCCGCAGAGCGCGCACAGATGCGGTCCGCGGGGTCCTGGGAGTGAACGAAAATCGGAGAGAGAAGCGCGCATGCAAGCACGGCGATTTTCCATCCGCACTGGTGACGAAGGTTCCATGATTTCGAGACAGTTTTCACGGTGAATATCCCGACCGAAGAGAGTGTCAGCAGATTCCAAGCGCATTCTACCCCGTGAACAATCTTGCGGTTACGCGGGTAATCGAAACGGGGCACGAAGCGCGTTCCGCCAGTCACCACGCAGAAAGGCCTCCGGAGCTACCGGAGGCCTTTTCAATGGCGATGGCTTGATCCCCGCGTTTTCCCACACGAACGCTCACGCGCAGCGAGCGCGCGCAAGGTGGTCAGTTAGGAGTGGGTTGCCAGATGGGGGATGGCAAACAGCGGCGCAAAGGAAAATCCGTTATCTCTACGGCCACGCTTTCTTTTTGTTGCTCTGCTGTTCGAAGCCGTTGTTCGACTTCTGCTGCGGATGGTTGTCGCCGGAAGCAACTGCCGCGGCTTTCGCGGACAATTCCGGTGCGACCAAATCAGCGAGCGGGTTATTGTCTTCGTCGTCGGAAAGTATCCGCGCGGCGCTCTGGAGGGTCTCGATATCTTTCTCCAGTTTTGCGATCTGGGCGCGGAGCGCTTCGATCTGCAATTCCTTTTCGTGGAGCTTCTCTAACAGGGTCTTCATGACCACCTCGTGAGGGGCGAATTTAAGGCACTTCAACGGGTCGTGTCAAGAATGATCACGCCACCTCACTAGTTACCCGGTAATGACCTTTCGTAATGGTACAGAATTGCTGGATATGACACTATAATTTCACCCACTTGGAGTACGGGACAATTTTCGTACGACAGGATGACCCAGCATCCGCGAGCCCACTATGCCTGACTCTGTAACAAAAGACTCCGAAATGGAGATCCAGTATCCGCCCTCAATTCTTGAAGACGTCACGAAACTCGTGCAGCGAGTACAGACGTTCACGGGAGCGACCGGCGCGGCCATCGCGCTGCGCGAAGGCGAAGAAATGGTATGCCGCGGCAGCCGCGGCAATAATGCCCCCGACGTCGGAATGACGTTGAGCCTGGACGGTAGCTTTACCGGCCTGGCCGTTACGGGGATGAAAGCAGTCCGCTGCGACGACACGGAAAATGATTCGCGTGTCGATCCCGAAATCAGCCGCGCCCTGCGAATTAAATCCATGGCGGTTGTGCCCGTGATCAGCGGCATGCGCGTGAGCGGCGTGATCGCAACATTCTCTTCCGCGGCGAGCGCGTTCAGCGATACGCACATGGCCGTACTGAAGACGATGGCCGATGGGCTGGGCGCAACGATTCAGCGCTGGCTTGAGAGCCAAGGAATCAGTACCGGCGCACCTGGCGCTTCCGCGCCGGTCGCAGTCGTCGCGCCGCCGGCTCTAACCCGTCCGCAAGCTCCACCGCCTCCGCCACCGCAACCGAAGGTGGAAGCTCCTCGGCCACCAGCTCCGCCAGCGCCAAAGGTTGAACCTGCGCGGCCGACGCCACCGCCACCTGCACCGCGCGTCGAAGCTCCGAAGCCGGCGCCTCCAGCTCCGCCGAAGGTTGAGCCGCCCGCTGCACGTCCGGTGGCCGCAGCTGCCGCTGCTCCAGCGCCTGCCGTTGAAAAGGCACCGGAGCAGAAACAGCAGCCTCAGCCGAAGAAACAAGAGCAGAAACAGCAGGGCAAGTGGAAACCCGTTACGCCTCCGAAGCAGGAAGAGGAAGCGCCGGTAGAGGCAAAGCCAGTTGCAAAGCCGGAGCCTAAAGCACAGCCGAAGCCAGAGCCCAAGCCGCAACCAAAAGCGGAGCCCATGGTCGCGTCGGCACCGTCGTTCAGTTATGAGGCGAAGAGCGATGATGGCGAAGGTAAGAGAAATCCGATGGTCATCGGCGGCATCGCTGCCGCGGTAATCCTCGTACTGGCACTTGGCGCGTACTTCATGTTCGGCCGCAGTTCGAAGCCGGCAGCCACTCCCGCGACCACAACGGCATCGCAGCCTGCGCAACCCGCAGCATCTACGACCACGGCGACGACCGTTCCGGCAACAACCGCACCAACAACTGCGAGCACCAAGTCGGACCAAGCGAAGCCGAGCGCCGACAAGAACAAGCCTCAGCCAACGCAGGTAGCCGACACGACGGCGAAGCCGGCGCAGGCTCCGATGATTGTGGCGCCAACCCCGTCAGCGAGCGGCCCGCAACCGCAGCAGGCTGACGTAGCGCCCCCAACCATCGCTCTGTCCGGTGGCGCGGGTCCGGCGCTTGATATGCCGGCGACCACATCGGCACCGAAGCTTTCCGCTCCGGCACCGGCGAACGCCGTCATCGTGCCTAGCCGCCTGATCCAGCGCATCAACCCAACGTATCCTGCGAATGCGAAGCAGTACCGCATTGAAGGCGCAGTCACTCTGAGCGCTACGATCGGCGCCGACGGTCACGTGCGCGAAGCCAAGGTGATCTCCGGACCGCCGATGCTGCGCGACTCCGCGGTGAACGCCGTGAAACAGTGGAAGTACACTCCTTCCACCGTAAACGGACACCCGGTCGAGTCGAGCGTAAACGTCGTTCTGCAGTTCAAGATGCCGAACTAGTTCCAATTCCGATCCAATCGAGGGCGCCCGAAATGGGCGCCCTTCTTATTTGGTACCAGCAAGTCTCGTGAAACGAGGTTTGTTCTTGAGCAAGCACCTACTCTCCTCTACCATTGCTTTCAGCAGCACTACTAGGAACCTAGGGGCGCGCAGTTACTGCCGATCATGAACCGTTTATCGCGAAGATTTTTCTTCCTTATACTTCCTTCGATCTACCTTCTCATTGGACCTGCGTTAAACGTGCAGGCCGCGGATGCAAAACCGGTAGACGTTTTGCTAACCAGCATGCAGCAAGAATTGCAGCGTGCAACGGGCGAGTTGGGCAAGTCGAGTCCAGCGCCCTACTTCCTCAGCTACGAAGTGCAGGACCAGAACTACGCGGTCGCGATCGGAGGCGAAGGCGTCTTATTGACGACGCTTCGCGCGCGCCGGCGGTCCGTCGATGTGATCACGCACGTCGGAAGTCCGGCGCTCGACAACAGCCACGAGGACAGCCGGACCTCTGCGATCCACTCCGGCACCCTTCCTACCGAGGACGATTCGGATGCAATCGCTCGGGAGTTGTGGTCCCTGACCTACCAGGGATATCGCAATGCTGCCAAGGCGTACCTCAACGTCAAGACCAAGACCGCGGTAAATGCGAAAGAGGAAGACACTTCGTCGGACTTTTCGCAGGAGAAGGCGGAAGTTCATCTCGACTATAAGGCAGCCCCTCCGCAAGCAGAACAGGCGGAGCTGGAAGGTCTAGTGCGGAGACTGTCCGGACGTTTCAGGAGTTATCCATTCGTTTACGCGTCCATGGTGTTGATCACGTCGGCGGATACGCAGACGCACTTGGTAAACAGCGAAGGCACGCGGCTGGTTTACCCGACTGCCCTGGTGCGGCTGGCAATCCAGGCGCAAACTCGGGCCGAGGATGGCATGGACTTAGTGCGCGTCGAAACTTTTCAGGCGGAGTCGCTAGCCAAATTGCCCACTGAAGCCGAAATAGGCGCAAAGATCGACAAAATGGCGAACGATCTGAAAGCGTTGCGTGCAGCTCCTGCAGCGGAGCCCTACGATGGACCTGCGCTGCTGTCCGGACGCGCCGCAGCGGTATTCTTCCACGAAGTATTGGGTCATCGTTTAGAAGGACAACGACAGCGCGGTGAGCGCGAAGGGCGAACCTTCGCGAAGAAGATCGGAGAGAAGGTGCTGCCGGACTTCCTGAACGTCTCCGACGATCCTACGCAGCGGACCTTGGCGGGCGTTGATCTGAGCGGATGGTACGAATACGACAACGAGGGCGTCCCGGCGCAACGCGTGGATCTAATCAAGAACGGAGTGCTGGCAAACTACCTGATGGCGCGAATGCCGATCGATGGATTTGCGCACTCGAATGGGCACGGACGGGCGCAAGCAGGGTACATGCCGGTGGGAAGGCAAGGAAACCTGATCGTTTCGTCTTCGCACACCGCGACGAATGCGCAACTGAGGCAGCAACTTGTGGAGGAGATTAAGAAGAAGGGCAAATCTTACGGACTGTACTTTGAAGACATTGAAGGTGGCTTCACTTTAACGCAAGCGGGCGCGCCGCAGGCTTTCCAGATCCTCCCAGTGATGGTCTGGAAGGTGTATGCCGACGGCAGACCGGACGAATTGGTGCGCGGCGTGGACATTGTTGGTACACCGCTGACAGCCATGAATGGCATTCTTGTGACCGGAGACAAAGACGCGGTATTTGACGGTATTTGCGGTGCGGAATCGGGCGGAGTTCCGGTGGCAGCAGCCGCACCAGCGATGTTGTTCTCCGAGATTGAGGTGCAGAAGCGTGGACATTCGTTGAATCGTCCGCCCATCCTGCCACCTCCCGAACTTGCTAACGCGGGCAAAGGAGGCCAGCAATGATCCGCAAAGTTGCGAAGATGGCCATTGCGATTCTTTGCCTCTTTGGCGCAAGCCCTGTCCCGGTGCGCGCCGCCCTGCCCGCAGGACCCGCGCAAGATCCGGTGCTTAGGGCGATGGTGGCCGAGATGGAGCGGTCGAAGTCGGAGCTGAAGCTGGAAGGCGTAGGGGCGCCATACTACATCGACTATCGCATCGTCGATCAAGACAAATATGTCGCGGATGCAGTTTACGGCGCCGTACGGACTGAGTTGCGGAATCGCATGCGGTACCTGCGGGTCGTGGTGAGACTGGGCGACTATACGCAGGACAGTTTCTATCAAGGTGGCGAAGGCATTGCAGAGATCGCTGGAGTGGACAATGACGAACTGGCCCTGCGACACACGCTTTGGCTAGCCACCGACCAAGCGTACAAGGCGGCAGCGGAGGCCTTGACTGCGAAGAAGGCGGCGTTGAAACAGCTGACGATCGAACATCCGGTCGATGATTTCGCGCATGCCGAGCCGGTGCACTTGATCGGCCCTCTCGTGGCCCTGGATCCAAAAGCAAGCTCCTGGTTGAAGGCCCTCAAAGATGCGTCGGCGTTTTACCGAAGGGACCCGCAGCTTGAATCGGTGGGCGCAAATTTGTCGTTCGAAGCGACAAACCGCTATTTCGTGAACTCTGAAGGCGCCATCGTTCGCACCGGGCAATCCGTCTACTCCGTGGCCGTAGCAGCCTCAACCCAGGCTGCGGACGGCATGAAGCTCGAACGTTCAGCCGACTTCGTCTATGGCAATTTCAAAGATCTTCCTGCTCCGGAGAAATTCGAGCAGCACGCGGAAGAAGTGCTGGGCACCTTACGCCAACTACGCGATGCGCCAGTCGTCGACGAGGAGTACCGGGGTCCGGTTTTGTTCAGCGGTGACTCCGCGACGCACGTGGTGGCGGATTTTGTGGGCGAAAATGTGCTTGGCGTGAAGCCGGCACTCGGACAACCGGCGCGCACTCGCGGTGCGTTTTCATCGAGCTATCAAAGCAAGGTGCTGCCTGATTTCCTTTCCGTTGTGGACGATCCGACAATCTCTTCCTGGAAGAACGAGCCGCTGCTAGGAAACTACGAAGTGGATGATGAAGGCGTCAAGGCCGTCAAGGTGTCGCTGATCGACAAAGGCAAGCTGGTGGCATACGTCACTGGCCGCGAGCCGATCCGCGACTTCCCTGCTTCGAACGGGCATGGACGGGCACGTTATCCGGCGAACGCGCCGAGTGCCAGCTTGGGCAACCTGATTTTGCAATCGTCGGAGCCACTCGCCGATGACGCAATGAAGGCAAAACTTCTCGAAATGTGCAAGCAGCGTGACCTCGCGTTCGGCTATTTCGTGAAGGCCTCTGGCCCGAAGAATTCGCCGCGAATGCTGTACAAAGTTTTCGTCAGCGATGGCCATGAAGAACTGGTGCGCGGCGCCACATTTGGTGACCTTGATGCCCGCGCCCTGCGCAATGACATTGTGGCAGCAGGCGATACGGTTTCGGTGGAGAACCGCCCGACCAACATTCCTCACAGCATTGCGAGCCCGTCGTTGCTGTTCGATGAACTCGTGGTGAAGCGCGTCGACCAGAACAAGGAGAAATTGCCGGAGTATCCCGCCCCGCAGCTTGCAAAGTAGCGAAGTGTTGAAAACGAAAAGGAGCACCCTTGAGGTGCTCCTTTCAATGCTCGCTGAGTTGCGTTAGGCGCCGTGGCACTTTTTGTATTTCTTGCCGCTACCGCAGGGGCAAGGATCATTGCGGCCGACTTTATCGCCACGGACGACTTGCTGCACGGCGTCAGGCATGCTGGCTCCGGCCATGCGCGCCTGCTCCAGTTCGCGACGCTTCTTCCGCTCGAACTGCTTCTCGATATCGTCGAGCGATGTCTGCTGACGGCGCGCTGGTGGCGGCGGCGGTTGATGGCCGTTACCCGAGACTTGAGGTTCCGGCTCCGTAGAAGTTGCAGGGCCGGACTCGATGACGTTGGTTGGCCTCGGGCGGCGCGGAATCTCAACCGGCTGATTGGTATCGCGATCGATGATCTGCATCAGGTACAAATAGCGGACCGTCTGTTCCTTGAAGG
>Ga0181537_10004494_pt1 | contig 11595 bp, 6 predicted proteins | sample PEATcosm2014_Bin_39_FD_119765 | JGI IMG/M metagenome (GOLD analysis project Ga0181537, IMG submission 119765) | Peatland microbial communities from MTU Mesocosm Facility, Houghton, MI, USA - PEATcosm2014_Bin23_10_metaG | ecosystem: Environmental > Terrestrial > Soil > Wetlands > Peat | place... | reverse complement strand
TCGCCGGTCGTGCGCCACGAATTGCCGCCGGTTTCCGCGCCCCATTTCCAGACATCGCCCATGCCGTACTGGCAAAAACTAAAGACGATGTCGCGCGGGGTCTGCGCCAGCGCCGCCGCCATCATCTTGTACGGCTTTTTCATGCCCTCGATTCCCTCTTCCGGCTTGTAGATTTTCCGGTAGGTGCACCAATCGTACTTCAAGTAGTCAAAACCCCAGGCCGCATACTGGTCGGCATCCTGCTCCACGTGGAAGTAACTGCCGGTGCAGCCGCCGCACGTGTAAGGTCCGGGCGAGGAATAGAGGCCCGCCTTGAGGCCCTGGGCGTGGATGTACTGGGCCAGCGCCTTCATGTCGGGGAACCGCGAATTGGGCAGGATGTTGCCCTTGGCATCGCGTTGCGGCCCATGGAGAGTCGGGTCCTTCGACTTCGGGTTGACCTGCCAGAAATCATCGATGTTGACATAGGTCCAGCCGTGGTCGATCAGGCCGCTCTTCACCATCGCATCGGCGGCGGCGCGGATTTTATCGTCGGAGACCGCATGCGCAAAACAGTTCCAACTGTTCCAGCCCATCGGCGGCGTCAGGGCCAGGGTTGGGCCGACTTTGATCAGCAGCGGCCGTTGCGTTTCGCCCAGCGCGTTTTTCGCGTGGAGGGTGACCGGATAATCCCCGGCATGATAAACCTTCCCCGTGATCCGCCCCGTTTCTGAATCGAGCGCAAGACCGGCGGGAAGATGCTCGGCGGAAAAGGTGAGCGGACGCTGGCCCGTGGCCGCGACGGTAAAGAGAAACGGCGAGCCGGGCCGCGCGCCAAAGACTTTCGCGCCATGGATGAGCGGCGTCGCCGGCGACGGCGGCGTGAGGGTTTCCGGCAACGGCGGAGGAGGAGGCGGCGGCGCGGGGGCGGTTACGGTATTGGTCGTCGCAACTTGGGCCAGCGTCGGAATGGCTACGGCCAGGCAAAGGATGGTCAGTCCACAGTTAAGAAAAAGGCGGTTCATATGAGTTATTGGAGGGTAAGCCCGAAGGGTTGGTCGCTGACGTAAACGTGATAATCCTTGATCCGTCCGGGATCGTTCGGCTGGCCTTCCTTCGGCAGGTAACGGATGCCGGAGATCGTCTGGCTGTCGCCGAGGTCGATGACGATCCGGTGCGGATAATCCGGCGCGCTGTCCCCCCCGGCGGTCTGCCACGCGGAAGAGGATTGACCGTCGAGGATGTTTTCCGCGATGCCGCCGTGCGCGGTGTCCTCACTGTCGACATAGATGATTTTCCAGGCCGCGTTCGGGATCGTCTGGCCATTGGCATCAAGGGCTTCGAGTTCAGCCCCCGCAGCGAGTGATTTGCCGTCCTGGGCGTTGAGCGCCTCGAAGGCGAGATAGCGGCCCGTCACCGGCGCGGTGAATTTCGCCACCTGCCACGAGACATCCGGCGTGAAGCTGCCCGAGGCGGCGGCCGTCAGGCTGCTCGCATCGAAGGTGCCCACCGCGCGCGAGTTCTTGGTGAAATCGAGATCAAGATGAAGGTCGCTCAGGATCGGCTTGGCCAGCCCGGCCAGGTGATCGTCGCGCGGGCCGACGAGGTCGAGAAGAACGACTTCGTTTTTCCCGGTGTTCAGCCACGGGCCGGGACAATAGAGGGTCTGCGTCGGGCCGATGTTCCAGAAGCGGCCGAGACAATGGCCATTGACCCACGCGACACCCTTGCCCCATTTGCTCATATCGAGGAAGGTGTCTCCCACCTTATCGAGGTTGAACGACCCGCGCCAAAAAGCAGCCCCCGTCGCGTGAGCCGGCACATATTTGAGCGACGCCAGTTCCGCGTCGTCCAGCGGCAGCGAGAACACCTGCCAGCCGCTTAAAGTCGAGGCGGTTCCCTCGTCCGGCGTGAAAGTGACCGGCGCGTAGAGCCCCTTGCGGTCATGGATGCCCTGGCCAAAATTGACACGGCCCATCGCCTCGATGAGAATGTCGAGTTGCGCCGGGGCTGATCGCGCGGGCACGGTGACTTCAAACTGCTTGCTCCGCCGGTCCATCACCCCGACCTGCCGGCCATCAACGGAAACCCACGCGAAATCGTGGACGTCGGTCGCGTCGAGCTTGCCCGATGCGCCCGCCGGAAGGGTCGTCCGGTAGAGGATGCAGCCGTGGCCCTGGTCATAGGCTTCCATCGTCTTGGGCTGATCGTCGGTCGCGACCGCAGCGGGGAGATTATCGCGGATCGGCGCGACCTCGTTCAGGGCGAACGGGGGAACTTCAATCACCGGGTTGTCGGCGGGAGGATCGGGAATCGTTTCCCCGGGCTGGAGATACTGCTGAAAAAGCGCGCGGATCTTGGTGAATTTATCCGTGGCCCAGCCCGCTTCCGAGATCGGGGCATTGTAATCGTAGCTCGACGTATCGGGCTTGAAGGGACGGTCCGCACCCGACCAGAGACCGAAGGTCGTTCCCCCATGGGCCATATAAATGCTGAACGAGTAGCCATTCTTGAGCATATAATCGAGATCGGAAATCGCGCGATCAATCGGCTTGTCCTGATGCGCCACGCCCCACGAATCGAACCAGCCGGGATAAAATTCGCCGTTCATCAGGGGGCCCGTCTTTTGGAAGTTCTTCAGCGTCGCAAAAGCGCGCTCCGCGTTGCCGGGACCAAAATTGACGACTTGAAAGAGATCGTCCCGGTAACCGTTTTTTATCGCGTTCGCCGGGTTGCAGGCAAAGAGAGGAACGTCGAATCCGGCGTCGATCATCGCCTGTCGCAGTGCGCCCATATACGCGGTGTCCTTGCCGTAGGAGCCGTATTCATTCTCAACCTGCACCATCAGGATCGGGCCGCCGTGGGTGACTTGCAGCGGTCCGAGCACGCGGCCGACTTCCTTGAGATAAGTCGTCGCCGGTCCCATGAAAAGCGGATCGGTCGTGCGCAGCTTGATCGCATCGTTCTTCAACAACCACCAGGGCAGTCCGCCCATTTCCCACTCGGCGCAGGAATAGGGGCCGGGACGCAGAATGACCCAGAGGCCCTCCTGCTGGGCCTCGCGGCAGAACTCGGCCACATCAGCCTGCCCGCTCCAGTCAAACGTGCCCTCCGTCGGCTCGTAGTAATTCCAGAAGAGATAAACGCAAATGGTATTCAGGCCCATGGCGTGGCACATCTGCAGGCGCTGCTTCCAGTAGTCGCGCGGAATCCGGGCGGAGTGCAGTTCACCGCACCGGATCACGAAGGGCTTCCCGTCGAGGAGAAACGAATCGGGCCCAATGGTGAACGTATGGGCCGCCGTGGTGGAGGAAGCGCTCGGCGCCTGCGCGCCGGCAGGCCCGGTCAACAGCCATGCCAATGTCATCGTGATGACGGCGCAAAGGCGGAACCGCGAGGAGATGGATTTATCGAAGATCATGGCGAAGGTTTGGCAAAAATTTTGACTTCATCGACCACCGCCGCCTGGCCCGCAGGCAATCCGGTGATGGTGATCCGCAAGTAACGCATGTGGTCGTTCTTGGCGCAAGCATCCTTGCGCCCTTTGGCCGTGCTCGTCGTCTGCGTGTCGTCGGCCAGAAGTGTCCAGTTGTTTCCGTCATTCGATGCTTCAAGTTTATATTGATAATTCGCCGCATCGCCAAAAGTCGTTTCCACCGATTTGATCGTGTTGAGCCCCTCCATGTCGATCGACCACCACGCGCCGGGATTATTATCCGCCGCCTGCCAGCCGGTGTTCATATCACCGTCGTTGGCGAATTTTGCCCCGTGATCGGGAGCCTCGCTGCTGGCGCTGACCGGATGATCGATGGCGATGTTTTGCAACTTTTGCCCGGTCTCCTTCGCCGCATTGGCATCAACAAATCGCGTGTAAGGCCGATCCGGCGCCAGTGGCGACTGACCCGCCACGAAGGGCGGATCGCCCACCGTGGTGATGGTGACCGTTCCATCCTCCAGGCCGGGCGAAGTGGCGCGGATCACCGTCTGGCCCCCAAAGTAGGAGCGGAACTCGATTGCCGCCATTCCGTCACGAATCGCAATATCCGACTGAGGATCGGGTGACGGCGGATGAAAGGTGATCGAGCGTCCGGTCGGGAATTCACCCGGGCCCGACTCGATGGTGAAGGTCACCGGCGGCGAGTTGCTGATCGCCTTGCCGCTGCTGTCCTGCACGGTCACGAGAACCTGGCAATCATCCGTGGCGTCAGTACCCTGGATCGTGGTTTTATCCGCCGTCAGCGAAAGCTTCGCGGGCGTCCCGTCCGCCGGCCATTCCGGCGGCGCAATATGAAGATACGTGTTGCGGTACCAATACCACGACCGTTTCGGAATCCGGAAGTAATCGACAAAACCCATGCGACCGACTGTGCCCAAAACCGTCCCGTAATCGAACGCGCACCAGAGCGATTGCCCGCTGCGCCACGGATACTCCGGCGTGTCGGCCTGCAGTTCCTTCTTCTTGAACATGCCATCGTAGATGTCCGTCTTCTCGTCGCCCCGGTCGGAAAGATGGCTGCCATATTCGCTCACCACGCTCGCGATGCCGGGATTTTGAAACTCCTTCCGGGTCGCCCCATCTCCATTCAAACCGGCGACATCGCCGAGTTTAAACAGGTCGCCGCGCTGACAACCCCCGATGGCCGCAGGCCGGGTCGGATCGAGCTGATGCGTTTCCGCAACCAGCTTCGTCAGCAGTCCCTGGACCTTGTCCTGGTTGCCCGAGAAGAAAACCTCATTGCACATGCTCCACACGATGATCGAGGGATGGTTGCGGAAGATGCGAATCTCGTCCCGCAGGGTATCGAGCGCATTTTGCTCAAAAGGCCCCTGGTCCGCTTCGTTCGGCGGATACGCCTCCGCCCCCGTCCAGCGGCCCTCCGTCTTGCCTCCGCCGCAACCCCAGAAACAATTTTCCGACCAGAAGAGCACCCCCAATTTATCGCAGGCATCGGCAAAGGCCGGGTGATGCGGATAGTGCGATCCCCGGATAAAATCGAGCCCAGCGTCCTTGACCAATTTCACATCGCGAAAAGCCCCGTTGTCGGAGATGGCGTCGCCCCAGCCGGCATGGTCCTGGTGAACATTCGCGCCATGAAAAAAGAAATGCTCGCCATTGATAAAAAATCCCTGGTCCGCCGTCCACTGGATCGAGCGAATGCCGAAAGTCGTCTCGTAACTGTCCACCGGGGCGTTCCCGTTGGCCACCGTCGTCACCGCCTTGTAGAGAAAAGGATGTGCCGGATGCCACAACTGAGGAGAGGCCAGCGCCGGGCTGGTTTGGTCGATCGTCACCGTCGCCCCCGCTGGAATCGGCTGGTTCGAGGTGAGATGCGCGACCGCTTTGCCGTCGGGATCAAGAATATCCGTCGTCAGGACGCAATTGGCCGCCGCCGTCGCTTCGTTGGCGATTTCGGTTTTCACGTCAACGATGGCCGAGTCCTTTGAGACCGTAGGCGTGGTGACGAAGGTGCCATACCACGTCACATGCAGCGGATCGGTGACCACGAGAAAAACATTCCGGTAAATCCCGCCCATGAACGTGTGATCCCCCGCGCGCGGCTCGATCTGGGCATTCCAGTTGTTCGTCAGCCGCACGGCCAGGATGTTATCGCCCGGCTTGATCGCCGACGTGATGTCCATCGAAAATTCGGTGAAGCCGCCCTTGTGTTCGCCGATCTTCGTGCCGTTGACGTAAACCTCCGCGTCGTCAAATGCTCCCTGGAATTCCACCGAGACCTTCTTCCCCGACCATTCGGGCTTGATCGTCAGGTGCTTCCGATACCAACCGTAGCCGACGTAGAAGTCCTTCGACATGAAATAAGGCATCTCGAAGGAGTGCGGCAGGTTGATCGCGCCCCAGCCCGAGTCGTCAAAAGCCGGTGCCTCCCCGCCGGGATAATCGCCCAGTTGAAATTTCCAGTCCCGGTTGATGTTGATCGTTTGCCGAACCTGCGCCGAGGCATGGCCGACCCCCAGAACGACAACAGTCAGGGCAATGACCAGCCGGCGGAGCATAAGCGTGATGAAAGACTATTAAAGCAAACGCGCCAGCCTCACAAAAGTTGCTACGGGGTAAAGGTCACCTTGAAAACCGTGGCTTCGTCGAAGAGCTTGGTTTGCGGAGGCTCGATGCTCACGGCATCGTCGGCCTGCGTCCACGTAATCTTCTCGTCGCTGCCCAGCATCGATATATCCGCGATCTGGCCATCGGCCAGCCCCGCGTTTTTACCCAGCGACTTGACCGTCACCGTCTTGGTCGGCCAGCCGAGCACGATGACATAAAGGACTTTGTCCTTCATCGTAAACCGGATGTCGTCGGGGCCCAGCTTGATTTTGTTTTCGTTGAAGCCCTGCACGCTGATCGCCGGCGCGTTGTCGATGGACGGGCCTTCGCCGCAAACTTTCCACGGACGCGTGTCGTAAATCGCCTCGCCGTTGACCTTCATCCACTTGCCGATGTCATGGACAATCGCCACCTCCTGGTCGTCAATCGTGCCGTCGCCGCGCACCGGGATGTTAAGCAGGAACGTGCCATTCTTGCTCACCACATTGGCCAGCGTCCGGATGACCGTGCTCGAGTTTTTATAGTGGTGCGCGTCATAGATCGCCCGGTCGTAGTGCCAGTCGCCGATGCACGTCTCCGATTGCCACGGGTATGGCTCGATCTTCGGACTCGCGCCCCGTTCCACGTCCCAGACCATGCACTGCTTCTGCTCATCATTGAGGATTTTCCCCAGCAGCACGCCCTGGTTCTGTCCGTTATGCCAGAGGGCGTTGCTATTATAGAAGTGGGCCGCGATTTTCATCCCCACATCGCTGATCGGGTAGAGCGGCAGCACCGTATCGTCGAAGTAGAGTATGTCGGGGTGGTACTTGTTGACCAGGTCAAGCGTCCGGTTATAGAACTTCTCGCAGTACGCAGCGTCCGGCACGTCATTCGGGTCGCTCCAATCCCAGAAGTCGCTCACGTTGCCGTGCCGGCTCGGCTTGTGGTTTTGGGCGTAGAGGTCCTGCGGATCATAGCCGTTCCACCATTGGCCCACGCCATCGGCCTTGGTCAGCTTGCCATCATAGGGAACGCCCGCCTTGTCGCCCGTTCTATCCGAACCCTGCGCCGGTTCATACCAGCTCCAGGCATGCGCGGCGTGGACGCTTACGCCAAAGGGCAGCCCATTATCGCGCGCCGCCTTGGCCCAGCCGCCGATGAGATCCTTCTGCGGTCCCATGTTGACTGAGTTCCACGGTTGATACTTGCTGTCCCAGTTGTCGAAATTATCGTGGTGGTCGGCCAGCGCGACAAAGAATCTCGCCCCCGCGTCCTTGTACATCGCGACGAGCTTCTCCGGGTCCCAATTCTCCGCCTTCCAAACGTGGATCACATCCTTGAAGCCCGAAACCGACGGGTGTCCATATTGGGCCAGATGATCTCGATAGTCTTTGCTGCCCTCCTGGTACATCTTCCGCGCATACCAGTCGCCATCCTCGGGTTCGCATTGCGGCCCCCAGTGGGCCCAGATGCCGAACTTCGCATTCCGGTACCAATCGGGCACCTGATATTGCTTGAGGGAATCCCACGTCGGCGCAAATTTTCCGGTCTGCATCGGCTCGGCGTTGGCGTCGAGCGGCGTTGTCTTAAAATCCATGCCGGGGGTTGTGCCGGCAGCATGAGCGGCTAGAAGGGCCACGAAGAAGAACGCAAGCGAGCGGAAGAAAATACTGGATGCCATTTTTGCAACTTAGATGCATCGATTCTTTTGTCAGCAAAAATAGAATCAGCCTCGTTGAATCTCTCGTTAAATCTTCGCAATCACGCCAAAAATACCGCCTTATCCGAACAATTATGATTTATCTTCCAAAATAACGAGGCTAGAGATAACACCATGAGCCGCCTTTCCCTCTCGACCTTTCTTTTCCTCCTTCTCGTCTTGATGCTTTTCGCCGTCAAGTCGACGCTCCTTTCGGACGAACTCCCCAAGCCCGACCGCGACGGTGTTCCCGAATCCAAATTGTACGACTACGGCGGCATGGGACCTCCAGCCACGCCGGAAATCGTCTCCGCCGCCGATGCCGCCGTCACCACGCCCATGGCCCCGGGCCCTTTCCAGCCCACCTGGGATTCCATCCAAAAAAATTACCAGACCCCCGCCTGGTTCCAGGACGCCAAGTTCGGCATCTTCATGCACTGGGGCCTCTACTCCGTTCCCGCCCACGGCCCCTCCGCCTCTGAATGGTATGAAAAGCACATGTATGCCTCCGAAAGCGCCTGGCATATCCAAAACTACGGTCCCCAGGAAAAATTCGGTTACAAAGACTTCATCCCCCTCTTCACCGCCGACAAGTGGGACCCCGATGCCTGGGCCGCGCTCTTTAAAAAGGCCGGCGCCAAATATGTCATGCCCTGCGCCGAGCATCACGACAACTTCGCCCTCTGGAACAGCGACGTCACCCCCTTCAACGCCTTTAAGATGGGCCCCAAGCGCGACCTCATCGGCGATCTCGCCGCCGCCGTCCGCAAACAAGGCCTCAAATTCGGCGTCTCCAACCACGGCATGGAAAACTTCACCTTCATCAACCCCAGCTCCGACGTCGACGCCAGCCTCAAGGCCGCCAAGGCCGATCTCTACGATCCCCAGTGGGCCGACTTCTACCACGTCGCCGACCGCAGCCCCGCCGCCATGACAAAATTCCTCACCGACTGGGTCAACCGCAACCTCGAACTCATCGACAAATACCAGCCCGACATCCTCTGGTTCGACAACGGCGTCAACCTTCGCGTCCTCGACCCCCTCAAGCTCCACGTCGCCGCCTACTACTACAACCGCGCCAAGACCTGGGGCAAGGACGTCACCATCAGCACCAAGTACATCGCCTACGCCCCCAGCAACGACGACACCAAGCAAATCGGCTCCGTCATCGACTTCGAGAAAGTCAGCGCCCGCTCCCCCTCCGCCATCCGCCCCGGCCCCTGGCAGGTTGACGACGCCATCGGCAGCACCTGGGGTTACAGCACCGGCATGAAGGTCTCCAATGCCTCCACCATCCTGCGCAAACTCATCGACACCGTCAGCAAGGGCGGAAACTACCTCCTCAACATCTCCCCCCTCCCCGACGGCACCATCCCCCAGGCCCAGCAGGACACCCTCCTCGGCATCGGCCAGTGGCTCGATACCAACGGCGACGCCATCTACGGCACCCGTCCCTGGACCACTTTTGGCGACGGCAAGAATCTCCGCTACACCACCAAGGGCGACACCTTCTACGTCATCGCCATCGACAAGCCCGAAGGCGACATCTCCATCCCCGACCTCGCCAGCGGCAAAGTGCCTGGAACCGTCTCCAAGGTCGAACTCCTCGGCAGTTCCGACCCCGTCGAATTCTCCCAGGGCGACTCCGACCTCCGCATCACCGTCCCCTCCTCCGTCAACGGCTCCTGCGCCTTCAAAATCACCGGCCTCACCCTCGGCAATTCCCCCGCCGCCCCGGCCCCCGCTCCCTCCCCATAAATCCAAAAATGATTGAGTACGAAAACGAGAAAAGACCGGCATGGTCCATTTCTTAGAACGTTTTAAGTAATGATGTAGCCGTAATTCTGCCTTCCGGGGCCCAGCGGGCCCCTTGAAAGTAGCCCGGCGATTCATCGCCGGGTAATCGGGTAAAATGTGCCGCGTCCCGAAGGGACCTTGATCGGCCCAAGCAAAGACCAATCAAAATTGGAAGTTTAACCCTTCCTCGTTCCCCATTCCGTCAATTTGGAAAATTCCGTTAATTCCGTCAAAATCCAACGGCTCACACTTCAAGAAAAGCCCGCACAAAATCATTCGCCGGATTCTCCCGCAACTCGGCCGGCCGGCCGATCTGCTGAATCCGGCCCTCGTTGAAAATCACCACGCGATCGGCCAGCTCGAACGCCTCCTCCTGATCGTGCGTCACGAAAAGCGACGTCAGGTGCGTCTGCTCGTGGAAATGACGCAGCCATTTGCGCAGGTCTTTGCGCACCTTCGCATCAAGCGCCCCGAACGGCTCGTCGAGCAACAGCACGCGCGGTTCAATCGCCAATGCGCGGGCCAGGGCGACGCGCTGGCGCTGTCCGCCCGAAAGCTGCGACGGCAACCGCTTCTCGTAACCTTCCAACTGGATCAACCGTAAAAGTTCGCTGACCCGCTTCGCGATCGCCTCCGCATCCGGCCGCTTCTTCCTCGGCAGCACGCGCAACCCGAACGCGATATTCTCAAACACGCTCATGTGCTGGAAAAGCGCGTAGGCCTGAAAAACAAAACCGGCCCGGCGCTCGTAAGCGCTTTTCTCGGTGACATCCTCGTCCACAAAAGTGACCTGCCCCGCATCGGGAATTTCCAGCCCGGCGATAACGCGCAAAAGCGTCGTCTTGCCGCTGCCGCTCGGACCCAGCAGCGCGAGCAACTCACCCGTTTGCACCTCAAGCGAAACATCGCGCAGCGCGGCCACCGCCCGCTGCCCGTGGGTCTCGAATTGCTTGGAAATATGGCGGACGGCGACACTCATAATGAATCAATGCGGGCGGACGATGTTGGGCGCGAGCCGCCGCCACTCCAGCCCGATTTTGATCGCGAGCGTCACGGCCGCCAAAAGCAGCAAAACGGACGCCAGCGCAAAGGCCTTCTGCAGGCTGAAATCGAGATAATATTGCTCGATCTGGAGCGGCATGGTGATCCGGTCATCAACACTCCCGGCCACCACCGAGACCGCGCCGAATTCGCCCATCGCGCGGGCATTGCACAGGATCATCCCGTAAAGAATGCCCCACTTGATTTTCGGAAACGTCACGCGCCGGAAAAGCTGCCAGCCGTTGGCCCCCAGCGTCAGCGCCGCTTCCTCCTCGGCGCTGCCCTGCGCCTGCATCAGCGGAATCAGCCCGCGCGCGACGAAGGGAAAAGTCACGAACGCCGTGGCCAGCACCATGCCCGGATAAGCGAACATGATCTCGATCCCATGCGCATCCAGCCAAGTTCCCAGCCATCCCTGCCGCCCAAACAGCAGCGCGTAAACCAGGCCCCCGATCACCGGCGAAACCCAGAGCGGAATTTCAATCAGCGACACCAGCAGCGCCTTGCCGGGAAATTTGAAGTGGGTCACCGCCCACGCCGCGCAGACGCCGAAGAGCGTGTTCATCGGCACCACCGCCAGCGCCACCAGCAGGGTCAGACGGATCGCGCTTACGCTGTGCGGCGCCGTCAAGGCCGAAAAGTAAAGCGCCACGCCGCCCCGCAGCGCCTCGATGAGAACCACGCACACCGGAAAGATGAGAAAGCAGACAACGAAAGCAAACAGGATCCCGATGAAGAGATACCGCGCCAGCCAGTGATCGGTCGTCGCTCGTTTCACGCCATCCCCCGCTGCCTGGCCGCGAAGTGCTGCACTAGGTTCACCGTCGCCACGATGGCAAAAGACATCACCAGCATCGCCAGCCCAAGTCCCGCCGCGCCGACATAATCAAATTCCTCCAGCTTGATGATGATGAGCTGCGGCGTGATTTCCGTCGCGTAGGGAATCATGCTCGAAATGAAAACAATGCTGCCGTATTCCCCCACCCCCCGCCCGAAGGCCAGCATCACGCCGGTCAAAAGCGCCGGACGCACC
>Ga0181537_10004493_pt1 | contig 11596 bp, 6 predicted proteins | sample PEATcosm2014_Bin_39_FD_119765 | JGI IMG/M metagenome (GOLD analysis project Ga0181537, IMG submission 119765) | Peatland microbial communities from MTU Mesocosm Facility, Houghton, MI, USA - PEATcosm2014_Bin23_10_metaG | ecosystem: Environmental > Terrestrial > Soil > Wetlands > Peat | place... | reverse complement strand
GTGGTTCAAGCGGCGGCGGAGCGAGCAGCGGCGGCAGTGATGGTGGCTCCGCGTCGACTGCCAACACTGGTGGCGGTGCGAATAGCGGTGGCTCGAATCCTGGCGGTTCGAACGGTGGCGGCAATAGCTCCGGTGGTGCAAATGGCGGCGGCAATGATGGCGGCTCTGCGAGCACGGCGAGTACTGGCGGCAGCTCGAACGGTGCTGGCGCGAATGCTGGTGGTTCGAACGGCGGTGCGAATAGCTCCGGTGGTTCAAGCGGTGAAAGCGCGAGCGGCGGCAGCGACGGCGGATCAGCCTCGACCGCGAGCACCGGCGGCGGCTCGAACGGCGGTGGCACGAACGCTGGCGGCAATGGTTCCAGTGGTGCCAACGGCGGAAGCTCTGGCGGCGTAGGCGGCGGCTCGAACGCTGGTGGTTTGAACGGTAGTGACAATAGCTCCGGTGGTTCCAACGGCGCTGGTTCCGCAAGCACTGCGAGCTCTGGTAACGGCGGCGCGAATAACGGCGGCAATAGCTCCTCCGGCGGGTCGGGCGGTGGAAACTCAGGCGGGGTGAGCGGCGGCAATAGCGCCGGTGGGGCGAACGGCGGCGGCAATGATGGCGGCTCGGCGTCCAGTGCGAGCACTGGTGGCGGAGCGAATGGCGGTGGTTCAAATGCTGGCGGTTCGAACAGCGGTGGCAATAGTCCTGGCGGCGCCAACGGCGGCGGCAGTGATGGTGGCAGCCCAACCTCAACCGCGAGCACTGGCGGCGGTGCGAACGGCGGATCGAACAGCGGCGGCAATAGCTCTGGCGGCTCGAACGCCGGCAGTGATGGCAGCAGTTCCGCAGGCGGCGGCACCGCGACCATTGCGAGCATGCGCTTTGGCGCGGAAGGCGGGAACAGTAGTCCGACCGGCGGCAATGGTTCCGGCAGCGATGCCGGCGGCTCTGCGGCTGGCGGAACCGCTTCGACCGCGGGCACGGGCAATGAGGTGAACGGCGCGGGTACCGCCACGAACGCCGGCGTAAGCGGCGGTGGTTACACGAACCTCAAGGGTGACGCCATGGCGTCGAACGACACATCAGGCACCGATGCGGGCGGCTCCGCCAACGTCATGGGCGGTAACCCATCCGCGAGTGGCAGCGTCGGTGGATCGGGCGCCGACGAGAACCAGATCAGCGTGGCGCTGGTGCAGCCGGCCGAGTCGGATGCTCCCGGAATAGTGTCGGTTTCCGTGCCCGAGGAGATGGTGACATCGGGCAAGGCATTCAGCTTCCCGCTGCCTTCGGGCGTGGTCGAGGCCGCGGCGGGCAGAAAGTTGCAGGTCGCGACAATGGACGGCAAGCGCCTGCCCACGTGGCTGCGCTATTCGCCGAGCAATAAATCCTTTTCGGCGAATCTCGTGCCGGCGGGCGGCTTGCCGATCAAGCTGCTGGTGACCAGTGGCGTGCAGCACTGGACACTGCAGATTGCGGAGCGGACGGGTCATTGATGAAAGAGGTCGCGCGCGTAGGGCGCGGCGCATCCCCGGTCCCGTCATGGCGCCCTCGAGTCCGCGGATGACTTCGAGTGCGCGCCCGATACCGCCAAGCCGGTGATTGAAGGCGATGAGATCGAGCTCGGTTGCCTCGGGGAACTGCTCACGGCAAGCGGTGCCGGGAGCCGGATCGCTCCACTTTCTCATCAACCGGCACGACCAAATCACCGCGCACTTGCAGATCATCTGGGGACCTCGCCACCCGACCGCGGGTGGGGCCCTTTGTTAGCGAACTTGGATGCAGGAGCGCCGCAGCACCCAATAGTGCGGCCGCAAAAAGCGAGCACGCATCACTTTGTGCGGCAAACCGATTCGTGATTGCCCGCAAGCCAAGAAGTTCCGCGGCCGCGTTGGCACCTCAGGTTCACAAAAGGCTTGACCGTCTCCGCCGTCATGTCGTGTACTCGCACGTCGGTTCGACGGCCCCCTGCCGCCGGGGAAGCAACAGGGGAGTTTAGCTAGTGTCCAATTACGGTGTTGGGGCTGGGCCGTCGCCCAGGAAATCCGCCCAGAGAATCAGCCGGGAGTCGATCGAATATCGTGACGTCGTGGATCAAGTCGTTGAGACTGGCAATTGCGTTCGCCTGCGCCGCGGCGTGCCTTGCGCCGAGTGCATGGGCATCGGGCTTGAGCGGCTACCTGCCGCTCAATCTCGAGCCGGAAATGGAGCGGCAGATCGAGCGCGTGCTCATTCTCGCGGATGAACCCATTCTCAAGCGGCCGTTTGCCATCTCCTTGGTCGAGTATGCATTACCCCAAGCTTGCTTGGTCGACAAACCGCTGTGCACGAAGGTCAAGAGATATTTGCAGCGCTACTCGCGCGACTACGCGGTGACGCATGCAAGTGCTACCGGTTCGATCGCGCATGACCGCGACGGCGGCGTCATGCCGAATGAGTACGGGATGCCGGTCAAGAGTCCGTGGGAATTATCTGCTCAAGGGTATGTGCAACCGAACGACTACGTCCTTTTGAGTGGCGGCGCAGTCAGCTATCAAGGTCGCACGGTGCCAACAGGCTCGATGCTAAGTCTCGGCTTTAACTTTGCGCAACTCGACATCGGCTATCGCGATCATTGGTGGTCGCCCGCGACCGACAGCAGCATGCTGATCAGTACGGAAGCCCCCACCACGCCATCGGTGACGCTGTCGAATTATGAACCCTTGACCCGGCTGGGGTTTCAATACGAATTCTTCCTGACCGAGTTGTCGCGATCCGACCATATCCTGGTCCCGGGTGAGAGCACGGTCTCAGAACACAGCGGCAGACCGCATCTTTTCGGCACCCAGTTCTCCATCGAGCCGTTCAGCGGTTGGTCCCTGGGAGTCAATCGATTTCTCGAATACGGCGGGGGCCAGGGCTTGCCGGACGGGGCGAGATTTCTGTTGCGGGATTTCTTCAAGCCCAGCGGTCTGTCGCAGACTCAGGGGAACCAGCAAGCCTCCTACGTCAGCCGCTTTATCTTCCCGGGGAAGACGCCGTTTGCCGCGTATTTCCAGTATGCGGGCGAGGACAACTCAGACGGTGGCAGCTACTTGCTGGGTAGTGCGGCGCTCACGGCGGGAATTGATATACCCCGCTTTGCGCGTCACTTCGACCTCACCTACGAAGTGGCCGAATGGCAGAACATCTGGTATGTCCACAATATTTACGTCGACGGTATGTCCAACGACCATCTAGTGCTCGGTAACTGGGGCGCCGACCAACGCAACTTCGGCGACGGCGTGGGCGCTCGCAGCCAAATGCTGCGCATCGGCTGGGAGCCACCGTTTGGCGGCTACTTGGAGGAGCGCATCCGCACGCTGGCAAACCAAAGCTATTACGGCGGCGACCAGCGAACCTACAATCCCACGCTCGCGCCGTTTCCCTACCACCATTACTACGATGTCATGGCGCGCTATTCGTGGCCATACAAAGGTATGACCCTCGGTGGCGAGCTGTTTGGCGGACGCGATGTCGACGGCAAGTCGTTCTCGCGCATATCGGCGTTCGTCCGCTATGGCGGCGATGAACGTACTAGGGATGACGGCATGCTCGATGAGGATTCCAACAGCGGCGGCCCCGATGATCACCGAGCCGAGCGATTCGTCGACGTGGGAATGAACTTCAATCGAGTGCGAACCAACGTAGAGCCCGACCTCCCGACCGTCACCAGCAAACTCGGCATTGATCCGCACTTTGGATTGGGCGCGCGCCGCGCAGTATCCGCCAACAATGACTTGGGTGTTCGGATCGAAGTCGATGAGGTCGACGGGCATTCGCTAATCGGTGTGCGCGCCATTGACTATCGATATCGTTTCACCGAACACTTCGCACTCGGCGCGTTCATCGGCGCCACCCGCTACAACGTCGCGACACCTGCGTATTCCGTATATTTCGGAGCCGGCGCCCAGTGGCGCGACGTTCTCCCGAAGTGGGATATCGGTGTCGATTTCCGCCACGCGCAGAACGTTGCGCGCGACCATGTGCTTGCGAGCGATACGCAGGGTGTTCGACCCGAGACGTTCTACAAGATCGAGACCGGCTTGCTGTATGTGTCGCGGCGATTCTAAGGCTCGCCAGGCGTTCGCCAGAGTAGAGAAGGCGTGTCGAGCCGGCGCACCGATTAACTCGGATGCCAGGGACCGCAATGCCCTATAATCGCGCCCAGCAAATCAACGGGACCGAACCCTTGGAAAAGCGCAGAAAAGGGATCATTTTGGCAGGCGGCGCAGGTACGCGTCTTCACCCGATCACGCTCTCCCAGAGCAAGCAACTGCTGCCGGTGTATGACAAGCCGATGATCTATTATCCGCTGGCGACCTTGATGGTCGCGGGAATTCGGGATTTCTTGATTATCACCACTCCGCGCGATCAGACCGCGTTTCGCGAACTGCTCGGCGGCGGCGAGCAGTGGGGGATCAATTTTGAGTACGCGGTCCAAGCCGAACCCAACGGCATTGCGCAGGCTCTCATCATCGCCGAACCTTTCTTGGACGGCGCACCCTCGGCGTTGATTCTCGGCGACAACATTTTCTATGGGGCCAATCTTTCCGAACTGCTGCACTCGGCTTCCAACCGTACCGAGGGGGCCACTGTATTCGGGTATTACGTGCAGGATCCCGAACGCTATGGTGTCGTGCAATTCGATGCGAAGGGTAATGTGCTCGATCTGTTGGAAAAGCCCCCCAATCCGCCGTCTAATTATGCGGTGACCGGGATTTATTTCTACGACGAACGCGCGCCAAAGCTCGCACGTTCGATTAAACCCTCGCCGCGCGGCGAGCTCGAGATCACCGATCTAAATCGCGTCTATTTGCGGGAGGGAAAGTTACAGGTCGCCCGTCTAGGTCGCGGCGCGGCCTGGCTCGATACCGGAACCCATAATTCCTTGCTCGACGCCGGCGTCTTTGTGCGCATCATCGAGGAGCGCCAGGGATTGAAGGTCGCGTGCGTAGAGGAGATTGCTTGGCGGATGGGTTTCATCGACGCCGCGCAACTCGCGCGGCTCGCCGCGCCGCTGCAGAAGAGCGGCTACGGCGAGTATTTGCTGCGCATCATGCGCGATGATCACCGGCCGTGAAATTTCACGAGACCCCGATCGCCGACGTGATATTGATCGAGCCGCAATCTTTCGGCGATGACCGCGGGTTTTTCATGGAAACCTGGCATGCCCAAAAATTCAAAGCGGCGGGCATCGACGTGACATTCGTCCAGGACAACCACAGCCGATCAACGCAGTGGACGCTGCGTGGCATGCACATGCAGGTCGAGCACTCCCAAGGCAAACTCGTGCGCGTGACCTCGGGTTCGGTGTTCGATGCCGTCGTGGATTTGCGCCGCGGTTCGCCGTCCTTCGGGCGGTGGTGGGGGACGGATCTATCGGATCAAAACCGCCGCATCCTGTGGGTACCCCCGGGTCTTTCGCACGGGATGCTAGTCACATCGGAGTCGGTCGACTTTTTGTATAAGTGCACTGATTTCTACAGTCCCACGCATGAGCGTACGTTGGCGTGGAACGATCCGGTAGTCGGAATCGAATGGCCGCTTCCGGCGGGGGTTCAACCAAAATTGTCGGCCAAGGACGCCGCCGGTCACAGCTTCGCGGAAATCGACAAATTTCCATGAAAGAGCTGCTGGCCCGCCATAATGGCCAGTCGTCCACGCTGCGATGGCTGCCCATCGGCGCGGAGCTGACGCTCAGTATGCGGTGGTGATCGAGTAGGGACCGGATCCGTTCGAGACGATCGCAGACGCAGGCGATCTATCTAACCGATTCAAACATTGGACGTAAGGTCGATTTGGGATTCGTAATCGGGCGATTCTCTGGTGAGCCGCGCGATTCTCTGGTGAGCCGCGCGATTCTCTGGTGAGCCGCGATCGTCGATCACGACGCCGTGTAGCGTTGATTCAAATGTAAATCTGGGAACTCGGCAATTTACATTTCCGTAAAAATGGCTTTCAATCGCGACTTCGAAGACCCAACGCCTCAAGGACGGGCGACAACAATGAGTGATTTGCCTCGACGAGAATTCTTGCGCCGATCCGCAGGCTTAATTGGTGCAGCTACGTCCCTTTCGATGCTTCCTGCGTCGATTCTACGCGCACTAGCAATTCCGGCGGCTGTTCAATCGCGTACGATAGAAGATATCAAGCACGTCGTGGTCTTGATGCAGGAGAATCGCTCATTCGATCACTATTTTGGTACGCTGCGTGGCGTAAGAGGCTTTGGCGACCCGTTGCCGATCAACTTACCAAGCGGTAGACCTGTGTGGTTTGAGTCGGATGGAACCAACGAGATTCCACCCTATCACTTGAACCCCGCAATCAGCAGCGCTCTTTTAGTACCTGACATGCCGCATTCTTTCTCCGATGCTCAGGCGGCGTGGAACCAAGGCATTTTTGGAGAGTGGCCCTTATTTAAGACCCAATATTCCATGGGCTACTACCGTCGCGCGGATATCCCTTTTCAATTTGCGCTCGCCGAAGCGTTTACGATCTGCGATAGCTACCATTGTTCGGTTACAAGCGCCACGGACGTCAATCGTATCGTTCTATTTTCGGGTTCCAATTTCGATCCGGCGCTACGCAAGGAGGGCATCAACTGTACATATCAGAATGCGGAAGTCATCAACGAGCGCTGCCTGGTTGGCGGCGCCATGCCGACGCCCGGTTACACCTACACCGGCAACGCGTTTACCTGGCCGACATTGCCCGACGTCCTGCAGGCCGCCGGCGTCAGTTGGCGCATCTATCAAGATCCGAACAATAACTGGAACGGATTGATGCACGGCGGACTGGCGTTCAAAAGCTTCCGTCAGGCGACCGCAGCATCAGGATCAGCGCTTTACGAGCATGGCATGACCCTGCGCACCATACAGGATCTTGAGCACGATGCTGCGAGCGGCAATCTGCCTGAAGTGTCCTGGGTGCTTCCTTCGCGGAAACAGTCAGAGCATCCGGCGGGGTCAAGTCCGGACGGGGGCGCGTACTTCATTTCGCAAGTTCTCGACGCGATTACTGCAAACCCCTCGGTCTGGAGTAAAACCGCATTTTTTGTGACCTTTGACGAAAACGATGGCCTTTTTGACCATGTACCACCTCCCGCGCCACCTTCTTTCAATGCCGAAGGGGTTCTGGCCGGCGCGTCTACGCTGCCACTGGCCGGAGAGTACTTCGACGGTTCAACCGGGGGTTACTTGAACAGTACTACCGTCACCGGGTCCGTACGCCCTTGGGGAATGGGAGCGCGCGTGCCCATGTACGTGATATCTCCTTGGAGTCGGGGGGGGTGGGTTAATTCCCAAGTGTTTGATCACACATCGTTCGGGATGTTTCTCGAGCAGCGCTTCGGCGTGCGCATAGACAGCATCAGTCCCTGGTATCGCGCAATTAGCGGCGATCTAACCTCAGCCTTTGACTTTGAATCTCCCAATGACTCCGCATTGCCGGTATTGCCGGACATGAGCGACTACGCGACGACAAATGCGGCCCAAGCAAAGCTACCGCTGCCCACGGCACCGGCGCAATCGCAGCCATTGTTCCAAGAGCGAGGTTTTAGGCCCTCACGAGCTTTGCCATACGCATTGCACTCTACCGCACTAATCAAAAACGCCAATGTCTTTCTTAGGTTTGAGAACACCGGTACTCAGGGAGCGGTGTTCCACGTTTACGATCAACTACATTTGGATCTAATTCCGCGGCGCTATACCGTCGAGGCCGGAAAGTCGCTGACGGACGTCTGGTCGAGTTCTGCCGATGGTGGCGCATACAATCTTTGGGTCTATTCAACCAACGGTTTTGTTCGTAGCTTTGTAGGCAACGCAAGCGTATGGACAGCAAGTTCCTTCAAGCCAGAGGTTCTGGTTGCGTATAAAGAAACTTTGAATCAGCTATTATTACGCGCGTATAACCGGGGATCTCAAACGGGTGTAATCACCGTGACTCCCAATCATAAATTTCTCGACCTGGGTGTCCGGACAATTACTGTGCCACCCGGCCGCGGAGGAATTGAGGTGGAATTCAGTCTTAAGTCAAGCGCGAACTGGTACGACTTCACTGCATCTTCAGCAAATTTCGAGCGCCGTTTTGCCGGTCGAATGGAAACTGGCGAAGATGGAATCAGTGATCCAGCCATGGCTATCAATCTCTAAACAAATGCAATTGGGGGCAGTATTTGAAGGTCCACATGGCACCCTTCTTCGTCTTCGGTAAGTCGTGTTCGCGGATCTCGGGATTCGTGCGCTACGGAGCCCATCAATGCACCCGCGATAACGGAGCTTCCTTAGAGGAAACATAAGCCCGCCCTAGACGAGTAGGGCGAACACCTCGTGGATGCCGGCATTGACCGGCGTTGACCCCTAAGAAGGTGCGTCGATCTCGAGAAGGGCCCGCCCATTTTGAGTGGGATTGACCGCAGCGCTTGCTCCGGGAGTGCAGATAGAATTCGGTTAAGACACGTGAACGAACATGCGCTGCTCACTGAGCGATATTGATTTCCGAAACCGCTACAGAAGCTGCAAGATCATTTGGCGCCCAGTGCATTTGCGGGCGTTGCCCGCTACGATCTAGCAACATAAGCCTGCGGCCTCCCAATGGGGGAGCGAAATATCGATCCCTGGTGGGATTTGGGCACCGATTTCAGATAGGTTCGAAGCAATTCGAACAATCATGTGCTGCCCACCAATGTGCAAACGTTTGGCCAGTGAGTTCCTACAAAGTCGAGATCGGGACGCCATACATAAGGCGAAATAGCCAGTCGCTAAACGATAATCAGTGGTCAGGCATGCGTAGGCAGTCAGTTAAACTTTAGTAATGCGCGGGTTCGCAGTAGGGTTGCCCGGATTGTCACACAAGCTATGATGTGGCCCCGGTACGGCGCAACCAATTGTATTGGCGCGAGAGCAAGAGAGGGGTTTCAATGCAGGTTGTTTTATTGGTCGAAGCTTGCCGAGGAACATGGGCGGAAGACGAGGCATGAACACATTTTGCCTGCATGCTCGAGCGCCGCTTATTCGGCGGGGTGTATCCGGCGGGCGCTATGCGCGGTAGATCGTCATGGTTGTTATTGGTTTTGCTGTTTTGCGGGCTGGGCGCGCGGGCGCAGAATCAGACCGACGATACCCTTCAAGCCCTGAAGGATAGTTTGTCGCAGGATCAGCAAGGTTCGATTCTCCAGGGGATTCTGGGCAAAGGGGAGGGCAGCAGCAAGAAGACCGATCAGAAGCTCAATACGCCGGAAACCGTGCAATCGAAGACCAAGGAGGAAACCGACTTATTGGAAAAGGAGAAGAAAGAGAAGACTCGCGACGGCCGTATACTTCGCCAATCCAACGAAGATCCAGAGCTGCGCGCGGATGACAGCGTCTTGATCGAAATGACTCCGATCAACGAACTATGCGACCGTTATCGACCTGGCTTGCCCAGCCCGAACGGCAACAACGGCAGCAACGGCGCGGCCGTTACTGGTATGAATGCGACGGGCGCCGGAAGCGGAATCAGCGGCGTTACAGGCGGATACGGCGGCAATGCCAACAACGTCGCCGGCAATGCGACAACCACGTTTGACTACACCCGCTGTCCGCTGCCGGCCGACAAGCTAAAATCAGAGCAAGAAAAATCAGAGCAAGAAAAGCAAACCTCGGAGAAATTCCGTAAGCGAATCTTGAGCGGAAATCCGTACAAGCTCAACCGCTTCGGCGTGCTCGAGCTTCCCGGCCTACCGGCCGTTCCGGTGGCGGGTCTGACGGCGTTTGAAGCGACGAAGCGGATTGCTGCCGATCCGGATCTCGTCAATTATTTCGTGAAGCTGACGTTGCTGCGACTGCAGCCGAGCGGCCACGAGGCTCTCAAGCCGTTCGGTTACGATCTGTTCGAGGGCGTCCCCACTACCTTTGCCCCAGTGTCGGATATCCAGGTCCCGACGGACTACGTCGTCGGACCCGGGGACACGTTCGTGATCCAGCTTTACGGCAATGAGACCTCGAGCTACGAGCTTACCGTGGAACGCGACGGCCGCATCAATTTCCCAAAACTTGGGCCTATCTTGGTGAGTGGCATGCCTTTCGACGCCGCGCGGGAAGTCATCGAGCAACATGTGGCGAAGCAGTTGCTCGGGACCCATGTCAGCGTCACCATTGGGGACCTTCGCTCCATTCGCGTCTTTGTTTTGGGCGAGGCTAATAAGCCGGGCTCCTATACGGTCAGCGGGTTGTCGACAATGACGAATGCGCTGTTCGTAAGCGGAGGGGTCAAGAAGATCGGCTCCTTGCGCAATGTTGAACTCAAGCGCAACGGCCATTTGGTCTCCACGCTCGATTTGTACGATCTTTTGCTGCGTGGAGATACCAGCGGCGATCGGCAACTGATGCCGGGCGACGTCATCTTTATTCCGCCGATAGGCAACACAGTGTCGGTCGACGGTGCCGTGCAGCGGCCGGCTATCTATGAACTGAAGGGAGAGAAGACCGTGGCGCAGGTCGTCGCCATCGCCGGAGGGCTTAAGCCCGATGCGGATGCAAAGCTCGGACAACTGGAACGAATTCTGCCATCGCAATTGCGCGAGATGCGCAATATCGATTTAACGACGGCAGCGAGTAGTGCGACTGAATTGAACAACGGCGACAAGCTGACGATACCGGGTATACGGCCGACGCTCGAAAATTCGGTGCAGCTCACCGGCTATGTGTTCCGCCCTGGAGCATTCGCATACCACACGGGCTTGAGATTGACCGACGTGGTGCGGAGCTTCGATGAGTTGCGTCCGGAAGCGGATATTCATTACATCATGATTCGCCGGGAGGTACCGCCGGAGGAAAGGATCGAAGTGATTTCGGCGGACCTCAAGCGCGCACTGCAAGCGCGCGGTTCCGCGGCCGATCCGGAACTGCGTCCACGCGATCAAATATTGGTGTTCAATTTGTCGGCAAGCCGGGAACGAATCTTGGAACCGATCATTCAAGACCTCGAGTTGCAGGCAACTCCCGACTCGCCCGAACAAGTCGTCAATATCGACGGTCGGGTCAAGGCGCCTGGCAAGTATCCGCTCGAACCCGCGATGCGTGTGAGCGACCTGATACGAGCGGGGGGGAGCTTGGAAGACGCGGCATACCGCGGCCAAGCGGAACTGACGCGCTACGCGGTCATTGACGGCGACGTGCGACAGACAGAGCTGATTCCAGTGAATCTAGCCGCAATTTGGCGCGGTACGCCGGGTGCCGACCTCCCGCTGAAGCCCTATGATGTGTTAGTGATCAAACCGATCCCCATGTGGATGGAACCGGGCACGATCGAAGTGGCGGGCGAGGTGAGGTTCCCGGGCAAGTACCCCATTCATCAAGGTGAGACATTGTATTCCGTCTTGCAGCGGGCCGGCGGATTTACCGACATCGCTTTTCCTGAGGGCGCAGTTTTCATACGCGACGAACTCAAGCAGCGGGAAAAGGAGCAGCTCGAGTTGCTGGCGAACCGACTGCAGAATGATTTGGCTGCTCTGTCGCTGCAGGCTGTCGCCGCTGGTGCGATAACCACGAGTGGAGGCGGGGCGGCCGGTGCCAGTCAGGGTCTCGTCGTCGGGCAGCAATTATTGGGGCAACTG
>Ga0181537_10004492_pt1 | contig 11598 bp, 10 predicted proteins | sample PEATcosm2014_Bin_39_FD_119765 | JGI IMG/M metagenome (GOLD analysis project Ga0181537, IMG submission 119765) | Peatland microbial communities from MTU Mesocosm Facility, Houghton, MI, USA - PEATcosm2014_Bin23_10_metaG | ecosystem: Environmental > Terrestrial > Soil > Wetlands > Peat | place... | reverse complement strand
CGTGCCTCTGCCGCGCAAGGACCGGGTAACCGGGGCGCTGTGCTTCGGCAGCCGCGACCCGGCGCGCTTTACGCGCCATCATGGAACAGATTTCCTGGCGCATTTGGGTGCCGTGGCAGCGGTGTGCGTGGAAAATGCGGTGAACCGCACGCGTCTGCTGCGTGCCGGCATCACCGATTTCCTGACAGGGTGGGTGAATCGACGCTACTTGCAGCAACGTCTCAAGGAGGAGTTGGCGCGCGCCCAACGGCGCGCCCAATCCATCGCCTGCTTGATGATCGACATCGACCGCTTCAAGAGCATCAACGACGGCTACGGCCACATGGCGGGCGACAATGCGCTGAAGGAAATCGCCCACCGTGTGGAATCGCAAATTCGCAGCATGGATACGGCGGCACGTTTTGGGGGCGATGAGTTGACCATCATATTGCCGGAGGCCGGTGTGGCCGAGGCCATGAAGCTGGCCGAACGCATTCGCGAGGTCATCGCGGCCGTGCCTTTCACCCTGACCGCGCAGATCGAGCGCAACTTGACGGTGTCCATCGGGGTCGCCGCCGCAGCGCCGGGGCGCCTCGAAACGGATTTGAAGCCGGTGGCAGACCGGCTGTTGGCCGATGCCGACGCGGCGTTGTATCGGGCCAAGGCGCTCGGCCGAAATCGCGTGCAATCCGGCACCGCGTAGACCACAAGCGGCCGGCGATGTGGAACAATTGTCCAATGTCTCCTCAACATGCCGCCGACTACATCGACAAGGATGGTTTTCGCGCCAACGTGGGAATCGTGCTGACGCGCGGCGATGGTGAAGTCTTCCTGGGAGGCCGGGTGGGCGGCCGCGGCTGGCAATTTCCCCAGGGCGGCGTAAATCGCGGCGAGCGGGTCGAAGAGGCGCTGTTTCGGGAACTCAAGGAGGAAATCGGCCTGGAGCGCGAAGATGTGGAGGTCCTGGGATCGACCCAGGGGTGGTTGCGCTATCGATTGCCGCGGCAGTACGTGCGCGATCGGTGTATCGGCCAGAAGCAGCGCTGGTTTCTGCTCAAGCTCATCGCGGAGGAATCCAAACTGCGGTTCGATTCGACGGATACGCCTGAGTTCGATCGCTTTCGCTGGGCCGATTATTGGACCCCGGTGCGAGAAGTCGTTTACTTCAAGCGGCGGGTGTACCTGCGCGCACTGCAGGATCTCGGCAAGCTGATGTTTCCGCAGGGGCTGCCGCCATATCCCGAATGGTGGCCGGAAATCGAGGCGGCGAGCGCGCGTTGACGGGCGGCAGAGGCTTTCCTAAAACGGCTTGACCACCGCCAGAAGTACGATGCCGATGAGCAACAGCGACGGCAGTTCGTTGAAGGCGCGATACCATCGGGCGCTGTGCGTGTTGCCATGTTTCGCGAAATCGCGCAGCAATTTATAGCAGTACACATGGTAGGCGATCACCAACCCCACCAGCACGAGTTTGATCCGCATCCATGCCATCCCGAGGTAGGCGGGCGCGGCCAGCAACATGGTTCCGCCCAAAACCAAGGTGGCAACCGCACCAATGGTCATAATGCCAAACAGACGCCGCTCCATGATGCCGAAGCGCTCGAGGCTGATCGAGTCCGCGGCGTCGGCGTGATAGACATAGAGCCGCGGTAAATAGAATAGTCCGGCGAACCACGTAACCACCGCCATGATGTGAAATGCTTTTAGCCAGAGCATGACCGTACCTTCGATTCTGCATCCTATACCGTGGTGCGAAACCTGTCGCTTCGTGTAATGTCTGCCCGGCGGATTACGGCGCGGATTCGGGGGCGAGGTGGCATCACTCGGCAAATTGGTCGTCAGATCGCACACGCCGCGGCGTCAAGCGCTGCTGCTGGGCGCGGCCGTGGCGGGAGCCGTTTTGATCCTCTATGCGGCATTCGAAATCGGCCGCTATGACGCCGGCTTTCGCGTGGTCGATTCGGTGCGCGGCGCGTTGGCGGCGAGTTCACGCATCCGCGACCTCGAAGCGGAAAATGAGAAACAGCGCAATCAGTTGGAGGCTGCGGACGTCGCGCGCCGCGTCGATCGCGAGGGCTACAAACAGATCGAACGCAGTCTCGGCGACATGCAAAGTCAAATTGCGCGCCTGAATCAGGACCTGTCGTTCTACCGCGGTTTGGTGCAGCCGGACTCGATCACCCATGTCAAGGTACAGCAGATGCAGATCGTGCCGGAGCCCACCCCGGGGCAGTACCGGTTGAAATTCGTGTTGATGCAGACGGGAAAGCCTGAGGGCGTGGTGGCGGGCAGCGCCATCATCAACATCGATGGGCTGCTGCGCGGCAAACCCTCGAGCATGAGTTTCGGCCAGGTTGCGCCTAACCATCGCGTCAGCCTGGCATACTCCTTCCGCTACTTCGAGGATTACGACGAGCCGATCCAATTGCCGCAGGGATTCGAACCGACCCGCGTCGGCGTCGAGATTCACAGCGGCAGAGATAAAGACGCGAGCCGCGGCTTTCGCCAGGCCTTCGTGTGGAAGGCGCAAGGAATGTCCGTAGAAACCGAGGCGGGCGGCACGAAGGGTGATGCGGATGTTCAAACAGAAACAGAATAAAAGCGCGAAAATCGCTACCTTGATCGGTGCCGAGACGCGAATCAACGGCGACGTCGAGTTTGCGGGCGGCCTGCATCTTGACGGTTACATCAACGGCAACGTCAGGAGCGAACTCGCCGCGGGCGCTTTCTTGTCGGTCGGCGAACAGGGGTGCATCGACGGGTCGGTGAGCGCCTCCCACATCATCCTGAACGGCATCGTCAAAGGCGACATCGAGGCCTGCGAGCGGGTGGAGTTGGGCCCGAAAGCGCGCGTTTTGGGCAATGTTCAATACAGCATCATTGAAACTGCGGTCGGCGCCCAAATCAATGGTAAGTTGATCCACCGGACCAATTCCGCCGCCGGCGGGGGTGAACCCGGTCCCAAAGAGCGACCTGAACTTTGATTGGCCACGCGGCGACAGGGTAGAATGGCTCCATGAATGCAACATCCAATTCGATGCCCGCGGGCGGGGAGGCCATGCCGCCTCCGCCGAACGTGCTGGTTTTCACCGACGCGGCCGCCGGCAAGGTGGGAGAATTGATTCGCGAAGAGGCGAATCCCAACCTGAAACTGCGTGTATTCGTCTCGGGCGGCGGGTGTTCGGGTTTTCAGTACGGATTCACCTTCGATGAGAAGATCGAGGACGGCGATTTCTGCGTGGAGAATCGCGGTGTGCAGCTGCTGGTCGATCCGATGAGCGCGCAATACCTGATGGGTGCGGAAATCGACTACAAGGAAGATCTGCAGGGCGCGCAGTTCGTCATTCGCAACCCGAACGCGAAAACCACCTGCGGTTGCGGGTCCTCGTTCTCCGCCTAAGAATGTTGGCCGCGTAGATGAGCGGCGGTCGTGTCGTGCCCGATGTGCTCGCGGCCGTCGACCTGGGGTCCAACAGCTTTCACATGGTCGTGGCGCGTCATTCGGACGGCCAACTCATCATTTTGGACCGGCTTCGGGAGATGGTGCGCCTGGCCGCCGGGTTGGGCGATAGCGGCCGGCTCGACGATTCCGCGACTGACCGCGCGTTGCGCTGCCTGGAGCGCTTCGGGCAACGCCTGCGCGCGATGCACGCCGACAGCGTGCGGGTGGTCGGCACCAACGCCCTGCGCCGCGCCAAGCGCAAGCGCTGGTTCTTGGAACGGGCGCGGGCCGCGCTCGGTCATCCCATCGAGATCATCTCCGGACTGGAGGAGGCGCGGCTGATCTACTCCGGAGTCGTGCACACGAGCCCCATGAGCCCCGACAAGCGGCTGGTGGTCGACATCGGCGGCGGGTCGACCGAGGTCGTGATCGGCGAGGGATTCAATCCGCTGTTGCTCGAGAGTCTGTCGGTGGGCTGCGTCGGTTTGAGCGCCATTTATTTCGATGACGGCAAGATCTCGGAGAAACGCTTCGAGCGCGCGCGCACCGCGGTGAGACTGGAACTCGAGCCCATTCAAGCGGCGTACCGCAAGCTCGGCTGGCTGCAGGTGTTCGGCAGCTCCGGCACGGTGCGCGTCATCGGCGATGTGCTTCGCAACCTCAATCCGGAGTCGCCGCGCATCACGCTCGAGAATCTGCGTTCACTTGCGGAGCGGGTGATCGCCGCGGGCCATGTCGATGAACTCGATCTCAAGGATGTGGATGCCGAGCGCGCACCGGTGTTCCCCGCCGGGCTGGCGATTCTCCTGGAAATCGTCGAGAACTTCGCCATCGACCGCGTTCGCGTTGCCGAAGGCGCGATGCGGGAAGGATTGCTCTACGACCTGATGGGCCGCTTCACGGATGAGGACGCGCGCGTGCGCAGCGTACGCGGCATGGAGAAGCGCTACCACGTCGACGGCGCGCAGGCGGATCGCGTCGAAGCCACCGCGGTCGCCCTGCTCGAGCAAGTCGAGTCCGATTGGGGATTGGAAGATCCGCTCGCCGAGTCCGTGCTGCGCTGGGCGGCGCGGCTTCACGAGACCGGACTCGATATCGCGCATTCCAAGTACCAGCGGCACAGCGCCTATCTGCTGCAAAATGCCGACATGCCGGGCTTCCCGCGCGAAGAGCAGTTGTTGTTGTCCGCCCTGGTCGGAGGCCATCGCCGGCAGCTGTCCGCGGAATCACTGGAGGATTTGCTGCCGCCCTGGGATCGGCTCGCGGAGTTTCTGATCGTGCTGCTGCGGCTCGCGGTGTTGTTGCACCGAGGCCGAAGTCCGCAGCCGTTGCCGGAGGTGAATCTCACCGTCAAGGGCCGCAGCGTAAACCTCAAGCTGCCGCAAGGCTGGATGAAGGAACATCCGCTTACTTTGGAGGACCTGGAACAGGAGCGGATGTATTTGAAGGACGCCGGATTTCGTCTGAATATCGGCTGACTGTCAAGCGTCCGTGAGCGGGATCCGCTCATCGTACAGATTCAAGAGACGCGCCTGAGCGCAGGTGCTGTCGCTGCCGAAGGTACGGGCATAGTGGCCCGTTGAGTTCAGAACCCAAGCCTGCATATCGTCGGCCAGATACAACTTGAGATCCTCGGCGACGCGGGCTGCGAGATCGGGCGCTTCGACCGGGAATGCAACCTCGATGCGGCGGAACAGATTACGGTCCATCCAATCGGCGCTGCCGCAGTAAACCTCGCGCTCGCCGGCATTCTCGAAGTAATACACGCGGGAGTGCTCGAGGAAGCGGCCGACGATGGAGCGCACTTGAATGCGCTCGGAAACTCCCGCAACCCCGGGCCGCAGGCAGCACACTCCGCGTACGATGAGATCCACGTTCACTCCGGCGCGCGATGCCCGATATAGCCCCTGGATGATGGCGGGCTCGGTCAGCGCATTGAGCTTGGCAATGATGCGGGCGGGCTTGCCGGCCGTCGAATGGGCACTTTCCCTTTCAATCTTGTCGAGCAGCGCTTGATGCATGCTGAACGGCGCCTGCAGGAGCTTGCGCAGCCGCGGCACGCGCGTAAGTCCGGTCAATTGCAGAAAAATCTCGTGGATGTCCTCGCCGATCGACTCATCCGCCGTCAGCAGGCCGTAGTCGGTGTACAGGCGCGCGGTCTTCGGGTGATAGTTGCCGGTGCCGAGGTGGCAGTAGCGCCGCAGCCCCTTCTCCTCGCGCCGCACCACCATGACGAGCTTGGCGTGCGTCTTGAAACCGAACACGCCGTACATGACGTGGGCGCCGGCCTCCTGCAGCTTGGTCGCGAGTTCGATGTTGGCCTCTTCATCGAATCGCGCACGCAGCTCGATGATGACGGTGACGTCCTTGCCTGCCTGTGCGGCTTCGGCGAGCGCACCGACAATCGTGGAATCGCTGCCGGCGCGATACAGGGTTTGTTTGATGGCAAGCACGTGCGGGTCGCTGGCCGCCTGCTTGATGAAATCGGTGACGGGACCGAATCCTTGAAACGGATGATGCAGCAGCACATCGCCGGCGCGCATCGTTGCAAACAGATCGCTGCCCATGCGCAGCCGTTCCGCGATGCTCGGCGCGAATGGCGTGTACTTGAGTTCAGCGTGGTCCACCAGGTCGTAAACCGCCATGAGCCGATTCAGGTTCACCGGCCCCGACACTTTGTACAGGTCGTCGCGGGTCAGTCCAAATTGTGTCAATAGGTAGCTGAGAATCTCCTCGGGACAATCGTGGGCGGTCTCCAGCCGTACCGCGTCGCCAAAGCGGCGCGAGGCGAGTTCGCCTTCGACGGCGCGCAGCAGGTCGTCGACTTCTTCCTGCTCGACGAACAGGTCGCTGTTGCGGGTGACGCGGAATTGATAGCAGCCGCGCATATGCATGCCTGCGAACAGCCTGGAAACAAAGGCCTCGACAATCGTTCCCAAGAACACGAAGTTGCGGCTGCCGAGCTCGTCCGGCAACCGGATCAGGCGCGGCAAAGAACGCGGCGCCTGCACCACCGCGAGACCGCTGTTGCGGCCGAACCCATCCTCGCCCGCAACCATGACGGCGAAATTCAGGCTCTTGTTGAGAATTTGCGGGAATGGCCGCGCAGGGTCCAGAGCCAGGGGGCTCAGCACCGGTTCGACCTCGCGGCTGAAGTAGCCGGCAAGCCACTCGGCCTGCGCCTCGGTCCACATTTCGGGCGACACGAACACCACGCCCTTCTGCGCGAGTTCCGGCATGAGCACGTCGTTCAGCAGCTGGTACTGCTCGTCGACCAAACGCACGGTCCGCGCGCGAATCGCCCGCAACTGATCCGGCACCGACAGTCCGTCCGGACCCGCCTGCACCGCGCCGGCCTCCAGCAGCTCTTTAAGGCTGGCGACGCGGATCTCAAAGAATTCGTCGAGGTTGGCGCACGAGATGCACAGGAAGCGCACCCTCTCGAGCAGCGGTATGTGGCTGTCCTTGGCCTGTTCGAGGACGCGCTGGTTGAACTCCAGAAACGAGAGCTCGCGATTGATGAAGAGCTGCGGCGCGAGCAGGTCGGTGTCGTTCATGCGACTAGCCGTATCGATACACGCCGCCGAGGATGCGTGGCCCCGCGGCCCCCGTCACACTCGCGGCACTCGACGGCAGTCCCTCGAGCGTACGCCGCGCAAACCACGCGAACGCGACGGCCTCGACGTAGTCGGGATCGAGGCCGAGCGCGCTGGTGGTTGCCACGGGATTCGGAGCCACCGCCCGAGCGACGGCCTCGAGCATGCCGGCGTTGTGCGCACCCCCGCCGCACACGTACAGTGCGGCGCGGGGCGCGTGCTTGCGCACCTCGGCGGCGAGCGTCGCCGCGGTGAATTGCTGCAAGGTCGCCTGCACATCCTGCGGCCGCCGCGGCGCTCCGCCTAACTTGTGGTTGAGCCACGGCATGTTGAACAGCTCGCGGCCCGTGCTCTTGGGCGGCGCCAGACCGAAATAAGGTTCATCGAGCAACCTGACGAGCAGCGCGTCGTCGCATCGACCGGTGGCGGCCCACTCGCCGCCGGCATCGTATTCCCTGCCCTGCTGCAAAGAGATCCACGCATCGAGCAGGCGATTGGCCGGCCCGGTGTCGAATCCCGTGACGGGCCTGTCGCGTTGCAAGATGGTGATGTTGGCGATACCGCCCAAGTTCACGATGATGCGGTCCTCGCGGTCGCTGCGAAACACCTGGTCGTGAAACACGGGCAGGAGCGGCGCGCCTTGCCCGCCGGCGGCGACGTCGCGGCGGCGAAAATCGGCGACCACCGTGATGCCGGTCATTTCGGTGAGGGTGTTGGGATCGCCGATCTGCCAGGTGAACGGCGCAGCCAGATCAGGGCGATGACGCAATGTTTGCCCGTGGCTGCCGATCGCCGCGACGCCTTCGCAGGTGACGCCGGCCTCGCGGAGCAGGGCGAGCGCGGCCGCCGCGAATGCACGTGCCAGTTCCACATCGATCTGGCCGATCTCGTCGAGGGAAACGCTATCCGGACGGTCGAGGACGGCCGCGATGCGCCGTTTGAGCGCGGGATCGAAACGCGTGGCGCTGGCCGCGAGAATGCGCAGGGGCGACCCATCGAAGTCGACCAAGGCCGCGTCGATTGCGTCCATGCTGGTTCCGGACATCAGGCCGAGATAGAAGCCCATTGCAGCCCATACTAGTCGTGTAGAGCCAGCCGATCGAGAGCGTCCGCATCGCTGAGTACCGAGGATACGCCAAACATACTGGCCAACGGCAGCGCAAACGGCGTGCTGTCTGCGGGGCCCGCGGCCGTGCCCGGCGCGGTTGTGGATGGCGCCGGCTGCGGCGTCAGATTGGCGAGCAGCGGGGCGGTGGCTGCGCGGAATTGCTCGAGCATTTCAGCGGACAAAGGCTCCGCTCCGGGCAAACGCACGGTTTGCGGATTCTTATGCACCCCGTCCACCAGATACTCGTAGTGCAGGTGAGGACCGGTCGCGAGTCCGGTCATGCCGACGTAGGCGATGACGTCGCCCTGCTGCACATGGGTGCCGACGCGGATGTGCTTGGCAAAGCGCGACAGGTGTCCATACAGCGTCGATACGCTGCTGCTGTGGGCGAGAACCAACGCATTGCCGTAGCCGCCCCGCTGTCCGGCAAAGCTGACCCGGCCGTCGCCTGCGGCATGCACCGGCGTGCCGGTCGGTGCCGCGTAGTCAGTGCCCATATGTCCGCGAATGAGGTTGAGAATGGGATGCATGCGGTGGGGATTGAACACCGAACTCACCCGGGTGAATTCCACCGGCGCGCGCAGGAACGCCTTGCGCAACGGCAGCCCGTCCGGGGAGTAGTAGCTGGTGTTGCCGCCGTCCGCCGCGAAGCGCACGGCACGATAGATCTTGCCGCTGTTGACGAACTCGGCGGCGAGCACCGCGCCGTCGCGCAGATACCTTCCGTCTTGATAGACTTGTTCGTACACCACCGTGAACCGGTCACCCTCGCGGATATCGAGCACGAAGTCGATATCCCAGGCGAATATATTGGCGAGTTTCAGCGCCACGATGTCGGACACATCGGCTGCCTCGGCGGCTTGAAACAACGACGAGTCGATCGTGGCGGTGGCGGTTCGGATGCGCGTCTGCACCGGATTGTCGATGATCTGCGCCGCGAAGCCCGAGTCTTCGCGCACCACTTTTAGAGTTTGAGTTTCGCTCACCTTGCGGGTGAGTTCTTCGATTTCCCCGTCGCAGTGCTTGAGTTTTATGGCATCGCCGGGTCTCAGGAAATCCAGGCTTTGGCGAATGCCCGGCAATTGGCGGATCGCCGCGAGGTCGGCCTTGTCGAGCGCCATGCGGCGGAAGATGGCGTCCAGAGTGTCATTCCTGCCGACGACGACCTCGATTGTCGCTCCGACATTCGCCTGTTGTGCAATCGCCGTTGTGCCCGATGGTGCAGCGGCGGGGCCCGGTGCCGGACTCGGCGCCGCCACGGCACGTTGTGCGTTCGGATAAATCAGCGGGGCAGGCGCATATGAAACGGAGACCGGCGCGTCGCGCGCGGCATGCCAGAGAAGCAACGCGGCGCTCACCGCGGCGGCGTACGGCGCAAGCCGCGTGGTCAGTTGCTTGAAGCGCTGGGAAAAGAGTGTGTTTCCGAGGTTATTGCGTTGCACCAGATCATCTACCAATCGTTTTCCCGGCAAACAGTTGCTTAGGCTAGCCGCGCGGCCAGACCCGGTCAATTGGCAAGCACCCGTTTGGTGCGGTGAGTCTCAGCGAAATACGCCGTGTGCCATTGATGCGGAATGCGATTCAGACCGGATGTTTCCGCGCTGCAGCATGCGGCTTGTTCGTCATGGCGGATACACCGATCTGTCACAGTTCCCACATAGCATTCCTCGTCACGCGTCGTGAGCTGTGCCTCAACGTCACCCCCGCCGTCGGAGCCGCCAAGTGCGGGCAACGCAGCTTCACCTATCACTATCATGTGCCCACGAACATGACCGAGGGGCTGTATTGGTATCACCCGCACGTGCACGGCGAGGTACAGGCGCAGATGCTGATGGGCTTGAGCGGCGCGATCGTCGTCGAAGGGCCGCAAGAGGATCGTCGCCGCGCGGCGGGCATCGAGGAGAGGGTGCTGATCGTGCGGCAAACGCAGGATCTGGATGCCGGTAAAAATGCGGCCGCGCCCATGACGGCGGCGGCGCCGACCATGCCGGGCCATGGAAAATCGCGGCCGCAAGCGGCGACCGCCATCGATACGGCCCACGAGCTCCTATGCGCGTCGAGTTCCGGGATTGATGCGCTCAGCCTCAACGGTACGCCGGTGCCCGTGGGCGATGCACCGGAGTCGACATTGGCACACTTCGCCGTCCCCGCCGGCGCCGCTCAATTGTGGAGAATTCTCAACGCCGCCACGGACGCCTTCCTCGATTTGGCAATCCTCGATGCGGCAGGCAAATCCATGCCATTCCAAGTCGTGGCACGAGATGGAAGTCCCCTGGCGGACGATGCTGGACGTACGCTCGCACAGCTTGCAGTCGAGCAATCCCAAATGGTCCCTCCTTCGGGACGCCTCGAGATCCTGATTCATGCACCTGTTGCGGGAACAAAGGCGTATCTGGTCACGCATGCCGTCGATACCGGTTGTGCCGGCGATCGCCTGCCGGAGCGACGCCTCGCTGTGCTCGAGACCGCACCCGGTGCCACGCGACCCGCGTCGGCGCCCACAAGGGAGATCTCCCAGCCGAATCTATTCAGCGGACTTTTATCCCGCCGCGCCGATCGGCAGCGCGTCATCGCGCTCGCGGAGTATCCGCGGCCCGGTACGGAAGACCAGATTGATTTTTACATGGTGGAACGCAAGGCCGGCGCCGTGCTCAAGCCCTACGAGATGGGTGATCCGCCGGCGATTACCGTAAAAGCCGGGACGACGGAAGAGTGGGTGGTGGAGAACTGGACAAACGAGCTGCATGCATTCCACATTCACCAGGTGCACTTCCGGCTGCTGGAAGTCGACGGCGAACCGGTCGACAATCCTCCGCTTCTTGACGTCGTCAACGTACCCTACGCGACCGCAACGGGGTATCACAGCAAGGAAGGTCCCGTTCGCCCCGGTCGGGTACGCATCAAATTGACGTTCCCGGCAGCACTCGCGGGAGACATCCCATTTCATTGCCACCTGACCGATCATGAGGATAACGGCATGATGGCGGTGCTACGCGTGCTGCCGTACAGCAGGCGGAGAGAATCGAGCACTGCGGCGGCGCGCTGACGCCGGTTGACAGAGCCAAGCCCGGGGCTATACTGCGCGCCCTTCCAGCTGAAACGCGATTTCCGAGACTTTCCCGCGATTGACGGGGTCTGAAATCGCGTTATACTTGGAAGTTCGCCCGGGACCTTTGTCGTCCAGGGACATTCTTTAAAAATTCGAATAGGTAACTTGTGTGGGGACTCGCGTCATCGCACCTTTGGTGCAATTGATGATGAGTTTCCAAAACGACCAGCTGTTCAGCGATGTGAAAGCATCGATGAACGGATGTGAGTTCTGGATCTCGAAGCTTCAGTGACTTAGTGTAATTAACTGAAGAGTTTGATCCTGGCTCAGATTGAACGCTGGCGGCGTGCCTAACACATGCAAGTCGAGCGGTAACAGGTGTAGCAATACATGCTGACGAGCGGCGAACGGGTGAGTAATGCTT
>Ga0181537_10004491_pt1 | contig 11598 bp, 9 predicted proteins | sample PEATcosm2014_Bin_39_FD_119765 | JGI IMG/M metagenome (GOLD analysis project Ga0181537, IMG submission 119765) | Peatland microbial communities from MTU Mesocosm Facility, Houghton, MI, USA - PEATcosm2014_Bin23_10_metaG | ecosystem: Environmental > Terrestrial > Soil > Wetlands > Peat | place... | reverse complement strand
TCCGCGTCGCGTCGGGACAGATGTTTGGTCCCGATACTGAGGTCGAGCTGCAATTACTCGAGCTCGAAGCAGCGCTTGGACCGCTGCGTGGGACGATCATGGAGCTCGACGATTGCGCATTCCCACTTCTGAAAGCCGTACGTTACAGCTCGGATGCGAATGAAGCGTTCAAAGGCGTCAATTGGGCAGTGTTGGTCGGCGCCGTCCCGCGCAAGGCCGACATGCAGCGTTCGGATTTGCTGCGCATCAACGGCCAGATATTCACGGCACAAGGCAAGGCGATCAATGATAACGCGGCCGATGACGTGCGCGTATTCGTGGTCGGAAATCCGTGTAACACGAATTGCTTGATTGCGATGAACAATGCGCCGCGCATTCCGAAGGACCGGTTCTTCGCGATGACGTCGCTCGACGAGCTGCGCGCGCGAAGTCAGCTTGCAAAGAAAGCCGGTGCCGACGTCAGCGAAGTCTCCAACATGGCGATTTGGGGAAATCACTCGGCGTCGCAATTTCCGGATTTTGCGCACGCGAAAATCGGCGGCAAAGCTGTGCCGGACGTCATCAAAGATCGTGCCTGGCTCGAAGGCGAGTTCATCACAACCGTGCAGAACCGCGGTACGGAAGTCATCAAGGCGCGCGGCGCCTCGTCTGCAGGTTCGGCAGCGAACGCTGCCATCACGGGCGTCTACAACCTTACGCACGACACGCCTGCCGGCGAATGGTATTCCGTCTGTCGTTGTTCGACCGGCGAATATGGCGTCGACCCCGGCTTGATCTTCTCGTATCCGTGTCGTACTGAGAACGGCGTCTCGAAGATCGTCGAAGGGATCACGCAGGACGACTTCGGGAAGAAGAAGTTCGATGCCACGCTCGCGGAGCTCCGTGGAGAACGCGACGCGGTGCGTGAGCTCGAGCTTATTCCAGCCTAGGAGGCCGGGCTAGCCGGTCGAGGCGAACCTGAGCGCAATGGTCAGCATTAACGTCGGGTCTGCCGCCGGAGGGTGCTCCGTCGGAAGCCCGTCGTTTTACCGTTACGTTTTACGGCTTACCGAAACGGGCGTGCCGCTGACCGCAGCCGAGCGCCGGTCGGTCGAACCGCTCGGCGTCGTGCCGCATGCATACGATGACGAGTCGGCGCTCGTCGGCGTTGGTTGGCGCGTCGTGCCGGCAGAATCTGCAGAGGATTGGTCGGTTCTGGAGGTCACGCCCCAACGGCTGCGCCTTGCGCTGGAAACTGCGCGGCGAGTTTTATGGAACAATGCGGCGCCTGCGGGCATCACCGCCGATCAGATCATCGACGTCGACACGGAGATCGAGAACGTTTTGGCGGTTCTGCAAGCGGCTGAAGATGCCGGCTGCAGCGTCAACGTCAGTTACGTCTCCTGAACGACGCTGATCTTCGTCCGCTGCCGCCCGGCCGGCAGCGGTTTTCGCTCTTTCACCGTTCGGCCGAGCAAGAGAACGATCTGCAGGCTTGGCATCACGCGTACTTCGAGGTCATGGAGAAGTGCACGCGCGTTCTCGATTTCGGATGCGGTACGGGCGTCTTTCTCGAGGGTTTGCGCGAACGGAACATCGAGGCTTTGGGGATCGATCGCGATCCGGACATGGTGGCGCAAACGCGAGCGCGCGGCTTGCAAGCGATCCTCGGAGATACGCGGACCGTTTGGGATTTCGAGCAGCACTTCGACGGGATCCATGCAGCACACGTATTAGAGACGATGTGGGGCGACGAAATGATCGCGTTCCTGCGCGCGTGCAAACGCGCCCTCAAGCCGGATGGGTTGCTCGTTTTGCGGGCCTGGAATTGGGAGAACCCGGACGTTCGCGACCGGCTCTTTTGGTTCGAGATAGCACACAAGCGTCCGTATCCGCTGGTTGCATTGCGCGAAGCGCTCAAAGATCTCCAGATGCACGTGATCAGCGCCGGGTACGAACCGTCGGGACAAAAGGACGTCTACTGCGTTGCGCGCGCGCCTTTCGCGCCGGCACCAGTGAAAACGCGCGCTGCCGGCGATCGTCCGGTACTCGTGTGGGAAGGCGAGCTGCAGACACTCAATTCGATGTCGATCATCAATCGCGAGATGGGGCGGATTCTCGCGGCGAGCAACGACGTGGACGTCATCTTCCGTCCGGACGAAGCGCAGCCCGAGCCGTTCGTCGTCGCCGATCCGCGCTTCGAGGCGGTGCGTGCTCGCATCGATCGCACACCGGTCCCAAGCGACGTATTCGTCCGGCATCCGTGTGGCGATCCGAGCTTCGAGCGACCCCCAACCGAGCGCTACGTTCAGATCCAGCCGTGGGAATACGGCGCACTGCCTGCGCGCTGGGTTGAAGCGATGCAGCGCAGCGTCGATGAGATTTGGTGTCCCTCATCGTACGTCCGCGAGCTGTATCTCGCGGCCGGATTCGATCCGCAGAACGTCATCGTCGTTCCCAACGGCGTTGATCCGGAGATCTTTTCTCCCGGGCCGCCCGGCGGCTACGAGCTTGGGACGAAGAAGAGCTTCAAGTTTCTCTTCATCGGCGGCACGCTCGAACGCAAGGGGATCGACGTCTTGCTCGACGCGTATCTGGCCGCATTCACGCCGGACGATGACGTCGCCCTCGTCGTGAAAGATTTCGGGCTCGGCGGCTTCTATCGGATGGTTTCGCAGCGCGAGAAGATCTTCGAAGCCCAACGGCGCCCGGACAGTCCCGCCATCGTCTACAACGATCGCGATCTTACGACGGCACAATTGGTCGCGCTCTATCGCAGCTGTGATTGTCTTGCGTTCCCGTATCGCGGCGAGGGTTTCGGCATGCCGATCCTCGAGGCAATGGCGTGCGGCCTTCCCGTGATCGTTACGGCGGGCGGCGCCGCCGACGATTTTCTCGACGATTCGACCGCGTACCGCATACCTTCACGCCGGCGTTCGATCGGCGATCGCATCTACGACGTGAAGCTATGTGCCGAAGGATGGCTCTTGGAGCCCGACCGGTTCGCGCTTGCACAGACGCTGCGACGCGTTTACGAGCGGCGCGAAGAGGGCCGGGAAATCGGCGCGCGCGCGAGCGTGCACGCGCGCACTGAGTTCACGTGGAAGCGCGCTGCCGCGCGCGTTCTCGAGCGGTTAGACCTGCTCGTGCACAGCAAGTGAGCTCGTTTGCGTGGCGGGCAAGCGGTAGAGGTCGCGCCGCGTCGCGGGCAACGGAATGCGGCCTTCGATGTCCGGCTTTCCGAGCAAGGATTGAAACAGGCCCATCGTTCCACGATTGAAGCCTTGCGCGCTGCCTGCCATATATAGTCGCCAAACGCGATAGGTTCGTTCGTCCGTCGCGGCAATGATCGCGTCGCGATTGCGCTCGAGATTGTGTCCCCAGTCCCGCAGCGTCCGCGCGTAGTGCTCGCGAAGATTCTCGACGTCGCGCACTTCGAAGCCGTTGCGTTCGGCAAATTCGAGCATCTCCGAAATCGGAACGAGCTCGCCGTCGGGGAAGACGTAACGCGCGAGAAATCCGCTCGAGCGGAAGCCGCGGCGCCGCGGGGTTTGATCGGCGATTCCGTGATTCAAGAAGAAGCCGCCCGGACGTAACGCTCGCAGGGCCGCTCGAAAGTAGGCTTGGAATCGCGAGCGCCCTACGTGCTCGACCATGCCGACACTGACGATCTTGTCGAACGTCCGATCGCCGAGGTCGCGATAGTCGCAAAGCTCGACGCTTGCGCGACCCTCGAGGTCCGCGTCTGCGATGCGGCGGCGCGCCTCTTCGTACTGGCGCCGGCTGAGCGTTATCCCAAGCGCCTGAGCGCCGAACACCTTTGCGGCGCGAATGACGAGCGAACCCCAGCCGCAGCCAATGTCGAGTAGCCGTTCCCCGGGCCGCAAGCGGAGCTTCCGTAAGGTGTAATCGATCTTCGCGCGCTGCGCGTCGTCGACCGTTTCGATTCCCTCGTCGTAGTAACCGCACGAATAGACGAGGTCTTCGCCGAGAAAGCTTCGGTAGAAGCTGACCGGCTGGTCATAATGGAAGCCGATTGCGGAAGCATCCCGGACGCGCGAGTGCATTCGTCCGCGCAACTGGGGATGCGGATGGCTGTCCGGCGCCTGCACCTTTGGCAGTCGCAACAACCGGATCCCGAGCGCCGCGAAACGCTGCGGCGGTACGTCCGAAAAAGCCGTCGCCATGGCGTCAACGGCGGCTTCGGCGTTGCCCTCGATATCGATCACGCCTTCAACGTACGCTTTGCCCGGATTGAGATCGAGCGGCGGCGTAAAGGCGGTTCGCAGTGCGGACGGGTCATTGAGGACGAGCGTGAAGCTCGGTTCACCGGGACCGCTGAGCGTCGTGCCGTCCCACAGACGCACGGCGAAATCCCATCCTTCGCGCGCCCCGAAGATGAGCTTTAGGATGTCGGAAGTCAGCGCTCGCGCCGAGTCCTTCACGCGCAAAAGATTAGGGCCGCGCGAGCGCGGCCCCTGGTGTTACCCGATCACACTAGTCCGCTTTATGGATACCCGAGCTTGCAGGCTGCGGCGATCGCCGAAGCCGGCGGGATGATCTTGTCGGCCGGCACGCGATCGGTGATGTTGAAGATGTTGTTCTTATCTCCGCCGATCCCGTTAGCTTCGCAGCTGCCGACCCACATCGGCCACATGAGCGCGTGATTGTCCGCGCGGAAATACGACTCACCCTCGAAAATCGGTGAATCAAACTTCTTTCCCTCGAGCGCCTTAGCGACTTTCACGGGGTCGGTCGTCTTTGCAGAATCCATTCCGTGAAGAAGCAGATCCATGCCGAGAAATCCGAACGCGTTACGTGCGGACGGCGGCAAACCCGTTCGTTTCATTGTTTCAGCAACGAAATCGTGCGCGGATTTCTTGTTGCCGATAACCGAGGCCCCGTTGTAGTACCATTCGATGCCCCAATAGCCGACACGAGCGCCGGGGGGAGAAGCCCAGAAATTCTCGAGCTCTGCCAGCGGGCCGCCAGCCTTCATTTTCTTGAAAATCCCGTAGGTGTCGGCTTGCTTCATGCAATTGACGAAATCGTTTCCGCCAAGATTGCAGACGAAGACGTCGGCTCCGGAGGCGGCGAGTTTCGGCAGGTAAGCACCGAAGTCGCTCGTGCCGAGCGGCGTAAGATCGTTGCCGATGAACGTCGCGCCGACTTGCTTTGCGATATCCTCATAGCCGTTCATGATCGAGTGACCATATGCGTAGTCAGGCGTGATCGCATACCACTTCTTGCCGTATTTCGAAAACGCGTAACCGGTTGCGTGCGTGAGCATCCACGTTGGATGGCAAATCTGAAAGTTGTTCCAGTGGCACTGACTCATCGTGAAATCGTCGGTGTGGCCGCCCGTATCCATGAAAACGACGCCCATCGAGTTCGCGGCGCCGCCCACAGACAATGAAACGGCGCTGGAAACGCTTCCGATCAATGCCGTGGCCTTGTCTTGATTGATGAGCTTACGGGCCTTCTGAACCGCAACGCCGGGGTCGGCTGCGTCGTCTTCCTGGAGAAGGACGACCTCGCGGCCTAAGACGCCGCCTTTCTTGTTCCAGGCGTCGACGGCAATCTGCATGCCGGCGAACTCGGACTTGCCGAGCGCCGCATACGTGCCGGTTAGCGGATCGATGCCGCCGATCTTGAGCTGATCCGCGGCTTCACCAATCCGCGGTAAGAATGCTGGAGCTCCGAACGTCGCCGCTCCCGCCGCGACTGCTGTCCCCTTCAGAAACCCCTTGCGCGACAGCGCAAATTTTCCCATGCAGCCTCCCCTAAGCAGAGTTGAAAACTACGTCCCAAAATGTGCGTGGACGTGTGGCCTGGCAACGTTCCGAATGCGACAAAAGTGCCCTGCGCACGGCGCGCCTACATGCTGAAGAGGTCTGCGGGTGGACTAAAGCACGGTCGCCGCCGCAATCGCGCAGTCTAGCGAAAATCATCGATTTGCAGGGGATTCTTCTCATGCTGAGTAACGGAAATATAGATTATCGTTACTCAAGTAGCGAGGAGAAGCATGGCAAAAACCCGGCGCTACGAGGCGGCGGAGTTCCGATCTAAGGATCCGCTGATCGACGAATTCGCGGAATCTCTGGTACGGGAGGGCCAACAACCTAAAACGATCGTTGCCTATCAGCGCGACTTGGAACATTTCGGCTCGTATCTGTCAGCCGGTCGCAACGAAGACCCGGCCGAGCACCGCGATCCCCCGTACGAGCGCCTAGCTGCCGCGAGCGCCTCCGATCTACTGGGCTATACGCGCTGGTTGCAGGGCTCACGAAGATACGCGCATCGCTCGATACGCCGCAAGGTCTCTTGTTTGAGGAAATTTTATCGGTTTGTTCGGTTCTCGGGCCGCCGTGCGGATAACCCCGCGAGCGATATACCGGTGCCAAAGCTTGGACGGCGTGAGTTGACAGGGGTCTTGGACGTCGACGAGGTGCGCCGAGTGTTGACCATGGCGCCGCCTGCCGGCCTAGATGCCGGGCAAGTTGCGCGCGATCGCGCCATCTTGGAATGTCTCTACTCGAGCGGGCTGCGGCGCTCGGAGCTCGTCGGATTGAATGAGTCGGACGTGAATCTGCAGCGCCGGAGCATGCGCGTGCTCGGGAAAGGCAACAAAATCCGGTACGTTCCGCTAACGGAACAGGCCGCCGCTGCCATGAGACGATATGCGGACCATCGATCTCCATCTCCGACGGGCGCGTTTTTTACGGGCCGGTCGAACGCGCGAATCAGTGAGTCGCAAGTCTATAAAGTTGTGCGCACGTACATGCTTCTAGCCGGCATTCCGGATGAAAACGCGCATCCGCATATTTTGCGACATTCCGTAGCAACGCATATGCGAGAGCGTGGCGCGGACGTTCTTTTTCTTCGAGAGTTTCTCGGTCACGCCAGCACGGCGACGACGGAAATCTACACGCACCTTTCCGCCGAGCTCCTCCGAAGCGAATTCGAGGAAACGCACGCACGCAGCTCGATGGATGAGGCGAGTCCTGCGCCTTTGCGTCGGCAACGACAACGGCGGGGTTAGGGCTAAACGGAAGTTTTCGTTGCTTCCACGGACGAGGCGGCGCGTTCGCGTGCTTTGATCAAGCGCAACATCGTCTCGTTATAGGGCGTCGGTGTTTGCGTACGCCGTCCCGCCGCGACGATTGATCCGTTGATCTGATCGACTTCGGTTCGCTTGCCTTCAGCTAGGTCGATCGCCATGGTGCTCCGCACGCCGGCGGTCGAGGCTACGATCTCGCGGACGTACGTCCACGCATCGGCGAACGGCAGCGGTATGCGAGCGGCTTGTGCGACGTTCGCAGATTCGAGCGCGATCGCGCGCGCGAGCGACGATGCGTCGGCGTCTTCCAGGATCGTCCCCGACGGACAATCGAGCAGCGCACTGAGCGGATTGATCGCAGCGTTTGCGATCAATTTGCCCCACAAGTGCGAACGGATGTCATAGGCGACGCGAACGTCCAGACCGGCGGATGAAATGAGCGCGGCGGTCTGCTCAACGGTCGCCGATGATGCGCCCGCGCTGCCAATAACGGTCTGGCCTTCGCCGATACGCTCTGCGATACCATCGTCTTCGGCGATCGACCTCTCGGTCGTTGCACCGATCACGAGCGCGACGAAACCGCCGAGCGCAGCTTTGATCGCCTCTTCGTTTCCGAGCCCGTTTTGCAGCGATACGATCGGCGTGGCCGGGTTGAGACGACCGCCCAGCGGACGCAGGGCGCGCAGCGTGTCGTAGGCTTTCACGAACACAAAGACGATGTCGGATTCGAACAGCGCGGAGGGGTCCGTCGTAGCACGGACGGCGCGCGGTGGCCGCCCCTCGACCGTGACGCCGTCGCGTTCGAGCGTCGCACAGAGCTCTGCCCGTACGTCGAGATAGGTGACGTCCCCGGCGCCGGCCAGGCACCAGCCGAACAATGACCCCTGTGCGCCGGCCCCCAAGATACCGATTCGCTTCTTCTTCTGTCGGTTTTCCATCGTGTTCAGGCTATCTTCGCCGAATTTGCAGCGTCGCTCTTCGAAACAGCGGCAACAAAATCACGCCGGACGCGAAGCCGCCGATATGTGCGAAGTAGGCCGTCCCGCCGCCCTGCTCGCTCATCGTCCGATGGGTGATGGCGCCCCAACCGTGCGCAAACTGTACGGCTGCCCAGAGCCCGATCACGAGGAGCGCCGGCAGGCGCAAAAAGAGCGGAAAGCACCCGATCGGAACGACCGTGCCGACGCTGCTGGTCGGATACATCACGACGTAGCCGCCGAGGATGCCCGCAATGGCACCTGAGGCTCCGATTGCCGGGACGTGACTGCTCGGATCGATCGCGACCTGCGCGACGTTACCGATGATTCCGCACAGCAGATAGTAGATCAGATACCCGAACGAACCGCACGTGAATTCCATCGCCGGGCCGAACACGACGAGGAACAGCATGTTGAAAAATATGTGCAGGAAGCTGCCGTGCAAGAACATCGCTGTAAACAGCGTCAGCGCCGGAATCGGCGGACTCGGCGCAGGCAGCACGACGTTGTGCGCGAGGTTATACGGGATCAACGCGTAGGCGTCGATGAACGCGTCCGTGTTCGACGCAAAAAATTCCTGAAGGAAAACTGCGACGTTCGCGATGACGAGCGCATAGGTGACGAACGGGAACGTCGGCGAGCGCGTTCCCGTTCCGAGCGGGATCACGGCGTTGCCGCCGGCCCTCCGAGGAATCGATACTGCAAGCCGTAGACCGTGCGGCGCTCGGCATGCAACAGGTCGCGTTCGCCGGCGAACAGATCGATGTTCCCGGTTGCGTGCAGTTTCAGATACGCGTCGACGTAGCCGTAACGCGGATCGTATGCCAACCCTTCAAAGCCGAAGACCTTGTTGGAAACGAGTCCCATCACGCCCAAACGCGAGTACAGAATGCCGCCCCCGATCAAGACTCCAGGCGCGACCTTTTGCCGCATCGCGAGATTCCAGGTTTGATTTCCGGAGAGATCGTTGACGCCGGCGTAGAGCTGCGATTCCCCGTGCGGCAACACGACGACGTTGAAATCGCTCTGCGGTCCTTTGTCGTTCGTGAGCAGCGCGTTGTTCGGCTGGTCGGTGCTCTTCGGCGTGAGCTCGTCGAGACGAATCTGCACCTCGATCAAGTTCTTCGCCAGATCGCCGATGCGATTGCGCAGCGCGTTCGTCATGTGGAAATCGCCGCTGTGCTGTTGCCCGTTCGGCGACGGCGAGGGAACATACGGAGCGGGACTCGGTGGAAGAATCGGTGCGCTTGAGGGCGGCGGCGTGGCGCCCGTGTCGACGCCGTAGACGGAGCTGGTTCCACCCAGCGCGCCGAGCAGCGAAGTCGCACGCTGCGTTGCAGCGTCGATGTGCGCGAGCGTGTCACGGAGCTGACCCTGCGTTTGCGGATTTTCCGCAACGCTGCGCAGATCGGTGGTCAACGCCGCGATGTTTGCGGTGGCAAGCGCAATATGCTGGACAGTGTCGGTGAGCTGCGCCCGGAGCTGAGGACTCGTGGCCATGCTCTTGAGCGAGTCGGTGGCCACGGCAAGCGAATCCGCCGTACGATTGAGCGAAGCCAGCAACGTGTCGATGCGGCCGCCGTTGCGGCGTACGGTTTGATCCAGCTGTCCGGTAAGATCTATGATACTGGCGCTGGCCGTGTCGAGCGAATGCTGAAGCGAGTCGGTCAGCGCGAGCCCCTTGTGCGAGAGCTTCTGCATCGCGCCGTTCGCCGTTTCGGCTAGCTCATTGGCGTTGGTGATCGCAGATTGAAGCTGATCCATGAGGTGCGGCTCGCGCCGCGTTAGATCGCTCAGGAGCGTATCGAACTTGTTCATTTCGCCGCGACCGGCTTCGAGCAGCGCTTGAATCGAAACAGGGTCTTTGCCGCGCGGTTGTTGATCGACCGGCAAGACGTACCGCGGGAGGAGCGCGAGTTCTTCCTTCTTCCTCCGCGGCGGGACGATTGTGAGCGTGGACGAACCCGTCAGAGGCGCTGAGATGATGAAATCCGAGTCTCTTGGTATGTCGACCCAGCTCGCAACCTGCACGATGACGTCGACTGTGAAATCGTCGAGCATCTGGATTTGCGAGACGGTTCCGACTTGGACGCCGCTCTCGTAAACGATTGCGCCCTTCGTAAGGCCGGAGGCGCTTGCGAAGTGAATGCCGGCCTGATATCCGCTGACGCGCGCGGAGAAGTTCGAGAGCACGAAGTAAACCGCGAAGACCGCAACGAGGCCCAGGAGCGTAAAGGCACCAACGATAGCTTGTCTGCTCATATGGGAATCGGTCCGACCTCGCTTCCTTGCAAGAACTGCTGAACGATTGGGTTGATCGAGGAACGCATTTCGGAAAGTGTTCCGTACGCGATGATCGCGCCCTCAAACAGCATTGCGACGTAGTCTGCCATCATGAAGATGCTCTGGAGATCGTGCGAGACCACGACCGCCGTTCCGTTCATCTTCTTGCGCAAGTGCAGGATAGTATCCGTCAGAAGATGCGTTATGATGGGATCCGAACCCGTCGTTGGCTCATCGTAGAGAACGATCTCGGGATTCGTGATGATGGCACGCGCAAAGCCGACGCGCTTGACCATGCCGCCGGAAAGCTCGGCTGGGTATTTCTCTTCCGAGCCGTGGAGGCCGACGGTCTCGAGTGCCTCGGTGACACGCGGGAGAACCTCGTCCTCGCCCAAGTGCATGTTTTCGCGCAACGGGAGCGCGACGTTCTCGAAGACGGTCAAACTGTCGAAAAGCGCGGCGAACTGGAACGAGAATCCGATCGAGCGCCGCAAGTTGACGAGCTCGCGGTCCGTAAGCTGCGTGAGATCTTGACCCTTGACGAACACGCGTCCAACGGTCGGCTTCCGTAAACCATTGAGCAATCGCAAGATCGTCGACTTACCGGCGCCGGAAAGTCCGACGATGCACGTGATTGCGCCCTCGACGACGTCGAGCGTCAGGTTCTGCAGCACGACGCGTTCCGCATACGCAAGCGTCACGTCGTCGAGCCGCGCGATGACGGCCATTTCAGCCGCCTCCGATACTGCCGCCGAACAGGATGTACGACAGCAAGAAGTTCGTGATGAAAATCAAGATGATCGAGATAACCACCGAACCGGTCGTTGAGATGCCGACGCCGGCCGCACCCAGCCGCGTGCGCAAGCCTTGATACGAGCCGATCAGCACGATAATAACCGCAAACACGATCGTCTTGAGCAAACCGAGAAGCATGTCCGATAAGCCGACGCCCTGGCGAACAGAGGTGAAGAACACGTCGTAGTCGATGTGCGCGACTTGGTTTGCGAGCCACGCTCCACCCAGGATCGAAACGATGTCGGCCATGACCGTGAGCACCGGCAGCATAAAGAGCATTGCGACGAGGCGCGGAACGACCAGCATTCGCACCGGCGAGAGCCCAAGTGCTTCGAGGGCTTCGATCTGCTCGGTAATCACCATCGAGCCGAGCTCGGCCGCGATCGCAGCGCCGGCGCGGCCTGCGACGACGACCGCCGACAGCATTGGTCCGAGCTCGCGGAACGAACCAAATGCGACCGCAGATCCGACCAAGCTCCCGAAGCCGTAATGCACCGCCTGGAC
>Ga0181537_10004490_pt1 | contig 11598 bp, 10 predicted proteins | sample PEATcosm2014_Bin_39_FD_119765 | JGI IMG/M metagenome (GOLD analysis project Ga0181537, IMG submission 119765) | Peatland microbial communities from MTU Mesocosm Facility, Houghton, MI, USA - PEATcosm2014_Bin23_10_metaG | ecosystem: Environmental > Terrestrial > Soil > Wetlands > Peat | place... | reverse complement strand
GGAGGCTGCCATGGATGAGTGGTCCAACATCAAACTCTGCGACGTGATGAACCTGATCCTTGGCATGATCGTGTTCTTTTCGCCCTGGCTGTTCGGCTTGTCGGCGGGCGCCCAGTGGCAGACCGCGTCAATCTCTGGACTGTTCATCGCCGCGCTGTCGATTGCCGCGCTGGCTGCGTTCGCGCTCTGGGAGGAGTGGCTCAACTTGACTGCCGGGCTGATGCTGATCGTATCGCCCTGGCTCCTCGAATTCCAGAACAGCGACGCCATGACCATCGATGTGGTGGTCGGCACCATCGTCGCCGCGCTGGCCGGCCTCGAAGTCTGGCTTGCTTACGCCAACACCCCGCGTCTTGTCGCGAACCGTTAGTCGCGCGACGCGAGCCACAAATGACCCACCAATGAAAAGGGGGACTTTCCGTCCCCCCTTTTGTCATCCAACACCGGGCTAGGCGATCAGACGGCGCCCGCGGGCTCGTCCAATTTGACCGCTACGGGAGCGTAAGCCTGATTTCTCCCAGCGCCCTGATAGCGCGCGGCGGCCGCGACAGCGGAAATTCCGATTTGTCGGTAGCTAAGGTGAAGCGCGATGTGGTCCGCAGATGATTTGCGCGGCAGGTTGTCGGTCTTGTTGGCCGCCTTGGCGGTAACGTTTGGCATTATCGAACCCCGTTCCCTTTAGTTGTGAGCGATGAGCGGTCGGTAAGCGAGCACTGGGGCGGAAATGGGCGGCAAATTGTCCGCTGCCGTGACATTCTTCGCCACAACCGCGCTACCGGTAGATGACACGAAACCTGGTAAACCTTTGGTTAATGAGTGCAAATCATATTTGCCCCCCGCCCTGCGAAAGAGGCGGACAAACAGTTCCAGCGACTGAGACATTCCTGCCACACTTGTCGCCGACGTACGTCCGGGAGGCGTGGAGCGCTGGTATGATCGGAACGATTTCGTTAGAAAATCTTGGGGTTGATTCACGGCTGGGACGGCGGAAAAGTGGGTAACTCATGACAATGCGTACGCTTGCCTTCGTCATTGCCGCCATCGCGCTCGGCGGCTGCGTCCAGGATATGGCGGGTGGAACGCTCGATCCCGCGGGCGACGCCGGCTGGAAGCAGCGCGACAAGGACTTGATGTCGAACCTGCCCTACAACCAAGCCGAGGTTTCCGACACCTACCGCCGGCATATCGTCGAATATCACCGCAAGGAAGCGCCCGGCACGGTGCTTATCGATAGCGACAACAAGTTCGCCTATTACGTGATGCCCGGAGGCAAAGCGATCCGTTACGGTGTCGCCGTCGGTGAAGAGGCGCAAGCCTGGAGCGGCCTTGCCAAGGTCGGCCGCATGGAAGAGTGGCCGGCGTGGCACCCGACACCCAGCGAGCAAACGCGCCTCGGGCCGCTGCCGGAATTTGTGACCGGCGGTCCGCATAATCCGCTGGGCGCTCGCGGCATGTATCTTTATTCCAACAACAGAGACACGCTCTATCGCATCCACGGCACCAACCAGCCGGAATATATCGGCACCGCCGTTTCGTCCGGATGCATCCGCATGACCAACGAGGACGCGATTGATCTCTACAATCACGTCAAGGTCGGCACACCGGTCGTCGTCCTGCCGCCGCACGGTGGGCTGTTCAGCCCGCGCATGGCGGGCGGTGGGGGCAGCAGCAGTTCGAACTACTAAGATCCCACCGGTTTACGCCGCCGACAATGAGGGCGCCGGCATTGCCGGCGCTCTTTTTGTTTGCTGCTCATTCGCGGAGCCGAGCTCGACCCGCAGGATTTCGGGCGGCACGCCGAGACGGGCCGGAATGACGCTGGTGCCTAGTCCGCCGGACACGATCAAGTGCCTGTCGTCTTCGACTACGTGCCCGTAGGCGAAGCGCGCGCCGTATTTCGACGGCACGAAGGCCGGCCAGACAAACGGCACGCGGATTTGCCCGCCATGGGTGTGGCCGCAAAGCGTCAACGCCACCCGCGCCGGCACCTGCGGGAAAATATCCGGCTCGTGCGCCAGCAGCACGACGGGATCGTCGCTTCCGACTTGCGCCAGCGTTCCCGGCAGATCGTCAATGCCGCGAAAGCGGCCGCGGCCGAGCCGATGCGCCAGTTGATCCCCGAGGCCGGCAAGCCAAAACCGCTGTCCCTCGCCGCCCAGCATCACGGTATTGTTTTCCAGGACCGGAATCCGCGCCGCGGCGAGCGTCTGCCGAACCTCCGTAAGGTCGTTCCACCAATCGTGGTTGCCGAGGATCGCCCAGGTGCCGAGCGGCGCGGTAAGGCGCGCGAGTTCGGCCGCCCAAGCACCATACGGAACCCGCTTGCTCGGGATCCGGTACGACGTGGTGTAATCGCCAAGCAGGACGATGACGTCGGACTTCAGCGCGTTGGCGGAATCGACCACATGACGGATATGAGTGATCGTCATATCCGGGCCGCCGGCATGCAGATCGGCGATCACAGTCAAGGAAAGCTTGCGGCCTGCAGGCCAGCCCGGCGGACGAGGCGCGTAGCGCGTAACGACGAGACCCATCGGTTCGATGCTGCCGGCGTAAATGCCGCCCGCCAGCGCGGAGGCGCCGATCAGGCCAACAGCGCCGCCCAGAATGGTGCGGCGGCTTATGTGCGCCCTCGCGGCAGGCACGCCGGCATCGGCCGCGGAAACTTCTTCGCCATTTGGCGCAGTGTCGTTCATGCCGCAACACTTAGCGTGGTGGGGATGAAGGGACTCTTTACTACCGCACGCATTCTCAGGTGCATCGGTGGGCCCAGCCGAGGTTCCGTCATCACGCTTGTGTGAGCCGTTCGCGGGTGACCCAATCGAGCGTCTTGTCGAGCGCGCGTGTGAGCCGGTTGAAAAGATCCTCGATCTGTACGCCACCGATGATCAGCGGCGGCGAAATCGTCAGCACGTCGCCGGCCACCGAGCGCACGATCAGGCCTTCCTGTTCGGCGAAACGCACCGTCTGGGCGCCAACGGCGCGCTGCGGGGCGAACGGGCGCTTGCTCGCCTTGTCGGCGACAAGTTCAACGCCGCCGATCAGCCCTAGTCCGCGTGCCTCGCCGACCAGCGGATGATGGCCAAGCAATCTGAGCCGTGCCTGAAACAGCGGGGCGCGCTTGGCCGCTTTCTCGATGATGCGGTCGCGCGCGTAAATCTCGATCGTCTTGAGCGCCACGGCCGCGGAGACAGGATGGCCGCCATAGGTAAAGCCGTGGCCGAAGACGCCGATCTTTTTGCTTTCCAACAGCAGCGCCTCGTACATCACTTCCGGAATCATCACCGCCGCGATCGGCAGATAGGCCGAGGACAAAGCCTTGGCGATGGAGATCGCCTGCGGCATGAAGCCGAGCTTCTGGCAGCCGAACAGCGTGCCCAGCCGCCCGAAGCCGCAGATGACTTCATCGCTGATCACGAACACATCGTGCCTCGCGCAGACCGCCATGACTTTCTGAAAATAAGTCCGCGGTGGCACGATCACGCCGCCGGCGCCCATCACCGGCTCGGCAATGAAGGCGGCTACCGTCTCCGGACCTTCCTTGACGATCATCGCCTCAAGCTCGTCGGCGAGCCGCGAGGCGAACGCCTCCTCGCTCTCGCCCGCATGCGCGAAGCGATAATGGTGCGGGCAGCCGGTATGGAGGAAGCCCGGCAGGGGAACATCGAAGTCGCGATGGTTGCCGGGGAGGCCGGTCAGCGAAGCCGCAGCGACGGTGACGCCGTGATACGCCTTGATGCGGCTGATGATCTTTTTCTTTTGCGGCCGTCCGCGTGCATTGTTGAGATACCAGACGAGCTTGACCTGCGTGTCATTGGCTTCCGAGCCGGAATTGCAAAAGAACACCTTCGAGATCGGCACCGGCGCGATTTCTTTGAGCTTCTCCGCAAGCTCGATCGCCGGATCGTGGCTGCGGCCGGTGAACAGATGCGCAAAAGAGAGCTTGCGCATCTGCGTGGCGGCGGCCTCGACAAGTTCTTCGTTGCCATAGCCGAGCGCGGTGCACCATAGCCCGGCCATGCCCTCGATATAGGGCTTGCCCTCGGTGTCGTAGACGTAGATGCCTTTGCCGCGTTCGATGATCAGCGGTCCGGTCTCGCGGAAGGTCGCGAGATTGACGTAAGGGTGCACCAAAGTTTCCACGTCGCGGACGGCGAGATTACTGAGTGGCATGGAGGTCCTTTAGCGGTATTTGCGACATGCGGCCATGCCGGCTGCACACCTTTTCACCGGCCGCAGTGGCGAATATATGGACGAGGCGGCAAAATCCCTTAACTAGCCGTTTTTAGGAGAAGACGATGAAGCTCAGTGCACGCAATCAGATCAGAGGCAAGATCGTCGACGTGATCAAGGGCGCCACGACCTCTCACGTTCGCATCGAGATCAGCCCGGGTGTCGTCGTCACCGCGTCGATCACCAACGAAGCCGTAGCCGATCTGGCCCTGCAAAAGGGCGACGCGGCCTGGGCGGTCATCAAGGCGTCCGACGTGATGATCGGCAAATAGCCGAACCGATGAGTTCAACGAAATACGTTACCTGAGTTGCGAAGGCATTTTTTTCGGCGGCGCGCGCATATCGTCGGTCGCATTCGCCACCGGACGCGGCCGCGGCAAAGGCACCGACTGTTCGAGCTTGCCCCCGTTTGCAGCATCCGCCGGTTCGGTCTTTGCCGTCTGAACGGGCGGTTCGCGCACATCCCACTCGCAGGTTTTGTAGTCGCCGCGGCGCTCGGCGAGATCGACATGGATGTGCGCCTCGTGGGCGCCGTCCGAACCGGGGCCGAGCACGGTCGAAAAGCGTGCGCAGGCCGATGCGCGCAAGCCTTCGCGCCAATCCTTGGCGACGTTCACATCGGTCAACCCGATCATGTCGCCGTTGGCGAGCTTGAAACCACGCACATCGAGCGCGTTGGCGCGGCCATGCTCGCTCAGCGTGGCGCCGCGCACCCGGTTGCGGCCGCGGCACTCATAGGAATCGTAGTTGTCGACGCCTCGGAGCGGCGCCCCGAGCTTGAGCGCCGCGGGCGCAACGTCATCGCGGAGCCAGTTGGCGACTGCTTCGGCCATGGTGCAGCGGAGCGTGGCCGGCGGCGTCAGCGTCGCATGCGCCGCGTCCGGCAGGATGACGTTCTCCAGCGCGACCGCGTCGACCGCCCCGCACTCGCCGGCCCCCGCGAGCACGGGAAGTGGCTTGAAACTTGCGATCTTGGCGAGCCGTATCTGGCAATCCGACGGCTTTTCTGTCGCCGAAGCCGCCGATACCGGGAAGGCGGCATAGGCTTCCTGCGGCGGCGAGAATTGCTCGGGGATGGCGAAGGGCCGAGAAGCGGTTTGGGGTCGGGGCCGCGGCAAATGCTCCGGCACCAGCCGGAGCGGCACGTGGCGCTCGGCGGGGGTTCGCTTTGCCGTCGGAACGGCGGCCTCCTGCGCCGCCGCAAGCCCGGTTGCGCATATCAGCGCGGCGCCGAGAATGAGGCCCTTCACGCGACAGGTTTCCGGCGCACGCGCAGTCCTTGTTTGACGAGCCTCAGGCGGGCCTAGAGTTAAGCTTTACGCGCCCGGCGACGCCGGTTTCAAGAGCGCGCCGGCCGCAGCGGCCGTTTTTTGCCTCAAGGACGGCATTTTCATCGCCGCCGCATCCGGCTACATTGATCGGAGGCGGGGTTATCTGCCTCGCGCCACGAGGCAAGAACAACACGTCTCAGGAGGATTATCATGCTCGGGCTCATGCAGAATTGGCCGCTCCTGTGCCAGCGCATCATCGACCATGCCGCCACCAATCATGGCGAGCGCCCGGTCATCAGCCGCTCCGTCGAAGGACCGATCCACCACACCAACTACGCCGAAATCCGCGCCCGGGCCTTGCGCGTCGCGCAGCAATTCGACCGTGACGGCATCAAGCTCGGCGACCGGGTGGCGACGTTAGCCTGGAATACCTGGCGGCACTTGGAGAGCTGGTACGGTATCCTCGGCATTGGCGCAATCTATCACACGATCAATCCGCGGCTGTTTCCCGAGCAGATCGTCTGGATCATCAATCACGCCGAGGATCGCGTGATGATGACCGACCTCACTTTCGTGCCACTGCTTGAAAAGATCGCCGACAAGCTGCCGACCATCGAGCGCTACATCATCTTCACCGATGCGGCGCACATGCCGAAGACATCGTTGCGCAATGCGGTCGCCTACGAGGACTGGATTGCCGGCGCCGACGGCGACTTCGCCTGGCAAGGATTCGACGAGAATACCGCCGCCGGCATGTGCTACACGTCGGGCACCACCGGTAACCCCAAGGGCGTGCTTTACTCGCATCGCTCCAACGTCCTGCACACCATGATGTCGGCGCAGGGCGAGGTGTTCGGCCTGACCTCGGGCGATGTGGTGATGCCGATCGTGCCGATGTTCCACGCCAATTCCTGGGGGCTTGCCTTTTCCGCGCCGATGGCCGGCAGCGCGCTGGTCATGCCGGGCGCAAAACTCGACGGCGCCTCGGTCTACGAACTGCTCAACGATTTCAAAGTGACTTTCACCGGCGCCGTGCCGACGGTATGGCTGTTGCTGCTTCAACATCTGGAAAAGACCGGCGACAAGCTGCCTTATCTCAAGCGCGTCGGCATCGGCGGCTCCGCCTGTCCGCGCGCTATCATCAAGACATTCAGAGACATCTACGGTGTCGAGGTCACCCACGCCTGGGGCATGACGGAAATGAGTCCGGTCGGCACCGCGGGCTCACTCAAGCCGGAATATGCGGCGCTCGACAGCGAGGCGCAGCTCGATATCAAGCAGAAACAGGGTCACACGCCGTTCGGCGTGGAGATGAAAATCACTGACGATGCGGGCCGCGAGCAGCCGTGGGACGGCAAGACCTTCGGCCGCATCAAGGTGCGCGGCTTCGCCGTCGCCAAATCGTATTACAAAGAGAGCGACCGCATCCTCGACGATCAGGACTTCTTCGATACCGGCGACGTCGGCACCATGGACCGTTACGGCTACATGCAGATCACCGACCGCTCCAAGGACGTGATCAAGTCCGGCGGCGAGTGGATCTCATCGATCGATCTGGAAAATCTCGCGGTCGGCCATCCAAAAGTGGCCGAGGCGGCGGTGATCGGCGTGCCGCATCCCAAATGGGCCGAGCGGCCGCTGCTGGTCATCGTGCTCAAGGAAGGCCAGACGGCAAGTAAGGAAGACATACTGGGCTTCCTCGAGGGCAAGATCGCGAGCTGGTGGATGCCCGACGACGTCGCCTTCGTCGCCAGCATACCGCACACCGCAACCGGCAAGATTCTCAAGACGGCGCTCCGCGAGCAGTTCAAGGACCACGTGCTGCCGACCGCAATCGCCGCCGAATAATTTCCCCGATCCGCGCAGTTAATGCGGTCGGCGCGATCCATCGCGCCGGCGGGAGAATAGCAGTGTCAGCAGTGGCTTACATGGGCGCGGCCGCCATGTATTGCAGACAATTGTGCCGTTAACGATTTGTTACACCAAGTAACAGCGGCGGTGTGCGCCGCAATATCTCCACATTAGGCTGTGATTAGGCCCGCGGCTCTTTAATCAAAAGAGCCGCTCATCCTTCCCATCAACAACACAAAAGGTAAACCATGGCTTTCAATAGCCTGACGAGGAATCTTGTGCTTGTCTCAGCTTTTGTTGCTTCCTTCGCAAGCGTGTCGATGACCGCCTCCGCGCAGAGCGGAATTGCTTCGGTCTATTCTGGCGGCCGCACCGCTAACGGCGAACACGCCTTGGCTTCGGGCCTCACAGCGGCGCATCGTTCGCTGCCGTTCGGCACCATGGTGCGGGTCACCAACCAGAGCGGCGGCCGCTCGGTCGTGGTACGTATCAACGATCGGGGCCCGTTCGTCCGCGGCCGTATCATCGACCTCACGCCCACGGCTGCCCGCGCACTCGGCTTTTCCGGGCTCGCGCATGTCACGGTCGACGTGCTCGGCAGAAGCTGAGACAGGCACCAGATCACGGTGCGATGCCATCGCGGGAGGCTTCGGCCTCCCGCGTTTTTTCGGTGACGCGGAAGGTCGCCGGTAACCGGCGCGGTAGCGTACCCATTCATACTCAAGCAACCATTGTCCGCCACCATGGCGCCTCCCCTGGTGAGGTTTCGTTGCGGCATGGATCAGATCGAACCGATTCCGGTCTACGAAGCACGCCTGGCGATGCACCAGATCGACGACCACACGCGCGCGGTCCTCGCCGCGACCTGGCCGGTGCTGGCGCCGCACCTCGAGCGCACGATCGACGAGGTGCTCGTCGCGATCATGGGCTTGCCGAAGATCGGCGAAGTGGTCGCGCAGAACAAAGACACGATCAAAAAGCTTGAAGTGGCGCACTTTCAGGCGCTGCTGGGCGGGAATCTCCGCCGGGATTACGCCGAATTGTGCCGGCAAACGGTCCAGCGAGAAGCTGAGATGGGCCTCGACGCTCGTTTCCGCAGCACATCCGGCAGCTTCGTGATCCAGATGTCGCTCGATGCGCTGGCGCGCAAACACCGGTTCTCCTCGATGAAGCTCGCGGAACGGGGCCGCATCATTGCCAAGGTCATCAGTTTCGACGTCTCCAACGCGATGACATTGCACCGGCAGGCGGCCGAACACGCGGCACGCGCGCGGCGCGGCGTCATCGACGCCGCCATCGCCGATTTCGACGCCGCCATCGGCGAGGTGATCGAGGCTATCAAGGAAGCGTCCGCCTCGCTGACCGCGACTGGCGCGGCGCTGCGGCAGGTCGCCGACGATACGCTGGGCCGCATGGCGTCCGCGTCAGCGGCGTCCGCCGAGACCGCGCAGCGCATGGATGTGACGGTCACCGCGACGGAAGAGCTTTCGGGATCGATCCAGGAGATCGGCCAGCAGGCGACCAACGGGCTCGACATGGCGCAGTCGGCGGTCGCCGACACCGAACGCACGCAAGGCGTCATCGGCTCGCTCAACGATGCGGCCGAGCGCATCGGCTCCGTCGTCGGCACGATCTCGGCGATCGCCGCGCAAACCAACCTCCTGGCGCTCAACGCCACGATCGAGGCGGCGCGAGCCGGCGAAACAGGCAAGGGCTTTGCCGTGGTCGCCGCCGAGGTCAAAACGCTCGCTAATCAGACTTCGCGCGCCACCGGCGACATCTCGCAGCAGGTCGCCGCCATCCAGGAAGCGACCAAAAGGTCGGTCGAGGAAATCTCCTCGATCGCGCGCATCATCGGCAAATTGACCACGGTTTCCACCAGTATCGCGTCGGCGGTGCAGCAGCAGAGCATGACCACACGCGGCATCGCCGAAAGCATCCACACTGCCGCCGGTCACACCGCACGCGCTTCGGTCGAGATCAACTCCGCCGACGAGGCCGTAACCCGCGGCGTTGCCGCCGTCGGCGAAATCACCGCCTGGACCGACCGGCTGTCGGCGCGCGCCAACGACCTGGAAACGAACGTCGCGACCTTCTTCACCCGCGTTCGCGCGGCTTAGCGTTCCTCCCTGCCAAAGCGAGCGGCCGCGCCGGTGTTGCGGAGCGCACGTAACAGCGCGTAAAGACGGTTTCGCCGGGAGGTAACCATGAGCACACCGAAGCAGATCGTCTTGGCGTCGCGGCCCAAGGGCACGCCGACGGCGGCGAATTTCCGCGTGGAAGACGCGCCGATGCCGCAGCTGCCGTCCGGCGGACTGCTGCTGCGCGTGCTTTACCTCTCGCTCGATCCGTATATGCGCGGCCGCATGGACGACGCGAAATCCTATGCCAAGCCGGTCGAGATCGGCGAGGTAATGCAGGGCGAAAGCGTGTGCGAGGTGCTCGCCTCCGATCGTCCGGGCTTTGCCAAGGGCGACATCGTGACGGCCTTCACCGGCTGGCGCACGCACGCGGCGTGGGCCGGCGGGCCGCTGCGCCAACTCGATCCGAAGCAAGGGCCGATCACCGCCGCACTCGGCGTGCTCGGTATGCCCGGATTCACCGCCTATTCCGGCCTCATGATTATCGGCAAGCCGAAGGCCGGCGAAACGGTCGTGGTCGCCGCCGCGAGCGGCCCGGTCGGCTCGCTGGTCGGCCAGCTCGCGAAGATGGCTGGCGCGCGTGCAGTCGGCATCGCCGGCGGCCCGGGCAAATGCCGCTATGTCGTCGACGAGCTGCATTTCGACGCGGCCATCGACCATCGCGCGCCCGACTTTGCGGCAAAGCTCGCCGCTTCATGCCCGAAAGGCATCGACGTCTATTTCGAAAATGTCGGCGGCGTCATCTGGCAGGCGGTGCTGCCTTTGCTCAATACCTATGCGCGCGTGCCAGTCTGCGGGTTGATCGCGCAATACAACGCCGCCGGGCCGTCCGATGGAGCAAATCTCCTGCCGAGAACGATGCGAACCGTGCTGACCCGAAGCCTCACGATACGCGGCTTCATCAACACCGAATTCGGTCCGGAGCATTATCCCGCTTTCCTGAAAATCGTTTCGGCCGGGATCGGCGACGGCCGCATTCACTATCGCGAGGACATCACGGACGGCCTGGAAAATGCCCCGGCGGCCTTCATGGGGCTCTTGCAAGGAAAGAATTTCGGCAAAGCGCTCATCCGCGTCGCGCAGTAGCGCCGCGGCCGCCGTCCGGCGGCGTTACTCCGCCGGCTGCTTCGGCTTCGGCTTGAAGAATGTGCGCTTGAGGTTGTCGAACAGTTCGATCTTGGCGCCGTGCCGGTGCATGATCGCGCTTTGCTGCGCCACCGAGAGCGTGTTGTTCCAAGCCCAATAGATCACGAGCCCGGCGGGGAAGCTGCCGAGCATGAAGGTGAAGATCAGCGGCATCCAGTTGAAGATCATCTGCTGCGTCGGATCCGGCGGCGGCGGGTTGAGCTTCATCTGCACCCACATGGTGATGCCCATGATCACCGGCCAAATGCCGAGATGGAGGAAGCTGCCGACCAGCGGCAACACGGTTGGGTCGACCGGTATGAGCCCGAACAGCGTGAAGATATTGGTCGGATCGGGCGCCGAGAGATCTTTGATCCAGCCGTAGAACGGCGCGTGCCGCATCTCGATGGTGATGAACAACACTTTGTAGAGCGAAAAGAACACCGGAATCTGGATGGCGATCGGCAGGCAGCCGGCGATCGGATTGATCTTCTCCTTCTTGTACAGCTCCATCATCGCCTGCTGCTGCTTCATCTTGTCGTCGGCGAAGCGCTGGCGGATCATGGTCATCTCCGGCTGCACCGCTTTCATCTTCGCCATCGAGGCGTAGGATTTGTTGGCGAGCGGGAAGAACAGAAGCTTGACCAGCACCGTGACGATGAGGATGGCGATGCCGAAATTGCCGACCAGATTGAAGAAGAAGTCGATGGCGAGGAACATCGGCTTGGTGATGAAATAGAACCAGCCCCAATCGATCAACAGGTCGAAATGGTTGAGGTGGAGCGCCTGGTTGTAGCCGCCGGCGCTGGCGAACGGGAAATTCACGCCGACGATCGAGACTTCCTTGGCGCCGGCGAACAGCCGCGCATCTGCGCCGCCGGTCGTGCCGGGCGCGATTGTTATCGGATCAAGCAGATAATCGGTCTGGTAGGTCGGCTGTCCGCCAACTTCGCTCGCCGAGAAGCGCGCATGCACTT
>Ga0181537_10004489_pt1 | contig 11599 bp, 10 predicted proteins | sample PEATcosm2014_Bin_39_FD_119765 | JGI IMG/M metagenome (GOLD analysis project Ga0181537, IMG submission 119765) | Peatland microbial communities from MTU Mesocosm Facility, Houghton, MI, USA - PEATcosm2014_Bin23_10_metaG | ecosystem: Environmental > Terrestrial > Soil > Wetlands > Peat | place... | reverse complement strand
GGAAGGGCCGAATTTACGCGCAGGGACTGGCGAGAGCAGGAGCGGCGTGGGCCGCTCCGGTGCGCCAGGAGGAACTGCGAATCGATGCAACTGGCCGCTGGCGGATCGACCGCCAGCGGCTGGCGTCAGCCGCGAATTCCAAAGGACCAACCATGCTGAGCAAACCGATGCAGCGCGAGAACCGAGGGCACAAGACAGCACACGCCGCTGCCAGAATGGCGCTGCTCACATTAGCCTTGGGCGCTCTGGTTCACGCGGCGGAACCGGAGATCCTGATCGGCGCCTCGATTCCGCTCAGTGGTTCGCTCGCCAGCTTTGGCAGCTACGAGCAATGGGGCTACAACACCGCGGTCAATGATCTGAATAAGGCCGGTGGCCTGCTGATCGGAGGCCAGCCGCACAGGGTCCGGCTGATCGTGCTCGATGACAAGAGCGATCCGAGCGTTACCCAGAGCAATACCGAGACACTGATTTCGCGTGAGAAAGTCGTGGCGATGCTGGGTTCGTGCACGCCGGCGCTCGTCAATGCGGGCGCGCTCGTCGCGGAGCGGCACAAGATCCCGATGGTCACGCCGTGCGATCCGCTGATGGCCTTCAAGTCGGTGCGCCCGTGGAAATATGTCTGGGATATCTTCTTCGAAGAATCCGACCTCGGCTCGGCGCCATTCCGGATGATCGCGGACTTGAACATCCAGACCAATCGCCGCGCCGTGATCCTGCATGACAATGGTCCGGACGGGCAGGTCGTCGGTGGCCAGATATGGCCAGAGGTGGCGGCCAAGAGCCAGATCCAGATCGTACAGAACTCGGCCTTTCCCGTGGACAACAGCCAGTTCACCTCGGTGATCGGCGCCGGCAAGAGTAACGGGGCCGAGCTGGTACTGGTTGATGCGATCACGCCGGCTGCCATCGCCATACGCAAACAGCTCGCGGCCGCGGGCTACCAGCCCAAACTGCTGGTGATCGAGAAAGGAGCCGAGCCACAGCAGTTTGCGCAGGCGCTCGCCAGCCTTGCGGATGGCGTGCTGGTCGGTGGCTACTGGGATCCGAGCTTCCCGTATCCGGGCGCTGCGGATCTTGCCCGGCGCTTCGAGTCCGAGACCCACCAGAGCAGCAGCCAGCACATCGCCGATACACTGACCGCAGCGCAGGTGCTGCTCGATGCCATCGCCGCCGCCGGCAGTACGGATCCCGAGCCGATCAACGCCGCACTGGCGCGCACCAGCAAGACGTACGTCACCGGTCCGGTCAAGTTCGATGCCCAGCATGCCTCGGCGTTGCCGATCGTGCTGATGCAGTGGCAGAGGGGCCGGGCGGTGGTGGTGTGGCCGAAGAACCGCGCCAACGGCACACTGCTGTTCCCGTTGCCTTAAGATCGGCGGCGAGCCCTCGCCACCGCGGCGCATGTCCATGGACCTAGTGAGTCTTGCCGATAATCTGCTGGCCGGTGTGCTGCTGGGGGGCATCCTGGCACTGGCGGCGCTCGGACTGTCGATCGCGCTCGGAGTCATGCGCCTGGTGAACCTGGCGCACGGGGAAATCCTCGTGGGTGGCGCCTATCTGGGCTTCTACCTGCTCAGCCTGACCGGCCTCGATCCGCTGCTGGGACTGCCACTGATCGGCCTCGCGATGGCGCTGCTGGTGTATCCGCTGCACCGCCTGCTGCTGGCGCCGCTCGGGGCACAGGGACCCGAGGCGCCGATGATGACGATGTTCGGCGTCTCGATCATCCTGCAGAACGCGATGCTGCTGTTCTTCAGCGCCGACACACGCTCGATCGATCGGCCCTACGCCGCCAGTCCGCTGCCGATCGGTCCGCTCTCGGTGCCACTGATCTATGTGCTCGGCTTCGCGATCTCGGTGCTCGTGATCATCGCGGTACATCTGCTGATCACGCGCACGCGCTTCGGGCGGGAGATGCGCGCCAGTGCCGCGGATCCGCGCGCGGCGGCCGCCAACGGCGTCGATGTGCGACGCATCCATGCGTTGAGCTTTGCGCTCGGGGCCGGCTGTGCCGCGATGGGCGGCACGCTGATCGGGGTGGCCTTCTCGTTCAGTCCTTCGAGCGGCGCCTCCTACCTGCTCAGCGGCTTCGCGATCGTGGTACTCGGTGGCCTGGGGAACATCTTCGCCACGCTCGTGGCGGGCGTCGCACTCGGCTTGCTGCAGAGCCTGGGCGGAGCCGTCCTGGGCGACGGCTACCGTGAGCTGGTCGGACTGGTCCTGTTTCTGCTGGTGCTTGCGGTGCGGCCGCAGGGCCTGATTGCCGGTCGCGGTGCCTGAAATATGACGCAGGCCACGACCCGCAGCGCGAACCGCACGAGCAGCCCTTTACCGCACGGAGTTGGAAAGGCGCTTGGCGTGCTGATTCTGTTTGCCGCGCTCGCGCTGCTGAGCGGCTGGGCAGGCGACTATGTGCTCGAGCTCGCCTTCAGAGTTCTGGTGCTGATGACGCTGGCCGAGGCCTGGAACCTGCTGGCCGGCTATGGCGGCCTGGTGTCGCTCGGCACGGCCTCATTTGTAGGCATCGGCGCCTACGTGCTGGTCGGCGCAATGAATCGCGGTTTGCCGCTGGCGCTCGCATGGGCTGGCGCAGGCCTGGCCTCGGCAGTGCTGGCCCTGCTCGTATCGCGCGCGGTATTCCGCCTGCGCGGACTGTACTTCACCGTCGGCACGCTGGCGCTCGCCGAGGCGCTGCGCCTGTTCATGGTCAACTACCAGCCCCTCGGAGGCGCGATAGGCTTGTTCCTCAATCCCGATGCGCCGGGCCTGCGCGGCCTGTTCCTGCTGGCGCTCGGGCTGTTCGCCGCGGCAACGCTGCTGATGCAGCTGGCGACCAGCTCGCGCTACTCGATTCTGCTGCGCGCGGTCCGTGATGATGAAGATGCCGCGGCGCAGATGGGTGTGCGGCCATTTCGCATCAAGCTGCTGGCCTTCATCGTCGCCAGCGTGCTGATGGGGTTGGCTGGCGCGCTGCAGGGATTGAAGCTGGGCGCGGTGGAGCCCTACGGCATGTTCGGCCTGCAGTGGACGGTGAGCGTGCTCGCGATCGTCATCATTGGCGGCCAGGGTCAGCGCCTGGCGGCCGTGATCGGCGCGCTGTTCGTCGTGGCGCTGGGCGAATTGCTGGCCAATTACCCGGCTGTGCACCTGGCGATCACCGGGCTGATCCTGATCCTCGTGATCCGCTTTGCCCCGCAGGGACTGGCGGGCCTGAGCACGCGCGTGTGGCGGCGCGTGCGCGGAGCCGTCCCGACATGAACGCGAACGCTCTCGATGCCGTCGCGCCGCTGCTCTCGGTCAGCGGCCTGAGCAAGCACTACGGGGGCGTGCGCGCGATCGATGAGCTCGAGTTCAGCCTGCCGCGCGGCGCCGTGCTCGGCATCATCGGCCCGAACGGGGCTGGCAAGTCAACGCTGATCGGGCTGCTGGGCGGCGCGCTGCGACCGACGGCCGGAAGGATTCAGTTCAACGGCGCGGATGTCACGCGCTGGCCCGCTGCCGAGCGCGCACGCCTGGGCATTGGACGCACCTATCAGATCCCGCGGCCGTTCCTCGACCTGAGCGTGCGCGAGAACCTGCTGGCCGGGCAATACGCATTGCAGCCACTGATCGCGCGGCGGCAGGCGATCGCCGCCAGCACAGCGATCCTCGAGCGCACCGGGCTTGCCGATGCCGCCGATCTGCCGGCGCGCGCGCTGCCACTGCTGCGACGCAAGCGCCTCGAGGTGGCCCGGGCGCTGGCACTGCGGCCGCGCCTGCTGCTGCTCGATGAGGTGGGCGCGGGCCTCGTGGATTCGGAAGTCGGCGAGCTGATCACACTGATTAAGGCGCTGGCGCGCGAGCTCGAGGGCCTGATCATCATCGAGCACGTGCTGCGCGTGGTGCGCGAGTGCTGCGCGCAGCTGATGGTCGTCAATTTCGGTCGCAAGCTGGCCGAGGGCCCGACCGCGGAGGTGCTGGCCAGCGAACAAGTCGCGGCGGTGTATCTGGGCACAGCGCACGGGGGCGGCGCGCCGAGCGCCGCGCCCGCCGCCGCGGTCAGTGGCCTTACCAGCCTGGTGGCGGCCGAGATCCCACAACGAGCGGCCAGCGCAGTAGCGCTGCTGGAGTTGCGCGAGGTGCATGCCGGCTACGGTCTGGCCCGGGTCCTCAACGGCGTGAGCCTCACGGTGCGCGCCGGGCAGGCGGTGGCGATCCTCGGGACCAATGGCGCCGGCAAGACCACGCTCGCTGGCGTCATCAGCGGACTGATACGCCCCACGGCCGGGGCGCTCTACATTGATGGCATCGATCGCACCGGCACCGCTGCGCATGTGATCGCGCGATTGGGTCTGGCGCAGTGCATGGAGGGACGCAGGATCTTTGCGCCGCTGTCGGTGGAGGAGAACCTGCTGCTGGCGGCCGGCGCCGTGCGCAAGCTCGAGAGCCAGCGGCGGCTTGATCAGGTGTATCAACTCTTCCCGGTACTGCGCGAGCGTCGCTCCCAGGGCGGCACCTCGATGTCGGGTGGCCAGCAGCAGATGCTGGCGATCGGCCGGGCCCTGATGTCACGCCCGCGCCTGATCGTGTTCGATGAAATCAGCCTCGGCCTCGCGCCGCTGGTGATGGATCAGCTGTATGCGGCGCTCGCGGCCCTGCGAGATGCCGGACTGACACTGTTAATTGTCGAGCAGGACGTGCAGCGGGCACTCGATCTTGCCGATGAAGTGCATGTCATGGAACACGGGCGCATCGCCCTTTCGGGCACGGCCGCGCAGGTGCGCGAGAATCCGGTCCTGCGGCATCTTTATATTGGCACCGCGGACTAGAGTTTGGGCTTTGGGGTGAATCTCGAAGTGACACCCGCGATCATTCGCGCGCGCACTCCGGCACGGTGGCTCCAGTGAGCCTCCCGAGTGAGCCGGCGAGCCCAGCGCGGCTGCAGCGCCACGAGGTCCGCCGGCTACTGCGGATGCTGCTGGTTGCGATCGTGGTTTATCTGGGGCTCGCCTACGGCGCATTGCCGGCCGTGTGGCGACTGTTCGAGCATCGCCACCCAGCGCTGAGCACCGTGGCCTCGCGCACGGTGACCGGCGATGGCATCCCGGGCGATCCGCTGAATGTCGCCTTCGTCGGCTCCGGTAGCGAAATGCAGCGCCGCCTGCTGGCCGCAGGCTGGTTGCCCGCCGATCCGATCACGATGCTCAGTTCCCTGCGCATCGCCGGCGACTCGATTGTACATCGACCCTATGGCACCGCGCCGGTCAGCAACCTTTACCTGTGGGGTCACAGGCAGGATCTGGCCTTCGAGAAAATGATCGGCGGCGATCCGCGCCGGCGGCACCATGTGCGACTCTGGGTAGCGGCGGAGCGTGATGATCTCGGGCGCGAGTTGTGGATGGGCGCGGTCACGCTGGATGTCGCGGCGGGCGTGTCTCATCGCACCGGACAGGTGACGCACCACATCGGTGCCGAGATTGATCGCGAGCGCGATCAGCTGCTGCGTGACCTGCAGGGCGTGCCGGCGGCGCCAGTCCAGTGGATTGACGGCTTCCAGACTGAACTGCGTGGCCGCAACGGCGGCGGCGATGTGTTCACCACGGACGGACGTCTGCCCGTCGTCATTACCGTGCCGTTGCCTGAGCCAGCTGCTGCGACGGCCACGCCACCCGGCAGCTAGCTGCACTGCAGCGCGGTGGGCAAGGGCGACAGCGTGCGTGAGATGAGAGCAAGCTGTTAGCATCATGCGTTGCCCGCCGACATCCGGCCCATTAATCGACCAAACCCCGGGGGATGCATGCGTACTATGACTGCACTGGGCGCGCTGTGCGCGCTGGGACTGAATCTCGCGACTGCATCGGCGACGGCGCAGGCGATTCCCGAGGCGATCCGTGCCGCGGTGGCGGATCCGACGCGTCCGGAAGCCGACCGTGCACGCGATCCCCAGCGCAAGCCGGCCGAGGTGCTCGTCTTCGCGGGTGTGAAACCGGGCGACCAGGTCGGCGAGCTGCTGCCAGGGCGTGGCTACTTCACGGGGCTGTTCTGCCGCATCGTTGGCAGCACCGGGCATGTCTATACGTTGAATATCAAGCCCACCAGCCCACCGCCGCCGCCACCGGGAGCTGCCGCTCCCAGGCCTGCGCCGCCACCGCCCGCCGCGCCGCCCTGCGACAACATCGCGGCCGATACCGAGGCCGCCGCCGATTTTGCGCTGCCTGGCGGGCTTGATCTGGTGTGGACGTCCGAGAACTACCACGACCTGCATAACAAGATGTTCGGCCCGGCGGACATGCTGCAAGTGGACAAGGCGGTATTCAACGCCCTGAAGCCCGGCGGTGTGTTCATCGTCGAGGACCACGCCGCTGAAGCAGGTTCCGGCGCGCGCGATACCGAGACCCTGCACCGCATTGATCCAGCGCTGGTGCGTCAGGAGGCGGCAGCGGCCGGCTTTGTGCTGGAGGGCGAGAGCACGCTGCTGCACAATCCGAATGACCCGCACACCGAGGCGGTGTTCAAGCTCGAAGGCACCAGCGACAAGTTCCTGCTGAAGTTCCGCCGGCCGCTGAAATAGCGCCCAGCGGCTAAATGCGCTGCCCATCACGGCCAACGGCAGCGTGCTCGAGGAAACCCATCTCTGATCAGACCTCGAGTCGCGCGATAGTCGCTTGTGAGGATCCAATCTGAATCGCGGCGCCTACGTGCGCGCCAAGCAGTGAGCTCGCGAGCGGCGACACGTAGCTCAGCAGGCCCTGCGCCGGATCCGCTTCATCCTCGCCGACAATGCGATAGGCCTTCTCGGTACCATCCTCGAGCTCGAGCCACACCTGCACGCCAAAGCGTGCCACCGTCGGCCCCGGCGCCGGGCTGATCAGTCGCGCGCTCTCACGCCGCCGCTGGTAGTAACGCAAATCCCTGCCAATGCGTGCCAGCGCGCCGTTGTCGGCGGCAGCACGAGCCGCGGTGCGCTCAAGCTCCAGGGCCTGGATCCTCTGCTCGATCAGCGCCAGGCCGCGCGCCGTCACAAAATTCGCGTGCGCACTCACGGCCCGCTCCGGGAGGGCGTCGGGGTCCTGGTCGGATTCCTTGACGAAGGCGCGGCTCATTCACCCGATTCTAAACCCGTTTGGCCCCCCATCGGCGCTTGCCGCAGCCGCCGGATCCACTACCCTAGATAACTCAAGGGCCGCCGCCAAGGAGCTGCAGATGAGCATCGCGCGAACCAGAATGCCAGCCCGTGGCTTTTGCCCGCTCGCCGTGGGGCTTTTGTTCGCGACCGCCTCGGTCGCGGCACTGGCTGGCAGCGCGGTGCCGCCGTGGGCCGATACACCGGCCACGCGTCTGAAGGCGCTGGCGCTGATCGAGACGCTCAACGCCCAGATCCTGGCCAGCAGCAGCGCGACGCTGACGCTCGAGAGCTGGTGCCGGGTGCATGGGCTTGCGACGCCCGCACAAGTGATCGCGCGCCGGCAAAGCGGGCCGGAGCAGGCTCCGAGTGAGCAGCAGCGGCAGGAATTGCAGGTAGATGCACGGGAGCCGGTAGGCTTCAGGCGCGTCGAACTGCTGTGCGGCGATGTCCTGCTGTCGGTGGCCGATAACTGGTATGTGCCCGCGCGCCTGAGCCCGGCGATGAACGCGCTGCTCGAGACCACGCAGACGCCCTTTGGCAAGGTCGTGCTGCCGCTGATGCCCCATCGCGAAACCCTGGCGGACACGTTGCTGTGGTCACCACTGCCGCCGGGCTGGGAATTGGCGGGCGCCGCGCAGCGTTCTGCGCCGAGCGCGGGCGCCAATCTGGAGATGCCGCCGGTATTGTTTGAGATCCGGGCGATTCTCTATACGCCGGATCATCAGGCGCTCGCCGAAGTCGTGGAGGACTACCAGCGCGGAATCCTCGGCTTTGCCGAGCCCGTACTCCGTTAGAGCATTGCGGCGGCAGCGACCCGGGCCGGTGGCTCACTGGCAAGGCTGGGAGTTGCGATGGCTGCTGGCAGCGCCGGGATGCGCATCTGGGCGCGAAGCCCCGGACGATTGTCCAGCAGTTCGAGCTGCCCGCCGTGGAGCTTGGCCACGGCCTGCACCAGACTCAGGCCCAGGCCCACACCCGGGGAGCCGCGGCTCGCTTCGCCCCGATAGAAGCGCTCGGCGGCATGGGCTTTTTCGGTCTCGGGAATGCCCGGGCCGGTATCCGAGACGCTCAGCAGCGCGCTGCCGTCGGCCAGGCGCTGGGACTCGACCATGACGGTGCCCTGCTCGCCGGCGTACTTGAGGGCATTGTCGATCAGGTTCCCGATCGCCTGCGCCAGCAACAATGGATCACCGGCGATCCACAGTGAGCCATGCTCGCGGTAGAGCAGCTGGAGGTCTTTGAGCTCGGCCGCCGGCACATAGAATTCCACCGCTTCGGCGAGCGTATTGGAGACATCAATTTCAACGAACCCCGAGCGGCGCAGGCCCGTGTCCATCTCGGCCAGCCGCAGCAGCGCATTGAAGATACGCATCACGTGATCCACATCGGCCACCGCGGCATCGATCTCCTCAAAGGTGCGCTCCGGGCCCGGGCGCGTCAGTGAGAGTTCCTCGAGGCGCGAGCGCAGTTCTGCCAGCGGCGTACGCAGATCATGTGCGATCGAGTCCGAGACATTGCGCACGCCACGGAAGAGCTGCTCGATCTGCTCGAGCATGCGGTTGATCGTGCCGGAGAGCGTGTCGAGCTCATCCCCGCCGCGCTGCGCCGGCAATCGACGGCTCAGATCTCCCTGCACGATCGCCAGGGCCGTCTGCCGTATCGTCTGGATGCGCGAGAGGATCGCGCGCCGGATCAGGATCGCGCCAAAGACACCCACCAGCGACAGCACGGCGACTGCGGCCGCCAGTCCAAACCAGAAGCGCCGCGCGAGCGGCTGGAAGCGCGAGACGTCGCGCCCGACCAGCAGGCTGTAGCCACCCGGGAGATTCTTGCGTACCAGCACCAGCTCGACCGGCTTGTCCTGCAGCAGCGTCCTGACGGTATAGGTACCGCTGGCCGCCGGGATATTGGCCGGCCACTCTGGCAGATTGCCCGCGAGTGGACGCAGCTGCGCGTCCGCCACCAGCAGCATGCGCTCCTCAGGGATCTGCAGACCGACGCGCTCGCGGATAAAATTGCCCAGGCCCGCTATCCCGTTGCGCTCAAAGACCGCGGTGAGGCGCGTGGAATCCTGGTGCAGCACCTCGGCGCGGTTGTCGTTGATCGTGACCTGCCAGGCATACCAGAGCGGCGCCGCGAACAGCACCAGCGCCAGGATCGCGAGGCCGATGTAGCCGGCCGCAAGCGTGTAGGCCGAGGAGCGCATGCCTTACTCCTGTGCCGTGAGCATGTAGCCCGCGTTGCGCACCGTGCGCAGCAACGGCCGCTCGCTCGGCGTATCGATCTTCTGGCGCAGCTTGCTGACGTGTACGTCAACGACGTTGGTCTGCGGGTCGAAGTGGTAGTCCCAGACGTTCTCGAGCAGCATCGTGCGCGTGACCACCTGGTCGGCGTGGCGCATCAGGTACTCGAGCAGCTTGAATTCGCGTGGCTGCAGCGTGATGGTGCGCGCCGCGCGCGTGGCCCGGCGCGAGAGCAGGTCAATGCGCAGGTCCCCGACCTCCAGCGTCGTGACGCCGCTGCTGCCCTGCGCGCGGCGGGTCAGTGCATCCACGCGCGCCAGCAGCTCGCCGAAGGCAAAGGGCTTGGTCAGGTAGTCATCGCCACCACTCTTGAGCCCGCGGATGCGCTCATCGACATCGGTCAGCGCACTGAGGATCAGGATCGGGGTCTGCTTGCCGGCCTTTCGCAGGGCGGCAATGATGCCCAAGCCGTCGATGCCACCGGGCAGCATGCGATCCATGACGATCACGTCATAGGGTTCACTGGCGGCGAGGAACAGACCATCGCGGCCATTGTCGGCGTGATCAGCGGTGTGCCCGGCCTCGGCCAGGCCCTTGAGCACGAACTGACTGACACGCTCGTTGTCTTCAACCAGCAGCAGTTTCACGGCAGATCCTCATCACAAAAACAGATTCTGAACCCAAAGCACATTTGGCTCTACTGCGGCGGCCGCACTGCAGCTGCTGCAGCGCGTCGTTCACGCCGCTCGCGGCGGCGCACGCTGAAGCGGTCCAGATACAGATAGACCACCGGTGTAGTAAACAGCGTAAAGGCCTGGCTCAGTATCAGACCGCCGACCATCGTGTAGCCGAGCGGCTGGCGCAGCTCCGAGCCGGTACCCCGACCCAGCATCAGCGGCAGCGCGCCCAGCAGCGCCGCCATCGTCGTCATCATGATCGGCCGGAAGCGCAGCAGGCAGGCCTGGCGTATCGATTGCTCGGGCGAGAGGTGCTGTTCGCGCTCAGCCTGGAGTGCGAAATCGACCATCATGATGCCGTTCTTCTTCACGATGCCGATCAGCAGAATGATGCCGATCAGCGCGATGACCGAAAGCTGGATTTTGAAGATCAGCAGCACCAGCAGCGCGCCGACGCCTGCCGAGGGCAGTGTCGAGAGAATGGTCAGCGGATGCACGTAGCTCTCATAGAGCATGCCGAGGATGATGTAGACCACAACCAGTGCTGCCAGAATCAGATAGGGCTCGGTGGCGAGCGAGGCCTGGAAGGCCTGGGCAGAACCCTGAAATCCCCCCGAAACGGAAGCCGGCAGGCGGATCTCGGCCGCGGCCCGTTGAATCGCGATCACGGCGTTGCCAAGCGCGACGCCGGGGGCCAGGTTGAAGGAGATCGTGACCGCCGGAAACTGGGCCTGGTGATTGATCGAGAGGTAAGTGACGTGCGCGGTGTCGTAGCTGACAAAGGTCGACAGCGGCACCATCGCCCCGGTGGCTGGCGACTTGACGTACAGCAGGCTCAGGGATTTGGGGTCACCCTGCATTTCCGGTGGAATCTCCAGAATGACGTGGTAGGAGTTGAGCTGCGTGAAGAACTGCGTAACCTGCCGCTGCCCATAGGCATCATAGAGCGTCTGGTCGATCAGCGAGGGCTGGATACCGAAACGCGCCGCCTGATCCCGATCGATCTTGAGCGAGAGCATTGAGCTGTTGGTCTGCTGATCGGAGGCGACATCCTGCAACAGCGGGAGCTTCTGCAGGCGTTCGAGCAGCAGCGGTGCCCAGTGATTGAGCTCATCCAGATCCGCATCCTGCAGCGTGTACTGGTACTGGGTGCGCGTCAGGCGGCCGCCCACGTTCAGATCCTGCGCGGCCTGCATGTAAAGCGTCGCGCCCGGCACCTTGGCGATCTGCGGTCGCAGGCGATTGATGATCTCATCGGCGCTGGTCTTGCGCTCGCCGCGCGGTTTGAGGCCAATGATCACGAAGCCGGTATTGACGGGGCGCTGGCCGCCGATGGCAGTCGCCCAGCCGGAGACGTCTGGATCGCGGGCCAGGACATCGGTGATCAGGTGCTCACGACGCACCATCTCGGCAAAGGAGATGTCCTGGGGCGCATCGGAGAGGCCGGCGATGATGCCGGTGTCCTGTTGCGGGAAAAAACCCTTGGGCACGAGCACGTACAGCACGCCGCTGGTGCACAGCGTGACCAGAAAGAAGATCAGCGTGGCGCGCTGGTGACGCAGCACGAAGTC
>Ga0181537_10004488_pt1 | contig 11600 bp, 12 predicted proteins | sample PEATcosm2014_Bin_39_FD_119765 | JGI IMG/M metagenome (GOLD analysis project Ga0181537, IMG submission 119765) | Peatland microbial communities from MTU Mesocosm Facility, Houghton, MI, USA - PEATcosm2014_Bin23_10_metaG | ecosystem: Environmental > Terrestrial > Soil > Wetlands > Peat | place... | reverse complement strand
GGCTTACGTCTTACACCGACGGGGCGGGCAATGTCATCGGCTACGCGTACGACGCCCTCGGTCGCTTGACGCAGTTGACCTATCCCGGAGGCAGGCAGGTTAACTACGCCTATGACACCGCGGGAAGGCTCAGCACGGTCAATGACTGGGCCGACAGGGTTACGACTTACTCCTATGACGCTGACGGGCGGCTGACCCAGCTTCTGCGCCCCAACGGCACGAAACAGGTGCGCGTTTATGATGCGGCCGGACAACTTGGTCAGATAACGGACTACGCGCCGAACGGGACCAGCGTGATCTATTCTGCTGGGTACGGCTATGATCTTGCCGGCCAGCTCATCAGTGCGAATCTAAATCCCGCGACAACGGGCGTTACGGCGAACGTCTCCCAAACCTTCGACCAGGACGACAGGCTTGTTACCCAGAACGGCAGCGCCGTGACGACGGACCCGGACGGAAATCTCCTGTCGATCGCGGCTGGAGGTGCTACTCCGTCATCGTACGCCTATGACGCGCGCAATCGCCTGACCGCGGCCGGAGCGCTCACCTACGCGTACAATTCAGAAAATCGCCGCATTTCACTGACCGATTCGAGCGGGACGACCCAATTCACGGTCAATCCAAACGCGTCCCTTGACCAGGTTCTCATCAAGACCGCTCCGAACGGCACCCAGACCTTTTATGTCTATGGCCTCGGCTTGCTCCATGAGGATACCGGCGGCGTTCCTGTTTTTTACCATTTTGACCAGAGGGGAGACACGGTAGCGCTTTCAAATAGCTCGGGGACGGTCACCGGCACTGTCGCGTATGGAGTGTACGGGGAGATCTTGAGCCAAACGGGCGCAGTAAGCTCACCATTCCTTTTCAATGGCCTGTGGGGCGTCCAGACGGATTCCAACGGCCTAAACTTCAATCGAGCGCGGTATTATCATCCGTTCCTTAGACGGTGGCTAAACGCCGACCCAAGCGGCTTGGCGGGAGGCCTGAACCTCTACGCGTACGTCGGGAATAACCCGATCAGTGGCATTGATCCGCTGGGATTGGTGAATTGGCGACAGGTTGCTACTGGCTCGCTGACGGTCGCCGGTAGTGTTATTGGAGAAATAGCTGGTGTCGCAACGGTTGAGATCGGAGTGGGCGTGCCGATCATAATCGGATCGACGGTATCATTCGGCCTTGGCGTGACAACGATAGCGAAGGGGTTCGCAAACAACGGCAACGCTCCGACGACAATTCCACAAGGCCCAATTGAACTCGGGGCGTCGATGTCAGGTAACCCGAATGTGCAGACCTTCGGAGCTATGGCCGACACCTTGATTCCGTTCCCCACCGATGCAGGGGCGCTACCGTCCGTTATGAACACGCTCATCAATCCCCCGGAGTTTGATCCCAATTATTGGCCGTTCAATTACCCTAACAACCCTCCCTCTCCATTGGATCCAAAGAAGAATCCGCCAAAGTCATGCCCGGCGCAGTAACAGCCGCACAAATGCAAAGTACTCGGAAAAAATTGATAATTTTGATCCCCGCTATTCTCGCGGGAATCGCATTCGTTCTCCTTCATCAGAAGGACGAGAATGGTCGCATCACCTCAGTGGACTGGATCATAGCGATGATCACACTGATGTTCGGCGTCGGCGTCATTTTTGCGGTCGGCTGGTGGGGCAACAGGAAGCAATAAGATGCATCAGGTTTTTTTGCTCTCCGACAAATGGACTGGCCTGTTCATAGTGCTCGTTGGAGTCTATACGGCCCTGCTCGCTTACAAGATTTTGCCGCTAAAGGCGGGGGATCCAGAGTTCTCAGCTAACTGGCATAAGAAGTACGGTAGGCTCATGAAGGTACTTGGGCCTGTGATGATTTTGTGCGGCGTCGGCGCTCTCCTTCTTACTTTTTTAAAGTAAACAAGTGGCCCCGAGATTGCGCCCGCCGCTCGTCGTCCAATCCGACGTTATGCGAACCGGGCTTCGGCGCGGCTGGCGCCTCGCCGCCAGGCCATCGCTCGGGGCCTCGCTCCTGCCTGACCGCCCGGTTAACATAACGCGTGATTGGACACTTCGCGGCTGCGGCGGTCTCCGATGGCGTGGTCCCCGCCCCGCCATCCTCGTCCGCCTGGCCCTTCGGGCGGGGGAATCCAGCGCCGGGCGTTTTTGCCTCGCTCCGCTCGGCCTTGTTTTTGGACGGTCTCTCTGTGAGAGACGCAATACGTCCAAGCGCATTGCGCTTAGGATTTGCGAGCCCCAGAAGCTCCATTCAATGGAGCTTCGCTGGGGCTTCATGGGAGCTTCACTGGAGCTTAATGGAGCTTCATAGGAGCATCCCGCTCGCTCGGCTTGTAAAAAATAAGGTCTCACTGTGTGAGACGCAATACGCCGAAGCCGGGAGCGGCGGCCCTCGCCTGGTCCAAGGGCGCGCGATCTTTAGCCGGCCTTCTGAAAAACGCTTTCGAGCATCCTAACGACGATCTTTTGCTGGGCCCTGGGCAAGCGGGCGAGCCGTTCGGTGAGCTGGGCGATCTGGGGAGTCGGACCCGGCTTGCGCGGGATCTTGCCGTTGCTGCCCAGCAGATCGTCAAATCCGACTCCGAAGAATGTGGCCACCTTCTCGACAAACTCGGCGCTCGGGTTCTTTGCTGCGCGCTCATAGTGTAGGACGGCGTTGCGGGTGGTATCGAGTTGAGCGGCCAAAGCGGCCTGACTCAGACCGCGCGCGATGCGTAAGGCGGCCAGGCGCTGGCCGAACTTCGGGGCGGATTTGGTGGTGGGACGACCTCCGGGCATGGCCGCATTATACGATGAAATCTCAAAATTGATGGTTGGTGCTTGCATAAATGATTGTTATGACAATCAACTAAAGCCCGAGATGAAAAAGGCAACATCGGGCTTGACGCTCCGAAACAGAACGGTGGCCGAACATGCCTAGAATCCCCGAGGCCGAGTTGGAGCAGATTAAGCGGGGGACGGATCTGGTGGCCCTGGTCCGAGCCAAGGGGATCGAATTGCGCCCCCACGGAGGCGGGCACCTGGCCGGAAAGTGCCCGTTCCACGACGACTCGACGCCGTCCTTCATCGTGACGCCGGGCAAGAACCTCTTCCACTGCCTCGGGTGCGGGGCCGGCGGGACGGTGATCGATTTTGTTATGAGGCACGACGGGCTCTCGTTCCGGCACGCGGTCGAGGTCCTGCGCAACGGGCAGGCGTCGGTGCTCGTGGCGACGACGAGCCCGACCAAACACAGCACCGTGCCGCGGCTGCCCGCGCCCGTGGCCTACGACGCGGACGACCCGGCGCTCTTAACCCAGGTGATCGACTACTACCACGAGCGCCTCATGCAGACGCCGGCAGCGCTCGCCTACCTGGAGAAACGCGGGATTAGGAGCGACGAGGCGATAAACACCTTCCGGCTCGGCTTCGCCGACCGGACCCTCGGCCTGCGCCTCCCTCAGAAGAACCGACAGACGGGAGCCGCGATCCGCGAGCGGCTGGAGAAGCTGGGCGTCTACCGGGAGAGCGGCCACGAGCACCTGAACGGCTGCCTTGTCGTCCCGATCCTTGGGCCAGACGGTGCGATCCTCGGGGCCTATGGCAGGAAGATCATCGAGAACCAGAGCACGGGAATAAAGCACTTGTACCTGCCGGGGCCGCATCGCGGCCTCTGGAACCCGGTGTGCCTCGGCTCCCGGGAAGTGATCCTGTGCGAGGCCTTGATCGATGCGCTCACCTTCTGGACGCACGGCTTTAAGAACGTGACGACAGCCTACGGGGTGGAGGGGTTTACCGAGGAGCTTCTTGACGCGCTTGTCCTGGCGAAGACCGAGCGGGTCCTGATTGCCTTCGACCGCGACGAGGCCGGCGAGCGGGGCGCGGCGAAGGTGGCCGAGCGCCTCATGGCCCGTGGGGTGGAGTGCCGGCGGGTCCTCTTCCCCCACGGCCAGGACGCCAACGAATACGCGAGGAAAGTCCAGCCGGCAGACAAGGCGCTCGCGGTCCTTCTCAACGCCGCGCAGTGGCTCGGCAAGGCCGCGCCGTCCCTTCACGCGGCGCTCGCGCCCGCTCCTTCTTCTTTAGCTGCTAGTTTAGCGGCTCCGGTGCCGGCGTTGCCGACGCCGCCCGCAGAGGCCGCTAAAGAAAAAGTGGCCGTGCCGCTCCCGTCTGCGGCCCCGAATACCCCCGCCGCTTCGGCGCTCGTGATGCGGGGCGAGCATGGGTTCCTCGAAATAGACGGCCGCGAATACCGCGTGGGCGGCCTCGAAAAGACGCTCGGGAGCGACGGGCTCAAGGTCGCGCTGCGCCTGAGGGTCGGTTCGGAGAGCGCGGGCGGCACGCCCCGCTTCCACCTGGACTCGCTCGACCTCATGCGGGACGCGGACCGGCGGCGCTTCGTGGAGCGTGCGGCCGAGGAGACGGGCGTGTCGTCCGATCTCCTCAAGCGCGACGTGGGCCGGTTGCTCCTGGCTCTCGAACAAGCCCAGGCCGAACTTGCCCGGCCTGCGGAAACCGCCTCGACGGTCGTCAGGCTCACGGAGGCCGAGCGAGCCGAGGCCTTGGCCTGGCTGACCGCGCCGGACCTTGTGGGCCGGCTCCGGGCGGCCTTCCACAAGGCGGGGATTATCGGTGAGGAAAACAACACGCTCTTGGCCTACCTGGCCGGCGTCTCGCGGCTCCTGGAGCGGCCGCTTGCGATCATCGTCCAGTCGGCCAGCGCTGCGGGCAAGACGACGCTCATGGACGCGGTCCTCGCCTTCTTCCCGGAGGAGGAGCGGATCAAGTACTCGGCGATGACCGGGCAGAGCCTGTACTACCTTGGGCCCACGAACTTGAAGCACAAGATCCTCGCCATCGTCGAGGAGGCGGGTGCCGAGAAGGCGAGCTATGCCCTCAAGCTCCTCCAGAGCGAGGGCGAGCTCACGATCGCCTCGACCGGCAAGGACCCGGCGACGGGGCGCATGGAGACGCAGGTCTACCGGGTCGAGGGGCCGGTCATGATCATGCTGACGACAACGGCCATTGACCTGGACGAGGAGTTGCAAAACCGCTGCCTGACCCTCTCCGTCGATGAGTCCCCGGAGCAGACGGTGAAGATCCACGCGCTCCAGCGCGAGCGCCGCACGCTCGCCGGCTTGGTTGCGAAGGCCGAACGGACGGAGCTCCTGCGCGTGCTTCGCAACGCGCAGCGGCTCCTCACGGCGGTCGAGGTCTTAAACCCCTTCGCTCCGTCACTCACCTTCCCAAGCGGGCGGACCCGCAACCGGCGCGACCACGAGAAATATCTCACCCTCATCGACTCCATTGCGCTCCTTCACCAGCACCAGCGGCCGAGAGGCCGCTACGAGCTCGGCGGCCGCACCCTGGAATACGTCCCCGTAACGCTCGACGACATCGCGCTCGCAAACGAGCTGGCCCCCGAGGTTTTAGGCCGCTCGCTCGACGAACTGCCCCCGCAGACCCGCACCGTCCTGGGACACATCCGCACCTTGATGCGCGCCAAGCGCGAGAAGGCCAAGGGCGTGGACACTTTTACCCGCCGCGAACTGCACGGGGCCTGCGGCTGGAGTTTTACGCAGCTACGCATCCACCTGGAGCGCCTGACCCAGCAGGAGTATGTCGCGGTCCACAGCGGCCGGATGGGAAGCCAGTTTGTTTACGAGATCCTCATCGACCTCGATGCGCCCGAACACACGGCCCACGTGCCGCTCCTCGACGTGGAAACCCTCAAAACCCACGCCTACAAAGTGAACCTCGCGGGGCTACCGGCCCACCTCGCGGGGGGTGACGGGGTGGGCCCGCGAGGTGTAAGATGCGCATGAGCCATCACTTTAGCTGCAACCTCGCGGCCTCGCGGGCTCGCACATCAGGAGGGCGCGCGCTTTAGCGCGCGTTGTAGGCATGGCCGGCACGAGGGGTTTTGCGGCCGTGGCGCACCTGCGCAAGCGGCCGGCCTGCGAGCGAGGCGGCCAGGAGCGGGAGGCACTCTCCTTTACGCGGGCGACACCGGACGCGCTCGCCGTGTGCGCCGAGTCCTGGCTGGGGGCGCTACGCTCGCGCAACTACGCCGAGGGGACACTCGAAGAGCGGTTCTTCTCGCTCAAATTTTTTATGCAGTGGGCGGCGGACCGCGACGTGACTCGGGCCGGCGAAGTCACGCGCCCCATCCTGGAGGCCTTCCAGCGCTTCCTCTGGCGCTACGAGCGACCCGGCGGCAAGGGATCGGCAGGAAAAAGGCTTGGCTGGAGCACGCAGCGCCAGCGGATCGGGTGCCTCAAAGACTGGTTCCGTTGGCTGACCCGCCAAAACGTGATCCTCCACAACCCGGCTTCCGAGTTGGAGCTTCCCCGGATGGAGAAGCGCCTTCCGACCCAGGCCTTGACGGTCGCCGAAGTGGAGCGGCTCCTCGGCGTGCCGGACGTGGCCGATCCCCTGGGGCTGCGCGACCGGGCAATGCTGGAGGTGTTTTACTCGACCGGCATACGGCGGGCGGAACTGTGCTCGCTCGAACTCCCGGACGTGAATCCGGAGCGGGGTACCCTCACGGTGCGCCGTGGGAAAGGGAAAAAGGACCGCGTAGTGCCCCTGGGCGGCCGTGCGGCCTCCTGGGTGGCCCGCTACGTCCGGGAAGTGCGTCCGCGCTTGTCCTTGGACACGCGGACGCAGGCTCTCTTCCTCTCCGGCTACGGCGAGGCGTTTAACCCGGATGTCGTCTCACGCATGGTGTCCTCCTGGATCAGGGCGGCTGGGTTGGGGAGCAAGGGCTCCTGCCACCTGCTGCGGCACAGCTGCGCCACGCACATGCTGGAGGGCGGGGCCGACATCCGCTACATCCAGCAGCTCCTGGGGCACGAGAAACTCGAAACAACGGCCATCTACACTGAGGTCACAATCCGCCAGCTCCTCGACGTCCACGCCCGCTGCCACCCGGCTGGACGGCCGGACGCCGCGCTTGCGGCGGGCCTCGCGGCCTCCTAGCTTGGTGCCATGGACGAACTCGTTTTTGAGGTCACACAGGAGGGCGATGGAGGCTTCGTCGCCGAGGCTTTAGGCGAAAGCATCTTTACGCAGGCCGACACGTGGACCGAACTGCGCGCCAATGTGCGCGAGGCGGTGACGGCATTTTACTTCGACCGGCCCGCGCCCAAACGGGTGAGGCTGCACCTGGTGCGCGACGAAATGCTCGCGTGAAGATCCCGCGAGATCTTTACGGCCGCGACTTGGCGGCCGTGCTCTGCCGGCGCTGGGATTACAAGCAGGTGAACCAGGTGGGCAGCCACATCATCCTCCAGACCGAAACGCCAGGGCATCACCGCCTCTCGGTGCCCGATCATAAGCCGCTACGCCTTGGCACGCTAAACGCCATCCTGCGCTCCGTGGCCGCTGCTAAGGGCGTCAGTCGCGAGGATCTGCTCGCCTCGCTCTAAGCGGAACAAATACGGCCTTCCGTTCGACGCGGAAACCGGGCAGGATTTATGGGTGCCCGCCGCACCCGATTACGCTCCTATTTTAGCCGCTTCCGGGCGTCGGCGTCCGCCGCAGAGGGCGACCCAAAAAAACTCGCGTCGGGGTTTTTTTGGAACCCCATCGGGTCGCACTTTAGGGAGGCGTCGATCAGCTCTCAGAACCGCACCGGGTTACAGAGCCTGCGGCTACAAAACCGCGTCGGGTCGGCCCAAATGGCTAAACGCCGACCCAATCGGCGTGGCGGGTGGGCTCAACTTGTATTCCTACGTTGGAAATGAGCCGATTGGGATGGTCGATCCGTCGGGTCTTGTTCGTTGGGGCGCCCTCGGAAGTGCAACGCTCGGGCTGACCACGAATTCGCTCGGAATTGTCACCAGTGTATTATTGGCAGCCGTTCCGGAACCAACGATGCTGACGAAAGTTGCGGGAGGTGCCCTTGCTCTCAAGTCGGGATATGGATTGGGCGCAAACGCCCAGAATTTTTACGAAGCCTTGGTCGATAAGGCGGCCGTGTCAAAAGGCGCGTTGGCCAACGACGTCGCACAATTAATCGCACCCGGAAATGAGAACGCTCAGCGGGCGGCTACCGCAATCGATTTGACGTCCGACCTGCTCATCGGGCGAATCTCAATGACTGCCGCTGAGGATGCCGTGGGTACGCTTGTTCGCGACGCAAACGGCTTCCCGCTGTATGAGATGAGATACGGGTACATTCAAGACCCGGGTGAGTTTGGAGGAGTTGCTGCAAAGCTGTTTACGGCAGCTGCTGCGGCAGAGGCCGGTTATGACGGAGCGTTTGACCCGTTATATCAGCAATTCTTTGGGAAGAAGGACTGCCCTTAATGTATGAAATACTTGAAATGGCTGCTAGTCATCATCTTTTCCGGGTCGATGATACCTACGATAGCTCTTCAACATTCGGCTCCTACGTGGGTGCGAATAACCGCCGTCAGTTCGCTAGCAATTGGGTGTGTAATTGGCGTTGCGGATGCGATCAGGTCCTTCAAGGCACTACTGAAACGGCGACGGGAGCGGTATATCGCAGAAGCAGATTTAGGGGGCGACAACGACCGTCAGGCATAGGGGTAAGAGGGAGCATTCGACCCTGTTGGCTAAACCGCGATCCTATCGGTACGAACGGCGGAATTAACCTGTATGGTTATGTCGGCAACAACCCGATCGATTTCGTCGATCCTCTTGGATTATGGCAGGTCACAATTGGGGGCGGTTGGGGAATCGCCGGGGAAATTTCGTTCGGTTATAACAGTGGTCGAGCGAACATATCTGGAACCATCGGTGTGGGAGGCGGCCTTGCCGGATCGTTTAATCCAAATGATTCTGGCCCAAGTAACATGCAGGGTCCTTCTACAACGGAGGGTCTCGTTGCAAAGGGCGATTTGGACCTTGGATTCGTTTCGTTAAATGGCGAAGCTGGCGTCACCACTGAAAGCGACGGGTGCCATCACTTTCATGATAAAGCTTACCTTGTCGGTGGCGCGAATTTAAATGCGGTCGAACCCGGATATCCACCATTTGGGGGTTGGTCTGGCGAGATTGGAGTGCAGCAAAGCGGAACCGACAATGGAGGAATCCAATCGCGAGGAACTTATGCGCAATCTAATGGCGTAAACTATTCTGCCGGGGTTTTAGCTCTCGCTGGTGCCAAAGTGGGGGTATCCTGGTGAGGCCAGTTACAAAGATTGTTCTGGTGTTCGTAGCAATCGTGGGTCTCACGACCTTCGTGACTATCTTCAGACACACAATGAATGACGCTGAAGCTTATGTCGCAAAGCTGCCTCCAATCGCCGAAGAAAATCAGTTTCTCATCGGGCAGCTCGGCACACCGGTGAAGATATTTTGGCGAAAGAATGATCCGTGGAAGGTATCGACGGATGAGCAACGTCGTCACAGCGGTTACTATACGGTCGACGCGACAGGTCCCAAAGCGAGCGACACATTGAAGATTTTCTGGCGTGAGACTGCGCAAGGTAGCTTTGAAATTGTCGGGATCAGTAGGACTGCGCCATTTAAGAGTGACGTTGAATTGTGGTCATTGAATCAAAGCAGGTAACATTTTGGCTAAACCGCGATCCGATCGGAAGTGGAGAGAATAACCTATATGCGTACGCTGCGAATGACCCGATCGATCTGATCGATCCTCTCGGTCTTAAGCCCGTTGCAATTGAGGTATCGACGTTAATCCGGCCGAACGACTACGAGGCTGGCGTTAAGACCATACAAAGTGTCGTGGTCGACGACCAGACCGGGCAGATCATGAGTTCGTTTAACAACGTTGGCTTCACCAACGTCGCTGGTATCCCGGTCCAAGGGGTAGGAAGCTTCACAACGACAACCGAAGTGACCTCTTCCGGCGTGGTCGTAACGCTGAACGGCAATGCTCATTCAGCTACTTTGCCGTCTGCGCTCGATATCGACTATAATCTCAAAGTTAACCTCAACTCGTCGCCGTGCGACAAGAGCCAAGGCACGGGGCAGTTAACGGGAACCCATGACAAGTATCCTTCGTATGTGGTCGATCTTACCACCCCTGGTGGGAGCCAAGTGCCCTATACCGAGATACCGCTATGGCGGAGCCGGTTTTCGAAACAAGGAAGCTATTTCTCAGATCGCGATTGGTTACGAAGTCTTTCACCGAGCTCGCAGCGCGGGTATTTCCCACATGAGGTGATCTACAGCTCTCCAATCGTGGCGGCAATGAAATCACTCAATGCCGGGAATTGACGGCAGAAGTGCGAAATTCTGGGCGAGTCGACACTGTGACGTGAGAGCACGCAGAGTACCGAAAACTCGACTGAATCCGCCTTGCAGACGATGGCTAAACGCCGACCCTGCGGGGTTGGCGGGCGGGATAAACCTCTATGAATACGCAGGGAATAGTCCGACCAACTTCATTGATCCTTTAGGACTCGATATAGCGGTCATTTGGAATGGACCGACGAAAGACAATCCGATCGGCCATGTTGCGATAGCAGTGACAGGCAGTGGGACCTGGAGTTATTATAACCATACAACGCACGGCAGCAGTCTTGGGGGTTACCTCCAAAGAGAATTACCCAGACGTGACTCCGTAGTGTACGTAATTCCAACGTCTCCAGCACAAGATGCGGCTGCCATAGCGGCGTTTAAGAAATCTGAAAAGGCTCCTTATTCGACACTGAGGCACAACTGCGCCGATGTTGCCAATGATGCTCTTGATGCTGCTGGTGTGCCTTTGCCAGGTTTTACTAACGCGCTGCCCGGAGCCGATCCTGCTCTTTACTTACCGTTTGACCCGGGTGAAACCGCGGAGCGGGCTGCTGAGGCTCCTGGTGCGGTGCAATATGGTATCCCAAAAAACGGTCCGATATCAACTGCGACGCAAAACGCTCTACGACAATTCGAGCCAAAGGGACCGTGAGAAAGCTAAGAACAATCACGACGATTGCCTGGTGCGTAGGGACTGTCGTTTGGGGCTACTTTTACGCGGAACATCATGCACACTCCCCCGACGCAACGCCTGGCTACGAAGCGATGGCTTCGTTCCAATGGACTATGTTTGCGATGTTCCGATTGCCGCTCCTCGTTGTGATCCTGGTTGGCGTCCTCCTGCTAGAAACCAGATGGCTAAAAAATCGTTCACCGGAACAGAAAAGTTTGAGCGATAAGAAATGAGCGCGCCCTTTGGGGGCGGGAATCCTGCCATCCCCCGGGGGTGCCTTTTCAGGCTCAGACATGCCTTGTGAGGACGCCCCGGACAAGAGCCTGATCCTTGGGTGCGAGACATGAATGAGGGCAACCCGGTTCCTGGAGCTGCACGTGCGGGCCGTATCTGCAACGCAGGCCGCGTTGCATTGAGCGGGGAACGCCTTACTCCTTAGCGAAAATCGCAAGGTTTGACGGGAGCGCCCGGAAATGAGGGGAGCGACGTGCAAGCGCGCCCCTGGGGACTCATGCCGCCCGAAAGGGCGAGGCGGGCCGGCGGTGGGGGGCCCCGCCGCCGGGGCCGACCGAGCCGCCAGGAGCGTCCAATGGCACGTTATGTCCCCAAGTAGGCGTCCACGAGGAGGGAGCCTGCGAACGACGAAGTGGCGGGATGGCGAGAGCCGGCCCCCGAGCCTACTTGACATAACGCTGCATTGGACGCGGGAG
>Ga0181537_10004487_pt1 | contig 11600 bp, 16 predicted proteins | sample PEATcosm2014_Bin_39_FD_119765 | JGI IMG/M metagenome (GOLD analysis project Ga0181537, IMG submission 119765) | Peatland microbial communities from MTU Mesocosm Facility, Houghton, MI, USA - PEATcosm2014_Bin23_10_metaG | ecosystem: Environmental > Terrestrial > Soil > Wetlands > Peat | place... | reverse complement strand
CGGTGCGCGGCCTGGCCGAGTTTGAAACGCTGGCTCGCCGCTATTTGCCGGATGCCTGCAAGCTGCCGTTTCAGTTTTTCTATCCGACCGGCAAGAAACAAGAGCGGCCGCCGGAGCCGAAATACCCGCAGTATTACGCGGAGGCGTCGATCATCGCGGGCGACTTCCACTTCATGCGCTCGTTCATGCCGGACCGGCTCGACGGCAAGCTCGTCTTGACGAACACGGTGACCGCGCGCGACATCGAGGATCTGCGCGTGCGCGGCGTAACGCGTTTGGTGACGAGTACGCCGGACTTCAATGGGCGGTCGTTCGGAACGAACGTCGTCGAAGCAGCACTCGTCGCGTTTTTGGGCAAGCGTCCCGATGCCATCGTCCCCGAAGATTACGAGCATGCAATTGCGCAGCTGCATCTGCGTCCGCGTTCGATCGAGCTCAACGTAGCTGCGTAGAGTCCTCTCGCTGTTTGATCTTTCCGTCCTCGCTTCGGCGTCGATGGGGCCGGCGTTTTCGCTCGCAACGACACTGGGCGTGATGGTCGCGGCAGCCGGCGCACTGACGATCGCAGCGCTCCTCGGCACGACGATCGTGTTGCTGCTGGTCGCAATCGCGTTCATGCAGCTCATCACGCGCTATCCCGACGCGGGCTCCTCGTACGGCTGGGCGCGGCGCGCGTTCGGTGAAGGCGCCGGCGCGTACACCGCGTGGATTCTCGTCGTCGCGAATTTCTTTGCAATTCTTGCGACCGCGATCCCCGCCGGGACGTACACGCTCGCACTCGTCGCACCGCGGCTCGTCGATTCCGCGCTGTGGAGCGCGGTCGTCGGATGCGTGTGGGTAATCGTGATCGCGCTCGTCTTGCATCTCGGGATTCGATCCTCGGCGCGCGTTGCGGCCGTGCTGCTCGTCGCCGAGTTGGCCGTTCTAGCAGCAAGCGCCGTTGCCGGCATCGGCCACGCGCCGCCGCCCGCAACGGCGACGCCCGCGAATTCGCTCGGTACGATCGGGTTCATCGAAGCGATGGTACTGGGAATTTGGATGGTCGACGGATGGGAAGTCACCGCATCGACGTCCGAGGAAACGCGCGGCGCTGCACGCGTTGCGGGCGTCGGCGGGATCGTCGGATTGCTCGTAACCGCAGTTTTCTTGATCGCGTGCACGGGCGCGTACGTGCACGTCGCCGGCGTGCAGGGACTCGCGGCAAATCAAACCGACGTGCTCGCGTTCGTCGGTGAACGGCTCGGCGGATTCTGGCGCATCCTGCTCGTGATCACCGTGCTCGTTTCGTTGGCGGCGACGCTCGAGACGACGATACTCTATTTGGTGCGGAGCATCTACGCGATGGGACGCGACGGCGTCTTGCCGCGCGCGCTCGGCCGTCTCGACGTCGCGTTGTACGCGGTTACCGTCGCTTCGTTGCTCGCTGTGGCAATCGTCGGCTTGGTCCCGAGTGCGAACGATCGTCTTGCGCTTGCCCTCAACGGATCCGCCGTGTTTCTTGGACTGTTGTTTCTGATAAGTTGTCTTGCGGCGTTGCGCTTATGCCGCGAGGACACCCCTCTTTTCGCGGCAGTCGGTGCGCTTGCTTTGGTAATCATTCTGGCTGTCGCCGTCGTGCAAGCCGCGCCCGCAACGCGGTGGTGCATCGTCGTGGCGCTGGGGGCCGGATTGCCGATTACGTTAGGATATGCCGCACGCAGCCGCGCGCGGAAGGGACCGAGCCCGGCCGCTGGGAACATCGGGGGCTGATTCGGAGGGTTCCGTTGAACGACAAAGACATCGTCCTTACAAAAGAGGGCTTAGAGAAGCTCGAACTTGAGCTTGATGAGCTCAAGACTGTTCATCGTAAGGAAGTCAACGACCGCATCCGGCAGGCCAAAGAATTCGGCGACATCTCTGAAAATGCCGAATACGAGGACGCCAAGCAGGAGCAGGCCTTCGTTGAGGGCCGCATCATCCGCCTCGAGCAGATGATTCGCAATGCGCGGCTCATCGATGCGTCGGGTTCGGTTTCAGAAGACGTCCAGCTCGGCGCCTCCGTGCGCGTGAAAGATCTGCGCAGCGGCGACGCATTCGACTTCTCGATCGTCGGCTCGGCGGAATCGGATCCGCCGAACAAGCGGCTTTCGAACGAATCGCCACTCGGTTTGGCGCTGATCGGAAAACGCAAAGGCGATACCGTCGACGTTGAGACGCCGCGCGGCAAAGTTCAATATAAGATCGAAGCCGTTAACAAAACGACGAAGAAGGCAGCCGGCAAGAAGGCTTCGTGAGCGAAGCCGATCTCGTCAAGGCCCGCCGCGCCAACCTCGCGGAGCTGCGGGCGCACGGGATCGATCCGTTCGCGACCCTCCGCTACGAGGTCAGCGCGCACGCGCGCGACGTCCTCGTTCGCCACGCGCAGCTCACCGTTGAGGATGCGCACCCGGAAGAAGAGTACGCACTCGCCGGTCGATTGATGTCGATCCGGAGTGCGGGCAAAACCTTTTTCGCCGACCTCGTCGATCGCAGCGGCAAGATCCAGATCTATATGCGCAAGGACGTGCTCGGTGACGAGCCCTTTGCGGCGTTCGCGTCGCTCGATCGTGGCGATCTCGTCGGCGTACGCGGCCACGTGTTCCGTTCGAAGATGGGCGAGCTGACGCTGCGCGCGACGAGCTTCGACGTCCTCGGTAAAGCGCTCGCGCCGCTTCCCGACAAATGGCACGGCCTCGTCGACGTCGAGAAGCGCTACCGTCAACGCTACGTCGATCTCATCATGAACGCCGAGGTACGCGAGACGTTCATCAAGCGCAGCCGCATCATCGCCGAGATGCGCCGCTTCATCGATGCGCGCGATTTTCTCGAAGTCGAGACGCCGGTGCTCCTCAACGTTGCCGGCGGCGCAGCCGCGCGCCGCTTCACGACGCACATGAACGCGCTCGACCTCGACGTCGATCTGCGTATTGCGACCGAGCTCAATCTCAAACGGCTCGTCGTCGGCGGACTCGAACGCGTCTACGAGATCGGACGCACGTTCCGCAACGAGGGCATCGATACGACGCACTTTCCCGAGTTCACGATGCTCGAGCTGTACGCGGCGTATTGGTCCAAAGACGACATGATGGCGTTCAATGAAGAGCTGATGGCCCATCTGGTTACGCAGTTGCACGGCGGCGATTCGCTCGTGTTCCGCGGGCGTCAGATCTCGTTCAAACGACCCTTCGCGCGCATCGCGTTTCTCGAGTCGCTGCAGAAGTACGGCGCTCTTCCGCGCGAACGGTTGCTTTCAGCCGAGGGCGCGAGCCAAATCATGGGCGAGCTCGGTTTGGGATTCTCGCCGTCGCATGCGCACTCGCTCGATAAGATCTTCGAAAGCGTCGTCGAGCCGCATCTCCTCGATCCAACCTTTGTGTACGACTATCCCGTCGTGCTCTCACCGCTGGCAAAACGTTTGCCGGGCGATCCGCAGCTCACGGATCGTTACGAGCTGTTCTGCCACCATTTCGAGATCGCCAACGCGTTCTCGGAGCTGAACGATCCCGACGATCAGCGCGCCCGCTTCGAAACACAAGTCGTCGAGCGCGCCGGGGGCGACGAAGAAGTCCCCGATCCTGACTGGGATTTCGTCACTGCGCTCGAATACGGCATGCCCGCAACCGCGGGAATCGGAATCGGCATCGACAGACTCGTCATGTTGCTAACCGACAACACGTCCATCCGCGACGTTCTCTTGTTTCCATTACAGCGTCCGCTTGGAGGCGAATCATGAGCGACGTGCATCTGGCCTGGGTGGTCCGCGAGGAATCCGCCAAAGCACAGTCCGGCGATTTACCGCTCGGCGGCATGCAGTTCGGCGTCAAGGACATCATCGACGTCGCCGGTTTTCCGACGGCGTACGGCGTCGATTTTCTGACGCATCATCCGGTCGTCGATGCATGGTGCGTCTCCGCGCTGCGCGCTGCAGGCGGTGTCCCAATTGGCAAGACGCACACGACCGCGCTTGCATTTCGCGATCCGGCCATTACGCGCAATCCGCGCGATCCATCGCGTTCGCCGGGTGGCTCGAGCGCCGGAAGCGCGGCAGCGGTGGCGGCCGGAGACGTGCCGTTTGCGCTCGGAACGCAAACGCTCGGCTCGGTGGAACGTCCCGCCGCGTATTGCGGCGTGGTCGGCTACAAACCGACATGGGGCCGCATTCCGACCGTCGGCATGGCGCCGTGCGCACCCTCACTCGACACGATCGGCATCATCGCAGCCGACGTAACGATCGCGCGTCGCGCCGCGGAAGCGATGTTTTCACTTGACGATCGCGCGCCCGGATCGCCACGCATCGGGCTCGCGCTCGACTACATGACGCAGATCATCGAGCCGCAAACGCGCAGCGCAATCGAGCGTGCCGTCGTGCGCTTGCGCGAAGGCGGAGTGCGGATCGGCAACGTTACGCTGCCCGCATCTTTTGAAGAGGCCGCATCGTATACGGCGCGTTTACAAGCGGCCGAGACGTGGATGTCGTCCGGCGCGTGGCTTGCCGGCAAGCCGATTCCAGCCTGGGTCGCAAAAGTGCTTGCCGAGGGCAAAGCGACCGATTATGCGACGTACCGATCGCTGCGTAGCTGGCGCGAGTCCAAGCGGCCCGAGATTGCCGCGATCTTCGAAGCGGTCGACGCCGTCATTATGCCGTGCGCGAATCTCGCGCCTGAGTTCGGCTCGACTGGCGATCCGACGCCGCTGGCGCCGGTCACGTTTTTCGGCCTTCCCGCAATTGCGGTGCCGGTCGGGGACGACGCGGCAACCAAGCTCCCGTTTTCGATGCAGATCGTTGCCCCAGCGGGTGCCGACGGGCGCTTGTTGGATATCGCCGCGCGCATCGAGGCAGCCCTTGCTGCTTCTGAAACCGTCGCTGTCGGGACCAGGTCGTAGGCGTCGCAAAACTAACTCTGGAAACGGGAGTGACCATGGATCTAACCACATCCTATCCGCGCAGCGTCCGCGAAAAGCACCTCGACTTAGTGCAAGTCGCACGCACCATCGACAAAGGCAAAGCTTCGCTCGCCGGCAAGATCGGCGAATACCACTACGATTGCCCGATGGACAAGCATCTGTTCGAGTTTCTGGGCATCGACGCTAAGTCGCTGCTCGACGCGATCAAGAAGGGCGACGCCGCGACCGACGAGTTCTTGAAGCCTGCGATCGCAAAGAAAAACGCGGCCGAGATCGAAAAATTCAATCGTGAATGGCTCGAATACGGCCCTGCGCCCGGCTCAGACGGAGAGAAGTATTTTCTCGAATTGCGCGACCAAGTTGCGCCCGATCGTAAGGACGTGACGTCGTGGGCAGATCTGCTGGACCTCGACGAAAAGCGCCCGGTAGCACGCCGGGTTCACGCCTAGAGCTGCCGTAGCGGTGCCGACGTATTGTCTCGTCGTCGAATACGACGGCACCGATTTTCACGGGTTTCAGTTTCAGCCCCAGCTGCGAACGGTGGCCGGTACGTTGGAAGGTGCGCTGTGCGCGCTCTTTCACGCCGAAATCTCGATCGCAGCTGCGGGCCGAACGGATGCCGGCGTACACGCGACCGGACAAGTCATTTCGTTCAAATCGCCGCGCCAATTTCCGATCGAGCGCCTCCCGATCGCGCTCAACGCAACCTTGCCGCACGACGTCAGCGTTCGCGAAGCTGCCTTTGCGGAAAAGGGCTTTTCTGCACGGTTTGACGCGTACGAGCGGATTTACGAGTACATCATCCTCAATCGTCCGATGCCGTCTGCGGTTTTGCGGCGATGGACGCATCACGTCCATCGTCCGATCGACGACGAGCTCTTGGCGCGCATTGGGCAAGAGTATGTGGGCACACATGACTTTCTCGCGTTTTGCGGCGTCTTGCCGGAATTCGGCGGCACAGAACGCACCGTCAACTCGTTCGAAGTCGAGCGCCACGGCGATCTCTTACGCGTGCGCATCGCCGCGGAGGGCTTCTTGCACCGCATGGTGCGCATTGCGATCGGCACGGCGATCGAGATTGCAACGCACCGGCGGCCGCCCGATGAGATCCCCACGATCATTGGATCCAAGGACCGCCGCCGCGCCGGCTACACGGCCCCCGCGAGCGGCCTGTACCTGGCCGGCGTCCGATATCGGACGTTTGATTCGTATGCGCGGCCCGAGCTTGCTTATTCCGGTACCTAGGGCAATATCTTGACGCTAGGGGTGCCGGTCCGTATACTATCTCGGTTGTCCATGCATACCTATCAGCAGAAAACCGCAGAAACGAAGCACGACTGGTATATCGTCGATGCTGCCGGCGCACGCCTCGGCACGCTTGCCGTCAGGATCGCGCGCGCGCTGTCGGGCCGGCACAAGCCGACCTGGACGCCGCACATCGATGACGGTGACCATGTCGTCGTCGTGAACGCCGAGAAAATCGAGCTGGGCGGCCGCAAGTGGGATCAGAAGCTGTACCGTCGCCACAACCAGTACATGGGCAACTTGAAGATCGAGACGGCGCGCGAAGTCCACGATAAGAAGCCGGAGCGCCTCATCGAGATGGCCGTCCGCGGGATGCTTGCGCCGAATAAGATGCGCGCCTCGCTCCTCCGCCGTCTCAAGGTCTACGCCGGCGCCGAGCACGGGCATGACGCCCAGAAACCACAACCTCTGCCGTGATGCAACAAGACGAAGATACATTTTTAGGCACCGGTCGCCGCAAGCGCTCGGTCGCGCGCGTGAAGCTCGCGCTTGGCTCGGGCCAGATCACCATCAACAAGAAGACGCTCGACGATTATTTCACGCGCGATAGCCTCAAGCAGATCGTGCGCCAACCGCTCGAGGTGACGCAAAGCCTCAGCCGCTTCGACGTGGTCGTAAAGACCGAAGGCGGCGGGATTGCCGGTCAAGCCGGCGCCGTACGTCACGGTATCGCTCGCGCGCTCGTCTCGATGGACGAATCGCTGCGCGAAGTGCTGCGCCGCAACGGACTCCTCACGCGCGATCCGCGTGAAAAAGAATCGAAGAAGTACGGACGCAAGCGCGCCCGCAAACGCTTCCAGTTCAGCAAGCGCTAAAATACAACGGCGGCGTCACAACGCCGCAATAAACTTCGGCTACGCTGCCGTGCATGGAAGCAAACGACTTCGGCTTTGCTGGTGCGCGTGCGCTCGAGACGCGCGACCATCTTGCGCATCTCGCGCAACAAGGCGGCGACGAACGGCACATGGCCGAGATCGGGAAAGCCGCCCTGTTCGAGGAAGCATTGCTCGGTGCGCTCCGCGCGCATTTGAACGAACTCAAGATCGTCGCGCGATGAACGAGCTGGACATTCTTGCTGCGGGTGCATCCGGGATGGAGCGACAGCGCACGCTGCTCGAGCTTTCGGCGCGTAACGTCGCCGCGGCCCAAGCCTCGACGCCGGGACATGAGTACCACCGGCTCGTCGCGGATTTCGAAGACGACGTTGAGCCCCGCGTGCGGGAAACGAACGAGCCGGTCGACGCGCTTACCGAGATGATCTCGATGCTCGATACGCAGCGCAAGTATGAAGCGAACGCATCGATCTTTGACGTTGGGAAACGGATCGCCGAGCGCGCGATCGATCTCGACCGGCCATGAACGTCACCGATCTGCAGCCCGACGCCGGGCCCGGTGCGAACGACGAATCTCCGGCTGTCGCGCCGATTCCGCCGCGCGCATTCCACTCGGTCCTTGACGATGCCGGCTCCGCGCTCGAGCGCGCGGACCGGGCGGAGCATGCGTTCGCGATGCAGCAGGGCGGCCTCGTCGAGATGATGGTCGAGCGCGCGAGCGCCGACGTTATGCTGCAGCTCGCCACCGTCGCCGCGCAGCGCACGACGCAAGCGGTCTCGACGCTGCTCGGAATGCAAGTGTGAATCCGGCGCTTGTTCTCGAACGTTGGAATGGGCTCGACCTGCGATTCAGGGTCGCGATCGGCGCCACAGCATTTGCGCTCGTTGCAATCGCTGCGGTCGTCGCACTTCTCGGACGCGACACGCGTGTCGCGCTGTTCGCGAACCCTCTTAAACCGGATCAGCTCGCGGAAGTCGACGCACAGCTCTCCGCCTGGAGCGTCACGTTCGTGCCGAACCGCGACAACGTTCGCGTCGACGGCAACCAACGCAGCGCGCTGCTGGCGCGTCTCGCGCTTGCCGGGATCCCGCACGCGCACGTCGCCGGAACGGCGGAGACGCTGGCGTCCCTCGGGACGTTGACGCCGCAGTCGATTCTCGATGCGCAAGCTCGAGCCGGTCTCGAAGGCGATTTGGAAAAAGGCTTGCGTGGCCTGGGCGGGATCTCCGACGCGCGCGTCATTATCGCGCCGGCTCGCAGCGGCGTCTTCGCAGACGAGGCGCCGGCGCCCGCGAGCGCGAGCGTCAGGCTAAGCGCGGAAGCCGGACAAACGTTGACGCCCTCGACGCTCGACGCAGTTCGAGCCTTTGTTGCATCCGGCGTCGCAGGCCTCGATCCGGCTCACGTCACCGTCGTCGACGACCGCGGAGCATACGACAACCGTCAAGAAAACGATGGATCGGATCGTGAGCTTGCGCTGCAAAGCGCCTTGGATGCTGCGTTCGGTGCGGGCGCGACGATCGTCCGCGTTCGCGTCGAACATAACGAGGCGGCCACCGAATCGCATAACGTCGAGCGCGCGCCGGGCGAGCACGGATCGATCGCGCGGCATGACGTAGACGAACGTTACAGCGCTGAGAAGAAGAGCTATTCGCGCGTGCAAACGACGGAAGATCGCGGAAGCACCATTCACGACGTCCACACGACGCTTGTACCGGGGACGCTAGCCCGCATTTCGATTGCTGTGATCGTCGATGCGCGACGTTCACTCGACGTTATACGGATTCGTGAAGTTGCCGCTGCGGCGGCCGGTTACGATCCACGCCGCGGGGACAGCTTGAGCGTTGAGGCAGTCCCATTCGATCGTCCTTACCAAACCAGTCCGCAGCCGTTCGCGTACGCCCTCGGCATTCTAGGTGAAGCCGCGCCGGGAGTTACGCTTGCAGCACTTGCCATCGTGATCGTTCGCACCGGTGCGCGTCCGGCGTTCGCGCTCATCAGTGAATTGATGCGGCGCAATCGTTTGGAGCGAGACGTGTCCGCGCAACAAAGCTTTTCACCGGATGCAATCTTCGCGGCGTTGCGCAACGAACCGCCGCACGTCGTGGCTGCCATCATCGCCCGACTCCCGGCGCCGGACGCAACCGCCGTTCTCGAGCTCTATCCGAGCGATCAGCGTCGTGCGATCGTCGCGCGCTTGGCGCGCAAGTCGTCGCCGCTGCTAGCCGGACTCGACGCGCGGACGTTCGTGCAATGAGTGCTGAATTTAGGAGCCTATTTGCGGTCTTGCGTGAGTCGCGCGCTGCACCGCTGATCTCGCCGTTGATCGCCGAGCCTTTGGCGCCCCCGGAACCTGCAATCGAAGTCGACGATGCCGACCCGGCTGACGATCGACTGAACGCGGTCCGGATCGCCGAATCATTTGAATCATCGCTGCACCGCTTGCTCGACGAGATCGCGCTGGAAGTCGTCGGACGCGAGCTGCTCTTGGCGCCTATCGAGGTCGATCGCATCGTGACGCGGCTCAAAGCGCGCTACGGATTTCACGCCGGGAACGTGACCAGCAAGAACGGCGACATCCGGCTCGACTGCGACGGCAACGAGATCGACGCGTCTCTCGGACGCCGGTTGCGCTCGGCGATCGAGCGCGCACGCAGCTGATTTCGCTGCGTGGTCGCGTCACGGCATGTCGTCCGCACCGCATCGACGTACGTTTGCGCGGAGCGCATCTCGGTGACCGCGTTATCGTTCGCACACATGAAGGTGAGGTTGCGGCGACTGTAATCGCCGTCGAAGGCGCGCATTCAATCCTCGTGCCGCTGGATGATTCGAACCGCGTGACGCAAGGAGACGTCGTCGAATGTCCGGAGTTCGGCGATCACGTCGTCCTCGGAACGGCATTGTGCGGACGCGCCGTCGATGGACTTGGACGTCCGCTCGACGGCGATGACGCGCCGGACGGCGTGCGCGCTTCGGTTACGCGCTATCTTGCGGCGCCGGCGCCGGGAGCGCGCTCCGCGCTTTCGCGGCCAATGTGGACCGGAATTCGTTCGATCGACGCACTGCTGACGCTCGCGTGCGGGATGCGTTTGGGCATCTTTGGTCCACCCGGTGCCGGAAAGTCATCGCTCTTGCACGCGATCGCACGTGGCGTCCGTGCTGACGCGGTCGTCATCGCATTGATCGGCGAACGCGGCGCCGAGGCGGAGCGGCACGTTGCGATGCTCAACGCGCGCACGACGGTCGTGTGCGCGCCTGCGGATCGATCCGCCGGCGAGCGTATCGCCGCCGGTGAGCTGGCGATGGCGCAGGCCGCTCGATTGCGCGAATCTGGGCTCGACGTGGTCGTCATCTTCGATAGCCTAGCGCGCTATGCGCACGCGGTACGAGAGATCGCGCTGGCCGCCGGAGAAGCGCCCGGCCGCGGCGGGTATCCGGCGAGCGCCTTTGTGCGGCTGGCGCAGCTCTGCGAGTGCGCCGGCGCCACGCAGGCGGGTTCCGTCACGCTGGTCGCCACCGTCCTATCCGATGCCGTGGAATCCGGCGATCCGCTGGCTGAGACGGCGCGCTCGCACCTTGACGGCCACCTCGTTCTATCCCGGCGACGAGCTGAGCGAGGTGCCTTCCCCGCGATCGACGTCCCGGCCAGCCTCAGCCGGCCTATGCCGTGCGTCGTCGACGCCCCGCACTTGGCGGCCGCGCAGGCGGTTCGTGCCGCCCTGGCCCGGCTCGAGGACTCACGCGAGGCGAGGGAACTCGGCGTAGCCCCCGCCGAACCGGCTGAGTCGGCCCTCGAGGCCTTCCTGCGCCAGGGATCTCAACCAGAGCTTATCGCTGGGACCCTATGCGCGCTCCACCACCTTGCCGATAGAATATAAGCATGGATTTTGACTCCGGACTTTTGCGTATTCAGGCGAGGATCGACCAGATTTTCGGGGTCGATCCCCAAGAGCAGCCGACGACGCCTACCATCACGAACGTCCCGACCGGGAAGTTCGCATCGATGGTACAGCAGCAGACGGCGAATCTGGATGGCGCAGCCGCGGGCCCGCAAGCCACGCCCGCCATCGAGCAGCTGGTTCAGTCCAACAGCGCAGCGCAGGGCGTCGATCCGGATCTGATCCGGGCCGTGATGGCAAACGAGTCGGCGTTCGATCCGAACGCAACCTCGAGCGCGGGGGCCCAAGGCCTCATGCAGCTCATGCCCACGACCGCCTCAGAAGTCGGCGTGACGAACAGCTACGATCCCTCGCAGAACGTCGCCGGTGGGACGCGCTATCTGCGCACGCTGCTCGAGCGGTTCGGCGGCGATCTCACGCACGCGGTCGCCGCCTATAACGCGGGACCCGAAGCTGTCGAGAAGTACAACGGCGTTCCGCCGTATCCCGAGACGCAATCGTACGTCAAGAACGTCCTCGACACGTACAGACAATATAAATCCGGACAATAAAACGATAACATCGCGTAGCTAGAATGCGTGCATGCACGCTCTTGCTGCTCGATTCGACCTCGTCGCTGTTCGGTCGCCTGGTGTTGAT
>Ga0181537_10004486_pt1 | contig 11601 bp, 11 predicted proteins | sample PEATcosm2014_Bin_39_FD_119765 | JGI IMG/M metagenome (GOLD analysis project Ga0181537, IMG submission 119765) | Peatland microbial communities from MTU Mesocosm Facility, Houghton, MI, USA - PEATcosm2014_Bin23_10_metaG | ecosystem: Environmental > Terrestrial > Soil > Wetlands > Peat | place... | reverse complement strand
CTTGTTGCCCCCCGAGTCCGAGCGTCCTGCATCGATTCACAAGGCGATGCGGCACAGCGTGTTTGCGGGCGGGAAGCGCATTCGTCCCGTTCTTTGCATGGAGGCGGGACGTGCGATTGCGGGCGAGCTTCCGCCTGGCATCGAAGACGTGGGCGCCGCCCTGGAAATGTTGCACACCTATTCGTTGATCCACGACGATCTACCCGCGCTCGACAATGACGATTTGCGGCGCGGGCGTCCGACATCGCATGTAGTGTTCGGTGAGGCCATCGCAATTCTGGCGGGAGATGCGCTGCAAACTTGCGCCTATCAAGTCTTGGGGGAAGTGAAATGCTCTGCCGAGCGTCGGGTTCGGATTATCGAGGAGATTGCCCGGCGCACCGGAACTGTCGACGGGATGATCGGCGGGCAGGTTGTGGATTTGGAATCGGAGCGGGTGCGTCCTGATTTTGAGACGCTGGAATACATTCATCGCTCGAAGACGGCAGCACTGATCACTGCGAGCGTGGTCAGCGGAGGAATTTATGCCGGGGGAGACGACGCGCCCGTTTGCTATCTGAAGAAATTCGGCGAGGCGATTGGGCTGGCGTTTCAGATCGTCGACGACGTTCTGGACGTCACGCAAACATCCGAACAATTGGGGAAGACCGCGGGAAAAGATACGGCGTCGGAAAAGGCCACTTACCCTGCATTGTTCGGTATCGACGAATCCCTGAAGCGGGCTGATGTATTAGTGGAGTCGGCATTCGCGTCGCTGGACGGTTTCGGCGAACGCGGCGATACTTTGAAAGCGCTGGCGCGGTTTCTGGTGGAGCGCAAGAAGTAACACGCCGGTTGCATCGTTCTGTGATACAACAAATGCACGGCGATGGAGTTCGCCACAACCGCCCGGCATAGTAGCGCTGGGCTGATAACTCCTACTAACTCAACAGTAGGGAGAACTCTATCGTGATCGACTTCCTCGTGATTTCTCTGGGCGCGATTGTGGGGGCCAACGCCCGTTACTTCATCGGCCGCTACGCAGCCAAAATTATCGGGCCGGAGTTTCCCTACGGCACTTTGTTCATCAATGTCGTGGGTAGCGCGATTGTTGGCTTCTTTATCGTGTGGGCCTCGGAGCGAGTTGTGATCGATCCGCGCTGGCGCTTGCTGCTGGTAGTCGGGTTTTGCGGCTCGCTCACTACGTTTTCCGGCTATGCGTTTGAGACTATGACTTACATCGATTACGGCCACTGGGCATTGGCACTGACCAATTTCTTTAGCAATAACCTGCTGTGCCTCGGAGCGGCTCTCGGCGGAATGTACCTGGCGCGACTGCTGTAGACTTGGCTTGTAGGCAAAGCAGCGTTGTACCTCTATGCAAATCCCTGCGCTGGACATTCTGGCACTGGCCGCTCACCGCGATGATGTCGAACAAACCTGTGGTGGAACGCTACTCAAGATGGCGCAACTCGGTCATCGCACTGGCATCCTCGATCTTACGCAAGGGGAGCTTGGTACGCGCGGATCGGCGCAAGAGCGCGCTCAGGAAGCCGAAGCAGCGGCGAAAATTCTGCGGGTGAGCTGGCGTGCGGCGCTGGATATTCCCGATGGCCGCGTCGAAAATACCTGGGCGAATCGGCTGAAAGTCGCGGCGGCGATTCGCGAACAGCGGCCGCGCGTGTTAATTCTGCCTTACTGGAAAGGCCGGCATCCCGATCACTACACGGCGTCGGTGCTGGGTTACGAAGCGAGTTTTCTTGCGGGCCTGAGCAAACTGGAGATTGGTTCGCCGTTTTCTGGATCGAGTACCGCGCCGCATCGTCCTTTCAAAATTATTTATGCGACGCTGTATTACGATGTGCGCCCGACTTTTGTGGTTGATATCACCGACCAATTCGAAGAGCGCCTGGCTTCCTTGATGGCCTACAAAACGCAGTTCAGCGATCAGGAAGCCGGTAAAGACATTTTCCCGGCGCAAGCGGAGATTCGCGCGCGCATCGAGGCAATGGCGCGATATTACGGAATGCTGGCTGGCGTCACTTACGCGGAGCCGTTTTTGCAGAAAGAAGTTGGCCTGGTAGAGGATCTGACTGTCCTACCGGTGAAGTCGATTTAGCTTTCGCTGATTACTTCTTGACAGCGACTGCTATGCCGTCCCGCACTGGAAGGATTGTGGTTTCGAACTCTGGCGACGCGTAGAGCGCTCGGTTGAACTCCTGGATGGCGCGCGTTTTGTCTTCTTTCGGATTTTTCTCTGCGATGCGTCCACTCCAGAGGACGTTGTCGGTGATGAACAAGCCGCCTTTGCGCAGACGCGGCGTCGCCAACTTGATGACGCGAGGATAATCCTGCTTGTCGATGTCGTTGAAGATGATGTCGAACTGACCTTTTTGTTCGGAGAGCAGTTCGAGCGCGTCGCCGGTGTGGATTTGAATGCGGTCACTGACTCCCGCGCGCTTGAAATATCCGGCGGCTTCTTCGGCGTTCTTGCGGTCGCCGTCGGTATAGACGACCTGTCCCCCTTCGCCGACGGCGCGGGCCCACCAGATGGTCGAGTAGCCGATCGCTGAGCCCATCTCGAAAACTGTTTTCGCGCCGATCATGGTTGCGAGTTGATGCAACACGCTGGCTACGACGGGGCCGACGATGGGGACATCGCGCTTTCCTGCGGCGTCTTCCATCTCTAAAAGGACGGCGTCGCGGGCAGGCAGCATGTCATACAAATAATCGTCAACCTCGGGATTAGTGATGAGGCCGTAGTGACGCCATGCGGGTTTCGAAGACTTAGGCACGAGTTCTTCTACTCTAAAGTTTGGCCAGGCTTCATCTCAAAGATTTCAACATTCGGAACAAGTTTCTTCAAGTCGCTCGGCCTACCGACGAGCGGCGGAAAGGTTCCGAAATGCATGGGGATGACCGTTTTCGCTTGCAGCAGATTGCAGGCGTAGGCGGCTTCGCGCACGCCCATGGTGTAATGGTCGCCGATCGGGATCATTGCGATGTCGGGCGCGTAAAGATCGTGGATGATCTTCATATCGCCGAAAACGTTGGTGTCGCCGGCGTGATAAATCTTCAGACCGTTGGAAAACTCGACGACGTATCCGCAGGCCTCGCCACCATAAACCAATTCGTCTCCATCTTTAATTCCGCAAGAGTGGTCGGCGTGAACCATGGTGACCTTGATGCCTTCGAGCGATTGCGTTCCGCCTTTGTTCATGGCGGCAGTTTGCTTGACACCTTTTTTCTCCAGCCAACCGCAGAGTTCGGGAATGCCGACGACTTTCGGGTTATGTTTCTTTGCGATCTCGACCGCGTCGCCGATGTGATCGTAGTGGCCATGGGTACACAGCAGCACATCTACCTTGTCGATTTTCTTATCTCGTTCCGGGCACATGGGATTGCCCATGACCCAGGGATCGATGATGATGATTTTCCTCTCGGGGCTTTCGACACGGAAGGTAGCGTGGCCTAGCCAGGTAAGTTTGATTCCGTTCAACGTGATCATAAAAATGTCTCTCCGTGCGTGTGGCTTTCGCTTCTAGTTTAATATGATCGGCGATGGTTGACTTGCGGGTTCTGATTTCGCGCGAACAGATCGCTTACCGCGTGGCCGCGATGGGTGCCGACATCACGCGGGATTTCGCCGGTCAGTCGATAGTGTTTGTGGGCGTGCTTAAGGGCGCTGCGATTTTCTTAAGCGACCTGGCGCGGCACGTTCCGCTCGACGCGACTTTCGATTTCATCGGCGTGTCGAGCTACGGCAACCGTCCCACTCCCGATCAGGAGTTGCATGGCGGCTGGGATTCGACGGGCGAAGTGCGCTTCACCAAGGACGTGGATGAGTCGGTCAAAGACAAGAACATCATTCTGGTTGAAGACATTCTGGATACGGGCTTGACGCTGACGTATTTGAAAACGCTTTTCCTGGGTCGCGGACCAAGAAGTTTGCGCATCGCTACTTTATTGGACAAGCCATCACGCCGAAAGTTGCCGATGGAGGCGGATTATGTGGGCTTTAGGATTCCGGATGAGTTTGTGGTGGGTTACGGGCTCGATTATGCGGAGCGGTATCGCAATCTGCCGGATATATGCGTGGTGCCGAGGGAGTACAGCCGCACGTGTCGGGTAGGGGTCCTTCGACTTCAGCGATCAGGATGACAGCTTAAAGATGACAATTAGATCTGATAGTCGACGTCCTCCATGATGCGTTGCATGGAGGGTGAGACTGGTTCGTGCGGTACGCCGGAGTTTTCCAGTTGATGCACTCGCTCGCGAAGACGGTCGACTTCCTGCGCGACGGCGGCCAGCGCTTCGGATAGAGGGTCGTTAATCTGCAACGGGTCGGTGATGACGATGCGCTCGCCGTTGCGAAAGATGACGTGACCGGGTACGCCGACGACTGTCGAGCCCTCCTGAACGGTGCGCAGAACAACCGATCCAGCGCCGATTCTGGAGTTCTTGCCGACGGTGATGTTGCCGAGAATCTTTGCGCCATCGCCGATGACGACATGATCCTGAATCGTGGGATGGCGTTTGATTCGATCCGTGCTGGTGCCACCGAGCGTGACGCCAGCATAGATCGTGACGTCATCGCCGATCACCGCGGTTTCTCCGATAACGACGCCCATGCCGTGATCGATGAACAAGCGTCGGCCGATTTCCGCGCCGGGATGGATTTCGATTCCGGTCAAGAAGCGCGCCACCTGGGACATCCAGCGCGCGAGGAAGAGCCAACCGCCCAGCCACAGTTTGTGAGTGATGCGATGAATCCAGACAGCGTGCAGTCCGGCATAGCAAAGATAGACTTCGGCGCGGGATCGCGCCGCGGGGTCGTGTTCCAGCACGTTGGTGACGTCCTCGCGAATTGATTGGAGCAGAGAAGGCATTGGCTAGGACAGCGTTGCCACCGGCAGTTGCTGAGCCTGAACGCGCACGCTTTCAAACAGTGCGCTGCTCAGGTAGCGTTCGCCGAACGATGGCAGCACTACGACGATCAGTTTATCTGCGTTTTCCTTGCGTCGCGCAACTTGCAGCGCTGCGACTACGGCCGCGCCGGAAGAAATTCCCATCAGCAGAGCTTCTTCTTTCGCCAACCGGAGCGCCATCTGAATGGCAGCGTCGTTGCTGACGGCGATGATTTCGTCGATGAGATCGGTGCGCAGAATCTGAGGAACGAAGCCCGCGCCGATACCCTGAATCTTATGGACTCCGGGCTTACCGCCGGACAGCACCGGGCTGTCGGCGGGTTCGACCGCGACCGCTCGAAATGACGGTTTCTTCGGTTTGATGAATTCGCTGACGCCGGTGATGGTTCCACCGGTGCCGACGCCGGCGACCAGGAAGTCGACCTTGCCGTCGGTGTCGTCCCAGATTTCCGGACCAGTTGTTTCGAAGTGAATTTTTGGATTCGCTGGATTGTCGAATTGCTGGAGCATATAAGCATCCGGAGTCTTGGCCAGAAGTTCTTCCGCTTTGGCGATAGCTCCTTTCATACCGTTGGCTGCGGGCGTTAGTACGACTTCCGCGCCGAAGGCGAGCAACAGGATGCGCCGCTCGAGGCTGACGCTCTCCGGCATGGTGACGATGAGTTTGTAGTCCTTGGTGGCGGCGACGAAGGCCAAGCCGATTCCGGTATTGCCGCTCGTAGGTTCGATCAGCACGGTGCGGCCCGGAGTGATTTTGCCAGCGCGCTCAGCATCGGCGATCATACTTACGCCGATGCGATCTTTGACGCTGGCGCAGGGATTGAAGCTCTCGAGTTTGGCGACCACATCGGCGAAACATCCAGCGGTGACCTTGTTGAGGCGGACCAGCGGGGTGCGACCGATGAGTTCGGTGACGTTGGCGGCGATTTTCACAGATTGACCTCGAGTATGACGATTGACCTAATTATGATACTCGGTGGAACTGATTCAAGGAGAATTAAGGAAAAAGTTAGTCGGCTAACTCGACGCGATTCCGGCCGTTGGTCTTGGCTTTGTACAGTCGGGAATCGGCCCGACGAAGCAGGAGTTCGGATTCGTCTATTTCCGGCTGCGCTTCGCAGGCACCCCCCAGGCTGAGGGTGACGGAGATTGGGCCAGCATGACAAAGCACGGGGTCGCGGGCGACGATGAAGCGCAGTCGTTCGGCGCTGGCAGCCAGGTCGGCGGGATTGCAGCCGGGCAAAATAGCGAGGAACTCTTCGCCGCCGTACCGTCCCACCGAGTCGTAAAAACGGAGGGCATCGGTCAGACGCTGGCCAACTTCACGCAAAACCGTGTCTCCGGCAAGATGGCCATAGGCGTCGTTGACATGTTTGAAGTGATCGACGTCGGCCATTAATACGCCGAGTTGCCCTCCTGTGCGCTCGCGGCGTTTTACCTCTTTGTGCAGAACGCTCATGATGGCGCCGCGGTTGAGAAGTCCGGTTAGTGCGTCGTGCTCGGCCTGATAGCGAAGGTCGCCCTGGGCCTTCAGGAGCGCTTCCTGCAAATCGAGGATGCGGCGGCCTGCGCGAATGCGGGCGCGCAGTTCCATGGCGTCAAAGGGTTTCGTGAGGTAGTCGTCGGCTCCTGCATCGAGTCCGGCGACAATGTCACGCTGGTGGTCGTTAGCCGTGAGCAGGATAATGTAACGATAGCGTGAGTTCGGCTGATTGCGTACTTTGCGGCATAGATCTGCTCCGTTCAGCCCGGGCATCATCCCGTCGAGGATGAGCATCTCCGCTGGATCTTCGCGTTGTAGCAATTCCCAGGCCGCGAGGCCGCTGTCTACCGTGCTCACTCGATAGTTCCAGCGGGTCAGCCAGGTCTTGACGAGGTGCCGAAAGATGGGGTCGTCGTCGGCGAGAAGGACTTTTCCAATGGAGATTGGAGAGGGGGATTGGAAGAACGATTCCGTGTGGCTAGTGCTCAAGACTGTCTTCGGCCCAACCACCCAGCGCTCGGCACAAAGCGGCCCCATAAAGCTCAAGCGCGGGCAGCAGGATAGACATTCTCTTCATGTCCCCGGCATGACCGGCCTCTTCTAACTGTCGTGAAGCCTCGGTTGCGGGTGGTGCACAAAATTGACTGACCTCTCCCTTGATAGTATGGGCGATCCGCGTGGCGACTTCGAGATCTCGCTCTACCAGTGAACGGCGGAGAGTTTCGATTTGTTTGGGATATTCGGCTAGAAAAATTTGAATGAGATCGCACAAGAGTTCAGCATCATCAGCGAGCTTGTCGAGGGCGAGAGCTCGATCCCATGCAGGTATAGAGGCGGGCGCGATCCCGAGTTTGGGAACTGACGGCATTTCGTTTCTCTTTGTGCAACGTGCGACGCGGGAGTTCGCTCTGGGTACGTTCATCGGCAGGCGTGAGGAGAGTCTTTAGTGTTTCTTGGGCTCCGCGAGGCCAATGAGCGGATCGACCTATACTCTGGTGCCCGCGCCCACTGATCTCAAAGGACTTGCATACCTTGCTCGATCTTTGCCGCCACCCCGCGCGGTTACTTCCGTGACCTGTTGCCGCAGACGCCCCTCAACTTAAAATCCACCCAGCATGAAGAACTGGTCTGCCCTCGCATTGCTGCTGCTCGTATTGTCCCACTCTGCGCCGGCCAAACAGTTGGCGCTGATCGCGGATAAGGCCAACCCGACCAGCAATGTCAGCGCGTCCGACCTGGCCAAGATTCTCAACGCGCAAACTAAGAAGTGGCCTGACGCGAAGCCCATCACGATCGTGGTGCGCGATCCTTCCACGCCAGATATGCAGATTGTGCTGAAGCGGCTACTCAATGTTAGCTCCGACCAGGAACGGGCATTTATCGACGCCCACCCCACATTTATTGTCGTAGCCGACTCCGACGACGCGGTATTGCGGTTTGTCTCGGCAAAGCGAGGCGCCATTGGAATTGTCGATCTCTACTCCCTCACCAAAGATGTGAACGTGGTCAAGGTTGATGGCAAATTGCCCATGGAACCGGGCTATCTACTCAAGGGAAACTGACATGATGCGAACGATAGAAAAAAGGATCTGGGCATTACTGTGCATCAACGCCGCACTGTTCTTGCAAACGGCTTCGGCCCAAGCGCCCTCCACTTCGGCTACCTTGCCTATGACCTCGCAGTCCCACGAGGCTCGCCAGTTGGTGCAACAGGCGCTTACTTTGTATTTGGATCGCGTGCAGCAAGAACCGGCGAACGACATATTGCGAAAGGCCGTCAAGATCGACCCTGATTTCGCCATGGCGCACGAACTTCTGGCACAAATAAGTTTGAACTCTGCGGAGCAAGTCAGTGAGCAAAAAGCGGCATTCGCCACGCGCAAACATGCGACTGCCTCTGAACAAACCGTGATCGAGTGGTACCAGGATGCCGCCGATCACAAGCTGCTGGCGGCGATTCCGGAGATGAACGAAGTTATCCGGCAATATCCTCACGATAAGTGGGTGGTATGGATGACGACTTGGTGGCTGATGAGCCAAAGCCAGTTTGAGCGCGCCCTAGATGTCTATGAGCAGTCCGGAATCAAGGATTCGCCCGGCCTGCTGAATAACATGGGATACAACTGCGCCGATTTGCGGCAGTTCGATAAGGCATTCGTATATATGGATCAGTATGTCGCCTCGATGCCGGGGGATCCGAATCCGCTTGATTCCTATGCAGAAATCTTGCGCTTAGCGGGACGTTACGATCAGTCGATTCAACACTATCGCGCGGCACTGGCCATCGATCCGACATTTTATTCTTCGCAGTTCGGAATCGCGGATACTTATTCTTTGATGGGTGATCAGGCGCGAGCGCGTCGTGAGTACGAAATCGGCTTCGCACGCTTCGAGGTTCCGGAGTTGCAACAAGTTTTATGGAAAACGCGGCGCGCCTCGACCTATGTTCGCGAAGGTGATTATGCGGGTGCGGATAAGGCGTTCCAGGAAATCGCCGACTACGCTCACTCGCGGCAGATTAGCCAGGTGGAAGCCGACACCTACCGCCAGATGGCCGAATATCAACAGGATCCGAAACAAGCTGTGGCGTTCCTGAACAAAGCCGACGCTGCGCTGAGTGAAGGCAACAATGCGCAGAAAATCGCCTTGCAACAGGAAGAGGCACAAGTTCTGCGTGCTCGGGTAGAGCTCGCGCTGAAGACTGAAGATGCCGCGACCGCGAAGAGCAATCTGCTGCGCCTTAGCAAGCTGGCCGCCAACTCCGGCGACAAACTGATCGACTTAGCCTATAGCGGGGCCGAGGGCGCAGTTCTCTTCTCGCACGAACACTATCAGGACGCGATCTCGCGGCTCGAAGAAGACATCACCGATCCGCGCTCGTTAAAGCTGCTGATCGCGGCGTATCAAAATACAGGCGACAGCGCTGGAGCGAAGCAGACCAGTGAATTGCTGGCTAACTTGAACGACCCAACCACCGAACAAGCGATGGTGGTACCGGAATTTAAGAAGTGCATGCAGACTTCGTCTTGCGGCGGCGACCTCCGGCCAGTCTCATTGCCGCATTCCAAAGCCCAGGCGCAATAGTTCGCGCCAGGCTCTTGGACACGGTCTATTTGGCGGGAGGTACGAGCAAGAAGCCCTGGTCTTCGTCGCCCGTGCGATCGCCGAAGCCGACGATCTCTCCACGGTTGTTGACGCTGGTCGCCATTTCCAACTTCCATCCCGGAGCGCTGACCAGGTCGTTTAAGTCCCGAAACCCTTCGGCAGGATCCCATACGAAGGCCCGATATGCGTCTGAAAACGGCCCGAATGCCCCTACGATTGCGCCGCAGTCATTGACGGCTTTGGGTTGGCTGGGATACTTCGACGAAAGTGGAATGGGCGTTAACTTACCGGCTTTATAGAGGGAAATCGTCTTAGGCGACTGGATCAGGATTGCGCCTCTGTTATTCAGGGCGACTACGGAACTATTGTCAACGGTTCCAGCGATGCGCTTGAGGACGCTACCGGTCGTCCACTGAAAAGGATAGTATTTCCCTTGTAAATCGTAAGCCTCTCCGACGACGATTCCTTGATCGTCGATCGCAATCGCCGTACCACCGCAGCAGGTGGCGAGACTGATTGCGCTTCCACTTCGCCACAGAACCGGACCGCTCTTCGTTTCGTTTTCGGGTAAGACCGCTTCGCCTACAACCATTCCACTATCGTTCACTGCGGATGGCCTGGACGGCTTCCCTTCCAGCAGATCGAGTTTGCCCTGATAGAAAGTGAAGGCTTGGCGCTGGCTGGAATCAGGCGTCATGGCGTCGCCGATCAATAGGCCGTGCGCGTCAACACTGATTCCTTCTGCGCGAGCGTATCCTGAGGGAATCGGAGCCTTGATCAACCCGGCCTTTTCTGTCCAGAGTGCGGCTGCGTGATCCGGCGTGGTGCCCGAGACGAAGCCGGTGTCGCTGATGTGCGTAGGGTTCAAGGGGAGCGGAATTAAGCTGTAACGTTCCGCTGCGCAGGAAGTCTTAGCGGTCTGCGCGTTGCAGGATGCGATTATGAAGAAGGCAGCCGCGACGAGCAGAAGTTTGCGGAGCATTTCGGTGGCTGTGATTACGAAGGCTTCCAGCGCAGGATCGGTTTGCGCGCTGCGGCGGTTTCATCCAGGCGCGAAACGCGCGTGGTGTGAGGCGCGTCGAGCACAAGTTGGGGATCGCGTTCCACTTCTTCGGCGATGGATTTCATCGCCTCGATGAAGAGATCGAGCTCTTCTTTCGGTTCGCTCTCGGTCGGCTCAATCATAAGAGCGCCGGCGACGATCAGTGGAAACGCAGTGGTGTAGGGATGGAATCCATAGTCGATGAGGCGCTTGGCGATGTCCATCGTCTTGACGCCCTTCTTTGCTTGCAATTTATCGCTGAAGACGACTTCGTGCATGCTCGGCGTCGAGTAGGGCAGATCATAAGTGCCTTGCAGATGTTTGCGAATGTAATTGGCGTTGAGCACGGCGTCTTCTGTGGTCTGGCGCAGCCCGTCGGGCCCATTGGCCAGGATATAGGCTAGCGCGCGCACGAACATACCAAAGTTTCCGTAGAAAGCACGCACTCGTCCGATGCTCTGCGGACGGTCATAGTTGAACCCGAAAGTGCCGTCGGACTTGGTCACGAGTACCGGCGTCGGCAGGAAGGGTTCAAGAATCTTCTTGATCGCGACCGGCCCCGATCCCGGGCCGCCGCCTCCGTGCGGGGTCGAAAACGTTTTATGCAGATTTAAGTGCATGACGTCGACGCCGAAATCGCCAGGGCGCGCTTTGCCGACGAGCGCGTTCATGTTGGCGCCGTCCATGTAGAGCAAGCCGCCTTTGGCGTGCATGATGTCGGCGATCTTGTGGATCTCTTGTTCGAAAACACCTAGCGTGTTGGGATTCGTGAGCATCAGCGCAGCGACATCTTCGTTCATCTGCGCCGCCAGAGCGGAAACTTCGACCATGCCACTGGAATTGGATTTCAAGTTCTCCACGCCATAGCCGACCATTGCGGCGGTGGCGGGATTCGTGCCATGCGCTGAATCGGGAATCAGAATCTTCTTGCGCGCCGCGCCTTGGGACTCGTGATAGGCGCGGACCATCAGCAATCCAGTTAACTCGCCTTGCGCGCCCGCTGCGGGCTGAAGGGTGATCGCGTCCATGCCGGTGATTTCGATGAGGCATTCGCTGAGGGTCTG
>Ga0181537_10004485_pt1 | contig 11601 bp, 8 predicted proteins | sample PEATcosm2014_Bin_39_FD_119765 | JGI IMG/M metagenome (GOLD analysis project Ga0181537, IMG submission 119765) | Peatland microbial communities from MTU Mesocosm Facility, Houghton, MI, USA - PEATcosm2014_Bin23_10_metaG | ecosystem: Environmental > Terrestrial > Soil > Wetlands > Peat | place... | reverse complement strand
CTGGGCCATCATCATCTTTCTGCGCCATCTCCCCCCCGCAGGGAGCCAGGGCGTTCCAGATATGTACACGCACTGAGCGAATCAGGTTGAGTAAACCCTCAGGCCTTGAGGAAGGTATGGAGTCGAGCGCCGGAACCCACATGGATGACAACACCTACAAACCGACGGGGTCGGGCCTGGCATTTGCGGTTGGCTTCTTCCTCTCATTCCGCATCGTTATCACCGTATTTTGGGTGCGCGTGCTGGGTGAAGAGCCGCAAACTGGATCCGAGATCAGGCTTGCACTTAGCTTTTTCCTCTTCGGATTGGTCTGCCTGGCTTGGTTGGATAGTACGAGCCGAGCCCTCGGCTTCATGCTTCGACACCCTAGCATTCGATGGGTGTTTGTCTTTCTCGCTTTTTCCGGATGCAGTTTGCTGTGGAGCGAGACGGCGTCGCCGCTTGCATCTCTAACTTACTGGTGCGGGACCGCAGCTGACTTTACGACGGTAGCTCTCCTGCTGCTGAAGGGTTCCGTGCCAGGAGTTGCAGGGTCCTTGATGAAGGGTTTTGTGTGGGGCGCATGCCTCGTAGCGGCAATTGCATGGATAATGCCCGCTCAATACGATCTCCGGCTCGGAGACGAAGATTTTCTTAATCCGAATACGATCGGGGGTCTGTGTGCATTTGCAATCTTCTTCACCCAATACTTAACGAGCCGCAAAGAAGGTAAGTGGTGGCCCGTCACAGTGTTTCTTGCCGTCACCGTTCTTCGCAGTCTGAGTAAGTCCACGATTGCGGCTTTCGTGGTAAGCGAGAGCTTTCTCCTAATTCAAGATAAGCAAATTAGCCGTAGGGCCAAAGTATTCCTCACCGTTTCGGTGATGCTGGTAGTCCTTGCCTTCTGGGGTCTGCTTGAGGCCTATTACGATTTCTACACCAGCTACGGCAATCAGGCAGAGACTCTGACAGGACGTACGGCCATATGGGCATACGTACTTGATGCGGGGCTTCAACGGCTGTGGATCGGCCACGGTTTTGATTCCATGTGGAACGTCGTTCCCACGTTCGGGACATTTGAAGCGAGACATGCGGAGAACGAAGTGCTCGAGCAATTTTATTCCTATGGTATTGCAGGCGTCGTTATTTTGTGCGGTGTTTACGGCAGCCTCTATCGGCGGATTCGCACGTTTGGGCAGGACTCGCAAAGGGTGATCTTCGCCAGCATAGTAATTTTTGTTGTGGTACGCGGGGTTGCCGAAGCTGACCCCTTCGACCTATTGCTGCCGCTATGGGCGATCGTCTTGTTGAGCGTTCTAACAGAGCCGGCGAGCGAGGGACAGGTCGCGGAGCCAGTGAGTCGAATAGCGGAACAGAATCCTCCAATTCAGCTTAGCTCTAGCAAAACCCTCAGGAGCGGTACATTCAAGAGAATCGGTGCCGTTGGAGATTCCATATGACGACCAAACCGAGGAAGATACTCTTAGTGACCTATGGCCGCCCCTTCGGTGGAGCGGAGATCTATACGGGTCGACTGGCGAAGTTGCTAGGCGATCATGCGACCTTCTACGCGCTGTGCGGCGATGCTCACCTCGCATCCTATCTTTCTGGTTCAGGCGTGGACGTCTTTTCCTATGCCCCCCGGCTCCGCAAAGGATTATGGTGGAAGTTGGAATATTCACTGATATGCGCTGTAATGCTTCCCTACCTCAGATGGCGTTACGGTCTCGACACCATTTGGATCCAGGGGTTCCGCGAGGCTTTCTTTTTACCGCTGGCTCGGCTTTTTGGCTATACCGCGATTGCAACGATGCATGTCACACTCGAGCGGTCGATTTCGCAGGTTTTCTATCCCTATCTCATCCTCAGTGCACATCGGGTTGTGTGCGTTTCCGCATCGGTCGCTGAGAGCCTACCTTCCATAGTGCCCCGTAGCAAAATAGCAATCATTCAGAATTGGGTCTCCTCACCGGAGAAGTGCGCCGCCGGTCAACATCCTGCTTGCGGACGACTGAGGCTGCTCTACGTCGGAAGGCTCGTACAGTATAAGGGCGCATCGCTGATACTGGAGGCGATGAGGCACCTCAAGGAAGCTGGGTACGGGTACGAGGTCTCCCTGACTATTGTGGGAGACGGGAATTGCCGGCAAGAACTGGAGTGCCAAGCCAAAGGGCTGGATGTTCAATTCTCAGGTTTCATCGAAGATACGTCCGCGGCCTACCAGTCCGCAGACCTTTTTGTGGGTCCGACGTATGGACCCGAGGGATCGTCCCTGGTAGCGCTAGAGGCTATGGCACACGGGTTGCCCTGTGTATTGAGTGATATAGCCGTCAATCGAGAGCTCACGGAGGACGGTAAGTATGCGCTTCTCTTCCGCAGGGGAAATGCTGCTGACCTGCGGGCAAGAATCGAGATGTGTATCAGGTGTCCCGAATTAATGCATCAGTACAAGCAGCTGGCCCTGAATATTGCAAGCATCAAATATGGGCCACAGGTGGCACACGCAAGGTATGTGGAGGAACTCGGACTATGAGGGAGCGTTGCGAATATGGCTCATTTCAATCGACGAGTAGTCAATCGGCTGTGAACAGCTCCGGCTCTACTCGATCAACCCTGGGCATATCGGGGAATACACGGACCGCGAGATTGCGCGTGGTCTTGGGCTGCTGTGTACCGCTCATTCCTATGTCAGGTGGTTTCAGGGCAGAAGTAGAAATCGCTTCAAGACCAATTAAGAAATCCTTTTGGATCTATCTTCCATTGCGAGGGTTTCACATCTGCGTGCTGGCAAGAGACCGAGCCCAAATACCCAGCGCGGCGAATGACGAGCACTCATTCCACGCTGGTTCCTTTGGCTAAGTTTGCGGTATCTTGAGGGAGGCAAAGCTCTCCCAAATGTCATTCAATTGTCATTTCTGTGCATCGGCCAAGTGTCGTCGGCTCGTATCGGCAAGAATAGAGGCTGGAGGCCGAAAAACCATGCTTACGGATGCAGAAGTTATCGGTATAGATTTTATGGAAGAGGAAATAAATCTCGATAGCGCGTCCTCGACAAACCTGGGTACCATTCTCGTTATCGAAGACGACCCGCGGATGCAGAAGGTGTTGCACCGAATCTTTGTCAGTGAGCGCTATGGCGTCGTCGTAGCTGGCGATGGACAAACTGGGCTTGAGTTGTTCAAGAGCGAGAGGCCGATGGCCGTTGTTCTGGATCTCATTCTTCCGAAGGTTTCCGGACGCGAGCTTTGTCAAGCGTTCAAGGGCCTCTCGAGCGAAACTCCGGTCGTGGTTCTGAGCGCAATCAGCGAAGTCGTCGATAAGGTACTGCTCCTCGAGTTGGGGGCTGACGACTACGTTACCAAGCCCTTTAGCCCACGAGAGCTTACTGCCCGAGTTCAGGCGGCGATACGCAGACAGCGTAAGCCTGCCGTGGCGACCGTGTATCACTTCGGGGATTGCGAAATCGACTTCAAGAGTATGGCTGCAAGGCGTGGGGGTGTCCCCGTAGTTCTCACTGCCCACGAGTTTAAGCTGCTGAAGTACTTCACAGACAACCTCGACCGGGTGCTCACGCGCGAACTCTTGCTCAACGAGGTCTGGGGATACAACTCGTATCCGACCACGCGGACTGTGGATAATCAGATTTTGAAGCTACGTCAGAAGCTCGAGCCGGATCCCGCAAATCCAAAGCATTTGCTGACGATTTACGGCGCAGGATACAAATTTGTCCCATGATACTCATTTCGGTCAGGTACCGGACGATCAGGGCACCGCGGAGGTGACCGGCACCCGAGAGAAACAAGGCATTCGAACCCACGTCCTGCTTGTTGTCGCAATGGCGTTGGTGATTGCAATTGTTACGGGCTTGTCCCTGCTGCTTATTCGCCATCGTCTGCGTGTAGAAGTGGCCAACGATTTGTCCCAGGATCTCAGCCATTCTGTAATCACCTTCCAGAATCTGCAGGCCGAGCGGGTGGGGGCGTTGGAACGGGAGAATTCACTCCTAGCTGAACTTCCAACTCTCAAGGCGCTGATGACTAGCGGCGATGACCTCACTATCCAGGATGGAGCGACTGAGTTTTGGCAACTCAGCGGAAATGATCTTTTTGCGCTTGCAGATCCGAATGGTCGGGTCGTGGCGGTCTATACGAAGGGTGCCCCCGCCGACACGGTGCTTCGCCAGGGATTGAAAACCCTGGTGGGCTCTCCAGGTAAACATTATCTTATTGATGGTCGAGGGCTCTATGTCTGTTCTGTGCTCCCACTGTATTTCGGAAGCGATCAAGATGGGACACTGCTTGGATACGTTCTCAGCGGCATCTCGATTGAACGCACGGTGCGGCAGATCAGCCAGCCCACGGGGGTCGAAGCTAGCTTTCTCACCGGAGGCGAAGTTCTAGCCAGCACTCTTAGTCCCTCGGGACAGACGAGTTTGACAACTCAGGCCAGTCTGCTTTCTGCGACACCACAGGCGCCCTCCACCGTAAACTTTGGGGGAACGCGATTTCTTGCTGCAACGGAGGACCTCTCCGCTGCTGCTACGTCTCCTCTAGAGTTGGTAGTTCTCAAATCCTTCGAACCGGCGGAACGTTCGATTAACCGCATTGACCGGATCGTGCTGAGCGCGGGCCTGTTGGCACTTCTCTCAGGCACGGCGCTAATGATCGCTCTTTCACGGCTCGTGACCCGCCCACTGGAAGAACTCTCGCGGAGTGTCATTGCATTCGGCGTTGGGGATGGAAGATATCGGATACCACGCTACGGTACTCAGGAAGTGCGTCAACTAAGTACATCGTTCGACGGCATGCGAAGAGAGATTCAGCAGGCAAATCGGGCATTGCTCGAGTCTGAGCGGCTCGCAACGATTGGCCGCATGGCGAGCTCGGTCTCCCACGATCTGCGCCACTATCTGGCAGCTATTTATGCCAACTCGGAATTTCTTGCGTCTGATCTGCTTTCGGAAAAAGAGCGGATGGAGATCTTCGCGGATGTTCGCACGGCAGTTCACGGGACGACAGACATGATAGAGTCCCTGTTGATCTTCAGTCGCACCGGCTCCAGCGTGAGATCACAGGAAGTGATGGCAACGCTCCTCGAAAGTGCGGCGGCACTCGTCCGCGCGCACCCGGACGCAGAGGGCATCTTGCTGATTACGCGCTGTGACTATCCTGCGAAGACCACAATGATTGCCGATGGGAAGCAGATCGAACGCGCGATTTTCAATCTGCTTCTCAATGCTTGTCAAGCCGCCCGCGGCACCCCCAGGACCGCCACCGTCACGGCAACTCTTGAGGGGCAGGCGCAGCAAGTCATCGTCAGCGTGGCCGATAATGGTGAAGGGGTTCCAGAAAACATCCGCAAGACCCTCTTTGAACCTTTTGTAAGCGAAGGAAAGCAGAAAGGAACAGGCCTGGGGCTCACACTGGCTCACCGCATTGCTGTTGAGCATGGTGGTGAGGTTCTCTTGCTCAGCAGTCGCCCTGGCGAAACGATCTTTCAAATGAAAGTTGCGCGCGAAATCCACTCGTCGGACGAGCCGGCTTCAGCGGATGCAAACCGTCCAAATAGGGTCATCGAACATGAGAATTCAAGGTTCTAGACCAACAGTACCCTCTCGCCTTCGCAATACCTGGCTGGCATTCTCGCTGCTGCCGGTTCTTGGCGGACATTCTGCACACCTTCTCTACGCGCAAACCACAAATCAAGAAAGCCTGTCCGAGCAGATACAGAAACTGACTGAATCCATGGCGCAGGCTCAAGCCCAACTCGATGAGATGCGCAAGCAACTGCTAGCCTTGCAGCTCCAGATGGCGCAGACCCGACCAACCGCAACCGCGCCCGAATCGCCAAGTGCAATTCCAGCGGCTTCGTCTTCTGTGACTGAGAGCGCTACATCCTCTGCGACAGCTGCGATTGACGATCTTCGTGAGCGGCAGGCGATGCAGGAATCACAGATTGCGACTCACGAGCAAACCAAAGTGGAAAGCGAGTCGAAGTACCCGGTTAAGGTGACGGGGCTGTTGCTTCTGAACGGATTCGTCAATACGGGGCAGGTCGACATGGCTGCCACGCCAACCGTAGCCGTTCCAGGATCAGGCAGCACCGGGGCGTCAGTACGGCAAACGGTTCTCGGCATTGATGCACGCGGCCCACATCTTTTCGGCGCTCGTAGCTATGCCGACTTGAGTGTGGACTTCGATGGCAGTCCGCAGTCCGGAACTTCATCTACGAACTACACCGGCTACTATGACGCTACCGCCACGCTGCTGCGGCTACGCACTGCTCATGCAGGTCTGCAGTGGCAGCACACCGACACCTATTTCTCGCTGGATCGTCCGATCTTTAGCCCGGACGCTCCGACCTCTCTGACAGCCGTAGCCGAGCCTGCGCTCGCGTGGTCCGGCAACTTATGGACCTGGAATCCGCAGGTGGGAGTAACGCGGGATCTCCCGCTCGATGGTTCGCGAATAGTCCGCGTGCAGGGTGCATTGCTGGACGTTGGCGATGCTCCTCTCTCGCCGGCAACCTCTTCCGCGGCCACTTCAATTACGCCGCCCTCTGCCGCGGAACATAGCCGCTGGCCCGGAACCGAAGCGAGACTCTCCCTCGCGGGGTCCGATCCGGAGGGGAGCCACCTCGGCTTTGGAGGATATTTCGCACCTCACTTCAGCTCGCTGGTCGGCCGCCGTTTCGACGCTTGGGCTGGAACATTGGATACTAAGTTACTCCTGCCGGCTCGCCTGGAGTTTACCGGGAGTTTCTATCGCGGAGCGGCCCTGGGCGGTCTTGGAGGTGGAGGCTACAAAGACTTCGCGTATCGCATCGATGCTGATACAGGTGGATACTACTTTCGGCCGCTCGACGATGTAGGAGGATGGGCGCAGCTGAAGGAAAAGATCAGCGAACGAGTAGAACTCAACGCTGCTTTCGGATTGGATAACGTGTTCGCTCAGGAATTGCGGCGTTATGCAGTTCCGGGCGGTACCATATATCAGAATCTTGCCAGAAACCGGACCTACACCGGCAACGTGATTTACAGCCCCAGCGCCTATTTGCTTTTCTCTCTCGAGTATCGAAACTTGGGGAGCTTCCCGATTGCGGGCCCCTCGGCTGGGAGCAATGTCATCGGCATCGCTGCGGGGTATAAGTTCTGATGCGAAGGAAGCGTCTCGGCAAATGGCTAGTCCCCGCTCTTTCCCTGGCGTCCTGGGCAATGTGCGCGCAGAGCCCCTCCCCAGCAGATCACCTGACCGAACTACGTCTCCGCGTCGTCTCATCTCAAGTGGGAAAGCGTCGAATCGTGCCCGCCGTCGCTTGGCTGGAGCCGGTTGAGGGAACGCGCCCACTTCCCTTTTCACCGGGTCGCCATTACACCTTGCTGCAGAAAAATCGTACATTTGTCCCACATCTTCAGGTTGTTCCAGTAGGCGCGGTGGTTCAGTTTCCTAATGCTGATCCGTTCTTTCACAATGTCTTCTCACTCTTCGACGGGAAACGCTTTGACCTGGGCCTATATGAGGCCGGCTCGAGTAAGTCGGTCACCTTCTCTCGCGTGGGTGTGTCCTATATTTTTTGTGATATTCATCCCGAGATGAGTGCGGTAGTACTGGCCCTCTCCACGCCCCTCTATGCAGTTGCCGGTACGGACGACTCCTTTTTGATTCACGAAATTCCGACAGGCGATTACAACATGCATCTCTGGGTTGAGGGCGTGCCGCAACCCATCCTCGATGGCTTGACGCGTCTTGTGCACATCCGAGAACAAAAGGTCGATCTCGGCACTGTGAGCGTTCCCACGGCGCCTGTCGGAATGGGAGCCCATCAAGACAAATTTGGGAATCCCTACGATCCACATGCCAAATCCCCTTATGAGCCCTGAGCGCCAACACCCGCAACCATCGTCAGGGAAACGCTCGCCTCGCCTCTTCGCTGTTCTGCACAGCGGCCGGAGCAGGATTTGACTCGTGGATCGAACTCGGCTCAACGACCGGCCGTCTCGTCCTGAATGACAATGCAATGACACGAATCTGACAACTCAGTCTCGGCGCTCCTTTAGATTGGCTCTCAGCCCATGTAGAAAGAGCGCAGATATTGCGACTCCCTTCTCAATGGAAGGTTGGGTTCTTATGTCTATCGAGCGATCGGAGTCGCAGATGAATATCAAATCACCACGGGCGGTAGTTTGCGGAGCCGGAGGCTTTATTGGCGGCCACCTCGTCAAAGGCCTTTTGAAGCGGGGTGTCCAAGTGATTCGCGCCGTAGACATCAAGCCGCTGGAAGAGTGGTACCAAGTAACGGACGGTGTCGAGAATCTTTCGCTCGATCTAATGGAGAAAGAAAGCTGCCTGATCTCTGCGAGCGGCGCGGATCATATATACCAACTCGCTGCAAATATGGGGGGCATGGGATTCATCGAAAGCAATAAAGCCCTTTGCATGCTGAACGTGGTGGCGAATACCAACATGCTGATGGCGGCCCAGGAAGTAGGAGTGCAAAGGTTCTTTTATGCATCGTCGGCCTGCGTTTATAACTCACAAAAGCAAATCAACCCAGATGTGGTTGCGCTAAAGGAATCAGACGCCTATCCAGCAATGCCGGAGGACGGGTATGGCTGGGAAAAGCTTTTCAGCGAACGAATGAGCCGTCACTTCGAAGAGGATTTTGGCTTAATCTGCCGCGTGGCGCGCTATCACAATGTTTATGGGCCACACGGCACTTGGACAGGCGGGCGAGAGAAGGCGCCGGCCGCGATCTGTCGCAAAGTGATTGAGGCCAAGATGTCCGGTACCCACGAAATTAATATTTGGGGAGACGGTCGGCAGACACGCAGCTTCATGTTTATCGACGACTGCGTAAAAGGCACGCACTCTATCATGAATAGCGATATCAATGAGCCAATCAATCTCGGATCCAGTGAACTTGTAAGCATCAATCGCCTGGTTGACATCGTAGAAGAGATTGCCGGTATTCGCCTCAATCGCACCTATGACCGAAATGCTCCGAAAGGTGTCAACGGACGCAACAGCGATAACTCCATGATCTTAGATCGCCTCGGCTGGGAGCCTTCCATCCGGCTTCGCGAGGGCCTCGAAATGACCTACCGGTGGATTGAAAGAGAAGTAAAGGATGGGAATGCCAAGGGCTCAAGTCAAGGAACGCGGTCTCCAGTATCGGGCGTCTCCGATCATACCAGTGAACTCGTTTATTCATTCCCAGCCTGAGCGGCCCGTTCTCTGGGTTGAGAAGGGATTGAGCAGCCAAGCTTGCCCACAGCGGCAGCCGAATGAAGCAACAAGTGAGAGGACTAGCATGAAGACAATCGGAACTACGAAAGAGCTGTCTTCAGGTGGGGTGACAAAGCGCGTGGAATGGTTCAATTGGCTACCAATCAAATGGAGAATAATCCAGCTGTCCGCCGCAAGAAATCTCATACTTATTTTAGGCCTGCTTCCATTGTGTGCTCCTGTTGACGCTCAGGAGCCGTCGGCCCCGCGCTTCAAGGCAGTCGCCTTCGATTATTTCGTCATTTTCGACGCCAATTCCGTAGCGCCTGAAGTCGAGCGAGCTTTTCCGGGCAAAGGTGCCGAGTTCACCAAAATGTGGCGCTCAAAGCAGTTTGAATATTGTTACCTGCGAACCATCACCGGCCATGAAACTGATTTCCTTAAAGTAACCGAGGACGCCCTGGTTTACACCGCCGAGGCGATGAAACTGGAGTTGACCCCCGAAACCCGGAAGCGCCTCTTGAATGCGTACCTCACCCTGAAGCCATGGCCGGATGCCACTGGGGCGTTGCACCAGCTGAGAGCCGCCGGTGTACGCATCATCACCATCGCGAACTTCAGCGGCACAATGCTTCGTACCAACGCAGATGGTGCGGGCATGACCGGTCTCTTCGACGAATTGGTGAGTACCGAAGCCAACGGCACCTATAAGCCGGACCCGCGGGCCTATGAACTCGGGTTAGAACAATTAAAGCTCAAGAAGGAAGATATCCTGTTCGCTGCCTTTGGAGGATGGGACGCTTACGGGGCCAAGAGCTTTGGCTACACAACCTATTGGGTCAACCGGTTTAATCTGCCCCCAGAGGAACTCGGGATTGGAGCCGACCGCACTTCAAGCAATCTAGACGGGTTGTTGGACTTCGTGCTGGGCCATCATTGATCGTTCTCGAGTGGAACCGGGGCCAGCGTGCCGAGCCGCATCGCCATCTGCGCATGATAACGCCCTTTCAGCCACAGATCCGGCCCAGGGGGAAGGAATAGTCCGTTTGAGACTCTTTCGATTCGCTGAACGGTGAGAGAGCTGACTCCTATGTTATTTTTCAAGGCTGCACCTAAGACGCTCACCCATCTTGCAATGATTCCTCTCTTCGTCGTCATTGCAGCGCCTGCCCAGGTCATCACCATTTCTCCCGAAGGTCCAATTAAGACACTGGTCGAGGCCCGAGATGCAGCCCGAGCGCAGCGTCGATCTGGTATCACAGGTCCCATCACCATTACCGTTCGCGCAGGGACATATTTTCTTCCGGAGACACTCATCCTTGGTCCGGAGGACAGCGACACCGTTTGGGAGGCAATGCACGGCGAACACCCCATTATCAGTGGCGGCCGGATTATCTCTGGCTGGACCAAGACCTCAAGCGCAGCTTGGACCGCGGATGCTTCTGGTCCTTACTTTCATCAGCTTTTTGTCGATGGCCGGCGGGCTGCTCGTACGCGCATCCCTAAGGATGGTTTCTTTCACTTTGATGGAAGCGGTTCGCCGGGCAAACTACTTCAATTGCACTTTCACGGAAAGGACATCAAGGAGGAGTGGACCGAGCAGCCTGACACCGAGCTTATAGGCTTTATGGCCTGGAGCGATTTCCGCTCTTCCATTGCTGCAGTCGACCAAAGGGGCCATCTGGTCGAACTCGGTCCTGTCCAGACATCTGCCAATGAAGAGAATGCGCGCTATTACATTGAGAACGCGCCTGGCTCTCTGAACACTCCGGGTGAGTGGTACCTTGATCGGTCGACCCATAAGGTCACCTACCTCCCTTTCCGTGGCGAAAACATGCACCGCGCCCAGGTAATTGCGGCCGGCCTAGAACGGCTGGTCCTTTTGCAGGGCAAGCCGGAGGCGAGCGAGTTCGTGCGGAACGTGGTTTTTCGCGGCCTAACGTTCGAACACGCTGATTGGGATGTGGGGCCACGAGGTTACTTTGATCTTCAGGCTGGTATCCCCGCGTCCTCTGCAATTAAAGCGGTCGGAGCGATCAATTTCCGCATTGAGAGGTGTACCATCGCCCATTCCGGGGGGTACGCGCTCGAACTCGGGCGGGGATCAAGACATAATCAGGTAGTTGCAAATGAGTTCTACGATCTGGGAGCGGGTGGAGTCAAGGTTGGAGAGCCTGAGTTAGAGCAGAACCGCGCGGAGCAGAACTACGAAAACGTCATCGCCGACAATCAAATCCACAATCTTGGCCTGGTGTATGCGGCGGGTGTGGGCATCTGGGTATTGCAAAGCAGCCGCAATCAGATCGTTCATAACCATGAGCACGATCTTTTCTACACCGCCATTTCCGTGGGGTGGACTTGGGGTTATGGGCAAAATCAGTCAAGCGGCAATCTGATT
>Ga0181537_10004484_pt1 | contig 11603 bp, 9 predicted proteins | sample PEATcosm2014_Bin_39_FD_119765 | JGI IMG/M metagenome (GOLD analysis project Ga0181537, IMG submission 119765) | Peatland microbial communities from MTU Mesocosm Facility, Houghton, MI, USA - PEATcosm2014_Bin23_10_metaG | ecosystem: Environmental > Terrestrial > Soil > Wetlands > Peat | place... | reverse complement strand
CGCCAATTTCTTCCAGCGTCATGGACGCAGACGACAAATTCGGGCAGCAGCCTTCTCGAACTCGGTGTGCAGCAGATCGCCAAGATTCCCCCGGAGCAACACGCTCTTTTGGTGAACGCCTACCGTCATGCCATCGCCACCACGTTCCTGACCGGCGCGGGAGCGGCGGCGCTCGCCTTTAGCATCGTACTCTTTCTGCCTGAGCGCCCCCTCCGAACCACGCCCCGGACGGAACCGGCCTCCCGCGAAGAAACTTCCGAGGCAGCAACCTATTAAACACATCGGAGAATCATTCCGTAGGAATGATTGAAAGTAGCCCGGCGATAAATCGCCGGGCTACTCTCGGGTGTCCCTACGGGACATCTGTGGCGGCGACATATTAGAAAATTGCCGGATTGAGAAATCTCCAACTTGGCGCATGCTTTAAGGTGTGGACATGGTCGTTTGTCCCTTGATCCAAGCATGAAACCCTTCCGCCGCGCGCCCTCCCTCAACCTGCCGAACCAGCTCACCGTTTTGCGGCTGGGCATGTGCGGACTATTGCTCATCTCCATGTCATTCACGTGGTCCTACGCGGCGACGACGGCGTTCTTCATCTTCACCCTCGCCAGCCTCACCGACTGGCTTGACGGCGCGATCGCCCGGTCCCGCAATCTGGTCACCGACCTCGGCAAGCTCCTCGATCCGCTCGCCGACAAAATTCTCATCACCGCCGCGCTGGTTGCCCTCGTGGAGCGCCACGTCGCGCCCATGTGGATGGTCGTTCTCATCATCGCCCGCGAATTTCTCATCACCGGCCTGCGCATCATCGCCGCGCACAAACAAAAAATCCTCGCTGCGGAACGTATCGGCAAACACAAGACCATCTCCCAGATCGTCGCCATTCTCGTCTCGCTTGCCTATCTCAGCCTCGGCGAGTTCGGTTTGCAGAACACGCTTCTCGCCCGTTTTCTCGCCGCATCGCAAATCTGGTTTTATTGGATCGCCCTGATCATCACCGTCCTCTCCGGTGCGATTTATTTTTGGAGAAACGCCTCGATCGTCAATGAGTCGTTGGAAGCGGAGTCGCTTCCTGAAGAGTCCACAACTACCGCCCAGGAACCTCCTGCGCCCGAGCCGGTTTCACTTCCCGTAGAACCGGTCACACCCGCTTTCAAGGAGTGGGAGGCCATTGTCGAGGCACTGGGCCAGGGCGCGCAAATCGTCATCCTGCGCAAGGGCGGCATTGCGGAAGGCCGCACCGGGTTCCAGGCCAAGCATCCGAAATTCTGGCTTTTCCCGACGGGCTATCATCAGCAATGGGAAAAGACGAAACCCGACTTGCGCCGTTACCTGACGCCTTCGACCGCTTCGTCCGAAAAGGGGAAGGAAATCGCGCTTCATTATTTCGCCGAGGTGACCGATGCCATTTATCTCTCCTCGTGGGAACAGGTGGCTCGCCTCGACGATGCCCATTTCTGGAGCGAGGAAATTCTGCGCGAACGCTTCGACTACAAGGAAAGGCCCGGCATGGAAGCCGGACTCCACCTGCTCATCGTCCGCGTCTCACGCATCAATCTACCGCACAAACTCGCGCCCTCGCCAGAGTATGAAGGCTGCAAGTCGTGGATCGAGGTGCCCGTCGATTGGGAGCACGACATCGCGACGCATGTCGTCCGCACGGAGGAATTTGCCACGCGCCGCAGCCGGATTCTCGCCGCCGTCGCGACCGTTTCCGTCTCCTCCGCCTCCGGGCCGCTGCCCAAAATCACCCCGAACCTGACTCCACGCACCGCATGAGCGTGCTGGTTTTCCTCGCTCCCGGCTTCGAGGAGATTGAAGCCATCACTGTCATCGACATCCTGCGCCGAGCTGAAATCGAGACGGTGGTTGCGGGTCTTGCGCCCAACCCAATCACCGCCGCCCGCCAGACGATACATCTTGCCGATGTCCGCCTCGAGGATGTCGATCCTGCGCGTGAATTTGAAATCGTCGTGCTGCCCGGCGGCGCGGAAGGCGCGAAGCACCTGGCCGAAAACCCGCTCGTGCGCGATTGGCTCGTGCGCCAGCGCAAACGCGGCCAATGGGTCGCCGCCATTTGCGCCGCGCCCACCGCCCTGCTCGCCCACGGCTGGTTGCAACCGGAGCAGAAAATCATCAGCCATCCCTCCGTGCACGCCCGGTTTCCCGCCGGACAGATTCAGGCGACGGAACGCGTGGTTATCGATGGCAAGCTCATCACCAGTCTCGCGGCTGGCAGCGCGATGGAATTCGCTTTCGAGATCGTCCGTCAATTGCGCGGTTCAGAAGCCGTCGGAAAAGTGAACCAGGGCGTCCACGCCGTGGTGTGATTTCGATTGTTCCGTCGCAGGGTCTGCGACGGCAACCGCGTTATCTTCCCCGCGCCAGAATCCGCTCCGCTTCTTCAATGGCTTCCTGGCCGCCCTTGACGTCGCCCAATTCCTGTCGGACCGCGCCTAGATTATGCCATGCGCGCGCCAGTTCGGGGTCCAATTCCACAGCCTGTTCGTAATGACGCCGGGCCTGGTCGAGCTCTCCCAATTGCTGGTGGGCCACGCCAGCATCGAGCCAGATCACGGCCCGCTCCGGAGTGAAAGTCATCGCCTTTTCGTAGGCGCGAATGGCCTCGGCATACTCGCCGCGTTCGTAGCGGTGGAAGGCCATTTCGGTCCAGGCGAGGGAGGGCAATTCCGTTTCGCCCGGCGGCGTGGCCGCCATTTCGCAGACCTCCAGCGCGTCTTTCAGGCGATTGGTCCGCGCCAGCACCATGGCGAGATAATGTCCCGCCAGCGGATAGCCGGGGTTGACTTCGAGCACCTTGCGGAAGGCCTTCTCAGCCTCCTCCAGGCGGCCTTCCTGAAAATGGATGGTGCCGAGTTTGAAGGAAGGGTCGGCGTAATCGGGTTTAAAATTGAGCGCGCGATGGCAGCAGCGTTCGGCCTCCGTCAATTGATCCAGGGCGCAAAGGGAGCCGGCTAGGTTGTCCCAGGCCCGCGCATAATCGGGTTTCAGGCTCACCGCGCGGTTCAGCGAATCGACGGAGTGTTGGAATTCTCCCAATTGGAATTGCAGCGCGCCCAGGTTGCACCAAATCTTCGACTGCTCGGGGTCCAGCTCGATGGCTTTGAGATAACATTGGAGCGCTGGATGGAGCATGCCTTCTTCATGCTGGATCATTCCGCCATTAAACCAGGCCTGGAGGTTTTCCGGATTGAGCTCCCGCGCGCGCTGATAAGCCAGCATCGCCCGCTTGGAGTTGTGATTGTTCTGGAAAGCCAGTCCCAGGTGTGACCAGACCTCGCTGATTTGTTCCTTGGGAAAAGTTTCCCCGTCGATCTCGATCAGGGTGGACTCGGCTTCGTCGAGGTTTCCCTCCTCGATCCGCTCGAAAATGTCTTCCAGGTGGGCCGGAGCCAGTTTTTCCGATTGTTTCGCCGACGTCGGCTTGGCCGCCGGGGTGACGCTGGTCATGCACTCGCTGATCTCATCCATCAGGGCCGTCACCAGCCGGGTGCGTTCGGAGACGTCGTTTCTCGGGGCGTCCTCCAAATTCACGGAAGTGCGGATATTGATGCCCTGGGCCTCCAGTGTGGCGAGAAAAAGCGTGAGGTGGCTTTCGAGAAATTCGAGCCACTGCGAGGGCGCGATGGAGCGCGGCAGCCGCATGGGACGCGGTGCGGTTTCGCAGATGGCCGCCGCCTGCGTCAGCAACTGGGACATCTTCTCGTCGAGTTTCTTTTGTATCTCCGGCCAATCCTGATTGATCGTGGAAGTCGTGCTGGCCTTGATGCGGCCGCGATCCACGGAGAGCCGTCCGCTGCGTTTGATCAGTGCGGCTGCGCTCGGGCGATGATGCGAAGGGCTTTTGACCCCCATCGATTCCGGTGCGATCACCGCGCCCAGATCTGCGGCCGGCGCGGGTGCGGCCTGCGGGGCTGTTTCACGGTTAAGCGCGTTGAGCCGCTTGAGTCCGTCCACGATCTTTTGTTCGACTTGGTCATCCTCGGGACCAAGCGCCAGGGCCCGTTCATAAATTGCCCGGGCCGACTGGGGCAAGGCAAAATCTTCCTCCAGAAAAAGTCCGAACCGGTAAAGCAACACCGGCGTTTGCGGGGCCTTGGCCAGTTTGATGAAGGTTTCTTTTTGCCGCACGCTCAGCGGAACGGAATGGACGGTGGTGGGCGGCAGCGGCTCCTTGCTGCCGGTGGAGCGTTGTTTCAGGCGGGCCTCCTCGTAGACGTCCTTGGCCTTCTGTCGCTTTAGATTCCAAATTTGTTCGATCGCGGCAACGATGACCTGCAGGGTCTGGAGGGTCTCGATCGATTTTTGATCGAAACAAAGGATGAGGAGCTGCCTCCAGTGTCGCACTTCCGCCGGATCGCGCTCAATTTTGCTGAGAATATCCTCGGCTGCCTGCGTGGTAAAATTCATAGGGATTTCGGCATGGCCTTGGCATTCTTGAATATGATGCGGTTTGCCAAGGCGCTTAACATGGTGAAACAGGGAATCATATCTATAAGTTATCGGCCTGCAAGGGCGGAATATTTGGAAAAATGTAGCCGCCGCCGTAAGGCGGTGCTCACGATAAATGGGATAAAAAAAATCTGCTCAAGTACGGCCAAGCCCGCTAATGTCGGCGTTCATGTCCGACGTCCTCACGCCCATGATGCAGCAGTATCATCGGCTCAAGCGTGAAATTCCGCCCGACGCCATGCTGCTCTTCCGGCTGGGCGATTTCTACGAGATGTTCTTTGGCGATGCCGAGGAAGGCTCGCGGCTGCTCGACCTCACGCTCACCCAGCGGCAGGGGACGCCGATGTGCGGCATGCCTTACCATGCGGCGGAGGGCTACATCGCCCAGATTCTCAAGGCGGGCCGTCGCGTAGCCATTTGCGACCAGATGGAGGCGCCCCGTCCCGGACAGGTGGTGCGGCGCGAGATCACCCAAATCCTGACGCCGGGGAGCATTCTCGACGCGGGACAGCTCGAGCCGAAGCAGAATAATTTTCTCGCCGCTGTGGCACCGGTCTCGGGCAGCTTTGGCGTGGCCGCGCTCGATCTGACCACGGGCGAATTTTTCGCGGGCGATTTCTCCACGCCGGAAGCGTTGCGCGATGCCCTGGGACGGCTCAACCCGGCGGAAGTCGTGGTGGCGCAAGGCCATAAAATCGATCTGGAAACGTCGGTCCTCTCCCAAGGCAATAGTGAAAGGCTGGCCTATCTCCTCGTCGAACACGATGCTTGGAGCTTTTCTCCCGATGCAGCCGAGCACACGTTGCGGGACCATTTCAAGACCGCATCGCTCGACGGCTTCGGCCTGGCCGCCCCGACCGGCAAGGGCGATTCGGCTGCGGGCGCTCTCAGCGCGGCGGGGGGACTGCTCCATTATCTCGGGCATGAACTGCGCAGGTCGCTCGGGCATGTCCACACCCTGCGCCTTTGGCAACGGGAAGATGTGCTCATTCTCGATGCCGCCACGCGCCGCAATCTGGAACTCGTCGATCCACTGCGCGCCGGTTCGGGCCAAACCACGCTCCTCTCCGCTGTCGATCGCACGGTGACTTCCGGCGGCGGACGGCTTTTGCGGCAATGGCTGCTCGCGCCGTTACGGGACCTGCCCGGTATCCAACGCCGCCAAAGCGTGGTTGCGTGGGCGAGGGTGAATCAACCGGAGCGAAACCACTTGCAGGAGCGCCTCCGCCAGGTGCGTGACGTGGAACGGCTCGTCGCGCGGCTCGTGCAGGGTAGCGGCAACGCGCGCGACTTGATCGCCCTGCGCGTCTCGCTCGAACAACTGCCTGCCTTGCGCGAAGCGCTGGAAAAACATCCCGTCGTCGCCCTACGCGAATTGGGCGCGAAGATCACGCCGCTGCCCGATTTGGCCGACCTCTATTCGCGCGCGCTGGCGGATGATCCGCCGATTTTACTGAAGGAAGGCGGTCTGATCCGTGCCGGCTACCACGCCGCGCTCGAAGAACTCCGCGCCGCTTCGGTCGAGGGCCAGGAATGGCTGGCCGATCTCCAGCGCCGCGAGCAGGAGCGGACCGGCATCCGCTCGCTCAAGGTGCGCTACAATCAGGTCTTCGGCTATTATATTGAAGTCAGCACGGCCAATCTCGGCGCGGTTCCCGCCGACTACACGCGCAAACAGACGCTGGCCAACGCGGAGCGTTTCGTGACGCCGGAGTTGAAGCAAATGGAGTCGAAAATTCTCGGCGCGCAGGAACGCTCGCGGCAACTCGAATACGAACTTTTTCTCGATCTCCGTTCGGCGGCCGTTCCTCATCTGCGTGCCATCCAGGAGACGGCACGGGCGCTCCACGAGATCGACGTGTTGCTCGGCTGGGGCGCGCTGGCGCAGGAACGCGATTATTTCCAACCTGAGATGAACGACGGCGGCCTACTGCTGCTCGAAGAGGCGCGGCATCCGGTTCTCGAACAGCTTCCCGCCAGCGAGAAATTCGTGCCCAACGACGTGCGGCTCGATCTTGAAACGGAACGGCTCGTCATTCTCACCGGACCGAACATGGCGGGCAAGAGCACCTATATCCGGCAGGTCGCGGTGCTGGCGCTACTGGCCCATTGCGGTTGTTTTGTTCCGGCAAAACGCGCGGTGGTCGGGCTGCTCGACCGCATCTTCACCCGCGTCGGCGCAAGCGACGATCTCGGGCGCGGCCAAAGCACCTTCATGGTCGAGATGAATGAAACGGCGAACATCCTCAACCATGCGACCAGCCGCAGCCTCGTCATTCTCGACGAGATTGGGCGCGGCACGAGCACGTTCGACGGCCTGAGCATCGCGTGGTCGGTGGCCGAATATCTCAACACCACGCTGCGCGCCCGGACGCTTTTTGCCACCCATTACCACGAGCTGACCGAACTGGCCCGGCTGCTGCCCGCGACAAAAAATTACAACGTGGCTGTGCGCGAGTGGGGCGACCACATCGTGTTCCTGCGCAAGATCGTGCCGGGCGGCACGGACAAAAGTTACGGCATCCAGGTGGCGCGACTGGCCGGACTTCCCGCGCCAGTGCTCAAGCGCGCGAAAGAGGTCCTGCGCCAACTCGAAGAAGACCAGATCGACGATGCGGGCCAGCCGCGGCTGGCGAAGGCGAAGCAGAAGAAGGAAAAAGCGCGCGAAGTCCTCCGCGAACTCGATTTGTTTGGGAGGGGAGGGGAGTAGGACAAGGGGCTACGATTCAAAGTAGCTTCCCTCGTTCCCAAATCCGTCATCCTGAGCGAAGCGAATGCGCAGCATTCGCGCAGTCGAAGGACCCAGCTACTTTTCCCGAGATGTTGCGCTGCGGACAGGGTACCATCTCTCAAGGCTAACTCGCCGCCTTCAACTCAAGAAGACCCGCATTATGACTACCTAACGCCCGCTTCAGACCATCAAGGTCCTTCGACTCCGGCTCGACTTACCGCGACTGGAAAAGGAAACCTACTGCTCGCCTCCGCTCAGGATGACGGTACTGGTAGATAAGGTGGGGCTCGGGTTACCTCACCCCTCTGCAGTCCTCTTCCGTCCTCCGTGCGAAACCTCCCCAATTTCGTCAAAACTTCAGTAATTTTCCTGCTTGCCCTTTTTACACTTTTAGCGTTAATTTGTTGCCATGAAACGAATCCTCGCTCTCGCAATCCTCCTGGTTGCGCCCCAGATCATGGCTCACGCGGACATTTCCATGCCGGTGCGGGATACGTTTTATGACAAGCTCGGTCGCGGCATCGCCGACGTCGCTTTCTCTTCCTCCGAAATGCTCGACTCCCAATACGGGATGATTGAGACAGAAGGTGGTACGACCGCCTTTTGCAAAGGCCTGCTCGTTCAAGGCACCTCCCGTATGGTCATGGACATAGGCCAGGGCGTGTTTGAAATCGTCACTTCGCCCTTCCCGACCCAGAATTTCCACTCGTACCGCAGCCAGAAATTGCCGCCCTATGACTCCATGGTAGTCAATGCGTATCCCCCGGCTGATTTGAAGAACTGGTACTAAGAAGATCGTCGCTGGTTGGATAGCGACAATGAGATAACCGCCGCAGACCCTGCGGCGGTTTCTTTTTGATGATATGGCCGATTTGAAGACAACCCCTGATTCCGCTTCCGTACCGTCGCGCGGGGAAATGATCGAGGTCACCATCGAAAAAGTGATCTTTGGCGGAGACGGCCTTGCGCGCATCCAGCAGGGGTTCATTGTCTTCGTCCCCTTCGCTGCCGAGGGCGACCGGGTCCGGGTGCGGATCACCGAACGCAAGGCTCATCACGCCCGCGCCGAAATCGTGGAAATTCTTCAGCCCGGCCCGGCCCGCGAAAATCCTCCGTGTCCCTATTATGCCAAATGCGGCGGCTGCCAATATCAACACCTCACTTACGCGGAGGAATGCCGTCTCAAGGAAAACCAGGTGCGGGAAGCCTTCGCCCGCGTGGGCAAGTTAGCCGACGCCCCGATCCTGCCGATCATCGCCAGCCCAAATCCCTATGGGTATCGCAACCGGATCACCGTGCACGCCGAGTCGGGGCGTATCGGCTTTCGCGGCGTGAACGGGCGCGACCTGGTCGACATCCGCGAATGCCTTTTGGCGCGGCCCGAAGTGAATGCGCAACTGGCGCGTCTGCGGGGGAACCGTCCCGCCGATGGTCATTACTCGTTGCGCGACGGGACGGTGCCGCCGAGCGGATTCTTTCAGGCCAATCACGATCTGCGCGAAACGCTGCGCGGGTTGATCTCCAAGGCGCTGCCGGAACGCGGCGCGACGCTGCTCGAGGGTTATTGCGGCGGCGGATTCTTCACCGAAATCGTGGCCGGACGTTTCGAGCGGGTCCTGGCCATCGATAACGATCCGCGCACCCTGCGTGACGCGCACCGGCTCGGCTTGGCAAACGTCGAATGGCGCGATGGCGACGTCGCTTTTATTTTGCCGGAGGAACTGCGCGCGCTCACCGAGGCAACGGGAAAAGAAACGAGTGTGCTCGTTGATCCACCTCGCGAAGGCCTACCGGTGCGGCTGGCGGAAGCGCTTTGCCTCGATCCCGTCGCGCATCTCGCCTACGTTTCGTGCGATCCCGCCACGCTCGCCCGCGATGCCCGGATGCTCGCGAAGAGCTATCGGCTCGTCTCCGTGCAGCCGATCGATCTCTTTCCGCGCACCGCGCAGATCGAGTGCGTCAGCGTCTGGCAAAAATAAACGCGATTACCAAACCAGCCTCAGTGCGCCCACCGCCGTGCAGGCCAGCAGGAAGCGCTCGAAGATTTTTTGCGGCAGGTAGGCGGCGATGTAGCGTCCGGTGAAGAAACCAGTCAGTACCAACGGCGCAAGCACCAGGGCGAGCGTCAACGAGTAGGCATTGGTCAATCCGAGATCGGCGCTGAAGGGGACTTTGCTGAGATTGATGACAAAGAAGAGCCAGGCCGAGGTGCCGATGAGGTTCCATTTCGGGAGACGAACGGAAAGAAAGTAAAGATTGGCGACCGGACCGGCGGCATTGGCGATCATGGTGGTAATTCCAGTCAGGACACCCATGCCGAGGCTGAATCCGCGGGACGCGAAAATGTGATCGAGTTTTTCGCCGAGCGCGCTGCGCAGGAATTGGAGCGCGATCAAGGCGATGATGATCCAGCCGATAAGCGGTCCGAAGGCCGATTCCGAAATCCGGCCCATGAGGAAGTAGCCGATGACGACCCCGGCCAGAGCAGGAGGCAGGAGGGTCCAAAAAACTTTCCAGATAACGACGCGCCGATAAATAATGATGGCGCCGATGTCGCCGACGATCAGCAGTGGCAAGATGAAGCCGGTCGATTCCCTCGCCTGGAAGACGACGGCAAAGAGCAGGACAGGCAGAATGCCGAGACCGGTGAGGCCGCCTTTGTTCAAGCCGATGCCGAACGCGCCGCCGATGACGGCCAGCCAGCCCAGGCTGGAAAAGTGAAGCGGTGGCAGGGAGAGCATCGGTGAATGGTAAAGAGACACGCGAAAAAGGAGATTGTAAAATTTTTACAGACACAGGGATTGTCATTTTCGCGACGAAACCTAGATTGACACGATGCTCGAACGTCTTTTCATGGCGCGATTATTTCTGATCGGTGGCGGACTGCTGGCCATCATCAGTCTGGTTCTCTGGTTCGTTCTCCGCATTCCCTCGATGTTCCCGCCCTACCTCGCCACCGCCTTGCTCGCTCTGGGCTACGGTGCGTTCTGCCGGTGGCAAGGCCGTCATCCCGGCACCGGAAAGCCATGACCGAGGCGAACAAAAAGACCGTCCTGCTCACGACCAGCCTGCGGCTGCTTTGCACCGACTTCGACGGCACCATTGCCGAGCGGGAATGCACGCCGATTTCGCCCGTTTTTTTCGAGCGGCTGATGGCCTGGCGCGAGCGCGGCCCCCTTTATTGGGTCATCAACACGGGCCGCACTTTCGAGAGCCTGCAGGAGGAGTTGATCCGGCGTAAAGCGCCCATCTGGCCCGATTGGGTCGTGGCCGTGGAACGGGAAATCTGGCTCGTGCGCGACCGGCGCGGGATCGGCTGGTTTGAATGGAACCGCAAGTGCGAGTTGTTGCACACCCAGCTTTTCGAGTCGGTGGGGCCGTTGTGGAAGCTCGTCGAAGATTACATCTCGCGCCACACCAAGGCCCAGATGGTCGAAGACGCCGGTTCGCCGTTCGGCATCATCGCGAGTTGCGAGGAGGAGGCCGATGAGATTTCCGCCTACATCACGCCGTTGCTGAAAGACTGGCCCATGCTGGTCGCCGTGCGCAACTCGATCTACTTCCGGTTCAGCCACAAGTTCTATCACAAGGGCGCGTGTCTTGAGGCGATCGCCAACGGCATCGGCGTTTTGCCGCTGCAAATCATGGCGGTGGGGGATCACATGAACGATCTGCCGATGCTGGAGCGGCGTTACGCGCATCACCTGGCTTGCCCGGGGAACGCAGTGGACGCAGTGAAGGAAAAAATTCGCGCGCAGGGAGGCCATGTCGCCTCAGCGGACGTGGCGGAAGGGACGATCGAAGCTTGGGACCGTTTTTTTCCACAGAAAGCTGCGGTAGAGAGAACCTGAGTTCTAAGCCCGCTCTCTAGTGTAGTGTCCCTTAATTAGCTACGCAATTGGTTCGGCGTTTGGGGAGGGAGCAACCGGGTTGAATTTGTTCAAGACGGTGTCGAGCACGGGCGATCTTCTCCAGGATTTTTTCGACGCTGGCCGTCCAGACGAAGGGGGTTGGGTTGGTGTTCCACGCGGCCAGAAAGGCCGCGATAGCCTGTTCCAAATCCTCGACACTACGAAAGACGCCCCGGCGCACGGCCTTCTGGCTGAGTTCGGCAAACCAGCGTTCGATCAGGTTGAGCCAACTGGAACTGGTGGGGATGAAGTGCAGAACAAAGCGCGGATGTTTGGCCAGCCAACGTCGGACGCGTTCATGGCCATGGGTGCCATAATTATCAAGGATCAGGTGCAGCGTCACGTTGCCCGGAAACTCCTCGTCGAGGCGGCGTAAAAACTTCAGGAACTCCTGATGGCGGTGGCGCGGATAACACTCGCCGATGACTCGCCCTTCGACAACCTGAAGGGCCGCAAAGAGAGTGGTCGTACCGTGGCGCTCATAGTCG
>Ga0181537_10004483_pt1 | contig 11604 bp, 10 predicted proteins | sample PEATcosm2014_Bin_39_FD_119765 | JGI IMG/M metagenome (GOLD analysis project Ga0181537, IMG submission 119765) | Peatland microbial communities from MTU Mesocosm Facility, Houghton, MI, USA - PEATcosm2014_Bin23_10_metaG | ecosystem: Environmental > Terrestrial > Soil > Wetlands > Peat | place... | reverse complement strand
GCCGGGCTGTCCGGCGCGGGGCATCGGCCCGCTGGTCCGGCTGCCGCCGGGTTGCCCGATCGCGAGCTGACCGCCGCTTGCGCGGCCGCCCGGCTGTCCGGCGCGGGGCATCGGCCCGCTTCCGATCATGCTGCCCGGCTTGTAGTCGCCAGTCAGACCCGGGGGCGGTCCGAGCCGCCCGGTCACGCCGCGCTGGTCCCCGCCGCGCTGGTCACCGCCGCGCAGGTCACCCCGCTGGTCGCCGGGCCGGGAAGGCGCCGTACGCCGAGGGGCGCCGCCGGCCGGGCCGCGCTCGTCGTCAAGCGGCGAGTCGGGTCCGTTGAGCGGCCGGTCGGCGGCGACCGATGCCCAGTAGTCCTCATCGGAGATGCCGTCGTCCGGCCAGATGTCCTCGCCGCGGTCCCGGCGCAGCCGAGGCAGGATACCGGTGCGCTCACCGCGGTCTTCCCGGTCCCGGCGCCGACGGCGGCCGCGCTCGGGGGAGTCGGCGCCTTCCGGCAGGTCGTAGGCACCGGACGCGTAATCGTCCGCTCCGTACCCGCCCCGAGGGTCGCTCCTGCCGCGACCGGTGCTTTCGAAGGCGGTATCGAAGGGATCGCGATCCGCCGCGGCGTCAGAACCCGGCCGTCCCCGGCCGCCCGCGCGGCCATCAGGCTGCTCGCCGGCCCAGCGGCCCTTGATGCCCTCCGGGGAGAAGTACTCGCCCGGCGACCAGCCGTCCTCTTCGCTCTGGTAGCTGTCGGATGCGTAACTGTCGTAGTCGTCGTACACGTCGTCGCTTCCGCGACTGCCCGGACGCCCAGGCTTACGACTCAAAAACGACATGCAACACCACCCGGCACAACACGGCCTGGCGTTGGCGCTTGCGAGGCACGCGCGGCCATGTACGCGAGCCTCTCCCGTAGTCGCGAGCACCCGGAGAAACAGGTCACTTGTTCGTAAGATTGTTACCAACCGTATGCCAACCTGTCCGGCGAATCGCGAAAGTTCACCAGGGATGCCATCAAGTTGGGACACTCAGGACGAAACCCCCCGGATCCGCGGCGGCTTACGGTACCGCGTTCACCCGGATACCACCCCGGCCGATGGTCGCCGCGGCGATCGCCTGCCACGCCGACAGCAGGGACGTCCCGTCCGGCAGGTTCAGCGTGGTGTTGAGCGCGTACACGGTGAACCGGTAGGTGTGCCCGCCTGGCCCCGGGCAGGGCGAGTCGTAGCGGTCATAGCCGGCCGTGCCGCGCGCCTGGCGCGCGCCAGGCGGCAGCTGCCCCTCGAGCAGCGCGGAGGTCCCCGGCCCGATATCGAACGCGATCCAGTACACGTACGGCGTGATCGGCGCGTTGGCGTCGTCGAACACGATCGCGATCGACCGGGTACCCGTCGGCGCGCCGGTCCAGGTGAGCGGCGGCGACATCGTGTGCGTGCCGGCGCAGGTGAACCGGTCAGGCATCGTGTTGTGCGGGAACACCTCGCTGGTCACCGTCATGACGCTCGGCGCCGTCACGGTGACCCCGGAAGAGAAGAGCCCGCAGCCGGCCAGCGGCACGGCGAAACAGACCGCCGCGGCGGCCCGCGCCGCCCGCCTGCCACGCCCCCGGCGCCGGCCCGACCTGGAAACCCATCCCACGCGCCCGATCTTAGGGCCTGCCGCCGGTTGCGGCGGTCGCAACGCCGCGCCCGGTCAGCCGGTCCCGGGCCTAGAAGTCCGCTGAAGATCTTCAGCGGACTTCTAGCCGCGGAAGGCGCTGTGGCCCGTGAGGGCCTGGCCGATGACCAGGGTGTGCATCTCCGGGGTGCCCTCGTAGGTAAGCACGGACTCCAGGTTGGCCATGTGCCGCATGACGGGGAACTCGTAGGAGATGCCATTGCCGCCGAGGATGGTGCGGGCGGTGCGGCAGATCTCCAGCGCCTCCCTGGTGCTGTTCAGCTTGGCGATGGACACGTGCTCGGGGGCGAGCTTGCCCAGGTCCTTGAGCCGACCGAAGTGCAGCGCGAGCAGCTGTCCCTTGGCGAGCTCGACCGCCATGTTGGCGAGCTTCTCCTGCGTCAGCTGGAAGCTGGCGATCGGCGCGCCGAACTGCTCGCGCGTCTTCGCGTACTCAAGGGCGGTCTCGTAACAGGTCCGCGCCGCTCCCAGCGCACCCCAGAAGATGCCGAAGCGCGCCTCGTTCAGGCAGGATAGCGGCCCGCGCAGCCCGGTGACCTCAGGGAACACCGCGTCGCCTGCCAGCCGCACCGAGTCGAGCACCAGCTCGGCGGTGACGGAGGCGCGCAGCGACCCCTTGTGCTTGATCTCCGGCGCGGAGAACCCCGGGGTGGCGGCCGGCACGACGAACCCGCGGATGCCCGCGTCGGTCCTGGCCCATACGACGGCGACGTCGGCGACGGTGCCGTTGGTGATCCACATCTTGCGGCCGTTCAGTATCCAGTCGTCACCGGACCGGGTGGCGGAGGTCCGCATCGACGCCGGGTCGGAGCCGGCGTCCGGCTCAGTCAGGCCGAAGCAGCCGATGGCCTCGCCGGCCGCCATCCGCGGCAGCCACTCGCGCTTGTGCTCCTCGCTGCCGAACCGCCAGATCGCGTACATGGCGAGAGAGCCCTGCACGGACACGAGGGACCGTAGTCCCGAGTCGGCCGCCTCGAGCTCCAGGCAGGCGAGGCCGTAGTCAACCGACGACATCCCCGCGCACCCGTACCCGGTCAGGTGCATGCCGAGCAGGCCGATCTTGCCGAGCTCGCGGGTCAGCTCGCGGATGCCGGGCAGCTCGCCGCGCTCGAACCAGTCGGCCACGTGCGGCAGGATCTTATCGGCGCAGAAGTCCCGCACCGTCTGCCGGACGGCCAGCTCCTCCTCGGAAAGCAGCGAGTCGATTCCCGCGGGGTCATGCGGGTCGAGACGCGGCCGGCCGGCGCCGGAATGGCCGGCGGGCGGAGAACCAGCGGAGAAAGAAGGCGGTGCAGCGCTCATTACCCGAGCGTATCAGCGCCCTCGCCGGGCGCCCCTGGCCACGCAGCGCGCCCGGCAGGCCGTGGTCTGGCTAGCCCTCGGCCGGGCGGCGGACGATGGTGGTGATCCCCGCCGGGTCCGGCGCGTACCGCACCTCCGGTTGCGGGTTGGTTGGCTCGGCGAGGTAGCGCTTGCCCGACAACCGCAGCAGCACGGTGTCACCGAGGATGAGCCGGTCCCTGGTGCCCAGGTAGGTCTCGGCGCCGGCCGAGACTTCCCTGGCCGGCGCGAAGGCGCCGCCCGTCCACCGCTCTACCGTCGTCCCGTTGGTGGAGTTCAGGTCGAGCGCGGACAGCCGCCAGTTCGCCTGCCCGGCGTTCTCCAGCCGCATCATCAGGTGCTGCCTGCTCACGGTATGGATGGCGGTCGGCCGGCTGTCGGCGTACATCGCCAGGTCGATGCCCTTGACCGCCGCGCCGCGGCCGATGATCACCGGGCAGTCCACCTCGAGCGGGAAACGCAAGATCTCCGCCTGCGACGCCAGCTCGGCGACGACGACCTCGTGCAGCGCGGCTCGCGGCCCGAGGTCGACGAGGTGGCGGCTGCACGACGGGCAGACCGCCACGCCCTCGGGCGACACGCGGGGCCAGGCGAGCAGCTGCCCCTGCCACTGCGCGGCCTGCCGGCAGGAGGTGTTCGGGCAGCGCCAGCGGGTCTGCAGGATCTTGCGGTGCGCCTGGTTGCGCGCGTCGAGCTTGGCCGAGTGGCGCAGCACCTTGACCTCGCGCGCCTGTGAGACGTCCTGCGCGCTGCGCGTCCTGATGCCCAGCTGGGTCAGGTGGACGACCCCGTCGACCGTGTCCCAGGCGTGGAACCGGTCCGGCGCCCGCTCGATCCACCGGTGCGCCGCGCGGTGATCGGTGTAGTGGTCGCGGGTGATGACGTGCAGGCCGCCCTCGTGGGCCAGCCGCAAGATCTCGTCGTCGGCGACGGAGGCGGTCCGGATCGCGCCGGCCCGCTTGAGCTCGAGGAATTTGGGCGCATCGGCACCGAGCACTCGCACCAGGGAGTCATCGGCGACAAGCTCGAACTGCACGTCGTCGCCGTGCAGCTCCCGCCACGCGGCCATGACAAGGCCGAGCCGCGCCCATACGGGGGCCTGCTGCCCGACCGGCGGCAGGTGGGGCGACCAGCAGACGTTCGAGACGTCGATAACCGCGTTCCATCGTGCCATGGCACGGAAATCGTAATCCCGCGCCGGCCGCGGTGCCAAGGAATGCGAGGTATTGACCAGGGGGCCCGCGTCAGACGGTGGCCAGCGTCTTGACCGCGGTGACCAGGTCATCAGGCGGCAAGGTGAACGCCAGCCTGACCCAGGGCGAGCGGTCGGCGGAGACGGAGAGCAGCCGACCGGGCACGACCGCGACGCCGCGGCGGAGCGCTGCCTGCGCGAACCCGCCGGAATCGGCGTCCCCCGGCCGTCGGGCCCAGATGGTCAGCCCGCCGGCCGGCGCCGTCCACGTCCAGCCGGGCACGAACGTGGCCAGCGCCGCCGCCATGGCCGCGTACCGCTCCCGCGCCCAGCTGGCCCGGTACGCGATGACCGCCTCGTGCTGGTCGCGGACCAGCGCCGCGACCAGTCCCTGCTGAACGGGCGCGGTGCCCAGGTCGGCGGCCGACTTCGCCGCGGCGAGCCTGGAGATGATTCCCTCGGGTGCGCGCACCCAGCCGGTCCGCAGGCCGCCCCAGTATGTCTTGGATAGCGAGCCGACGGTTACCACGTTAGGCAGCCGCGGCGCGAGCGCGGCGAGCGGCGGGGGCGGCGGCCCCGCGTCCGCCCCCGGGGCGAGCGGGAGCTCGGCCACGGTCATGTCGTCGACGAACGTCACGTCGTGGTGCCGGGCGGCGAGCGCCACGATCTCGTGCCGCTCGGCGGCGGGCAGCACGAGCCCGGTGGGGTTCTGGTGGGTCGGCATCAGGTACGCGAGCGCTGGCCGGTGCACGGTGACCGCGTCGGCCAGGCGCGCCATGTCGCCCGGCGGCACCCCGACCGGCCGGGCGCCGCTGCGGTGCAGCGCGTCGATGAACCCAGGGTAGGTCGGGTTCTCCGTCACCACCGGGTGGCCTGGTGCGACCTCGCAGCGCAGTAGCAGGTCAAGTGCCTGCTGCGCGCCGGTGGTGATCAGGACCTGGGCCGGGTTGGTGGGCACGCCGTGGCCCGCGGTCAGCATGGCGGCGACCGCCCTGCGCAGTTCAGGCAGCCCGTAGGGGAGATAGCCGGTGCCCAGGGTAAGCCGCGTACGTTCTGCCTCGTCAAGGACGGTAGCCGGGTCGACAAGCGCCGCCGCGACCGGGGGAGCGCAGTCGACGGCGGCGACGGACAGGTCGAAGGGAGGGGCGGCGGACAGCAGGCCGGCGAAGAACCCGTTGGCCCGGTGCACGGCGGCGGGGGTGGTCCGGTGCGGCACCAGCCGGGTCCCGGACCCCTGGCGGCTGGCGGCCATGCCCTCGTCGCGCAGCACCTGGTAGGCCAGCGCGACCGTGTTGCGCGAAACCGACAGGGCCGCGGCGAGGGTGCGCTCGGGCGGGAGTCGGACGCCGGCGGGCAGTTCCCCGGTGTCGGCCAGCCGGCCGATCCGCGCGGCGAGCAGCCGGTAGAGCGCCCCGTCCGACGTCGGCCAGCGGCCGAGCAGGTCGGCGAGAGCATGCGGCCCGATCGTGAGGGCCGGGTTCGCGTCGGCGCTAATTGGCATGGCCATAACAGTGCCAATGATGCCAGGTCCGGAGCGCGCTGGCATGTATTTAGCGGATTTCCGCGGGGGTCCGGCCAGGCCGGCTGTCTTGTTCCGGGCGCCGCCAGGCGGCTTGGGGAGTCGTCAGCGTGAAGATGACGCGAGTTCACAGATAATGGTCGCGTGACCTCTACCACGGGCCCGCAGGGACGCGCCACCGAGCAGGACACCCATGTGTTCACTGCTCGCCTCACCGGGCGCCCGTTGCTCGACAGCGACGGCCGTGCCATCGGGCGCGTTCGTGACGTCGTCATCTGGCCGGTGGCAGGCGCCGAGCCGCCGCGCGCCCTCGGGCTCGTCGTGTCGCTGCGGCGGCGCACCATCTTCGTCCCCTTCAGCCGGATCAGGGAGGTGTCCGCCGAGGGCGCGCAGCTCCTCGGCGGCGCCGTCGACCTCGACCCGTTCAGCCAGCGCGCCGGCGAGATCCTGGCGAGCAGCCTGTACGGGCGCCGCACCGCCGTTGGGACGGTCGCCGACGTGGCCATCGTGCACCGCGAGCTGGCGCGCAGTCGCTGGCAGGTGACCTCCCTCGCGATCAGCAAGGGAAGCAGGCTCATCGGCCTGCGCGGCCACGGGCCGGAGATCGTGCCCTGGCAGGAGTGCCGCGAGCTGTTCGAGCCCGGCCCGCTCGCCGAGCAGCTCACCAGCCTTCGTGAGATGGCGCCGGCCGACCTGGCGACCGCGTTCGAGGCGTTGCCGCAGGCCAGGCGCAGCCAGCTCGCCGCCGTCCTGGAAGACGAGGAACTGGCCGACCTGCTCGAGGAGATGCCGGAGCAGGACCAGATCCGGCTGCTCAACAGCCTGGGCGACATCGAGCGCAGCGCCGACGTCGTGGAGGAGATGCAGCCGGACGACGCCGCCGACCTGCTCGGCGAGATGCCGCCCGAGCAGCGCGAGCGGCTGCTCACCGCGATGCAGTCGGTGCAGGCGGAGGAACTGCGCCGCCTGCTCCGCTACGACAAGGCGACCGCGGGCGGCCTGATGACCTCTCAGCCGCTCGTTTTCGCGCCGGACGCGCCGGTGGCCGAGGTCCTCGCCCGGGTCAGGGACCGCGACCTGCCCGCCACCACGGCCGCGCAGGTCTATGTGTGCGAGCCGCCGCTGCTCACGCCGACCGGCCGGTACCTCGGCAGCGTCGGCTTCCAGCGGCTGCTGCGCCGCGCGCCGTCTGTTCCCATCGGCGAGTGCATCGAGGCGCGCATCTACGTCCGCGCCGACCTGCCAGAGCGCGAGCTGGCCGCCCGGCTGGCCGCCTATAACTTCATCGGGGTCGCGGTGTGCGACAGCGTGGGCCGCCTGGTGGGCGCGGTCACCGTCGACGATGTGCTTGACCACCTGCTCCCGGTCGGCTGGCGACGCGCGGGCGGTAACGGCTGATGGCCCGGTTCCCTTCCTCGCGCGCCGCCGGCGAGCGGAGTGACCTGTCCATTCCCAAGGGCGCGCCGGTGCGCGGCTCGCTGTATGACGCCGACGCGTTCGGCCGCTTCTCCGAGGGCCTGGCCAGGTTCCTCGGTACCGGCAAGTACCTGTTCGGCCAGACGCTGTTCGTGATCCTCTGGATCATCCTGAACAGCCTGGCCTTCGTGAACCACTGGGACCCGTACCCGTACATCCTGCTCAACCTGGCCTTCTCCACCCAGGCCGCGTACGCGGCCCCGCTGATCCTGCTCGCGCAGAACCGCCAGGACGAACGGGACCGGGCCACCACCGAGCGGGACCGCCAGGTCGCCGCGCGCACCCAGGCCGACACCGAGTACCTGGCCCGTGAGCTGGCCACCATCCGGCTGACCCTGAACGACCTGGTAACCACCCAGGACCTGGCCGAGCACCTGGAACACCTGGCCAAGCTGATCGCCGACCGCTCACCGGAAAAGGCAGAGGAAGACTGACCTCCCCGGTTCAGCGGCTGGCCCGGTTCAGCGGCTGGCCCGGTTCAGCAGCTGGCCCGCGCTGAGGCGGCAGGGGACGGCATGACCGCCAGGGCAGGCATCCCGTCCAGGGAGGGCTCCGTGCTGGCGGGAGAGGTAGCCGGCGACGCGGAGCGGGTGGCCGGCGCGGCTTGCCGGGTCGGTGACGACGCGCCGGCCGGGCTCGTGAACGTCGCCGGCGTGGCGGCCAGCGAGGCGCTCGCCGTCGGCGCGGCCGGCGCGGGGCGGGCGCCCGCCCCGTACATCCAGGTTCCCGTTGACTGCACGGCGCCCGGGCTCAGCGTGATCCCGGAGACGGTGACCTGGTGCCCCTGGGTGTCCGTCAGCCGCACCGTGAACGGCCCTTGGCCCGCGCCCGACGCGGTGATCCAGTAGTTGTAGCTGGCCCGCGCCAGGGACAGCCATCCGGATGAGGTCTCCACCTCGACCCTGGCCAGCGGGTTGCCCGTGTTGTCGGCCAGCAGCGCGAGCCAGTACTGCGAGGAGCCCTGCTTCACCTCGATGGAGACCGGCCCGGGCAGCGCGGGGTCGGCCAGCGGCGTGTAACTGACGTTGATAAGGCCGGCGGACAGCGGCGCGAGCCTGGCGAACGCGGTCTCGCTCAGGTCGATGTGCCCGGCGGCGCATTCGGGGCACTGGTCGATCACCTTGACGCGGACCGACCCGTCCGGCCCGTTGACCTCCAGGTAGCCGCCGCAGCCGGCCGCGTCCGCGTACTCCGGCGCCGGGAGCGCCACGTACAGCCCGTCGGCTGGCGGGCTGTACCCGCAGTTGGGCAGGCCGGTCAGGACGTAGTGCGTGGCGATTTGCGCGCCGGCCCCGCCCGCCGCGGCGTCGGCCACGACCGACGCGCAGGCTCGGCTGCCGGTGACCTGCCCGAAGCCGAGGACCAGGACGACGGCGGCCACGGCGGCTGCCCCGCCGCCGGCGCCGAGCCCGAGCAGGCGCCAGCGTGAGCGCGGGCGCCGGCGGCGGTGACCGCGCGGCCCGGGAAGCATGGCATCAGGCGGCCCGGGAAGCATGGCACCAGACTGTAATGAGCACCGCGCCTGCTGCGACCGCATTTCCGGGGAACTGCCCGGATAACGTCACAACTCTTACGCGCGCCGCCCGGCTACCGGTTGCTAACGGCGGCGGGCGAGCTCGCGGTGCAGCGGCGGCATCGCGGCGGGCAGCGCGTCGGGCGGGAACAGCCGCGCCTCCAGGATCTCGCGGTCATCGAGGGCGAGGTCGTCGATGTCCCCGGTCAGCTCGGCCTCGTAGTACACCTCGACGCGGTACCGCAGGCCGCTGGTCAGCTCCGCGAGCCGGCCGACCCGCACCGTCAGGCCGGTTTCCTCGCGGACCTCGCGGACGACCGTGTCCTGGAAGCGCTCGCCGCGCTTGGCGAACCCGCTGGGGAATCCCCACTGCGTGTCGTCCGGCCAGAACCGGTGCCGCAGCAGCAGCACCCGGCCGTCCGCGGCCCGGACGATCCCGGTGACCCCGACGCCGAACCGCGCGTTCAGCCGCCAGGCCAGCCACCCCTGCAACGGCCCGGCGGCCCGCCAGGCGCGGACAAGCTGGTCAGCAAGCACCCGTCCACTATGCCCCGGCGCGGTGGTCGTCGCGTCGGCCGGCCGGGCGAAATCACGTTGCCAGGCCGGCCGTCCGCCAGGTACGGTCCGGCGGTGGGACATGTTGAGGTGGCGCACGTCAGCCACGTTCTTCCTGACGGCCGGGTGCTGCTCGACGACGCCTCCTTCAAGATCCCCGACGGCGCCACCGCCGCGATCGTCGGCCCGAACGGCGCGGGCAAGACCACCCTGCTGCGGATGCTGGCCGGCGACGTGGCGCCCACCGAGGGCACCGTCGCGGTCAGCGGCGGCCTCGGCGTGATGCGCCAGTTCATCGGTGGCCCGCAGGCCGCGGGCACGACCGTCCGCGACCTGCTGCTTTCCGTCTCTCCCCAACCGGTCCAAGACGCCGCGAGAAGCCTCGACGACTCCGAGCTCGAGATGATGGAGCGCGACGACGAGCGCATACAGCTGCGCTACGCGAAGGCGCTCAACGACTACGCCGAAGCCGGCGGCTACGACCAGGAGGTGCACTGGGACGAGTGCTGCGTCGCCGCCATCGGCAAGCCGTACGATGAGGTCAAGTGGCGCGAGGTCGACACCCTCTCCGGCGGCCAGCAAAAGCGCCTCGTCCTTGAGTCCCTGCTGCGCAGCGGCACGTTCACCACGCTGCTGCTCGACGAGCCTGATAACTACCTGGACGTCCCCGGCAAGCGCTGGCTCGAGGCGCAGCTGGCCAGCACGCCGAAGACGGTGCTGCTCGTCAGCCACGATCGCGAGCTGCTCAACGCCTGCGCGCAGCGCATCGTCACCGTCGAGGACGGCAAGACGTGGGTGCACGGCGGCGGCTTCAAGACCTACGCGCAGGCCAGGCGAGATCGCATCGAGCGCCTTGAGGAGCTGCGCCGCCGCTGGGACGAAGAGCACGAGAAGATCAAGGAACTCGTCCGCATGTACCGGGTCAAGGCCAGCCACAACTCCGACATGGCCTCCCGGCTGCAGGCGGCCGTCACCCGGCTGGCGAAGTTCGAGGAGATCGGCCCGCCCGAGGAACCGCCGCGCGAGCAGCACATCAAGGTGCGGCTGAAGGGCGCGCGGACCGGCCGCCGCGCCGTGATGGTGGAAGACCTCGCCGTCAATGGGACCACGCTCCCGTTCTGCAGTGAGATCTGGTACGGCGACCGGGTCGGGGTGCTCGGCGCCAACGGCAGCGGCAAGTCCACCTTCCTCCGGCTGCTCGCCGGGGAGCCGCTGCCGCACGCCGGCCGCGCGCGGCTCGGCGCGCGCGTGGTCCCCGGCATGTTCGCGCAGACCCACGCCCGCCCCGACCTGGCCGGGCGGACCCCGGTCGAGATCGTGATGACCGAGCACGCGCAGCTGATGACCGAGGCGATGAAGGCGCTCGCCCGCTACGAACTGCACAAGTGCGCGCGGCAGCCGTTCAGCACGCTGTCGGGCGGGCAGCAGGCGCGGCTGCAGATCCTGCTGCTCGAACTCGGCGGGGCGACCCTGCTGCTGCTCGACGAGCCGACCGACAACCTCGACCTGCCGTCCGCCGACGCCCTCCAGACCGGCCTCGAGGCCTACCAGGGCACGGTGCTCGCCGTCACGCACGACCGCTGGTTCGCCGACTCCTTCGACCGCTTCCTCGTGTTCGCCCGCGACGGCTCGGTCCGCGAGTCCGCGGTCCCCGTCTGGGATTGAACCTCACGATCATCCCGAACGGAACCGTGTTGCACCCGGCCCGCCATTGCCCTGGAGTACCGCGGCGGCCTGGCCCGGCCGGCCCTCGCCGCGCGCGGGCGGGATGGTAGACATGGACCCATGGCAAAGGTGAACGCTTCCGCCGAGCGCACGATCGACGCTCCCGCGGAGCGGGTTTACGGCTACCTCCGGGACATGCACAAGCACGCGCACTTCCTGCCGCCCGCGTTCTCTGACTTCCAGGTGGAAGAGGGCGGTGTAGGGGAAGGCAGCGTCACCAGCTTCAAGGCCACCGCGGGCGGCCGGACCCGCAGTTACCGGATGCGGGTCACCGAGCCGGTGCCCGGCCGTACGCTGGTCGAGTCCGACGCCAACTCAAGCCTGGTGACGACGTTCAACGTCGAGCCGCAGGGCGACAAGTCCCTGGTGCGCATCCACACGAGCTGGGACGGCGCGGGTGGCATCGGCGGCTTCTTCGAGCGCACCTTCGCGCCCAAGGCGATGCGCCGGATCTACCTCGACGAACTCGACCGCCTCAACGCGTATGCCGAGGCGCAGCAGTAGCCGTCTCGCTCACCCCGCCTGGGGCGGGCCCGCGCATAGTCGGCAGCGCCAGAGAATCGAGCGTCCCGTTGAACCAGTGGCCGGCCGGGCACCTGATCTTCAGGATCTCGACG
>Ga0181537_10004482_pt1 | contig 11605 bp, 8 predicted proteins | sample PEATcosm2014_Bin_39_FD_119765 | JGI IMG/M metagenome (GOLD analysis project Ga0181537, IMG submission 119765) | Peatland microbial communities from MTU Mesocosm Facility, Houghton, MI, USA - PEATcosm2014_Bin23_10_metaG | ecosystem: Environmental > Terrestrial > Soil > Wetlands > Peat | place... | reverse complement strand
GCTATTACGATGACAATGTCCTGGGCGGCTCGGTGAGCTACGAACTCGACCTCTGGGGGCAGATTCGCAACCAGGTCGCCGCCGCCAAGGACAACGCCGCCGCGTCCGCGGCGGACCTCGAGAATGCGCGCCTCTCCCTGCTCGCACAGCTCGTCGATGACTATATTCAGCTGCGCGGCATGGATCGCGACAGCGCCATCCTCGAGGACACGGAGAAGGCTTACGCGCACGCGCTCGCCCTGACCCGGCAGCGTCACGATGCCGGGATCGCCGCCGGTCTCGATGTGTCCCAGGCGGAGACCCAGCTCGCCGTCACCCGCGCGCAGGCCGATCAGATCCTCGCGCAGCGCGCCCTCATGGAACACGCCATCGCGGCGCTGCTCGGCGTCTCGGCCTCGACGTTTTCGATCAAGCCCTCGATTGTAGTCATCAAACTCCCGGCGGTTCCCGCGGGTGTCCCGGCCACTCTCGTGCAGCGCCGGCCGGACATCGCGGGTGCCGAGCGGCGCATGATGGCGGCGAATGCGAACATTGGGGTCGCGCGGGCGGCGTACTTTCCCTCGATTACACTGGGCGCCCAAGGCGGCTTTCAGAGCACGGCGTTCTCGAACTGGCTGAGCGCCCCGAGCAGCTTCTGGGCGATCGGCCCGAATGCGCTGCTCAGCGTGTTTGACGGCGGATTGCGCAAGGCGCAGGTCGCCCAGGCGCGCGCCCAGTTGGATTCGGCTGCGGCGAACTACCGCGGCACCGTCGTCGGCGCATTTCAAGAGGTCGAAGACAGCCTCGCGAACCTCAATCACTATTACGACGCCGCTCAACAAGAAAAGGCGGCGGTCGATTCTGCGCAACGCACCTTGGACTTATCGATGGCCTTATATGTGCAAGGCGCGGCCGATTACCTTACGGTGGTGACCTCGCAAACCGCGCTCCTGCAGGCGCAGCAACAGTCGCTCAATCTGGACACCCTGCAGTTACGGGCCAGCGTCGATCTCATCCGGGCGCTCGGCGGGGGCTGGGAGGAGGATCCGCGCCACCTCGCCGCGCGATAGCGGGAGTCAGCGCTGGGGCGAAGGTCACACCGGCAGCGGCGGGGCGCGCAGATCCTGAATCAAGCTGCCCGCCTGAAGAATCTCCTGCTCGTGAGGTTCATCCCGGAACCTTTCGGCGAGACCCGCCGCGTACCATTCCTGCATCGACCGAAGCTTCAACAGGCGCGTCGCGTAGGCGGCTGCCGCCGGCGTGAGCGCGATGCCGTAGGTTTGGACTCGAAAGGCAACCGGCGCAAAGAACGCATCCACGGCGGTGAATGTCCCGCCTCCGAGGAAAGGTCCACCGAAGCGGTTCAATCCATCGGTCCACAGCGTTTCGAGCCGCGCGATATCCGCCGCAAGCTCCGGTGGAATGTCATGCAGACGGACCCGGATCCCGCAGCTCATCGAACAGCGGTTGCGCAATGCGACGAACCCGGAATGCATTTCCGCGGCCGCGCATCGAGCAAAGGCGCGCGCAGCGGCGTCAGCCGGCCAGATGCCGGCATGCCGCTCGGCCAGATATTCCGCGATGGCCAGAGAATCCCATACCGCCGTGGAACCGTCGATCAGGCACGGCACCTTGCCGGTTGGCGAAATCTTGCGGTAGTCACTCCACTGCGAGTCGCCGAAGCGCAGCAGGTGCTCGACGAAGGGAATCTCACGCTCGCGCAACAATACCCACGGACGCAAGGACCAGGACGAATAGTTCTTGTTCGCGATGTAGAGCTCGTACATGGCGCGCAGTATATCGAAACCGTAGGCCTCGTGATCGCGGGAAGCGACCGGGTGACGAGCGCTCACTCGATCATTTGCGTCAACCGCAGATCGCGCGACGAAGCCCCGACGCCGACGCTGCGCTTGCCGGCGGGGGTGACCCACGTTTCCGACTGGATGGACCAGTACTGAAGCCGTCGCAGGGGCACGTGCAGGGTCACGGTCTTCGTCTTGCCCGCTGCGACGTTGACCCTGTCGAATGCCACCAAACTGCGTGGGGAAAACTGCACCCCTTCAGGCTTCTCGTCCGGCGCACCGAGATAAACCTGCGGGACTTCATCGCCATCCAGGGCGCCGGTGTTCTCGATCCGGACGCTCACGTCGAGACCGCCGTCGCCTGCCCGGTCGACCCGCAGTGTGGAGTACGCGAACGTGGTGTAGGCGAGGCCGTGGCCGAAGGCAAAAAGCGGCTCGATGTGTTCGTGATCGAACCATCGATAGCCGACGTTCACGCCTTCGCTATAGGTGGTCTTGTGATCGACGCCGGCGGCGGAACGTTCGGGGTATCGAGGGTCGGTGGCGGGGTAGTCCTCCAGCCGCCGTCCCCAGGTCACGGGCGTTCGGCCGGCAGGATCGGTCTTGCCGAGGAGCACGTCCGCCGTGGCCCAACCGCCTTCATCGCCGGGCCACCACATCTCGAGTATGGCCTTGACTTTATTCACCCAGGGCAGCGCGACGGGCTGGCTCGTGTTGAGCACGACGATGGTGTTGGGATTGACCGCGGCGACTTCCTCGACGAGGGCGTTCTGATCTCCGGCGAGGGCAAAGGCCGGCTGGCGGCGCGCCCACACGAAGACCACGGCGACCTTGGCGCGCGCGGCTGCGGCGATGGCGGCGGCGTGATCCGCGCGGCGCCGCTCCGGGGTATACCAGTTGAGCCGCACTTGGACCGGGCTGTTGGAGGTGTCGGGAGTGACCTCGATCTTGATCGAGTGTTGACCCGCGCGAAGGTCGACCGCGTGACGCACATTGTCCAGACCATCGGTGGTCGGCACGACGTTGTCTTGGTTGGCCTGCAGAATGTCCCCATGGACATCGCCCTGAAAAGTGCCGGTCACGCCCACGCGCTTGCCGTCGATGAAGAGGCTGGCGTCCGTACCGAGGGCTTGGAGATACAGCCAATAGGTGCCGCTGCTCGGCACGCCGAGAGTGCCGCTCCACGTGGCGCGGGTGTTCGCCGGCAGGGCGTTTCCGCCCCGGACGGTGAAGTCCACGGCGGGGTCGGTCAGCGCCCCGGGCGCCACTGCCTCGGAAGTGATATTCGTGCGCTCGAGGCCGGGCTTGCCCGCGTGGCTCAGGGCACTCGCGGGAATAGTCGTGCCGGTCATGTCGTCGTCCACGGCAAACCGAATGCGCGCGTGGGCGCGCCTCTGCAAGGCGTCGAGGGGACTCACTTGCCGCTCGGTCAGTCCCAGCGACCGTTCGCCGTTGATGCCGATGGCGTCGACCTGGGCTGCGGTCGGGCCGATCAAGACGACCGAATCGAGGTCGGCGGATTTCAAAGGTAACGCGGCGCCGTCGTTCTTGAGCAGCACAGCGGCCTCTGCGGCGGTTCGCTCGATGATGCCGGCGTTCGTCTGGAGTGCATGCAGGGTTACCGTGTGCTTGGAGCGGCCGTCGAGATAGCCGAAGCGTTCCATCTGCGTCAGCACACGACCCGCGGCGCGGGTCACCGCAGCCTCGCTCACCGAGCCCACGCGGAGCGCCTCGGCAAGGGTTTCCGGAGCCACCTTGGCACCCATGTCGCTCTCGTCCGTGGCCGGCGCCGCGATTTCCTCGGGAATGCTGCCGCCGTAGATGTCGCCCAGGGGGTTGCCATGGGGGTCCGCGGGCGGAGGCAGCGCGGCGGGTTCCGCGCCGAGGAAGGCGGGCTCCTGATAGCCGCTGCTGTCCGGCCCGTCGATCATTTCCATATCGAGGCCGGCATTCATGAACTGCGCCGAGTGGGTGGCGCCCCAGTCGGAGATCACGAACCCGTCGAAGTGCAGCTGGTCGCGCAGGATGCCGGTCAGCGTGTCGGAGTTGCCGCAGGCATAGGGACCGTTCACATGATTGTAGGAGCACATCACGGCCGCCACTCCCGCGTCGATGGCGGCCTCGAAAGGCGGCAGATAAATCTCGTGCAACGTTTGCTCATCCACCCACACATCGGTGGCGGCGGTGTCGTACGCGATGAAGTGCTTGGCGACCGCCATGACATCTTGCGATTGAATGCCGCGGATCTCGGCAGCGCCCATGAGAGCGGTGAGCAACGCGTCTTCGCCGAAGGTGTTGTAGGCGCGCTTGAAGGCGAGATCGCGATCGATGTTGATGAACGGTTGCAGCGAGATGTCGATGCCGAGCGCGCGCGCTTCGCGCCCGATGACAACCCCGTTTTCCTGTGCAAGAGGCACATCGAAGGTGGCGGCCACGCCCATGGTCGCCGTCTCGGCCTGCGAGGGGTGACGCGTGAGCACGCCCGGCGGTCCGTCGGCGAGGCGCAGACCCGGGATCGCGAGCCGCGGTATGCCTGCGACGTAGCCGGCCTGACCCTGATAGGTGCGCGGGTCTTCGCGCCCGTCGTGGATCAGTGTGAGCTTGTCGGCGAGCGTCATTCGGGCGAGCAGCGCGTCGACGCGAGCATAACCCGTGTCGCCGTGCGTCGGCGGTCCGCTCTGCGCGGACAGCAGCGGCAAGGCGAGGGTGAGGACGGCAAGAGCCGGTGTCGCGGATCTGCCCCGGCTCAAGCGGCGTCCATTTCGTCGCGTCGGCGCTGCCGCTCCTCGGCTTCGCGACGCTCATCCTCTATATGATTGAGCACACCGGTCACGTCCGGGGCAGACGTGTCGCGCGCGAAGCATCCCGTGAGTACGCTGTCCGGCGTCAATACGCCGGCTTCAAACAGCGCCCAAATCTCGCGGGCGTATTCTGTTTGCAGGAGTTCGGGCGCGGATCGTCCGAAGCTCGACCGCATATTATTGACATCGCGTTCCAGCATCGCGAACGCGTTATTGTTGCCGGCCGCATTCACGGCCTGCGGCAGATCGATGATGACGGGTCCGTCGACATCGAGCAGCACATTGAACTCGGACAAGTCCCCGTGGATGAGCCCGACGCTCAACATGCGAACGATCTGTTTGATCATGAATGCATGCCACTCGCGCGCCTGGTCCGCGCTGACGGCCACATCATTGAGGCGGGGTGCCGGATCGCCGTGTGCGTCCCGCACCAATTCCATCAGCAGTACGCCCTCGTGGACCAGATAGGGCTTGGGTACGCGCACCCCGGCATTGGCCAGCCGGAACAAGGCGTCCACCTCGGCATTCTTCCATTCGGCTTCTTGCACGCGGCGGCCGTGCCGGCCGCGCTTGCCCATCGCCCGCGCGTCCCGGCTGTTGCGGGTCTTGCGGCCTTCCTGGTACTGGGCGAGTTTGTGAAAGCCGCGATTTTCGGCTTCCTTGTACACCTTGGCGCAGCGTAGTTCGTCGCCGCAGGCAACGATGAATACCGATGCTTCCTTGCCGCTCTTGAGGCGCCGCACGACCGTATCGATCATGCCGTCGTCGATGAGGGGCTGCAGGCCCTTGGGAATCTTCATCCGCCATATTCGCAGATGCGCGTGGGCGAATCAAAGCGGACAAGGTGCGACGTGGTTCACCATTTGGGTGCCGGCGGCGTGACGCAATCGCCATGCTCCCGTGGGATGACATAACCGACAATATATCGCTCGAGGCCGAGAACGGACTTCCCGTTGAAAACATTGGCTGTAACCTCGGTCCTCATCGCTGCGATCGCGCTCTCGGTGATAGCCATTCGTGACGCATCCGCGGCGCGCGTCGTCGTGCCGCCCGATCCATCGGCTGTGGACGCTACAGCGCTGATCAGTAATGCGTGCTCCAAGTGCCATGGTGCCACCGGAGTCAGCGTCTCGCCGCTGTTTCCGAATCTCGCAGGGCAACTGCCCGTCTACATCGAGACTGAACTCAAGCTATTTCGGCAGCGTGGCCGCAGCGATCCCCGCGCCCGAGCCTTCATGTGGGGGATAACCCGGGATCTTACTGATGAGCAAATCAAAGGGGTGGCTCGGCAGTTCTCGAGCCAACCACCGGTGAGTGGCACCGTATCGAGCAATCCCGCGCTATCTGACCAAGGCAAGTGGCTCTACGAGAACGGGGCGAAGGAGCGTGAAGTTGAGGCGTGCATCGTTTGCCACGGTCACGACGGCGAGGGCGTCAACACCAATCCACGGGTTGCCGGACAGCATCGAGACTACTTTGTGACCGCCATGCTGCAGTTCCGCAGCCGGCTGCGCGAAAATAAAGTCATGCAACACGTCGCCCAAAACCTGACCGATCATGAGATCGCCGCTTTGGTTGAATATGTTTCCACCAAGTAGGCCCATCGGGAGCCGCGGTTGAATCGGTATGCTCGAATTCCGCGGGAATCACGTCATGACAATCCCAATGAAATATCATCGTAAGATCCTCAGCGCCTCGTTGATCAGCGCGGCGTTTCTCCTTGCGCAACCCGTGCTCGCAGAATACACAGTGGAAGCCGTCGCCAATGGCGGCACCATCGAGGGTGTTGTCAAGCTCAGTGCTGCGGCGCCCCAAATCGCGCCCATCGAGGTCACCAAGAACCAGGACTATTGCGGTCAGTCCATTCGAAACCCGGTATACGAAGTCGGCAAGGGCGGCGGACTTCAGAATGTCGAGGTGTACCTCAAAGACATCACCAAAGGCAAGGCGCTCATCACCGACACGATCTCGCTCGTCAATGAGCATTGCATGTTCCATCCGCGGGTGCAGGGAGCGAACGTTGGTCAGCTGATCAAGATCTCCTCCAACGATCCGATGCTGCACAGTACGCACACGCAAAACGCCTCAACCAATGCCACCATTTACAATGTCGCCCTGCCTTTCAAGGGGTTTTCGGTCACCAAGCCGTTGCCGGCCATCCCGGAACTCATCAAAGTCAAGTGCGATGCGCACTCATGGATGCATGCGTGGATTTGGGAGCTCGACAATCCCTACTTCGCGACGACCGGAGATGACGGGCATTTCACGATCAAAGACGTGCCGCCAGGCACCTACACGCTCGTCGCCTGGCATGAAGCAGCGGGTGAGAACCCGGCCTCGGTCACGGTCACGGTGATCGCCGGAAAGACGGTGACCGCAGACATCCAACTGACGGCCGCAAAGACCCACTGACGGTATTGAAGTGCCATGACATCAAGACGACTGCTTAGGGCGGTGGTGCGCGTCGGCCTGCGACGGTGGTCTGCGACGGTCCTCTTGGCCTCAGTCACGCTGATGATCATGGCCGCCATGGTTTACGCACAGGACGTGGGCGACGTGCATCAGGGCAAGCTCGTCTATGAGCAGTATTGCGCGCTGTGTCATGGAGAGAAGGGCGACGGCAATGGCCCCTATGGCAAAGACACAACCCCAACGCCGCGCGATTTTCGACAGGGCACATTCAAGTGGCGCAGTACGCCGTCGGGCTCGTTGCCGACCGACGCCGACCTTGAAGAAGTCCTGGTCAAAGGCCTGTTTGGCACGTCCATGTCAAGCTTTGCCACTTCGCTGAGCCATGACCAAAGGATCGCCGTCATCGCCTACCTCAAGACTTTTTCGCCCCGCTTTGCGTCCGAGAAGCCCGAGGCGCCGATTACCATGTCGCAGGAGCCTCTGTACACGCCTGAATCCGCCGCACGCGGCGAGGTCGTCTACAAAAAAATGAACTGCGCGCAATGCCATGGTGATGAAGCTCAAGGTGATGGTGAGTCGGCTGACGACCTCTCGGATGATTGGGGTAACCCGATCGTGCCGTATGACCTCACGGAAGGCCACATCAAAGGGGGTAACAACGGAGCCGACATTTACCGGGTGTTCATTGCGGGCCTCAACGGCACTCCGATGCCTTCATTCGCCGACTCGATCAGCCCCGCCGAGGCTTGGGACCTGGTGCACTTCATCCAGAGCCTGAGCCCGGACTACCCGAAATATGTGACCGAAGCGGATCTGCGTCACAGTTTGTTGCAAAAAACCTCAACCGGCTTCACGTGTCGTTGAGTGATCCATCGATAGCATGGCGCACTGCGGCTTGATGGATCTTGCGATCGAGGACTATGTGCGGCCCACGGCGTTACCAAGAAGTTCGAGGAAGCGGTGAGCGCTGCGCCATTGCGACAGGATACCGCCGCGCCCAGCGCTGTTCCTGCACCGGCGGCAGTCGTGCATGCGCCCGTCACGGTCTTGAACCCGCTCGCGGAGCGCGCTGCGCGCTCCAGACAGAGTGCGTTTCGAGCCGCTGAGGAAAAGCCGGACAAGCTGCACATCAGTCGCTCACGGAGCGAGCGTCGCGGTCAGTTGTTCACGGCCGCCATCGGCGCCGCGCTGACTCTCGCGATGGGCCTGGTGCTGCTGTTCGGCTATCGGCTCGTCACGCACATCCGTACGAGCATCAACGCACTGCAGGCCGCGAGCGCTCTGCAAAGCTATCCCGAGGAGATCTCCAGTCGCTTAAGCGCACTGTGCGACCGTCTCGAGGCTCGCGCCTATTCCGACCAGGCGCTTGCGGACCTGAAGAAGACGGTCAGGCGTTTCGATCGGGACATTGGGCAGCTTTCCGACTCGGGGATCGACTCGCCGCAGCTCGCCCGAACGCTCTGGCTGTGGCACCAATACCGCTCGATGATCGATCCGGTGCTTTCTTTCAAGGGCCAGCCCTACGCGGATTCAGCCTCCGGAGACACTACGTTCTCGCCCGCAGGTCGTGAGCACTATGTTGCGGCGGAGCGCGCGCATCAGTTCGCGGCGGACAACGCCAAGGCATTGCAGACACAAGTAGTGACTCTCGCCGCGACACTCCAAGACGCCTCCTCAGATGCTGCCCTGCGTTTGCGCACCCTGCTGTTTGGAGGGGTCGTTGCAACACTCATGCTGGCCGCGGCCGCGGCTTATTTCCAGCTCATGCGCTCGCGGCTGCAGAGGGCGCAGGCCGAGTTGCAGGAGGCTCATCAAGCCCTGATGCGTGCCTCACGGCAGGCGGGAATGGCTGAAGTAGCCAGCAATGTGCTCCACAACGTCGGCAACGTCCTGAACAGCGTCAACGTGTCCGCGAACTTGCTGGATGAACGGATACGGAAACCTGCGGCTTCCGGACTCGCCCGAGTCGCCGCCATGCTCGAGGAGCAAGGCGATCAACTCGGATCCTTCATTGCGAGTGACGAGCGGGGAAAGCGACTGCCCACTTACCTTACACAGCTCTCTTCCCAGCTCCTGGCCGATCGCGAGGCCGCACTCAAGGAATTGGCATCGCTGGTCAAGAGTATCGAGCATATGAAGGACATTGTCAGGATGCAGCAGAGCTATGCGACGTACGGCGGTGTGGTCGAGATTGTAGCGGTCGCGGACCTGGTCAACGACAGCATGCGGCTGAATGAGGAAGCGTTTTCCCGCCATGGGGTGACGCTCGCGTGCGAATTCGAAGAGGTGCCGGTCATCACGGTGGATAAACACCGGGTGCTGCAGATCCTGGTGAATCTGATCCGCAACGCCAAGTATGCCTGCGAGGACTCGGGACGCAGCGACAAACTCATCAAGATTCGGGTCGCACCGTGTGCACTCGGGGTGGCGATCGAGGTGGTCGACAACGGCGTGGGAATCCCGGCCGAGAACATGACTCGAATCTTCAGCCACGGGTTCACCACTCGCGCCGGAGGCCATGGGTTTGGACTGCACAGCGCAGCGCTCGCCGCTCACGAGCTCAAAGGCGCGCTGCGGGTCGCGAGCGATGGCCCGGGGTGCGGAGCCACCTTCAGGCTCGAACTCCCCATTGCTCCCGGCAAGGACTCGCCATGACCTCCTTCGGCGGACCCCTGATTCATCGGGTGCTCACGATTGATGACAACCCGGTCATTCACGAGGACTTCAACAAGATCCTGAGCCGCGACACCAACACGGACTCAGCACTCGCCGCGGAGGAGGCGTTGTTGCTGGGGGAATCGCTCCCGCAGAACGAGGACTCGCACTTCGAGCTCGTCAGTGCGCTTCAGGGTGAGGCGGGTGTCGACATCGCGCGACGGGCTCGGGCTGAGGGTCATCCCTTTGCTGTGGCCTTCGTCGACATGCGCATGCCGCCAGGCTGGGATGGATTAAGGACGATCGAAGAGCTGTGGAAAGTCGATCCGGATGTACAAGTCGTGATCTGTTCCGCCTATACCGAGTACGGGTGGTCGGAGCTGCGCTCCCGGCTCGGTCCCTCCGACAAGCTCCTGGTCCTGAAGAAGCCGTTCGAGCCTATCGAGGTGCGGCAAGCCGCGAGTGCCTTGTGTCGCAAATGGCACAACGAACGGATGCTCCGGCGCCATGTGGAGGATCTGGAACACGTCATTGCGGCGCGCACACAGGGACTGGAGGCGGCGAACCACCAATTGCAGCAGCTCGCGACCCACGATGTGCTGACTGGGCTCCCTAATCGGGTCATCCTGCAGGACCGGCTCGAACAAGCAATCGCTCAGGCCGCTCGCGAACAACAGGAATTTGCCGTACTTCTGCTCGATCTCGATCGCTTCAAGGTGATCAACGACTCCTTGGGGCATCGCGCAGGCGATGAGCTGCTGAAAGAGGTCGCGCAGCGCCTGAAGGGCGTCGTGCGCAGCATGGACACGCTGGTACGTCTTGGGGGCGATGAATTCGTGATCGTGATGGCCTCAATCCAAACTCGGGATCAGATTACCGCGATCGCCACGCGCGCGATTGAAGTCCTGAAACCGCCGATTTCTCTGCAGGGAGTCGACGTGCGAACTTCCGCAAGCATCGGCATCGCCTTTTATCCCAGCGACGGGGCGACCGCTGAGATGCTGCTCGCGCACGCCGATGCGGCCATGTACAGCGCCAAGCAGAGCGCGCTCGGCACCTACCAGTGCTTTGCCACTTCAACGAGCACCTCCACACGCGATCGGGTCAAATTTGAGGGCGAGTTGCACGCGGCACTCGCTGCCGGGCAATTTGAACTGCATTATCAACCCAAAGTCGACACGGCGTCCGGTCGGGTGCATAGCGCGGAAGCGCTGATCCGCTGGCGGCATCCCGAGCGCGGGCTGCTGCTGCCGGGGGACTTCGTTCCTATCGCCGAGGAGTGTGGGTTGCTCGACTCGATCAGCGAGTGGGTCCTAAGGGAAGCCTGCCGGCAGGCAAAACTCTGGCAGCGGCACGCAGACCGACCACTGCGTGTCGCGGTGAATGTCTCACCTTCGCAATTTCGACTGGGGACCCTCCTCGAATCGGTCCGCAGCGCCCTGGCGGCTGCGGAACTCGAGCCGCGGTTTCTCGAAGTGGAACTGACCGAGACCGCGACGATGAGGAATGCGGAAGAATCGATCTACATACTGGAGAGCTTGAGCCGTTTGGGCGTCCTGGTCTCGGTGGATGATTTCGGGACCGGATATTCCAGCATGAGCTATCTGCGGCGTTTCCCCATCGACAAGCTCAAGATCGACCGCACCTTTGTGAAAGAGATGACCAGCCGCCCGGAGGATGCGTCCATCGTGCGTGCCATGGTCTCCCTCGCTCACAGCCTGAATCTGAAGGTGGTCGCCGAGGGTGTTGAAACGGCGGAGCAGCTCGCACTGCTGCAGCAGCTCGGCTGCGATCAGTACCAGGGATTTTATTTCAGTGAAGCGCTGCCGGCGAAGGAATTCGAGCGGATGATCAGCACCCAAACTCATGCGTCGCAGGATCCGGAGAGTGATCCCGACGCCACCCAGAGTCGACTCGCGCTGGGCTGAAGCAGCAGCAAGTCTCGATGAGGATGTC
>Ga0181537_10004480_pt1 | contig 11607 bp, 8 predicted proteins | sample PEATcosm2014_Bin_39_FD_119765 | JGI IMG/M metagenome (GOLD analysis project Ga0181537, IMG submission 119765) | Peatland microbial communities from MTU Mesocosm Facility, Houghton, MI, USA - PEATcosm2014_Bin23_10_metaG | ecosystem: Environmental > Terrestrial > Soil > Wetlands > Peat | place... | reverse complement strand
GGACGCTTGACATCAAAAAGTCGGCTGCCAGTCCTCCGCTTGAGGTGCGGCGAAATCTCTCCAGCATCATTGGGAGAATTGCTGATGGCAGTGGCCGTGTTTACCGTTTTCGCGGACGAAGGACCTCTGGCGACAAATTTGTGCACATGTGGGATCGAAGGGAAGGCCGTCATGGTGTGATGTATTCGCTCAACAGAGAGCACCCGCTCTTTGCTGCTCACCTTCAATCCCTGGATGATTTGGACCGGACCGCCTTTTCAGATTTGATTGCCACGATAGAGGCGATGCTTCCTGTCGAAGCAATCTATGCCGACCTTGCCGGGGACAAAGTGGGGATCGAACAGCGTCCAGCGTATACGGTTGAACAGCTAGCCGATCTTGCAGGTCGATTGCTTGACGCCGTCGGGCGGGAAACCGCTGCGAGGACAAATCTTCTCTCTCAACTATCCTTGCTCGAGCCGTTTTCCTTCTATCCGGAAGAGTCGATGTCCATTATTCAAAGGCTGACCAATGAACAATAACGCCCAGCAAATCGAGAACATGATTTTGGTCACGCTTAGTCCCGGGGAGATTCCAGATGAGGCACGAATTCTGGATTTAATTGCAACCCTTCGAAAACTGTTCGAGATTTCCGACGAAGATCGCACAGCGCTCGTAAAGCGGCTTCATGCCCGACTTGCCATTCAGATGGACACCGGCATCAAGCTGGTCGCGTCAGATCATGAACCATGGCTGCTTGCGCGGAAGGCGTCCATTGAGCCGCTGTTTTGGGACAGATTCCAAAAGTATCTATTTTCGCGAAGCTGGGCGCCAACTGTCGTCGGCACAATGGACAAGGTGACCGATGACATTCTGGACGGCTGCGGCAATCCAGAAGAACTGGGTGCATGGGCGCGCCGTGGACTGGTAATGGGCGACGTCCAATCAGGGAAGACGGCAACCTATACTGCGCTTTCGTGCAAGGCGGCGGATGCCGGCTATCGGTTGATCGTCCTGCTCACGGGAACACTGGAAAGTCTGCGTCGCCAGACGCAGGAGCGTCTGGATGAAGGGTTCGTCGGTTTGGACAGCGCACCATTTCTGTCGAGGGAACGGGCGAACAAGCCTGTGGGTGCCGGGCTTATCGATCAATCCATTACTGGGGCCGCCTTCACGTCGCGAGTAGGGGATTTCAGCATGCGGACCATGACGCAGCTTAATTTCAGGCTTTCGTCATTTAAAGACCCAATATTGTTCGTTGTGAAAAAGAACAAACAGATTCTGCAAAACCTCGAAGACTGGCTCAGGAACTACAATGCTGGCGGAGACGGCAAGATCTCCATCCCCATGCTGCTCATTGATGACGAGGCGGACAACGCATCGGTAAATGTGGGGGCTAGCGGCGAAGACCCGAAGGCCATCAATACACGGATCCGTGCACTCCTCAATCTGTTTCACCGCCGCACCTATGTCGGCTTTACAGCAACTCCGTTTGCCAATATTTTCATTGAGCCCGACTCACCGCATGAGATGCTCGGCGACGATCTCTTTCCTCGCGATTTCCTCTACGCGCTGGAGCCGCCATCAAACTACGTGGGCCCCGAAGCGTTGTTTGCGGGTGGGAATTCATCGACCCGTATCCTTGATATAGATGATGCGGATGCTACATTTCCGGCGGGTCACAAGTCATCGCTTGTGGTAGATGACGTACCGGATTCGTTAAAGGCGGCCGTACAGGGATTTATTGTCTCGAATGCCATTCGTGACCTTCGTAACGAGGGTGCGACGCACCGGTCCATGCTTGTGAACGTGAGTCGATTCACAAACGTTCAGTCCCAAGTGGCGGATGTGCTGAGCGCCTATCTCAGGGTGCTGCAACAAGACATCCGCAATTTCGCCAAGTTACCGGTAAAGGAAGCCTTGGCCAATCCGTCCGTTGCTGCGATTCATAATGTGTGGGATCTTCAGTTCCGCGACGCCGGCCAGTCATGGAGCGCCGTGCAACGTGCACTCGTCGGCGCCTCGCTTCCGATCGCAGTAAGGGCGGTCAACCAGGTAACTGGAGCGGCTTCGCTCGACTACTCGGCTCACAGAAAAACTGGTCTAAGAGTCATCGCGGTGGGTGGGAACAGCCTTTCACGCGGCCTGACACTTGAAGGTTTGTGCGAGAGCTATTTTTTCCGCAACTCGCAGATGTATGACACATTGCTGCAGATGGGTCGATGGTTCGGTTACCGGGACGGTTACGAAGATCTCTGTCGCGTGTGGCTCACGATCGAAGCGCAACACTGGTATTCGCATATTGTGATTGCAACCGTCGAGCTGCGCGAAGAACTCCGGCGGATGCGCAATATGAATATGACGCCGGCGGATTTTGGTTTGAAAGTGCGCGCGCATCCGGATGGCCTCATTGTTACAGCGCGAAACAAGATGAGAACGGCCAAGACGATTGAGAAGGTTATATCAGTCAGCAACCAGTATCTCGAAACACCCAGGCTTTGGACGCGCGACAAGATTATTCAGGCTAATTCCAAGTCGGTGGATGATTTCCTGAGGCAGCTCGCGGCGGCAGAGTTGCCCAAAGAGGGCACGGCCTACGGGGATGGCACTCTCTGGCGGAACGTGCCAAAGGCAATGGTCATTTCCCTGCTGCGATCTTTCAATGCGCACCCCCACAACATAACGTTCCAGGCGGAAGATCTGGCGAACTATATCGAGGCTTCTGAGGAAGCAAAACTCGCGGTGTGGGATGTCGTGCTCCCGAGTGGGCGTTCTGAGAAACGAGTTCCGCTCCCCGCCGGCACGATAGGGATACCGCAGGAGAGAGGTGTAGTGCGTGGCAGCGCGGATGACATGCTCGTCTCGGGCAAGAGCGCGAGGGTTGCTTCTAGAGGATCGGAACGAGAAGGCATGGATGCTCCCGATGTCAAAGAAGCCGAAGAGCAATTCTTCCGCGACAATGCCGACAAGAAGAATGTCCCCGATCATTCATACCGCGCACGCCGGCGACGGCCTCTGTTGATGCTCCATCTACTGATTCCCTTCGACGACAAAACCAAGGGGGAGATTGTGTATGAAGGCGCCTCTGTCTGGGCGCTTGGCCTGAGCTTCCCCGATCTGGGCGATGAAAAGGGGAAGCGTCGTGTCCAGTATCGGATCAACCTGGTCGAGTGGCGAACTCGCTTCGAGACGGAAGCCGACGATGACGTCGAGGTGATCGATGACGTTATCACTTGAGAAGATATGGCGGGAGATGGGGCCAAGTGCGGATGGATCGGCGTTTCGACGCGTAGACGAAACGCATCCCCTTGATTTGTACATAGGGATAGATCCATTAGGTGCCCGAGTCCTGCTTCTCCTGACCGATTCGGAGCCGCCTGCAATTCCGGCCACGCCGCGGGGGTTCGATATCGAGAAGGGGCGGCGTACGGATGGCCGTTGGGCTCTAACTGTTTCCCTGCGCATCCCCGAGCTTTCGAAACTGTTTTCTCACCTTTGCGAGGACTTGGTTGAGTCGTTACGAACAGGGTGCAGGCCTGAAGAAGCCGGCAGGTTTGTCATGGAAAGGATCGCGCGATGGGCGCGTTTGCTCGCACGCGGTGCAAAGAGCGGCTTGGACGAGCTGTCATATCGGGGCCTTTTGGCCGAACTCATCGTGTTGCAGCGCGTTCTGGTCCCCGCCGTCGGCGCAGGTTCCGCGATATCCAGCTGGTTTGGACCTTTGGATGCGGACCAAGACTTTCGCCTACCAAGCCGGCTCCTCGAGGTGAAATCGACGGTGATTGGCTCCCTGACAGTGACGATCTCCTCTGCCGAACAGCTCGATGTTCACGATTCCCCGCTCTGCCTTGTAACGGTGCCGATCGGTGACGGTGTCCAGGGAATCGATATGACTCTCGGCGATTTGGTCGGAGCAATTCGTGAGCTCGCGCAGTCCGACCCGATAGCTCTCAACCTGTTTGATGAGCGTCTAGGAATGACCGGCTACGATCCAAAGGACATCTACGCGGGGCGACCATTCACCACTGGGCCCATTCGCTACTTCCAAGTTACAGGGACATTTCCGCGGCTTGTGCGTTCGCTTATGCCGACTGCGATCTTCTCGGTCCATTATCAACTGGATCTCGGTTTATGCCGTGACTTCGAAGTCCGCGACGCCTTTCAGTGATTTATGGATCTTGAAGAATATCGCAAGGATCTGATCGAGGATGTCAAAGCCGCGGCGACGGAATCGCGCAATTTTGCATCATCAACGTTTGTCGAGATCACCTCCGATCTACTCGCCGACGCTGGCGAATTAGCAGATTTTCAATTGTGTCACTACAAAGGCACGGGATCCAAAAAAAAGAGCTTGGCGCTGGATGGGTATGCCTTCGATGAAGCCGACGATTCGGTACGAGTGCTAGTAGGCGATTGGGACGGTCGGGATGCGAGTCCCACAATTACGCAGACGGAGGCTAAAGCTTTGCTCGGTCGCGCCCGCGCATTTCTTGAAGAATCGCTGGCGGGCAAGTTCTACGAGAGTCTAGAGAATTCCTCGGCTGGTTACGCATTTTCGAAGGAACTGTTTAACAAACGCGCCGAGCTCACGCGTTGTCGTATTTACCTTGCCACCGACAAGATGCTGAGCGGGCGGGCAAAGGATTTCCCCGAGGGTAAAATAGGATCGATTCCAGTTGAATTTCATGTATGGGACATCGCCCGTTTTCATAGGGTGTCCGAATCGTCATCCGGACGGGACGACATCGAGATTGACTTCGGATTGCGGATACAAGGTGGTATCCCGTGTATTGCAGCGAGCGTGGAGTCGGACGATTATAAGGCGTACCTCTGCGTAATTAGAGGAGACGTACTGGCAAGCATCTACGATGAGTTTGGAAGCCGCCTTCTCGAGGGCAACGTCCGTTCCTTTCTGTCGGCAAAGGGCAAGATCAACAAAGGTATCCGAGGAACAATTCGATCGGAACCCCATATGTTTTTCGCCTACAACAATGGAATCGCTGCGACAGCAGCCGAGGCGGAGATTAAGGCTGGCGTCGGCGGGCAGCATTTGGTGAGGGTAAAGGAACTTCAGATTGTAAACGGGGGCCAGACAACGGCGTCATTGGCAGCCTCCCTAAGAGAGGGTGACGCCGCTCTGGATACCATATTTGTGCAAATGAAGCTATCTGTCATCCCATCCGAGCGAGCCGGCGCAGTCATCCCTCTCATTGCGAGATACGCCAACAGCCAGAACAAAGTAAGCGACGCCGACTTCTTCAGCAATCACGACTTTCACCGGCGCCTAGAGACACTCTCTAGACACATCTGGGCTCCCGCAGTGAGCGGCGCGCAGCATGAGACCCACTGGTTCTATGAGCGGGCCCGTGGGCAGTTTGTGAATGAACAGATTCGAATGACAAAAAGCGAAAGGAAGAAGTTCCTTATGCAGAATCCGAAAAATCAGATACTTTCGAAAACTGATATCGCAAAGCTGCAGAACGCCTGGGCGCAGCGCCCTCACGTGGTTTGCCTCGGAGCTCAAAAGAACTTCATCAATTTTGCTGTGCAAGTCGAATCTGAGTGGGACAAGTCGGATGCGAGTTTCAATCGTGAATATTTTACAGGCTTAGTGTCAAAGAAAATTGTGTTTGCCGAGACCGAGCGAATAGTGGCGTCACAGCCCTGGTATCAGGGCGGCTACCGGGCCCAAATTGTTGCCTACACTGTTGCCAAACTAGTGAGCGCGATTGCGACCGAGGAGCCCACGATGGCTCTGGATCTTCCAACCATATGGGCGAAGCAATCGGTTGGGGAAGGATTGAAACCAATGCTTGCAGAAATTGCAGGCGAAGTTCACGAAGTGATTGTAAACCCGGATTCTGGGCATGCAAATGTGACGGAGTGGTCGAAGCGAGAGCTTTGTTGGAGGCGTGTGGAGGCTCTCAAAATTCCCGTTGGCCCCCGCCTGCGACGGGAACTTGTTGACAAAGAGGCGGTGCGCGAAGGAAAAAAGGAAGCGAGGAAGGATCAGCGGGAAGACACAAAAATTGACAAGGTTTTCGAGGTGGTCAGTCTTGGGGTTCCATTCTGGAATGGTCTGCGAGACTGGAGTACCGCCCGAAAACTTTGGACTGACGAGGAGGCCAAGCTTCTTGGGCTCGCATGCCGCAAAAACTTTGTTCCGCTTGACCGACAGGCGTTGAAACTGATGGGACTTCGAGAAAAGGCGGTTTCTGAGGGTTTCGTGAAAGTGTAAGGCAAGGCCGGTTCGGCTCAGTGCTTCACAGGGTACCCATGCAAACGGGGGCTATAGCCGCGCGTGGCACCGAATTCCCCCGCTAAGCTGAGGCTAGTGAGTGATTATAAGTTGGCAAGTAACTTGAACGAGAGACCATCTTGATGGCAACCAATTTTTTCTATGTTTACGCTCTTAAGGATCCTCGAAAATCCCCTGCGCTGCCCTTTTACATTGGCAAGGGCGCTGGCAGTCGCGCATACGACCATCTTGTGACACCGGACAACACCCGGAAATACGCGAAGATAAAAGAGATTATTGCCGCCGGCGCAAAGCCTCTGGTGGCGATTTTGTTGGAGGACCTCACGGAAAACCAAGCGCTGCGGATGGAGGCGGAGCTCATTGCTGCATTTGGTACCGTGGAGTCAGGAGGGCCGCTTGCCAATTCGGTGCTGCCTTCGGGCTTTGCGCCAAAGGAAAAGTCCACGATCGTTGTACCTCAGGGCTGCGTGGAACGAGCGCAGCTCGGTCTTGAGTTCCTGAAGGTGGCAATATTCGAACTTGCGCGTGCAAACCCCAGCGGCATAACTAATTCGGACGTCGCGAGTGCGCTAGGCCTGCGCAGTGACTATAGAGGGCGGCAAAAGGATTATTTGTCGTACAGCGTGCTCGGACTTCTGCTACGAGACGGGCGGATCGAGAGGGACAGCGGCGCGAAGAGACACAGAGCACGGACCTAGGCGGGGACACTACGATTCCCCAAGCGGGATCAATTTTCAATCGGCTCGTCCCAAAGCAGAAGTACTCTGTCATTGACTGCAGGGAAATGATGTTCGTGTCAGATGGGCGACATGTCAAAGTGGCAAGCCAGAACCGTGTTCGGAGGCGACCCTAATGCTCCAAGCTCTTTTGCGCGGTAAGCTATCTCGAGAACAGGAGAATCTCGAGGACCTGCTAACTTGCGCGGTGTTTGGTCCCTTGAGCTATATAGCAGGGGAACGTGGGCTTTTGCCTCTGCTGCGTCTCGCCAGATTGCCTGATGCAACGATGCCTACCGTTTTTGATGACTTTAAACTTGTTGTGAAAGAATTCGCATTCTGGCCAGTATTTTCAACCGACTGCGTTGGCCCAACCGAGCCTGACGTCCTGATTTCAGCATCGGATTCCCACGGGAAAAAACATCTTATCCTGATCGAAGTAAAACTTTGGTCACCCAAGTCTTCCCGACCGGACTTCGCTAGAGTAGATGTCGTCGATCAATTGGCGCGGGAATGGTGTGTACTGATAGATCGCTGTAAGGCGGAAAATGCGAGCCCGCATATGATCTATGTAACAGCAGATTCGCACTTTCCCTCGCTGGAAATAGGCGAGGGAATCGAGGAGTTCTCTGTCAAGTGTCCATCGCTATCCGAATCTTATCCGATGCGTTGCGCGTGGCTGTCGTGGCTCGAAGTTGCCGATGCATTCGAAAATCACTCAGAGCCGGTTCTTGTTGATATTGCTGCGGCCTGTCGAAGACTGGATCTCGTCCGATTTCGGGGATTTCCCTCAATCGCGCGATTTGAAGTGCACTGGACATTCACGGAACATCGGGAGCGTTTCATTTTTGCCGCGGATACAATTGCTGTCGAATGGAGCTATCAATGACCGAAGAGAATGGTGCGAACTTTCTCGGCGCAATTCGCCAAGTTCGTCGTTTGATGACCGACGTATCTAAATTGCTTCTCGAGGTCGATAGTTTAATGGGACAAGAAGGATGGGAGCCCCGTGCGGGCTCTACTGCCACCGCCGGCGCCTCTTATTCTATTAGCTGGCCTCGAAACTGGCTACCATTTCATGTTTTTCGATTTTATCGTAACGCGGATATGTCCTCTTGCATTGCGTGTGTATCGGCTCTACTTGAGGCTGACGACCGCAAGATTCCTTTGAGTGAACCTCATGTCTCTGCTTTAATAATTGAGTACGAGGCGGGCACAGCGCTACCCGAGGGTGTTCAACTCTATGCTTGCGCCAATTGGCATTTATATGTTCCCAACCGTCGAGACGACGGAACGCTCAATTGCGTCGAGCCGCGCAAGCTATGGCCAGCGGAGTCAACGGCAAAAAAGATGACAAGCTTCGCTGTGCCGTTGGTCAATATCCGTGATCAAATAACGTTGAACGAGACTGTCGTTGCGCCGCTTTTGCGGGCGCTTAAAGACATTCCCTCCGCGTCGGGTCCTTAGGCCGAACAGGCCGCTACTACTCAGAATCGCCACTTGGGAATAGGAACAGCCGAATCCGATAGGGGTGATGGTCGGGAACTGGCCGCTTCTCTCTGCGGCATTGCCACAAGCTTGTTCGTGGCAAGTCATTACGCACGATAAGGCTTCGCCTATCGCGTAGGTGCAAATTTACCCTCGCCTAATGAATGCGCGCAATCCACGGGCTATCCCGTTGCGAGGGAACTACAAGTCCCCGCAGAGTCCGACAATCGTGCGAACGCCTCGCTCGGTCCGTTCCAGAAGAAACTCTCGGGATGTATCAGATGGGCGAGTAACTCGACACCCTCGACGAGTCGCGGGCCCGGACGGGCGAAATACGCATTGGCATCCACCGCGTAGACTCTGTTGTTCTGCACTGCGGGCAGCGCGCTCCACCCGGGCCGCGCCTTCAACAATTCAGCTTGGCCTAGCGCTTGTTGAGTCTTAAATCCGCACGGTGATACCAGAATGACTTCGGGCCGGTAATCGAGAACTTGCTGCCAAGGAATGCGGACGGAATCGGTGCCGGCACGGGCGTTCGCGTCCTCGCCGCCGGCCCAGGCTAGCATTTGTGGAATCCAATGGCCGCCACAATAGATGGGATCTACCCATTCCAGAAAAGCGACGCGGATTTTAGGCATCGAACGAGTGATGTCGGCGACGCGGTTGATTCTTGAAATAGCCAGCGCCGTCCAGGCATTGGCTTTGTCTTCAGTGCCGGTTTCCTTGCCGAGTGTACGGACCGCCTCGAGTACTTCTTCAAAGTTGCGGGGAGTTTGCCAAACGATTTTAGGCGCATCGTGCATCACCTTTATCACTTGAGAGACTTCGTTGCCCGCGGGACCGCATACCTGGCACAGGTTCTGGGTGACCAAGAGTTCCGGTGCAGCGGAACGCAATTTGGCTTCGTCTACCTTGTACAGGCTTTTGCCCTCAGAGAGCCGCGTGCTCACGGCGACGTCGATCTGCGCCATCGTCATCTGCGAGAGGTCGAGCGCACAATCGACGATGACAGGCTTGCGCAGCGCCTCTTCAGGGTAGTCACACTCGTGACTGCGACCCACCAGGTCCTCTCCCAGACCTAAGAGATAAAGCATTTCGGTCGCCGATGGCAGGAAGGAAACTATCCTCATGGCATCTCCATGGGCAGGATGTCGCAGAAATTGAAACGCGATAAGCGCATTGAAGTCTCCCCCGCGCGGCAAGGGATCGCGTTTTTGAATATCGGCCCAGCGTACACAAAGGAGTGATATTCGCCTCGTTCGCCGCACGGATCGGCGCTCGGTGGCAGGTCGCCAAGTAGTCGGTCGTCAATCTCTCGTCCGGCGAAAGAGGCGTCGATGGCATGCGTATCGACGCAGCATAGCTTGGCTTTGAATCCGAGACCGATAAAGGTTCTGACAACTTCATCGGTGTCTCGAAGCCAAATTGGGTATATGCCGGTCATTCCCTCTCGTGCAAGGCGTTCATCTCGATACTGTTTGATGTCTTCGAGGAACAGGTCCCCGAATGCGATCTTGGTAATACCGCAATGCTTGAAGTGCTTGAACGCCTCGCTCATACGGCTTTCGTAAATATCGTTCGAGCAGTCTTGGGGGATCATGACGACATGGAGTGGAATCGCCAACGCGTTAGCCTGCGCTTCGAGCAACCTGCGACGCACGCCGTGCATGCTGATTCGATCAAAATCCTCTGTGACGCTGGTCAACAGAGCGACAATTGCATACTTCTGCGAAGCCAGTAGATGATAGGCGACCATTGCACTGTCCTTTCCTCCACTCCAGGAAAGGACCACACGTTCCTTCTCGATCATCATGCCTGTGACCGCCTCCAGCCGTTGCGAGGCGACACGGTATGGCTTCAGCCCCGCGTGAGTCAATCTAAGATCGCGCGCCTAGCCCAAGCACCGATAGTTGACCGTCGAAGTGTTTTGCGGCAACGTATGCGAACACAGCAAGTTCCCCTGAACGGGGATTTAAGGGAACTCGGGTTCAAAGCCCGGGCTGCCCCCGCAACTGTAAGCGGTGTGCCCTCATCGAAGACCACTGGGTGGAAAGCCTGGGAAGGTGATGACGGGACTTCAAGCCGCGAGCCAGGAAACCTACTTGTTGTGGTCGCCCATCGAACAGCCGGGGTGCGCTGAACGAGAGGAAATACCCTAGTGGCGACGGAGTGGGCCGCGTGAACGCGGGCCTGCGCTGCTGCGCCCGAAATACGGGTTGTGCGCGCACGTCCTTCGCAAACGCGGTCCTTGGCTAGTCGTCAGAGGGAGTCGCGTTGAACGCTCAATTAGTCGCAACTTGCGTTGCTATCTGTATTCCATTCACAGCATCCATCGCCGCTATCAGCGATCCCGGCGATACACCGCTGCAATCCATCGTGGTCACTGCCACGCGCATTCCGACACCGCAGGTAGAGGTCGCCAGCAGCATCACGGTGGTCACCGCGCAGGAAATTGCCGCGCGACAGATTCGCACGCTCCCTGACTTGCTGAAAGAGGTGCCGGGCCTGAACTTGGTTCAGTCCGGCGGACCAGGGGGTCAAACCTCCGTGTTCATGCGCGGCACCAATTCAAATCATACCAAGGTGCTCATCGATGGTATCGACGTGAGCGATCCAAGCAGCCCCAACGCGTCGTTTGATCTTGGCCAATTGCTGGCGGCGGACATTGAAAAAGTTGAAATATTACGGGGACCGCAGAGCGGTTTGTACGGATCGGATGCCATCGGCGGCGTCATCAGTGTGATCACCAAGAGTGGCTCAGGCTCGCCAAAGTTCGATGCAGGAATCGAGGCCGGTTCATTCGACACTTTCAATCAAGTCGGCGGCGTGAGTGGTTCCATGGATCAGTTCCACTATGCAGCCACGATCGATCACTTGCACTCCGGTGCCACTCCCGTCACGCCGCTCGATTACTTGCAGCCTGGTCAGCGCCGGATAGACGATGATTACGACAACCTGACGGCTTCCACCAAACTCGGCTTCGATGTCACCGAGCACTTCGATCTCGGCCTCGTTGCGCGTTACACCGACACTCATTTGCATTTCACGGGCGATAATTTCTTTACCTTTCCGTCCACCCCGGATATTTCGCAAAGTGAATCGCACACGCGGCAGTACTACCTTCGGGCCACCGCGCACCTCGTGAGTTTCGAGGGTCTGTTGGAT
>Ga0181537_10004479_pt1 | contig 11609 bp, 9 predicted proteins | sample PEATcosm2014_Bin_39_FD_119765 | JGI IMG/M metagenome (GOLD analysis project Ga0181537, IMG submission 119765) | Peatland microbial communities from MTU Mesocosm Facility, Houghton, MI, USA - PEATcosm2014_Bin23_10_metaG | ecosystem: Environmental > Terrestrial > Soil > Wetlands > Peat | place... | reverse complement strand
GGCGACGGCGACGGCGACGCGGCTGTGGCTCCTCCTTGCGGCGGCGGCGTGGTCGTAGGCTGGCCTCCGCCCCCGCCTCCTCCCGTGATGTGTTTCAACAATCCCCCGACCTGCTGAATGATCGGCTTGGCCTGCTTCGACTTCCCAGCGATCTTGGTGTAGTCCGCCCACGCGCCATCCGCCATCTGCTGCCACTGCGCGATCTCCTCCGGCGTGACTGGCTGGCCTGTGATGGGATTCTTCCCGGTGGCCTTGGCGCGGGCGACCATCCCGTAGTATTGCTTCGCCGACGCGGCATGTCGCTGCGCATCCGCGACCACTTGATCGTGATGCTGCTTCAGCGCGGCGTCGATCGCAGGCGTGCCCCCACCACTCAGCCGGGAGATGATGCTGCGGAACTTGTCCATCCCCCCGCCGTTGCCTGGGGCCTGTACGTCCACGCTGGGATCGCCGCTCGGTGGCGGTGGGACTGTTGCGGCGCCTTGTGTCGTCTGTGGCGGCATGTTATGAGAATATCGCGTCCAGCGCAGTGTCGGTCAGCTGACCGACCTCCTGCGCGGACTGCTGGTGGAGATCGTTCGACGTGGTGCGGGACTGGCTGGCGATGTCAGCCAAGGATGAAGCACTGCCCTCGCCCATCCCCAGCAGGTTCCCTGCCTGCGAGGCCATCGTCCCACCGACGCTCGTCGCGCCGCTGGCCGCCTTCGACTTGGCCTCGTTGACCGCGTTGTCGATGCTGGCGCGTTTCTGGTCGTCCAAGGTCGCCGTGGTCGCGTTGACACCGCCGCCGCGTGCCGTGCCACTGGTGGCGATGCTGCGCTTGCTGGCGTCGGTCGTCGCATTCGCCGCGTTGACCGTTGGCGCGACCGCACTGAGCGTGGCGTTCCGGTCGCCGCTTAGGAGCGAGGAATAATATCCCCCGGCCTGCCCGAGGAGGTTCTGCGACTGGCTCGTTTCATTAGTGCCGCTCTGGAAGCCGAAGTTGAACAGGTTGCTGAGATCGCCCATTCCCTGAAGCTGGAACTTGCGATCCGTCTTCTTCGCGTTCCCGCCGAACAGCCCGCCGATGTCGGATGCGATTCCGGTCATAGGATCACTGGGTCATATACACAGTCGCGTCGATCTTCTTCATTCCATGATCTTGGCACATCTTCTCGGCGTGCTTGTTGGTCGCAAGCACCATCCACCCGCGCGCCTTCACCCCTTCGAGGAAGCCTACCATTTGATCCGCGAGTTGCTGCGATAGTCCGCTCCCGCGCTCCGACATATCCACCCACTGCGGCTCGGCGTGAGGGAGGAGTTGCATCACATGGAAGCCAACAATTTCCTCGCCGCGATATGCGACCAGCACCCGTGTGAGCATCCGGTTGAGGCTCATCCAGCCTTGGCGTGCGAGGATTTCGTCAATCGCCGCCCATTCCTCCTCCGTCGCCCGCCGCGGCCCCTGCGACTCCGGCCCATCCAGCCACTCGAAGCGGATCGCGTTCGGATCGTCCTGCTCTGCGTCAGCCATCATCCCTCCCTATTGCACGAACGCGGTCACGAGCGCGCCATCGGCGGCGTTGTCCGCGTCCAGATAATAACGATACGGCGAGAACGTATCCCGGTTCCTCGCGCTGCTGGCGATGAACACGGTCTGCCCCGGCAGCAGCACCGCGACCATGCTGCCGAAGTCGGTGCGGTTCCCCGCGCCCGCGACGCCCAGCCGCATGACGTACACATTGCCCGTGTTCGGCACGAGGCCTGTCCCGGCGTTCGACTTGAATCCTTGAAACATGATCTGCTGGCACAGCGGGGAGTATTCGTCGCTGGAGGTGGAGGTCGCTGTCTCCGGCGCGTTGACGTTGGTCGAATCGACCAGCGACGTGATGCGGACTGGAGTGCCAGGCGTGGCGACGGCTATCGCACCCAGCGGCCAATCCGGCCCTTGGCGATCCTTCTGCACTGACTGTGTGGCCACTGTGTTCCCTCCCTAACCGACGAGTATACCCCTGCCTTAATGCTGTCCGTGGAAATTCTTCAACGCTAGCGCGTAGGAACAATCACCTGTAGCTCCGCCTTGCAGCGTGCCAGTTGAGTACATCGCACCGCATCCCGTCCCCAGCCCAACCGCCTGAAACGCCGTTAACTGATACGCGGCAGTCCACCACGTATAATTCCCGCTCACGTTGGTGTAGTTGCCGCCTGTGCCCACGGTAGCAAAGTTTGGGTCCAGCGCGAGAGCGCAGTCGCGGTAATAGCACTCCAGCACGGACCCGTGCCCTGCGAGGATGACGTTGGTGTGCCCAATCGTCCCATCGTTCGCTGGGAGGCCGGTGTAGAATGCCAGCCACTGGCGCATGTCGCCGGAATCGCCGCCTGTGCTCGTCGATGGGACAGTGCAGTGCCCTGAGCCATTTTTCGCCTGTGACGTGCAGTTCCCGTCGTCATAGGCCGAGATTGAGATCGGCTGAATCTCAATCGGCATCCCAGAGGAGTAATTCGTGAAAGCGTTGTAGCAGCCGTCATTCCCGCACATGTTCGACGGGCTCAGTACGGAGAACGCTTGAGTGGCATTGTTGGCGTAGTCGGTGATGTCCGACAGCGCCGCGCCTTGCTCGCCTACTCCATCGAATAGCCCACTGCCGTTGGTATGCAGTGGCGCGTTCTGGTTCTCCGTGCGGGAATAGCCGTAGTTGACGCTCGTTCCCGTGCCGCCGTTGTTCAGGGAGTTATAGAGCCGCATGTAGGAATGCAGGCTCTCGCCGAAGATCAAGTCGTTGATGTAGTAAGTGACGAACCCCCAAGTGGCACTTCCGCTGCAACTCGTGAAGCAACTGTTCCCCGCGCCGGGGGTCGTAGGCGTGTCCGTAGCCAGCGTGTACGGGGCGGCAAGATTCTGCATGTTCGTGTAGCAGAATGGATAAACTTCCGCCCCTGCCGATTGGCCGTTTCTCCAGTACCCGAGTTGGGCCGCTGTTCCACCGACCGCATTGGTGTAACTGGAACTGAAATGCAGATGTACGGCCTTCAGAAACGCCTGCCGCGCCGCTAGAAATGGTAGCTCGTAGGGAACGACGTAGGATTCCGAGTCCGCTACCAGAGTGAGCGTCGCGGTGTCGGATGCCGAACCGCCGGTCGTATAAGTGAAGTGATTTGCGTCGGTGACCGTGATGGTCACACCTGTAGTGTTGTTGGTATACTGCGCCGAGCCGGTAGTCGCAGTCACCCATATCGTCTGACCTGTCGTGTATCCGTGGCCGGTAAGCGTCACCGTTGCCGTAGAGCTTCCCGAGCGCGCAGCCGCCACCCCCGTGTGGCCGGTATACTGTCCGGTGCAGGTGTTCGATGTGGAGACAGCGTTGATGAAGTCCTGCGTGCCGGGATTAAATAGCGCGAGGTACGCCGTCGTGCCGACATACGAAGGCGTAGAGCCATTGATTCCGCCATTCGCCTGCGAGAAGTCCAACAAGTTTACCGTCTTGCGCTTCCCGCCCGGAGTCGCCTGAAACCACTGCTGGATGCCGGGGGAGGTCGTACTCTCGATACTTGTCCACAAAAATGGAAAGTAAATCGGAGCCGCGAATGTAATGAAGGTGCTCCCCACTTGCACCCCCGTCATCTTGATGCACTGATCGGAGTCTGCTGAGTATCCGACGCAGTTTCCGTTCGGAGTCGTTGAGGGAATGTAGAACTGCTGCCCACCTACCGAGGCCGTATTGATCTGGGCAATGGCGTTCATGCTCAACTGCAACGTCACGCCGTCGATCAGGGAGTTGTCCCATACTGAACCTGCCGCGCGGATCAGGGAATAATCCGCTGAACCTGTGCTCGGAGGAAACACGAGGTAGATCGAGCCGTTGCGGGTGTATCCGTTGTTTACGACTACGCCGTTGAGATTCGTTACCCCGTTGATTGTGGTCTGAGCGTTGGCGCCCAGCGCGGCGAGGATGAGTGTGAGATAGAAAAGTCGTCGCATATCAGTTGAGCGTGCAAACGCTGCCAACTAAAATGGTTCCCGCTGGCGTACCTGTCCCGCTGAGAACTCCCTGAATGGCGAACGTCCCTGCCGTTGCCGATGCCTGAATCGTGCCATTGGAAGTCCACGTTGCATTCGACACCGTAGTACCGACTGATCCGCCCGCGAGAATGGTTTGTACTCCTGACGTGGTTTGCGTGGCCGCCCCGGATGACCCGGTTATGGTAGCCGAGGTGACGTTGATCTGCGCTTGCCCAGTCTCGCTCGTTGGAGCCTGAGACGCATTCATTTGCAACGTAAGGCCGGGAGTCGTGCCTGCCGTGATCGAGTATTGCCCCATGCACTGCCAAGCCCACGTAGCGGCGGCAGCAGGAAGCGACCATGTACAGATGACCGCTGTCGTGCCGGATAGCGTCACGGCTGCGGTGATACGACACACATCACCTGTTCTTAGAAGTCCGGTGCTTGCGCCCTGAGTACCCACGTCAATTTCGGCCACACCAGCAGCGAAGCGATCAACTCCGGTATCGGGAGTTCCATTGGCCGTCGAGGTGGAACTAAACAGGAATACTTTCGTGTTTGACACCGTCGCCCCAAGGTTATCCAAGCAGGCCGTTATCGTTCCCGTGGCCGTCCAGCAATCGGCGGTGGTTTCCAGCGCGATGCCTGTGTTGGAAGCGGAACCCGTCGCCTGAATGTCCGGCGTGCTCGCGGTGCCTGCCGGAAGAACCAGTTCCCCGAGCGAGATAAGTTGCGGCGTCGCGCAATTTGCGGCAGAGTAATTCAGCTTAAATTGCGACACTCCTCCGATTTGATAATCGAAGCCCGTCGATGCTGCCGCCGCTGCTGTGCAGGTAACGTTGCTCGTGTAATTGAAGAAGGCTCCAGCGCCATTCCATGTGGCTGTATGGCTGATGAATGGCGCACTGGTGGTAACCGTTCCTTGTGTCGTAGCAAATTGCTCCCCGGTTCCGGTAAGAGACAGCCCGCCAGTTCCGCTGTAAGTCATCAACGTACCACTATCGCTGATGTTGCTATTTACGAACAAGCCCTGAGTATTGCTCCCCGCTTTAGGGATACGGTTGATAGAGAGGGCCGAAGCCGCCCCGTAGATGATCGCATCCGCTCCGCCTATCGGCCCGTGAAAGTTACCCGCTGTAGTGTCATAGCCAATCGTGGAAGTGCCGTTTGATGTGTATCCCGCCGATGACGGGATGGTGCCGAGCGCTGACCACGAAGGCAATCCTGAAGCGTTCTCCGTGAACACGCCCGTCCCGGAAGTGTTCCCGGCAAAAAGGCTTTCCGTGTAGATGCCGTTGATGGCCGTCGCGCCGCCGACATTCAATCCGCCAGCACTGGTCACCGCCCACGTCCCCACAGGCAGCGGCCCTACGGCATTGTTGTAAACCATCCAGCGGTGATAGGAGGAGTTTCCATAGAGAGAATCACTGCCTGCCGCCGGTGCGCCGGGATCAGCGATCTCAACTTGGGTTAAGCCCGCGCCTATACTCGTGACAATGAGCGCTCCAGCGGCGTTGGTGGCAATGTTGAGGCATCCACTGATGGAAGCGACGCTGCCAGAACTCTGATAGCATCCAAGACTGTATTGGGCTGCGGCGACCACCGTTCCCGTCCCCGTGCCGCACGCGCCCGCGTCCTGAATCTGCGACGCGGAGGCGAACGACGCGCAATGCCCGGCGGTAACCGTGCCAAGTGTCGTGACCGTGCCGCCGGACGCGGAGCCTTGTCCGAGCGCGGCGGTCGCACACGCCGCCAGCAGGATGACGAGTAGCGCGGAACGTTTCATCATTGCCATTCTATATCCCCCGTGGCGGAATTGTACGTCAATTTCTGGCCGTTCTGGGGGACGACTGCCTTCACGTTCAGCCCGGCGATCTTGGTCGTCGATGGCCCATTCGCCACCTGCTCGGCCAACTTCCCATGTTTCTCCGTCATATCGTCCAGCTTCCCCTGCGTCGTCGCCAGCTTCTCCTGCAAGTCGTACACGTGGTCGTACAGAATGCGGAAGTCGTCATGCAGCGCGCCCGTCTTAAACTTCGATGGATAATGGCGGTTCTGCTGCGGGTTGAGCTTGGCCATTCGACACCCCTTTCGCCATCTCACATCCTTCCGATCCACTCTATCTCAAAGTCCGTCAGCCGCTCCAGCGTAATCCCCTGCACGGCCGCGCGCGTGAACAGCGCCGTCACCCACTCGACGAACGAGGCTTGGCGTTCGTAGTGGCCCGACTTTACACGGTTGCTTTGACTCCGTGCGACGCTCCCAGCGATTTCCATGTAAGGTATCCTCCGCTGCGGCCCCAATTGCCGACCAGCACTTCCCAGTCATCAAGGTAGAGTTGGAACGGCGACGCGCTGGAGGCCTTGAAGAAATATAGTTGCCCCTTGTTGAATGTCAATACTTGCAGCGACTTCTGGTACGCGCCTGCGGTCGAGGGCAGCGTGATCGCCACTGGACTCGTACCGTCGAACGCGGTGATTGTGAGCGTTACCGCCGCCGTCGCTGCATACGCCGCCACAATCCGCTGGATGTGTGAGTACCCGTTGAAGCCGAAACTCGTCCCCTGCGTCTCCCACGTCTCCGCCATCTCCGGCGTCGGCTCGAATATCCAGTCCACGTCGAAGAACCGCCACGCCGTCTGATCCGTCGGCTGCAACCTCACCTGATGGGCGATGAACGGCGTCGTGAACGAGTACGCCTTGATCGACTCGCCGTTGTGCTGCACGGCCGGCGTGAAGGCATGGGACGTGAGCGTGTCAGAGTCGTACACCGCGATCCCCTTGACCACGTTCCCCGTGTCACAGTGCAGCAGGAATCCCTGCACGTACTTCGCGGCCTCCGTGCCACCGTCGTACCAGTCCGTGTAGCGGTCCGCGATTGTCTCCGGCTTGGGGATGAACGATGGCTGCCATGTGTTGAGCACTGTCGGCGCGGATTGCGTGCTGAAATTGTCCGTCCAGCGGCACAGCAGGCCGAGGAAGTCGCTGAGCACCTCGCCGCCGACCGATATCGGCGCTTGCACGCGGGACGCGCTGGCCAGGATCGTGCCGCCCCCCGCCAAGGGCGCTCCGCCGGCCATCGGAGTAACCGTGATCCCGGCGACGGGCACCGAGTCCAGCCACAGGTCGCCCCACTGCTCCCCGGCGCGCACGTCGCCACCGTCCCACTCCATGGTAGGGACAACGCACTGGATGCCTGTGGAGCCGTCGTTCGTCGCCGGGGTCTGCTTCGACACGTGGCCCGCGGTGTCGCCCACAACCAGCAGCGGATAGGTTGAGCCAGTCGCGGTCAGCACCGTCCCCTCCTGCTGGTCAGGGTGGTAATGCACCGCCACCGGAGTCGCGTAGGCGTCCACCACCCACGCCTTGCGCCGGATGTCCAGCACTAGCGTGCGCGGCGTCCCGGTCGAGTCCTGGTAATCCGCGTACAGGTAGCCGTCGCAGTAGGCCAGCCGGAACGTCCCAGCGCGGGAGTAATCCGGCGCGTAGGCGGTGAACAGGTAATAGGTAACGTTTACGCCAGCCACGCCGTCGTGAGGGAACAGGTTGTAGAGGTCCGCGTCGGTGATCGGATCGGCCTCGCTCGACGCGCAGATGCCGTCCTTCGCCCACCAATAGATCGTCTTGCCGTCAGCGCAGTGCGCGAACGGTGCTGCCAGCCCCCGCGTCATCGGCTGCTGGATGACCGAGTAGCGTTGCAGCGGGTTCGACGGCTGCGGGTACATCGCCCACCAGCGTTCCGTGGATGCGATGAACGTCAGACCGTCCAGCGTCTCGCCACCGAGCAGCGGCTCCGACGGCGGCGTGATTTCAATGTTGTAGGAATCCGGCACCGCATCCGGCGCGTAGTTCTTGGCGAACGACACCGTTCCGGGACGCAGCGGATCGCCCATGCCGAATATCGTGCCGGATGCGTCCGGGCCGACCATGTACGGGAGGTGTTGGTTCGCCGTCGTGGGCTCGTAGATGAGCAAGGGCACGCCGGATTGCGATCCCGCGTTCTCGACGAACTGGAACAGGTAGTTCGTGCCGCTGATGAGCGTTGGCCGCGTCCGCAGCGTGTAGACGTTCACGTCGCCGATTCGCACCTCGTTGCCGGGGAGGTAGCGCAGGACGTTCGTGGTGCCAGTGATACCCACGACGGCGGTAGTGCCGATCACGTTCACTGAAGCGACTTGCAGCGGGATGTCAATCGTCGGCCACGGTTCGAGGTTGTCCAGTTCCAGTTCCGCGCCCGCCTGCGCCGCGTAGTCGGAGTAATCATCGAGGAAGGTGGTGTTCGTGGATGCGGTCTGACCGATCCATCGCCACGAGGTGCTGGTGCCGCCGTAGCGGAAGATGTCCCACGTGTCGATCTGGGGGTCGTAGGACGCGCTGGGCAGGTACAGCGTCACCGGGCAGCGGCGCGGGTTGACGCCGTAGCGCATCGTCGGCGACGGGTTCCCCTTGACGCCCGTGAGACTGCTACGGGGCCGCACACGATACATATACGGCGCGCCGCTCGGCCCCACGTCCGGCTGTCCGCCACCGACCACCGAGTTCCAGCCGATGGAGCAGTCCGACGCCGCGCTCATGTTGAACAGGAACTGGATGGCGTTGACCGTCTGGAGCGACTTGGTCGTGTCTGTGCCGACGCGGGTGAACGACGACAGAGGGAACAGGATATCCGCCCATTGCCCGTCGCCCGGAGTCATCTGATCACCGGATTCCGTCGAGCCCTGGTTGCGCGCCGCGACCGCCTGCTCCGTGTCGATCAGTGCGCGTTGCGTGACCAGTTGCGCCGCGCCAAGTTGGGTGAGGGAATTGTTCACCGCGGCTTGAATGTCCGCGACGCGGATCGTGTAGTAGTAGAAGTTGGATGTGAACGTCCCATCACCTACGTCCAGCAGCACTTTGAACTCGGTCAGCGACGCGAGGTATTGGAACGCGACTGACACGTGGAAGTAGTCCTCCGGCTGGAAGGAATAGTCCGTAGTGACGAACGGCGTTCCCAGTCCCGCCGTCGAGGTCTGCGTGCCGATGCCGGAGCCGGAGAGGCTGAATCCCACGGTCTGCGACGTGATGGCTTGGCTGACGGATGGAATCGCGCCGAGTATCTGGATCGCAGGCGGCTGCGTGAACGTTTCTGAGTTGGTGTGCGTACCCGTCGTCGATGTCTCGAACGCCACTGTCCCATCCGGCCCTTCGGTAACGCTCCACACGATGCAGGTTTCAGAGCCGCCGCTGAATTTGACCAGCGACCCCCGGCGAAGCGACGCGAGAAAATTCTGCGAGTAGATGGATTGGCCTTCGGTGCCGGGGCCGCCGGACATCCCTTGCGGCACGACCACGCAACGGCCTGTGGTGCCGGAGTAATAGTAGATCGCCAGAATGCCGATGGCGGTGGGCTGGTTCGGGTACACGTCCTGCACGGGCGTTGCGGTGCCATTAATCGACACGACCATCTGGCGGGTGTAGTTCTGCGATGCGCTGACGCCAACGGTCGAGAGGTAGGAATAAGCGGGATCGGGGAACACGGACTGCACGGTGTCGGTAATGCGGACTTGGTTAACCGCGCTGGACGCCGTGCCTGCGGCGGCGTAGGCGGGATTCGACGAAAAGAGATAGAACAGGAAGTTCGTGCTGACGCCGCCGATGGCCGCTTCGCATTGCACCTGCGGCTCCTTGATGCCCACCTTCTGCGCGGTGACGGCGTTTGACGGCGATGGCGCGGAGAACTTCTGGTAATCCGAGCCGTTGGCGACGTACATCCATGGCACGGGGGACTCGGCGGGCCGAAATGGGATCATTGTCGCGCCGGGAGACGAGCCGCCGCCCGCGAGAGTGCCGACGCTGGAAGGTACGTCGAGCCAGATGGAATCGTCCGAGCCGCGGGAGAGGAATCGCGGAAGGTTGTCGGTGCCGAGTGCGGCGTAGGAGTTGATGTCAGTGACGGGGTGCCCGCCCGTGGCGTAAAGCTGCGTCAGGCCAGATCGCGTCTGAATGGAAGAGTCGGTGATGGCGCGGATGTTCTGGAGAAAGGGATATTTGTCCGGCGGCAGCGCATCCGGGACGGAGTTGAGCTTCATGCCGCCGAGGCGGTAGCGATAGCCTTCCTTGGGCCGCGAATAGTATTGTCCCGTGTCCGCCACTATTCCTCCGCATCCTTCAACGCGTCCGCCGTGAACCGTGGATTCATGTCCGCCTCCTGCTTCGACTGGTTCAGGATAGCATCCGCGAACTCTCCCATTTCCTCCAGCCGCGACGCGTACAGCGAGGCCAGCGACAGGAACCGCTGGTGCATCGGGTAGGTGGCTTGGAACTCCGCGCCCCCCATCTTGAACGCCGCGAGGTGCTGCGCCTCGTCGAGTATCGCCTCGAACACGTCCTCAGTCACGTTGATGCAATCCGTCGGCAGCGAGGGCACGGGGCAATTCTCGACCACGGTCGCGGTCAGCGTGTACGCGGCGGAGTTCGGCGTGGGCGTTAGCGCGAGGAGGTTCAATCCCGCCGCCAGCACCGTCGTCGGCGTGGCAGGCGTCGCCCCCTCCCAGCCGCCGTTGTACAAGTCCGCGCCGCGCACCGAGTCCACCTGCATCGGAAAGTTATTCACACGGAATCCCAGCACCGCCGGGGCCATCATCAGCAGTTGCGTGCCCATGCGATACCGCGCCTCGCAGTAGGACGCGCGGGGCAGGTCCTTGGCGTTCGACTCGCGTCCGAGGAGGTCGGCCAACGCGCCCCACTTTGCGACCCATGCCCAGTCATCGGGGACGATGACGCTGGCACCGGGCGCGGCGGTCGTCCCTTGCGTGGTCAGCAGTTCGTACTGTCCCGCCACGTTCAGCGTTCGATCCACATCGAAGGTCAGCAATGGCTGCGTGTTCTGCGCGTAGGTAGCAGGGACGCCTTGCGGCAGGGTCGTGTAGTCCGGCTCGAACGCGCCCCACGCCCAGGCGTCGTCCTGCCATAGCGTTGTGGGAGCGCCGCTGGTGGGGATGAATGCCACGCGGCGCAGGTCCAAGGTCGTAGCCGGGAGTGTGATGCGTCCCGGCGTGGCGGGGATGAGGGACTGCGTGATCGAGCAACCGGACGCGCCAAGGAGTTCATTCAGCCGGCGCTCGACTGCGTACTGGAGTTCAGCGATGGTGAATTGCGCTGATCCCGTCCACGGGCCGTTGCCGACGGGCGGCTCAAGGAGATGGTACTGGATGAGCGTATAGAGGTTGGTCGTCGTCTGGGTCAGCGGCCGCAGCGTGTTCGGCGCGGTGGTCAGGTTGGTAATGTCGTACCACGTCTCGTCGGCCTGCGAGGGGAAGGTAAAGTCGCCGCGCCAGTAGGCTGCGAGGGCGTTCCACTCGCGCATGGCCTCTTGGATGTACAGCAGGAGTTCCGCTTGCGTCCAGAACTGGTTCGTAGGATCGTACAGGCGCGACCCTAGCGCGGAGTAGGCGTCCGAGAGGTCGAAGGTGCAGGCCACCTGTTACTCCTCCCGACCGTCGTCTCTCCCTTGCTTGAAGCGGGGGCGCACGTGGCCGATGAAGGCTGCGGGGTCGGCGGCGATCTCGCGCACGTTCATCTGGTCGCGGACGACGGTCGGGCCTCGGCGTTCGGGTGGCATGTCGCTTGGGTTGCGTTCCTCGTCGTAGCAG
>Ga0181537_10004478_pt1 | contig 11610 bp, 12 predicted proteins | sample PEATcosm2014_Bin_39_FD_119765 | JGI IMG/M metagenome (GOLD analysis project Ga0181537, IMG submission 119765) | Peatland microbial communities from MTU Mesocosm Facility, Houghton, MI, USA - PEATcosm2014_Bin23_10_metaG | ecosystem: Environmental > Terrestrial > Soil > Wetlands > Peat | place... | reverse complement strand
GCAAAAAAGCCGAGCGACGGACCGATGGCGGGATTGCTTTGCGTGCGGGACACCCTCTGCCATTAACCTTGCCGCCGCCCGATGCCAAGTTCGATCAATGGTCGATCAATGGTCGATCAATGGTCGATCGTGGGATCGGAGCCGTCGAACGGATACGCGCTGGACAAACCGCCGGACTTGGGGTGTTGTCATGCGCGGCCGCGCCGGGAAAAGGCCGCAATGACAGCCGATCCAGTGGCTTAGGAAACGTCCCTTCGGTCAAATCGGCCTAACAGTTTCAAGCGAACCATGGTCCAGCGATTGTTCAGTGTTGTCGGCGGCGCCTGCGCCGCGCTTTGTCTCCTGATGGCCGCAAGCGGCCCCCTTGCTTCCTCGGCTTTCGCGCAGAACAACGAGGCGAAGCCTGCGGAAAAGACCGCTCCCGCGGGCGCGGAAGCCGGCAAGGAAGTCCAGAAAATCGATGAATTCGCCGAGGCGCAACACGCGATCGCCGGGCCGGCCGGCAATCCGGAATGCGTCTGGCTCGGCCGCCGCGTCGTCAGCCTGCTCTGGCGCGATGATCTGGATACCGCCTTCCGCCATCTCGACCTTTACGACCGCTTCGGCTGTCCGGGCCCGCATATCCAGGCCTCGTTCCGCTGCCTCATCCTCAACGGCAGCAACATCGACCCAAAAGCCGCCGACAGCCTTAACGCGCGGGTGCAGACCTGCTGGATCAATCCGTCGACGCCGCCCCCTAACCCGGCACCAGCCGCTGCGGCCACAAGCCCGACGACGAACCGCTAGCGCCGACCGCAGAAGCACTTCTCCGCAGCGCCGCGACAGAAAAAATCGCGCAACCAAATTCCGCTGTCTTGAATTTGCCACCTCCTGGCGCTACGTCTGAGGTGCCGGTCATTAGGTGCCTCGTCCTATCCATCGCCGAACCTCGGGGACGGGTTCGGTTATCGTTTCCTCGCCCCGCGTGGTTGAACTTCGATGCGCACCGTTGCTGCCGTGCTCGCGCTTGTAGCGTGCGTGCATGCCGGCCTCTGGGCTTCGTTACGGACCAAAGAAACGGCTCCCGACGTCACTGGGCAGCTCGCCAGTATTTCCTACGCTCCGTTTGTCGATTCCGCGCATCCGGACTGGGGGGCGCGACCGACCGTCGAGCAAATCAGGGCCGACCTCAAGGCGATCGCGCCCTACACTCGCGCCATCCGCACCTATTCGTCGACCGGCGGCGCCGAACTCGTGCCGCCGATTGCCGCCGAGTTCGGCCTGAAGGTCACGGTCGGCGCCTGGATCGACAAGAACCAGGACCGCAACGAGCGGGAAATCCGCTCGGCGCTCGAGCTGGCGCGCCACAACAGCAACGTGAACGCCATCGTGGTCGGCAACGAGACCATGTTGCGCAACGAGACCAAGGTCGAAGATCTCATCAAGCTCATCAAGAGGGTGAAGAGTTCGAGCCCGGTCCCTGTTACTACAGGTGAAAACTGGTCCGCCTGGGTCGACCATCCGGAGCTGGCCTCGGCGGTGGATTTCATCGCCGCGCACATTCTGCCCTATTGGTCCGGCACCGAGGCCACCCACGCCGTCGACCAGACGATCGAGATTTACGACAAGTTGCGCCGCCTGCACCCGGGCAAGCGCATCGTGATCGCCGAGTTCGGCTGGCCGAGCGCCGGCTACAACTTTCATGACGCTAATCCCGGCCGGCTCGCTCAGGCGATGGTGATCCGGGATTTCGTTAGCCGCGCCGAGGCCTATGGCATCGACTATAACGTGATCGAGGCGATCGATCAGCCCTGGAAGACGGCCGAAGGTGGCGTCGGTCCTTATTGGGGCGTGCTCGATGCATCCCGCCAGGCGAAATTCTCCTGGATCGGGCCGATCACCGATCCCGATTACGTCAAGCGCGCCGGGCTTGCGGTTCTGCTCGGGCTCCTTCTGTCTTTGCCGATCGTGAGGCTCGCCGGTGCGACCGCGACGCAAGCACTGATGCTCTCGACGTCGGCCAATCTCGCCGGCGCCTGGTTCGCTGCCATCGTCGCTTTCTGGAACGGCCATTACTTCGTGCCCGGGGCGGCTTTTGCGCTCGGGCTCGGCGTCATTCTCCTGGTGCCGCTCGTGATCATCGCGCTGGCGCGCATCGAGGAAATTGCCGCCATCGCCTTCGGCCGGCCGCCGCGGCGGCTTTCGGCTTCTCCGCCGCTCGTGCCCGAGGCATTCGCGCCCAAAATCTCGATCCACATTCCGGCCTATTGCGAGCAGCCGGACATGCTCAACGCTACGCTCGATGCCGTGGCGCGGCTCGATTATGCCAACTTCGAATGCGTGCTGGTGATCAACAACACGCCCGATCCGGCGCTGTGGCGGCCGGTCGAGGAACATTGCAAGACGCTCGGCGAGCGCTTCAAGTTCGTAAGGGTCGATAATCTCCCGGGCTACAAGGCAGGTGCATTGCGCGTGGCCTTGGCCAACACCGCCCCCGACGCCGAAATTATCGGCGCCATCGACTCCGATTACGTCGTCGAGCCCGGCTGGCTCAAGGATCTGGTGCCGCTGTTCGCCGACGCGCGCGTTGGCTTCGCCCAGTCGCCGCAGGACCACCGCGACGGCAATCGTTCACCCATGCATCGCGCCATGAACGCCGAATATGCCGGCTTCTTCGATATCGGCATGGTCCAGCGTAACGAATTCAACGCCATCGTCATGCACGGCACAATGTGCCTCATTCGCCGCGCGGCGATCGAGAGCGTCGGCGGCTGGTCAAGCCACACCATCGTCGAGGACACCGATCTCGGCTTGGCCATGCTCGAGCAAGGCTGGATCGCCCATTACACCAACCGCCGCTACGGTTACGGGCTGCTGCCTGACACGTTCGAGGCCTACAAGCGCCAGCGCCAGCGCTGGGCGTTCGGCGGCTTCCAGCTTTTCTCCAAGCACTGGCGCCATCTGCTGCCTTGGTCGGAGACGCTGACCCGCGAGCAAAAGCGCGAATACGGTCTCGGCTGGCTCAACTGGCTCGGCGCCGAGAGCGTCGGCGTCGTCGTCGCTCTCCTCAATATCGCCTGGGTGCCGGTGGTCGCATTTGCCAACATCGCGGTGCCGGACCGCATCCTCACGGTGCCGATCTTGGCCGCCTTTGTCGTTTCTATCGCGCATTTCGCCGCGCTCTACCGGCTGCGCGTGCGCGTGCCGCTCGGTCAGATGCTGGGCGCGGTCTGCGCCGCCATGTCGATGCAGTGGACGGTCGCGCTTGCCGTCGCCACCGGCCTCCTCAAGGAGCGTTTGCCGTTCCTGCGCACCGCCAAGGGCGGCGCCACGCGCAAGGGCGACTTCCCCGCATTCTGGGAGGCGGTGATCGCTGCCCTCCTCCTCATCGGATCGCTCACCCTCGTCGTCACCAATTACAAGCAGGTCCACGAGATCAATATCTTCGCCGCGGTGCTCTTGGCGCAGAGCCTGCCGTTCATTGCCGCCGTGGCGATCGCCGTGATCGAGGATACCCGCTTTAATACCTTTGCCTATTGGCGCGGTATCGAGGCGCGGCTGGTCGAGTTTCTGCCACGCTCCAAGGCCATCGCCGAGGCGCCGAAGCTCCCAGCCGAGAAGCAGGTCGAAGCGGCGCAGTAAGCGGTCACGCCGCCAGCGCGGTTTCCGCGAGCCGCACCCAATAGGACGTGCCGAGTGGAATCGCCTCGTCGTTGAAATCGTAGGCCGGGTGGTGCAGCCCCGCAGTGTCGCCGTTGCCGATATAGATGAAGGCGCCCGGCCGCTCCTCCAGCATATAGGCGAAATCCTCCGCCCCCATCAGCGGCGGCCAATCGATAATGACGTTGTCTTTGCCGGCGACATCGCCCGCGACGCTCGCGGCAAACGCCGTGCTGCGCTCCTCGTTGACCAGCACCGGATATCCCGCCGTATAGGTCAGTTCCGCCTTGGCGCCGTAGAGCCGCGCGGTGCCTTCGACCACTTCGCGCACCCGCTTTTTCAAAAGCTCACGCACGTCCGGCGACAGGCTGCGCACCGTTCCGCCAAGGCGAACGTACTGCGGGATGACGTTGTCGGCCTGACCGCCCTGGAACACGCAGATCGAAATCACGGCGGCCTGCAACGGATCGACGTTGCGCGCCACGATCGACTGTAGCTGATTGACGATTTGCGCGCCGACCAGGATGGTGTCGACCGCGAAATGCGGCCACGCCGCGTGCCCGCCGACGCCTTCGAGGTTGATGGCGACGGTATCGGTGGACGCCATCATCGGCCCTGAACGAATGCCGAATTGGCCGACCGGCATGCCGGGATAATTGTGCATGCCGAACACTTCCTGAATGCCGAAGCGGTCGAGGAGGCCGTCGCGGATCATGGCGCGGGCGCCGGCGCCACCCTCCTCCGCCGGCTGGAAGATCACGATCGCGGTCCCGGCGAAATTGCGGGTGTCGGCGAGATATTTGGCGGCGCCGAGCAGCATCGCGGTATGGCCGTCGTGACCGCAGGCATGCATCTTGCCGGGCACGGTCGATTTGTAGGGAAGGTTTGTCGCCTCCTCGATCGGCAGCGCATCCATGTCGGCACGCAAGCCCACAACCTTGCCACCGCCTTTGCGGCCGCGGATGACGCCGACCACGCCGGTGCGGCCGAGGCCGGTTACGACTTCGTCGCAGCCGAAGGCCTTGAGCTTGTCGGCGACCGAGGCGGCCGTGCGGTGCACGTCGTAGAGCAGTTCGGGATGGGCGTGGATGTCCCGCCGCCATGCCGTGATCTCGGCGTGTAAGTCGGCGACCCGATTGACGATTGGCATTGTCTTGTCCTCGTTCGGCGCGCCCCCGGCCGGCGAACGCCAAAGTCTAGCAAAGCGCGGCCCGCGGCGCGACCGTCCGGCGGACTGGTCAACGCAGGTGCTTTTGCGTATGGAAAGCGCGCATGAGCGCGTAGCTCAGTCGGTAGAGCACGTGACTTTTAATCACGGGGTCGTGGGTTCGATCCCCACCGCGCTCACCATCCTGCTTCGCGCTGACGCGCTTCGCAGGATTGCATCGGCAGGCCGTTAGGTATTTCGCGTAGACCGGAGCGATCATGAGCATCTTCAATATGAACTATCTGTGCCGCGAGCTTCTTCGCGATCACGCCTTCCGCGCCGCCATGAAGGACGATCCGGCCAAGGCTCTGGCGCCGCTCGATCTCACCGATGAGGAACGCAGGGCGCTGATTGCCGGCGACGTCGGCACGCTCTACCGCTTGGGCGTCAACGGCTTCCTGATGGGTTATCTCGCCCGCTTCGAGGTCTGCGGGCTCAACATGCAGAATTACAACGAGCGCATGCGGGCGGTGAAGGTCGACGAAGTCGGCGCGCCGGTCTGAGCCGCCGGATTACGGCAAGGCTTTCAAAAATCCGATCATCGCCGCATTGACCTCGGCCGGCCGCTCCTGCTGGGTCCAGTGGCCGCAACCGGGAAGCACGATGGTTTCGCGCAGCTGCGGAACGAATTTCGCAAGATTGGGCAATAGCTGATCCATGCCCTTGAAATACATGACGAGATCGCGGTCGCCGATCATGTAGAGCGCCGGCACCGTGACCTGCAGCCCGGCGAAGGGCGCCAGCAACTCCCAGCTCCGGTCGATATTGCGATACCAATTGAGCCCGCCGCGAAAGCCGCTGCGTTTGAATTCGGCGACGTAATAATCGACGTCATCCTGCGACAACCACGGCGGCAGTGGCGGCGGGCTGGTTAACCCGCGCAGGAATCCGGTTTTGCGCGGCACCATGCCGACCGGATCGCCGGGCGCGCGCAGATGCGAGCCTTCACCCGAGGCTCCGTAAAGCAAGGCCCTAACGGTTAGGTGTGGATCGCGTTCGAGCTCGGCCTCGGCCACGCCGGGCTCCTGAAAATAAAGCTGATAAAAAATCGCGTCGTCGGTTTGCGGCATGGCGCTGGTCGGCCGGAACGAGCTGCGTGGCCGGAACGGCACGCTCAAGCCGATCACGGCGCGAAAACGGTCCGGCCGCAGCAGCGCCGCATGCCAAGCGACCGGCGCTCCCCAGTCGTGGCCGGCAATCGCCGCAGTTTCGGCACCCAGAGCGTCGAGTACGCCGACCATGTCGCCGACGAGATGCAGGAGCGTGTATTTCTCGATCTCCGCCGGACGGTCCGTTTGGCCGTAACCGCGCATGTCGGGCGCGACCGCCCGGAAACCCGCCTCGGCCAGCGCCTTGAGCTGGTGCCGCCAGGAGTACCAGGATTCCGGGAATCCATGACACAGCAGCACGAGCGGGCCCTCGCCCTGCTCGGCTATATGCATGCGGATGCCGTTCGACTGGATCGTGCGATGGGTGGCGTCGCTCATCGTTCCGCTCGATGTTTGTTCAGATAATTCTTCTTGTACCAGTCGACGATCTCCCCGCCGGTCGTAATCCACACCTCCTGCCGCGAAGTAACGTGCGCCAGCGCTTTGGCGAGATACTTGCTGCGGTGGGGGTAGCCGACCAGGAACGGATGCAGGCAGATCGACATGACGCGGCCGGTCTTGGCACCGTCCTCATAGAGCACGTCGAATTGGTCGCAGATCATTTGCCCGAACACCTCCGGGCTCTGGTGCAGATCAAGCAAAGCCGGAATGTCGTTGATCTCGGTCGAATAGGGCATCGCGATCATCGAGCCTTTCTTCACCCGCATCGGATAGGGCTGGTCGTCGTTGACCCAGTTGCCGACATATTCGATGCCGTTCTCGGCGAGGATATCGAGCGTGCGCACGGTCTCGCTCAATGCCGGGCTGAGCCAGCCGCGCGGCGCCTTGCCTACGCTCTTCTCGATGGTGCCGACGACTTCCTTGATCAGAGCGCGCTCCTCGGCTTCCGACTGGCTGTTGATCAACGTCGAATTGTTGGTGCCGTGCCCCATCCATTCCCAGCCGAGTTTTTTGCCCTCCTCGATGATGCGCGGATAGCGCGTGCAGACGTCGGAATTGAGCGCCACCGTGCCCTTCACGCCGTATTTTTCCATCACCTCCATCATCCGCCAGATGCCGACCCGCACGCCGTAGTCGCGCCAAGAATAATTCAGCACGTCCGGGTTGACGGGCAGATTGGTCAACCGCGTCGACGGCCGGTCGAAGAGGAAGTGCTCGATGTTCGGAATCACCCACAGCGCGACGCGGGCGCCGTTCGGCCACGTCAGCCGCGGCCGGTCGATAATCGCCGAATAGTCGAAGCGGTTATGCTCCGTGGGCACCGCCGACGGTTGCGGTCGCTTTTTTGCGATGCGTTTCTTCACTGGCTTGCGCGGCATATTTCCCCCCCGGATTATCATGCTAGTGTCGCATAACAAACGCGCCAAAGTGAACAGCAGGAAGGAACGTCAGGGATGGCCAGTATCGTCGCCGGGTTCGGCGTGCCGCATACGCCGGTGTTTCCGTTCTTCGTTAAGCGCGACGGGCCCGATTGCGAAATCGCCAGGCTATTCGCGGCGCAGAAGGAAGAACTCGCCGCTGCCCGGCCCGACGTAATCGTGATGTTCGACACCGATCACCTCAACACCTTCTTCCTCGACAATCTGCCGATTTTCGCCGTCGGTGTGGACAAGTCGTTCAGCGGCCCGAACGACGAGCCGCGCGAGATGCCGGTATACAAAATTCCCTCGGCGGCCGACCTTGCCGCGCATATCCGCGCGACCAGCGTCGAGGCCGGTTTCGACGCGGCGCTCACCCAGCATTACTCGGTCGATCATTCGGTCGCGGTGCCGCTGCACTTCCTTACTCCCGACATGCACGTGCCGGTCATCCCCTTCTTCATCAGCGGCCACGTACCGCCGTTGCCGTCCGCACGACGCTGTTATGCGCTCGGCCAGACGTTGGCGCGCGCCATCGAGTCATGGCCGGCGCCGCTGCGGGTCGTCGTCATGGGCAGCGGCAGTTTCTCGCTCGAAGTCGCCGGCCCGCGCATGGCGCCCGGCCGTACCGACGGCGTGCCCGATCCGGATTGGGCGTGGCGGATCATCAAGCTGATGGAAGAGCAGCAGATTGGCACACTGATCAAGGAAGCGACCGAGCATCAGATGCTCAAGGCCGGCAATGTCGGCGGCGAAGTGCTCAACTGGATCGCGATGCTCGGCGCCATAGGCCCGCGCAAGCCGAATTACATCGCCCCGCAGATGGCGAACGGCCACGCTTACGGCGTGTGGCGGTGGAATTGAAGCCGGGAGAGCCGACTGGCGTGAATGCCTGTCGCTGCAAGGCCTGCGCTCGCGGCAATTGCGCGCGTCCCTATTAAGGAACGAAAAAACCGGCAAGCGACGAGGCCGCCAAAAGACGCTCGCACGATGGCCAGGCAGATTGTCTGGCAATTCGATGTGACCGTCCCCATATACGACTGCAACAGCCAAAAATCAGACATTAGGGCGCCCGGCGACATCGTTCGGGGTCAAGGAGAGGACGCGCATGTTCACAGCAGACCACTTTCGGACGAAAGCGGCGGAAAAAGCTGAATCAATCAAAAATACTGACGTGCCGAGCGACATCCGCAAATTCGAGCGATCGATGAAAAGCTTCGGCCTGTTGGCGCAAAACGAAGACTGGCTCGCGGAGAACTTCGACAAGATGATCCGTTCGCAAGATGTGCTCTCTGAGGACGAACCCACGGGGAAGCCCCTCGACAACGAGGCCGTCGCCAAGATCGAGGAGCATATTCTGCGGTGCCTCGGCGCGGCCGTCATGATGCATTGGAATACGATCCCAACGAAGCTGCAACGCGAGCTTTTCGATACCGCGGGCTCTTTGGGGGACGTACCGCAAACAGTCGCACTAAGAGGTCAAGTCGCCCGCTTCTTACATCACCACAAGGGCGAAGAGATACCCGCAGACGGCATTTCCAAGCCAAAATTGAACGAAAGGAACGCCTGATGGCGCATAAGTTCAATATCGGTCAAATAGTTGAGCTCGATACCGGCTCACTGAGATCAGCCGTCCTGGGTCCTTATGAGATTCGCCATCTCATACCAGCCTCGGACCGCGACCCCTATGATCCATGCTACCGCATCAAGAGCGTCGCCGAAAAACACGAACGAGCCGCACCTGAAAGCGAGCTCAGACTCTCAAAGGCCGTTTTCGCCTAAAGCGATGACCGGGCCGGCGCTCAACTGCCAAAGCAAAGCCGAGTTTGGTTCTGGGTATGATAGCGCCCGGGATTTCTAAGTCGTGCGCGTCAACCCGCCGTTGACGTAGAGCGTCTGCCCGGTGATGAACCCGGCGTCGTCGCTCGCCAGAAACGCCACCGCGCCGACCAAGTCGGACGTCTGTTCGTTGCGCTTGATCGACTGCATGTCGGCCATCAGATCGAACAGCTGCGTGTTGGTCATGGTGCCGGGAATTTCCCGGCGCGCGGCGGTGCCTGGTGTGCGCGTTAATCCGGGCGCTATCGCGTTCACGGTGATACCGTGCTGGCCGAACTCCGTAGCGAGCGAGCGGGTAAAACCGATGACGCCGGCTTTGCTGGTAATGTAATGCACGAAATCCGGCACCGTGAGGCTGACCGTATCGGAGGCGATGTTGACGATGCGGCCCCAGCCTTTCCGTCGCATGCCGTCGGCAAACGCCTTGGCCATAAGGAACATCGAGTCGAGATTGACCGAGAGAACACGGCGCCAGTCGTCGAAGGTGATCTCGTCGAAGGTCTGCACCGGATAGATGCCGGCATTGTTGACCAGTATGTCGCAACGTCCGCCGTTCTTTTCGACCTCCGCCTTGAGTGCGGCGACGCTCTCGGGATTGCTGACGTCGCAGCGCACCGCGATCGCCTTGCCGCCGGCGCCTTCGACCAGGGATAGCGTCTTATCCGCATTGTCGCGGTCGGCAATGACGATCCGCGCCCCCTCCGCGGCAAGCCGCGCCGCCGCAGCCTGACCGATACCCGACGCAGCGCCGGAAATCACCGCGGTTTTTCCCTCGTGCCTTTTTGTCATCGTTCACCCTCCCATTCTCGCGGCGCGATTGTTCGCATATAACGGCGCTAGCGAGAAGGAGTGCGGATCGTGACCAGCGGCAAGGACGACGAAGAATTTTTCCGCCAACGCGGCTTCGGCCTCAAGATCGGCTTCGGCGAGCGGCCGGCGCTGATCATCATCGACATGCTCAAAGGCTTTACCGACCCCACCATGCCGCTCGGCGCCAAGCTCGACGATAAAATCAAGGCGCAGAAGCCGCTGCTTGAGGTTGCACATGCGCGCGACATTCCGGTGATCTTCTCCACCGTCATGTACGAGGAAGCCGACATCAAGGATGCCGGCATCTGGGCGCTCAAGCAGAAGGGCGCGCGCTCGCTCACGGCCGGTTCGGAGGCCGTTAAGATCGATCCGCGGCTGCCCATGGCGTCGCGCGACATCCTGCTGGTGAAGAAATACGCCTCGTGCTTTTTCGGCACCGATCTCGTGCCGCGGCTCAACAGCCGGCGCGTCGATACGCTGATCATCACCGGCTGCACCACCTCGGGCTGCGTGCGCGCCACCGCCGTCGACGCGGTGCAGAATGGCTTTCGCCCAATGGTGGTGCGCGAAGCGGTTGGCGACCGCTCGGCGGCGGCCCACGAGCAAAGCCTGTTCGACCTCAACACCAAATACGCCGACGTCGTGTCGCTCGAGGAAACCCTGCAATATCTCAAGACCGTCGGCCACAACCGGCCGGCGTAGGATTTTATTCGAGCATGATCCTGTCGGCATCAGCCGAACGGCAGTCTCCGCTTTCGAAATCTAGCGGCCTTCGACTTGCAGAAGTTCGGTTAGCCAGCCTTCGAGCCATTCAAGCGCAGCCTGATCGGCAAATACATCGGATTTGGCGTCATGAAAAAGGCAGTCGCCAATTCGTCTAGCGCCGAGCGATGAAAAAATTTCGTCGAATTTTCGTCCGCCTCCGCAGAAACTCGTAAAGTAAGTCATATCGCCCAAGCCGACGAGGCCGTAGCGGATCTGGGAAAGATCCGGGCGCTGCTCCGTCAGCTCGGCGTAGAACGCCTGTCCGTTGTCGGGTACGTCGCCGATTCCATAAGTCGACGAGCAGACAATGAACGTTTGAAATTCCGCGAACAGCGAAAGTTTTGCCTTCTCCATGCCGATGATCCGGGCGGTTAATCCTCGGCTTTTAATCTCCTGCGCCAGTTCGTCGGCGACCATTTCGGCCGTGCCACTCATGCTCGCCACAAGCAGCACAATTGTTTGCCCGCCCTCACTCATCATGCGCCTCTTGCGAACAACTCCAGTGTTTTATGCATTTGCAGCGATAGGAGGCGCCTTGAGAAAATGCTTCTCCCGATAATAGCGCTCGGCTCCCGGTGCCAAGGGAATGGACGTCGCTGCAATCTTGTGCGGCTTCAGCGGGTAGGTCACCGGACTGTCCGCTGGGGGAATATGGCGATACTGACTTTCCAGAATGTCCGCCGATCACGACCATGAAGATCACGACCACGGTCCAATCGTTGAGACTGTGCCAGCTCGTCGCCTTTTAGACCGGGTGCGCGGACTTATCATTTCTTTTGGGGCGTCGACCAGCTTGCCGGCGTCTTTGCCGACATGTGGTTGTCGCTTCCGACCAACCGCATCGTCGGTGCGTTGTGGAGCAACGACGGCGACGGCAACGCCG
>Ga0181537_10004477_pt1 | contig 11611 bp, 9 predicted proteins | sample PEATcosm2014_Bin_39_FD_119765 | JGI IMG/M metagenome (GOLD analysis project Ga0181537, IMG submission 119765) | Peatland microbial communities from MTU Mesocosm Facility, Houghton, MI, USA - PEATcosm2014_Bin23_10_metaG | ecosystem: Environmental > Terrestrial > Soil > Wetlands > Peat | place... | reverse complement strand
GGTGGTCCTGGACCGCCTGGACCCGCGGGCCCTGGCCCGGGCCCTGCTCGGGCCGCGCCCGCACGGCCGGCGGCGCTCCGGCGGGCCTGCGACGGCTAGCGTGCGAACCTACCGTGCCCGGTGCGCCGCGCAGCGGGCGAGAACGCGGGCCCGGGCCCGGTTAAGGGCCGTGGCGGTGGACGGCAAGACCTCCCGCGGCGCCCGGCGGCCCGACGGCACCCGGGTTCATCTCCTCGGCGTCGCCGAGCACGGCGGGCACCTGCTGGACCACCTGGAGGTCGACGTCAAGCACAACGAGACCAGCCACTTCACCGAGCTCCTGGAACCCCTGGACCTCGCCGGCGTGGTGGTAACTTTCGACGCCCTGCACACCGTGCGGGCGAACCTGGACTGGCTGGTGAGGGAGAAAAAGGCCCATTACATCGCGGTGGTGAAGCAGAACCAGCCGCTGCTGCACGCCCGCATCAAGGCGCTGCCCTGGCCGCAGGTCCCGGCCGGCAGCGTCACCCGGGAGACCGGGCACGGTCGCCTCGAGACTCGCACCGTGAAGGCCGCTCACGTCAGCGGCCTGGACTTCCCCTGGGCCTGCCAGGCCATCAAGGTCACCCGCTGGCGCAAGGACACCGCTGCCGGCAAGGTCTCCCGCGAGACCGCCTACGCCGTCACCAGCCTGGCCAGCGCTGAGGCCACCGTGCCGGACCTGGCCCGGCTGGTCCGCGAGCACTGGTCCGTCGAGGCTCACCACCATGTCAGTTCTCCAGGGACGGGTCTGGCTGTTGCATCATGTGGCGCTGACGCGACACGGGTGTCGTTTAGCTGCTGATCTCCTCGGGTGTGGTGCTCGTGGCTGGTAGATGTTCACACGGGAAGCACGAGATCGGGGGATCACGGGGTGCGAGCGTTCATGGTGAGGCTGCCGTCCGGAGTGAGGTACTGGACGGTGCTGGATGAGGATCTGGCTGTCGTGCCGGTCGCGGATTCGTTCTTGCGGCAGGTGCGGTTCGGCCGGGACGGCGCGGAATCGACAACGAAGGCGTATGCGGGAGGCATCGCGCTGTTCCTGCGGTGGTGCGCCCGGTCGGGCCGCGGCTGGGAGGCCGGCGCCGGGCAGCTCGGGCTGTTCATGACCTGGCTGGCGCACGCGGGCCGGGCGGTGCCGGGCGCGGACGCGCCGGCCGGAGCGGCAGTGCTGGCCGGGCCGGGGTCGCCGGCGGTGCGCTCGGCCCGGCGGATCAACGCGGTGCTGGCCGCTGTCCGCGGCATGATCGTGCACGCGGTCGCCGAAGGCACGGCTGGCGGGCATCTGGTCCAGGTTCTGTATGAGGTCGCCGATGACCGGGACCTTCCGTCGGCGGCCCGCGGGGAAGAGGCCGGGACGGGCTGGCGGATGCGTGTCCGGCATCGGCTGCACGAACCGCATTCGCGGGTGGACCGGGCCGGTGATAGTGATGTGGTCGCCGTGCTCGTGGCGTGCGGTTCGGCGCGCGACCGGCTGATCGTGCTGCTGATGGTCCGGGCCGGGCTGCGCCGCGGCGAGGTGCTCGGGCTGCGCCGCAGCGATGTCCACCTGCTCGCTGATTCCCGCGAGCTGGGGTGCGGGATCACTCGCCCGCACCTGCACGTGGTGCGGCGGGAAGACAACCCGAACGGGGCGATCGCCAAGTCCCGCCGTCAGCGGGCCGTGCCGCTGGATTTCCTGACGGTGCAGGCGTTCGACACCTACGAGTTCGAGCGGATGACCGTCCCGGCCGCAGCATCCGGGGACTTCGTGTTCGTCAACCTGTTCCGCGGCACGGTCGGCGCGCCGATGCGGCTGGACGCGGTCAACGACCTGGTCGGCGCCGCGGCCCGGCGGGCGGGCATCGACCCGCCGCCCCGCCCGCATCAGCTCAGGCACGCTTTTGCGTCGAATGTCCTTGATGCGGGCGGGACGCTGGAGGAAGCCCAGGATCTCCTCGGTCACGCCAGCATCGCTTCTACGCAGGTTTATACGCATCCGGATCCGGCGCGGCTGAGGGCCGCCGTCGATGCGGTGCCCAGCCCGCGTGACCTGGCGGAGGCGAAGGCATGACCGCGGCGGCGAGGATCCACACGGTTTCGGCTCCGCCGCCGGATGAACTGCTCGCCGAAGAAGGCTTGTTCGCGGGCCGGGTGCTGCTGGATGAGCGGTCAGCTGTGCTGGCCAGCCGGATCGGCGCGGCGTTCCTGGCCGAGGCCGGCTGGGACCCGGGGACCTGGGTGCTGACGCTGCCGGCCGAGCACCCGCTGCTGGGCCGGACGTTCTGCCGCGCACCGGGATGCCAGACCACCTGCGCCGCAGCGACGCTCGTGTGCCTGGACTGCCAGCGCAGGCTCACCACGGCCGGGCTGGGCCTGGAGGACGTCGCGCTGCTCCCGCCGCCGCAAGGCAAGCGCTGGCTCGGCGCCGGCGACGGGACATGCCGGGTTACCGGGTGCCCGCGCCCGTGGGTGACGTCCGGTCAGCCGCTGTGCCCTGAGCATCTGGGCCAGCAGGAGCAGCTCAGGGTCAGTACCGCTGATTTCACCGTCCGGGCTGACACCGTCGCGCTGCCCTCGCATGGCACCTGCCTGGTGGCATCGTGCCCGCGTCAGCTCCCCGGGCACGATGCCGTCTACTGCGACGCGCACCTGCAGAGACTGCGCGTGCTGCGCCGCACTGGCCGTCACCCCGACGAGGCCGCCTGGCGGGTCACCGAGCCGCCGGTCCCGCGCGCCGGGCAGGTCAGCCTCGCCGGGCTGGCCCCGGCAGTCGCCGTGGAGATGCTGTTCGGGCTGCAGCAGCGCACCCGGCAGGGCGTCAAGACCTATTGCACGATCCTGCGGCCGGTCGCTAACGACGCGCGCGCCCAGCAGGTGCGGTCGCTGGCGGAGCTTGACATCCCGGCCGTCCGCGGCCAGGGGTATGCCAGCGTCGTGCACACGCTGATCACGCACGCCCGCCGCGGCATCTCCGATCCGGGCACCGAGATCGCCAGGGACACCTGGGACATGGGGCTGTTCGGGCACCGCGGCAACCTGTCGTTCACCGCGATCACCCAGCCGTGGCTGCGCGAGACCGCCAAGATCTGGGCGCTGGCCGACCTGCCCCGCCGCCGCGGGCACAGCGGCGGGGACAAGACCCGCCACTACCTGTCCAGCCTGGCCTTCCTATCGGCCAGCCTGCGGCAGCGCGCTGACCGCGGCGAGGACCCGGCCACGCTGGGGCGCCCGGACATCGAGCTGTTCCTCAACCGCCTCGGCTACCTGTATGCCGCCGGGGAGATCAGCGAGCTCACCCGGGTGCTGGCCTGCCGCGAAGTCCGCAAGCTGCTGACCGCGGCGCGGCAGCTGGGCGCGACCAGGTCTGGCGGCCCGGCCGCCGGGCTCAGCGACCAGTTCGCCCTGCACCGCGACGACATGCCCGGCGAACCTGAGCACGGCGAACCCGGCCGGGACCTGCCACCGGAGATCCTGCGGCAGGTCTGCAGCCAGCTCGGCACCCTCGCCTCACCTCAGATCCGCACCGCGATCGAGATCCTCATCGATACCGGCCGCCGCCCCGACGACGTCGTCGAGCTGCCGCTGGACTGCCTGGCCAGCGACCCCGGCGGTGCACCCGTCCTGGTCTACGACAACCACAAGGCGCACCGGCTCGGGCGGCGGCTGCCCATCAGCTCAGCCACAGCCGAGCTGATCCGCGCCCAGCAGCAGCGGGTCCGCGACCGGTTCCCGCACACCCCGGCCAGCGAGCTGAAGCTGCTGCCCACCAGCTGGGCTAACCGGGACGGCCGACGGCCGCTGACCGTCTCGGCCCTGTCCACGGTGCACCGCGACTGGCTCACCTCGCTCGGACCGCTGCTGCTGGACGGCGGCGGTGAATTCGACAAGGGCCGCGCTGTCCCGTACTCCTACCGGCATACCTACGCCCAAAGGCACGCCGATGCGGGCGTCCCGATTGACGTGCTGGCCGAGCTGCTCGACCACCGCAACCTCAACGTCACCCGCGGCTACTACCGGGTCGGCGAGGACCGCCGCCGCGGCGCGGTCGACAAGGTCACGGCCATGCAGTTCGACCGGCACGGCAACCGGATCTGGCGTAACGCCCGCGCGCTGCTGGACGACGAGCACGCCCGCTACGCAGTCGGCTCGGTCGCCGTGCCCTACGGCACCTGCACCGAGCCGTCCAACGTCGCCGCCGGCGGAAACGACTGCCCGGTCCGGTTCCGCTGCGCCGGCTGCGACCACTTCCGCACCGACGTGTCCTACCTCCCGGACCTGACCGCCTACCTCGATGACCTGCTCCGCACCCGCGAACGGCTCGCCGCCGCTACCGGCATCGACACCTGGGCACGTGACCAGGCAGCACCCGCCGGCCAGGAGATCACCATCATCCGGCAGCTCATCAGCCGGATCAAAGGCGACATCTCCGGCCTGAGCCCGGACGACCGGGCCCGCATCAACGAGGCCGTCGCCGTCGTCCGCAAGCACCGCGCGGTCAGCATCGGCATGCCCCGCCTCCGCCCGGCCGCGCGGTCCCTCACCTCCGAAACGGAAGGCCAGGCCTCATGACCAGCCTTAAGCCAGCAGGAGACACCGTCGCCGGCGCGCGCACCGAGACGATGCGCAAAGGCCGCCAGGCCGACTCCGCCCGGCGACGGCAGCGCGTGCTGACCGCGCTCGACCGCGCGACAGCCAGCGGGACCGAGATCAGCGCCTCAGGCATCGCCCGCGCCGCCGGCGTCGACCGCACCTTCCTCTACCGGCACCGCGACCTGCTCGGGAAAATCCACGCTGCCGAAGCAGCCCCGCCACCCGCCGGGGGCACCGCAGGACCCGCCGTGAGCCGAGCATCCCTGCAGGCCGACCTGCTCGCCGCCCACGAACGCGCCATCCGCCTCAGCGCCCGCATCCGGCAGCTCGAGCAGCGGCTGTCTGATGCGCTCGGCGAACAGGCATGGCGCGAATCCGGGCTCGGCGCGCCCGCCGACATCGACACGCTCAACCAGAAAATCACCCACCTCGAGCAGCAAGCCGCCGACCTGCGACTGCGACTGGAAGAACGTGACGACGAACTCGCAGCCGCGCGGGCCGCGAACCGCGAGCTGATGACCCGGCTCAACCACTCCGCGGCAACACGCTGACGCGACACGCCGCACGGTCGTTGCACCACACCTGTTGCATCAGGTAACTTCATCACTACCAGCTGCTGACCTGCGGAAACGCGGAGATCAAGCTCAGCTAGCCGGGCTCCGCCCCTGGAGAACATCCGGGATGTCACTTTCGGCGAAGATTCCGCGACCAGCCGCACCGGCAGCGGGCCTGCCAACCTGGCCACCATCCGCGCCGCCATCACCGCGGCCATCAAGGACGCCGGCTACCTGCACATCCCCGAAGGCCGGCGTGATCACACCACCCCCGCCGAAGCCCTCCATCTCCACGGCCTCGATTGGACAGAAATGGGACATTCACGGAACGCCGGAGCCCTGGTGTGCGTTACGGGTCGAGTGTCGGGCGTGCTGTGAGCTGATAGGTGATGGGCTGCGTGTCGCCGGGTATGGAGGGCGGGTGGTGTTGATCTTGTCGATGAGCGGGATAGGGCGCGGGGGCGGCGGGCTGCTGGAGGTAAGTATTCGGAAATGCTGTGATGGTGGCTGCGGAGGCTCGTGCGGTCAACGGCTGCGACACGCTGGGCGGGGTGCGTGATTTGCCGGTGACGGCAGGGTTTGCTGTGGTTCGTGGCTGCGGCGGCAGGCGTTCTGGCGGGCGCGGGCGGTGCCGTGGCGTCGTCCGCGGGCGAGGCGTCGGCCGCGGAGCTGCTGGCGCGGGCGCTGGAGGTCATTGACCGGCAGTCGGCGCGGATTGACGAGCTGGCCGGGGAGAACGCGCAGCTGCGGGAGCAGAACGCGCAGCTGGTGCGGGTGAACGAGGAGCTGCGGGAGCTGGCCGGTGACCAGGCCGTCCGGCTGGCCGAGGCGAACGAGTCCCTCGCGGTGCTGCAGCGGATGGTGTTCGGGCGGAAGTCGGAGAAGGACCGCCCTGGGCCTGCCGGCGCTGGCGATGGTGATGATTCCGCTGGTGACGACGGAGGGGAGCCGTCCGGCGGGAAGAAGAACGTGAAGCGGGGCCCGGGGGCGCGGGCGGGGCGGCGGGGTTATTCGCACTTGCCGAGGGTCGAGGTGATCTGGGACTTCCCGGGCGGCGGGTACTGCTGCCCGGACTGCGGGGAGCCGTTCACGCTGCTGGGGACGCACCTGTCCGGGGAGCAGCTGGACTGGCAGGTCACGATCACGGTGCGGGGGAACTGCCAGCGCCGCTATAAGAAAGAGTGCGGCTGCCCCGGGCCGGCGACGGTGATGGCGCCGGGGCCGCCGAAGGCGATCGGGAAGGGCCTGTTCACGAACGGGTTCACCGCGATGCTGCTGACCGAGCGGTTCGCGGCGGGCCGGAGCATGAACTCGCTGGTGACGGGACTTGCCCGGCACGGGGCCGGGATCTCGCCCGCGACGCTGGCCGGGACGGTGGCGCAGGCCGCGCGACTGCTGGTCCCGCTGGCGGAGGCGATCGCGGAGCGGAACCGGGAGTCCTGGCATTTCCACGCGGACGAGACGACGTGGCGGGTGTTCTGCCCCGGTGAGGGGAAAGGCCCGGCGAAGTGGTGGCTTTGGGTCTTCATTGGCGCGGACACGGTGTGCTTCGTGATGGACCCGTCCCGGTCAGGGGCCGTCCTGGCCCGGCACGCCGGGCTGGACGAGAAGACCGGGCAGCTGCTGCCCGCGGCGGACGGCGGCCCGCGCCGGCTCGTGATCAGCAGCGACTTCGCCGCGGTGTACCAGTCTGCGGGCCGGAAGGCCGAGGGTTTGGTCAATCTCTACTGCGCAGCCCATATCCGCAGGCACATGGTACGGGCCGGGGACGCGAGCCCGGTCCAGCTGAAGTACTGGACGCAGAGCTGGCTGGCCCTGTTCCGGGACCTGTACAAGGCCCACGACGAGCTCATGGCCGCCTGGCAGGAGGCCGCGGCGCCCTCGGCGCGGGAGAAGAAGGCCGCCGCGCAGCGCCTGGAGAACGCGTACGAGGACTGGGACGCCGCGATCGGCGTGATCGACGAGACCCGCAAGAAGCAGATGCAGGCCCCGGGCCTGCAGGAACCTGCGAAAAAGGCCCTCGCGAGAAGGATGCGCGACCGGGCCGGCGACTACCTGCGATTCGCCCACGACCTGCGGGTCCCGTTCGACAATTATCCCGATGGGGCGGTTATGCCGATGTTCGCGGCTGGCGGCGGTGCCGCCGGTGGTCAGGGCGGTGCCCTCGCCGCGTGGTGCGGCATAACGTCTGGCGAATGATGATCTGCTCATCCCACCCGAGCGAGGTGGAGAGGAGAAGATCATGGAACGTCGGGAACCAGGAGCAGGAGTTCCTGAGCTGGCGGAGTACGCGGACGGGTTCGTGGCCTGGCTGGGCGGACTCGGGTACTCGCCGCGGACCTGCGAGGCGCAGGTCGCCCTGCTGCGGCACCTGGCCCGCTGGCTCGCGCAGCAGAGAGTGCCGCTGTCCGGGCTGAGCAGCGAGGTGGCCGGCGAGTACGCGGCCGTCCGCCGGGGACAGCTGACGCATCTGCGGTCGGACCGGGCGCTCCGGCCGGTGCTGAGCTACCTGCGGGAATTCGGTGCCGTCCCGCCGGCCTCGGCCGTCGTGCCGGGCGAGCCCGTGGACGTGCTGCTGGCGCGGTTCGGGGGATGGCTGTCCCGCGAGCGCGGACTGGCGCCGGCCACGGTATCCAGCTACCTGTGCCAGGCGCGGCCGTTCGCCGATGCGTGCGCCGGGCAGCTCGGCGTCCTGACCGCTGCCCGGGTCTCGGGCCTGGCCGCCGAGGTCGCCGCGGGCATGCGGCCGCGGTCTGCGCAGGTCCGGGCGAACGCGACGCGGGCGCTGCTGCGTTTTGCGTGGCTGGAGGGCCTGACCGCGGTCCCGCTGGCGGAGTTCGTCGGGTCGTTCGCCGCCCCGGCCGGCCCGGCCGTGCCGAAGGGCCTCAGCCGCGCGCAGGCCTCGGCGTTCCTTGCGTTCGTGCGGGCGGCCCCGGGCGGGCTGCGGAACGAGCCGATGATGGCGCTGCTGCTGCGGCTGGCACTGCGGGCCGGGGAGGCCGCCGGGCTGCTGCTGGACGACATCGCCTGGCGGCAGGGAATCATCACCGTCCGCGGGAAGGGGAACCGGGCCGACCAGGTGCCGCTGCCGGCCGACGTCGGCGGGCCGCTGGCCCGTTACCTGCGCGACGGCCGCCCGGCCGGGACGGCGCACCGGCAGGTGTTCCTCGCGCTGGACGCCCCCCACGCCCCCGTGGGGCACACCGCGGTGGCGAGCATCGCCGGCCGTGCCCTGCGCGGGGCCGGGATCAGCGGGAACGGGGCCGCGCACCTGCTCCGGCATACCGCGGCCTGCGGCGTGCTCGCGGCCGGGGGCGGCCTGGCCGAGGCCGGTCAGCTGCTGCGCCACGCCGGCCCGGAAGTGACCGCCGTCTACGCCAGGGCCGACATCACGGCGCTGCGGTCGATCGCGCGGCCCTGGCCGGAAGGAGACCCGCGGTGAGCACGGACCTGCGCGCGGCGATCACGGGCCACCTGGCCGAGCGCCGGGCCCGCGGCTACCAGCTCAAGGGCCGCGAGCACCTGCTCGGATCGTTCCTGGACAGCCTGGAAGCCCGCGGCGAGACCCGGATCACGGTGCCCGCCGCGGTCGCGTTCGCGGCCGCCCCGGCCGGGACCGCGAGGGCCTGGCACGCCCAGCGGCTCGCGGCCGTGCGGTCGTTCGCCGGCTACGTCCGCGCCCTGGACCCGGCCGCCGCCGACCCGGTCCCCGGCGGCCTCATCCCCGCCGGGATTCCCCGCCGGGCCCCTTACCTGTATTCCGGCCAGGAGACCGCCCGCCTGATGGCCGCGGCCGCGGCGCTTCCGTCGCCCGTGCTGGCGGCCAGCATGCGCACGCTCATCGGGCTGATGGCCAGCACCGGCATCCGCAGCGGCGAGGCGCTCGCCCTGGACGTCCCGGACCTGGACACGACGGCGCAGGTGCTGACGGTCACCGGCAAGCACGGCAGGAAGCGGCCGATCGCGCTGCACCCCTCGGCCGCCCGCGCCCTCTCTGACTACCTGCGGTTCCGCGGGCAGCACGCCGCTGACGGCACCACTGCCCTGCTCATCGGGCAGGCCGGACGGCGCCTCCACCACAGCGTGCTCTACCCGGCGTTCCGGTCGCTGACCGCCAGCTGCGGACTGGAACCCCGGCCCGGCTGCCGGCTCCCGCGGCTGCACGATTTCCGCCATTCCTTTCGCGGTTAGCACCCTCATCGACGCGCACCGCCAGGGCCGCGACGTTGACGCCTGCATCGCGATCTTGTCCACTCACCTCGGCCACATCACGCCCGCCCACACCTACTACTACCTGACGGTCACGCCCGCGCTCGCCGACGCCGTCTCCGAACGCGTGGCCCTGTACTACCAGGGAGGACTCTTCCGATGACCGCTCTCGCCCCCGCCGTCGAGTCGTTCTTCACCGGCTACCTCATCGCCCAGCGCGGCGCCAGCCCGCACACCATCGCGTCCTACCGCGACACGCTCCGGCTCCTGTTCGCGTGGATCCGCGAGCAGACCGGCACCCGGCCCTCCGACCTCGACTTCACCGACGTCGACGCCGCGGTGGTGACCGGGTTCCTGGCCATGCTCGAAGACGAGCGGCACAACACGGGCCGGACCCGCAGCCAGCGGCTCGCCGCGATCCACTCCCTGTTCCGCCACGCGGCCCTCGGCCACCCCGAGCACGCCGCCCTGATCGCCCGGGTCCTGGCCATCCGCCCGCGCAAGCCGTCCCGCAAGACGGTCTCCTGGCTGACCGGGGACGAGGCCGACGCTCTCCTCGCAGCCCCGGACCCGGGAACCTGGACCGGCCGCCGCGACCGGCTCCTGATGCTCCTCATGCTCACCAGCGGCCCGCGCGTGTCCGAGGTCACCGCCCTCACCTGGGCCGACCTGTCCCTGGCCCGGCCCGGCGCCCACGTCCTGCGGCACGGCAAGGGCCGGAAGGAACGCCTCACCCCGCTCAAGGCACCCGCCGTCACCGGGCTGCGGCAGTGGCAGCGCGAGAACCCCGCCCGGCCCGGGAACTTCGTGTTCACAGCCCGCGGCACCGCCAGGAAGATGAGCGCCGACGCCGTCGCAGAGCGGATCAAGATCCACGCCGCAGCGGCCTCCGCCGCATGCCCCGGCATCGCCGCCAAGACCGTGTCGCCCCATGTCCTCAGGCACAGTTCGCGATGGGCCTGCAATCCGCAGGCGTCGGCGGGCCGTCCATCGCCCTTCTGATGGGGCACGAGTCGCTGGCGTCAACACATCCCTACCTGCACGCCGACCTCGAGCTCAAGCAGAAGGCACTGGACCGGACCGCCCCGCCGCACACCAAGACCGGCCGCTACACGCCCCCGGACAAGCTCCTCGCCTTCCTCGAAAGCCTGTGAGACTATGCCGGACTATGCGGCGAGGGCACCGCCCTGACCAGCGGCGGCACCGCCGCCAGCCGCGAACATCGGCATAACCGCCCCATCGGGATAATTAGTCTTATTCCGACATCCGGATAATGACAACAACCTGGCTGAACGCACGATCCGGGGACCGGTCGTGACCAGGAAGAACGCCGGCGGTTCCCATAACGGGCAGACCGCGGGGAACGCTGCGGTGATCTGGACCGTCACCGCGACGGCGCAGATGGCCGCGCTGAACTTGCTCACCTACCTGACCGCCTACCTCGACGAATGCGGACGCAACGGCGGAAAGCCACTCAGCGGGAAGGCGCTGGAACGGTTCCTGCCCTGGAAGGCCAGCCCCGAGGACCGCCGCGCCTGGGCCCAGCCGCCCCCGCCCGGATAAGAACCCGAACCCGTAACACCATCACCCGCGCCGCTGACGACGACCGCCACGCCGGCCATCGGAATGCCTTCTCACAGCACTTCCGAATACTTACTGCTGGAGTAAGACAATGATGGTTTGCGGGGTGTAGGTGATAGTGCCGGCTAGGCCCCAATGCCAGCGGCTTTAAGGCGAAACGGTTGAGGGCTGGTTCCGTTTCTGGTTGCGCTTTGTGATCGTTCCTGGCTGCAGGCTTGTTGCTCAGGTTTCCTGCGGGATGGGCGAGGCTCCGGCTAGAAGTGTGACTGTCTAGATCCCACTTCATCAACCGGAGCCTCGCGTGTCTTCTTACCCTGTCTCGTCGCATGCCGTGCCCGTTTCGGCCGGGATGATGATCGCGGTGCCGCTGGAGCTGGTCGCGTCACCGCTGAAAAACGGCAGGGACCTGGGCGAGGCGGATCGGTCCGCGCTGGTCATCGGCGGGACGGAGAAGATCCGCGCGGGCGGGGCCGTGGTCTTCGTGAAAGTGGTCGCGGTCGCGGAGGCTCGGGTCAAGAGGGACGGGCAGGTCCGGGCGAAAGGCAGCCCGGTGCATCACGCGACGCTGGGCCCGCTGGAGGACAAGGCCGGGCCGGGCGTCGCCGGCGGGATCGCGGGGCGGGCGCCGCTGGGTGCCCGGTTCGTGAAGGGGGAACGGGAGAGGCTGCTGGCCAGGG
>Ga0181537_10004476_pt1 | contig 11612 bp, 7 predicted proteins | sample PEATcosm2014_Bin_39_FD_119765 | JGI IMG/M metagenome (GOLD analysis project Ga0181537, IMG submission 119765) | Peatland microbial communities from MTU Mesocosm Facility, Houghton, MI, USA - PEATcosm2014_Bin23_10_metaG | ecosystem: Environmental > Terrestrial > Soil > Wetlands > Peat | place... | reverse complement strand
GAACGCATCGCCGGGCAGCGGCTGCTTTGTCTTGATGTTGAAATACACGCAGACGCGCGACTGCCCCTCGCCTTCATCAAAAATCTGCTTGAGGCTCACGCCGCGCACGGGGTCGATCCAGATGGTCACCTTGGGCAGATTTTTGCGAACTGTCGGGTCCTTCGCAATCAGTTCCAACTTGTCGGTCTTCCAGCCGTCAAGCATCTCTGTGTTGACAAACGTGATGTCCCACTTATCGGCAAGCTCTTTGCCGCTGGCGCCGAAGCCCAGCATCACGTAGCTCTCAAATTTGCTCGCGCTCTTAAACGTCGTGACCTGGTCGATCAATGGCTCGTCGAGCTTGAACACTCCGCCAACGTAGCTGTAGATCTTGGGCACCGGCTTGCCATTCACTTCTGCAATGTGGGCCGCCATCGAGAACGCAGACCCTTTGCGCTCGTAGTAGACGGTCCCCTTCTGCACGTCTTTGATGGGAATCGGATCGGTCTCGTAGGAATCGAATTCAAAGTCTGCCGACGTGGTGTGAAAATCTGCCGCCGCCGCATCGAGCTGGCGCAGCACGCTCTGCAAGTCATCGGCCATCGCCGCGCGGCTCGGCAGCGCCAGACACCCAAGCGCGGCAGCCACGATTAATCTGTCTCTCAAAAACATAGTCACCTTGATTTCTTTGGATGCGCCGGATCGCGCTGATCGCTTTCGCGCCTCCGCGTCGATCACCCTGGCGCCAGGCAGCCCCTAACGGTGGGCCCAGATCTTCCAGACCAGGTTGCCCTGGCCGTCCATCGTTGTCTGCCACCGCTCCACGATCATGTAGTCGTCGGTGACAGGCTCAATCGCGCGCCGCAGCGCCCGCTTCACTTCGCTATCTGTTGCGCCGGCCGGGATGCGCACGTCCGATGCATCGAGCGAGACTATCACGCCGTGCGCGCCGTCGCTCACGACTTGAATCGGATGGGTGAGCCCAGCTGCGCTGGTTGGCTTCGCACCATAGTCCCACATCCACGGCGTGACAAAGATGAACAGCAGAATTAGCGTCACCATCACGTCGTAGTGGACGTTGCCGCGCGGATAGGTCCAGTAGAAATAGCTCTTCAGAATCTTGTTCATCGTCAACCTTGCTTCGTAATCCGATCGAGGCCGCCCATATACGGCCGCAGCGCGTCGGGAATGGTGACCGACCCATCCGCCTGCTGATAGTTCTCGAGAATCGCGAGCCATGTGCGTCCCACGGCCAGCCCGCTGCCGTTGAGCGTGTGCACGAACTCGCTCTTGCTCTTGCCGCCCGCTGCCTTGTAGCGAATGTTGGCGCGGCGTGCCTGAAACGCTTCAAAATTGGAGCATGAAGAAATCTCGCGATATAGCTCTTGGCCCGGCAGCCAGACTTCGAGGTCATAGGTCTTGGCCGCTGAGAATCCCGTGTCGCCCGTGCATAAAAGAACGCGGCGGTAGGGAAGCTTGAGGGCTTCCAAAATTTCTTCCGCATTGCGGGTCAGCTTTTCGTGCTCCGCGTCTGACTCCTCGGGCCGCGTGAATTTGACCAGCTCGACCTTTTGAAACTGATGCTGGCGAATGATGCCGCGAACGTCTTTGCCGTAGGCGCCGGCCTCGGCGCGAAAACACGGCGTATAGGCGGTGAGCGCGATCGGTAGCCGCGCGTCATCGAGAATCTCGTCGCGATAGAGATTGGTTACCGGCACCTCGGCCGTCGGAATCAGCCAATGATCGTTGTCTTTGAACTCGCCGCGCGCCACTGCTTCCGCATCGGCATCGGAGCAGCGAAACAGATCCTCGGCAAACTTGGGCAACTGGCCGGTTCCAAACAGGCTCTTGGAATTGACCATGAACGGCGGCAGCACCTCGGTGTATCCATGCTGCTCGGTGTGCATGTTCAACATCAGATTGATCAGGGCCCGCTCAAGCCGCGCGCCCGCGCCCATGTAGACCGCAAAGCGCGCACCGCTCAGCTTGGCCGCGCGTTCCAGATCGAGAATCCCAAGCGCCTCGCCCAGCTCCCAGTGGGGCTTGGCGACGAAGTCGAACTTTGGCTTCTCGCCCCACGTTTTCACCGTGACGTTGTCGGTTTCTGAGCGGCCCACCGGCACTTCGTCGCGCGTGAGATTGGGAATGCGCGCCAGCGACAGGCGCATCTCTTCGTCCAGCGCTGCCGCGGTCGAGTCGAGGTCATCGAGCCGGAATTTGAGCGCCCGGGTCTCTTCCATGAGGGCCTCGGCGTCCTGGCCGGCCCGTTTTTTTGCGCCCACCTGCTGGCTTAGCTCGTTGCGCCGCGCTTTCAACTGTTCAGCCTGCGTAATGGCCTCGCGGCGGCGCAGATCGAGGGCGCGAAAATCGCCGAGCAGCGCCACGGGATCGGCGCCCCGCGCACGCAGCTTTTCTTCCACTTTTTCCAGGTTTCCCCTGACAAATCCCAAGTCGAGCATGACTCTTATGAGTTTACTCGACGGCGGGCGCCAGCTTGAGAGGCTGCGTTGACTCCGCGCTCTGCCGGACCTGTTGCCGGACCAGCCGCCGATTTTGGGCTGGCTCTAGGTGAGCGACGAGGCCAGGTCGCTGCTGATGGTCTTGAAGGCGGTGTTGATTTCGGTGGCCAGCTTTCCCATTCCCAGCACAGCGCCAAAGGCAATCATCGCGGCCACCAGTGCGTATTCGACGAGATCCTGCGCGTCTTCGCAGAACAGGAGAGTTTGCAGATTGATGTACATTTTGAGCATTAACTAATGAGTAATAGGTAACCTCCGAAAAGGTCAACCGATCGTCGGTAACGCTTACCGTTCGCGGAATCAATGTTGGCACCTGCGGGGCGGGCACCTGCGGCGGGGCAGACGCGCACTGCGTGAGCCGAGATGATTCTGGTCTGACGCGAATCGCACAGGGTCGCAGGGGAAGAATCCTTTCAAACTTGAAAGTTGGCGTGCCGCAACTGGTAGTGGGTAAGGCTTTGCGCGCGGCGGGCTCACAGGAACGCAGGGAATACGGCGTCAGCGGAGCTAGCGGAGTTAGCGGAGCTAGTGCCCCACTCATCGCGATGGAGCCGCGATGAATGGGGCACCCCGGCGTTGTTTCACCCCCCTGGGGGGTGCAGCAGAAAGCAGGGTAAATCGCTGATGCGGTTGAGGCTGTGCTGATTTTAATGCGCGTTAAGGCGGGTTTAAGAGCCACTTTGCGTGCATTCTTGCGCGGCGCAATGGGGGCGCGAGACGAAATGGAGGCGCAGGCACCTGCGGTGCGGCAGACGCGCTGCGCGCCTTGACGCTGGGCAAGCGGCAATTTACGAGTTGTCGAGGCGCTGATCATGGCTGGGCTCCAAAGAGACAGTTAAGAGTGAACGAGTGAAGAAGTGAACAGAAACAGAAAAGCGGCGAGCCGGAGGTCCGGTTTCGCCGCCTGTTTTTGACTATGTTTCTATTGTGCGCTTTTTCGAATAGTTAATACGCAAAATCGATCAAAAAATCTTTGGCTGTAAGTGATGAGCAACAAGCAAGTTAGAAAATTGAGAAAATTATTTTTGCGGTTTACCCCTTGACAAGATTTCCACAGGGACGAGAAGCGAGCCGGTAGAGGGTAGCTTGAAGCTGGTTTCCGGAAGCTGCTTTCGCTGAACGCGCGCATCGCGAAAGGCCGAGATGGATGGGGCACTCTGCGAGACTTCGCGTCGGGACAGTCGTGCCTTTCCACCCTTCGCCAGAGAAAAGGCGAAGGATGGGGCACCCAGATCTGTGGAGGATTGAGGTTGGGGCACCGATTGCTGTTGAAGGGAGGACGTTGAAACCGGATCACCGACCCAAGCCACCGACCAATGATAGGATGGGGCCCAAAAAATTAAGGAGCCCTCATGTTCTTTATTTGTGGATCACGCTGGCGGACCACCAATGTCGGACAACTTGCTATGCAATGTGGGAGATGCCAACGCCCGCTCATGCATACCGTGCAGCATCTTGTGGGGAAGTTCACTTTCTTTTTCATCCCTTGCTGCACATTGCGCGACCGGTACAGGCTGGTTTGCAATAACTGTGGATTAAGGACGGCTGCTTCTGGAAATCCTTTAGCGCAGGCCCAGAATCCAACGGTGCCGCCGACTCCGGTGGCGACGATGACGCAGCCAACAGCCCCTCCAACTCAAGGTTCCAAGTTTTGCATCAAGTGCGGAGCGCCACTTCTTCCGGACAGGAAATTCTGCGTCGCGTGCGGAGCCCAGACAACATCGTGATGGGCATCGGCGCCGTACCACCCCGGTCCCCAAGAGCGAGGGACCGGGGGCACCCGGCGTGGGGCATTGTCCTCCACCCGGCAGAGGAGGTATCCCATGTCTCCAAAACCGGGAGACATGGGGCACCCGGCTCTTAGCCTTTAGCTATCAGCGCGGATCTGACGAAATCCAGAAAAGCAGAAGCAGATTCTTCGCTCCCCACCCCCGAGCTGAGGACAACGCTCGGGGCCCCGTTCGCTCAGAATGACATCGCTACAGGAGGTAGACGGATGAGGCAGAGAGAAAATTCCCGGAGCTAAAGCCCCGCTCCTGGGAGTGCGGCCTCTTGATGTACGGGCTCAAGCCCGTACCCTCCAGAAAAGTTGCGCGGCGGGTGGAGGCGGAGGCGCCTATCGGACTTCGGCGGCGTGGGTGGCTGCGTCTGTGGATGGGCCGGCGGCGACCTGGGCTTGCCAGCCGGGAAGCTGCTGGTCGCCGGTGATCAGGCGCGCGCCGCGCGAAAAGGTGAAGTAGGTCCAGATCCAGGCGGCAAACACCGAGAGCCGATTGCGAAAGCCGATGAGAAAGAAGATGTGGACGGTGATCCACGCCAGCCACGCAAGCAGGCCGCTCATGTGGGCCTTGAAGGGCCACTCCACCTTGGCGACGGCGGCCATGCGCCCGATGGTAGCCATGTCGCCCTTGTCGAAGTATCGGAAGGCGGGACGGGGCTTGGCGTTGAGATCGGCGCGAATAGCGCGGCCCACGAAGTCGCCCATCTGCATCGCCGGCTGCGCGACGCCGGGGACCTGATGGCCGTCCTGCTCAAAGTGGGCGAGGTCGCCGAGGATGAAAATATTTTTCATGCCTGGCGGATTGAGGCGATCGTCGACGAGCACGCAGCCGCGCTTGTCGAGGGGCACGCCGAGCAGCTTGCCCAGCGGCGAAGCCTGAACGCCGGCGGCCCACAGCGTGACGGCCGCATCCATTCTGTTGCCGTTGGCCTCGACCCAGCCCGGACCGACGTTGGTGACCTGAGTATGGGTGTGCACCTCGACACCGAGGTCCTTGAGGGTCGCCTCGGCCTTGGCCGAGAGATCGGGCGGATAAGCGGCCAGAACGCGCGGACCGCCATCGAGCAGCAGGACACGCGCTTTGGTCGTGTCGATGTGGCGGAAGTCGTGGCGCATATAAAGCTTGGCAATGTCGCTGATGGCGCCGGCCAGTTCGACGCCGGTGGGCCCGCCGCCGATGACGACAAAGTTGAGCGGGGGATGCCAGCCGTGCTCCTGCATCTGGCGCTCGGCCAGCTCAAAAGCGAGGAGTACACGGCGACGAATCTCGGTCGCGTCTTCGATCGATTTGAGTCCCGGGGCAAGCGGCGCCCACTCGTCGTGGCCAAAGTAGGAATGAGTCGCGCCGGTGGCGAGCACCAGGTAGTCGTAGGAGATGCGCGCGCCCGAACCGAGCGTCACCTGGCGGGCCTGCGTGTCGAGGTCGACGACCGCGTCCATCAGGACCTCGGTGTTGGCCTGGCGGCGGAGAATGGTGCGAATGGGCTGGGCGATGTCGGCGGGCGACAGCACCGCCAGGGCGACCTGGTAGAGCAGCGGCTGGAAGGTGTGATGGTTGCTGCGATCGACAAGGGTGACGTCGACGGGCAGATGGCGCAGCGCTGTGGCGGCGTGGAGTCCGCCAAAACCGCCGCCGACGATGACAACGCGCGGGCGGGACGGTGTGGTTCGATTAGCAACCGGCATTAGTGGGTCGCTCAAATTGACCTCGCTCTCGCCTCTTATGATGCCCGAGCATGGCCAGAAGACCCAGAGGTTTATGGATGTTGCTCGATGGTGACGCTCACGGAGCCGGAGTTGCCGGTGGCGGCGAGACCGATCATGTTGGTGGGCACACCGGGCAGCGAGGCGGGCGCGAAGAGGACGGTTCCGTCGATGGCGGAGATTGCGGTGGAGGCCTGTGTCGCAAGAAGTTCGCTGGAGTCGCAGCGGCCTTGGGAGGAGCAGGGCGGCGTCCAGGCATAGAGCGCCTGATAGAGGGTGACGGAGCCGCCGGCCATGGGATTGCCGTCGATGTCGCGCACCCGCAAAATGATTTGGGCGGGCGTGGCGGAGACGCTCATGCTTTGCGCGGTTCCGCTGACGGGCTCGATCGATGCGTACTCAGGGCGCGCGGCGTTGACGGTGAAGGTTGTGCAGTTGCTGGTGCCGTTGACGCAGGCGGTGGACGTGGCCTGTTGGCCCTCGGCCAGCGGGCCGGCGATGAGCGTGTCGGTCGCGATTCCGCTGCCGTTGGAGATAGCCGCGGTCGAACCCTGGGCGGTGATGCCGCTGCCGCTGATCTGCCACGCGACGGCTTGGCCGCTCATGGGCGTGCCGTTGTTGAGGACGAGTGCCCGGGTGGTCCAGCTAAGAGTGGCGCCGGCAGCGAGAGAGAGCGGGGGCGTAAGTGCGGTAAGGATGGGAGCAGTTCCGCCGGTGAAGTGGGCCTGGAGGCTAGCTCCGTTGGTGAGGGAGGCGGTGACGACGCCGGATGAAGTGCCGGAGGCGGCGACGGTCATGGTGGCGATGCCGTCGCCGGTGGCGGTGACGGAACAGGAAGACTGGCCGCAGCCCAGCGTGGCCGCGCCGCTCGTGACGGTGAAGGTGACAGTGACGCCGCCGGCGGGAGCGAGATTGGGACCGAGCGCCGTAACAGTGAAGGGAAGCGGAACGTCGGAGGGGACGGTGTTGGCGGGCGCCGTGACGAGAGTGAGGGAGTCGCCCGTGCCCGCGTCGTAGCTGACGCCGCCGGAGATGATGGTGGACGCGGAAAAGACGGGCAGGTCATCGACCTCGACGTCGGCCGAGCCGGAGGCGGAGGATGCGGGCGCGATGGCAGTGATTTCATCGGGCGAGGTGGAGACAACGATGGCCGGCTTGCCACCGACGACCACGGTATCAGAGGGACGAAAGCCGACGCCGTGAATGACGATGGGACCGCCGGAGGCTGGGAGCCGCGCGGGTGAAACCGTATCGGCATAAAGCAGCCAGCCGAGGTAGGAATAATCGGGACGGCCGTCGCCGCGCATGTCGGCGATGGCGAATCGGACCACGTCGTCGGAGGGAGAGAGAATGCTCAGGAAGGATTCGCCGGCGGCGTAGCCGTTGAGGCCGGGAGCGAATATCTCCGGGGCCGAGCCGATGGGGTCGTAGGCGCTCCACACACCGATGGCGGGGAGAGCTTTGGATTCGGAAGCGATGCCGCTTTCGTTGAGGGCCTGGGTGACGAGGGTGAAGGTGCGGCCGCCGCGGATGGGAAAGACGAACCAGTCCGTCTGACCGATCTGGCTCAGACGGCCCGTCCACTGACCAGTGGAGGGGATCGGGCGCGGAGAGGCCTCGGCCCCGATGGCGTCGGCCGAGTCGCCGAGGGCTGAGTCGCCGATGAATACGGGGAGGTATTGCGCGCTGCCTGCGGCCATGGCGGAGACGGTGATGATCGGCATGGTGCCGGAGGGTGCGGGCGATCCGTCGATGTAGGGCCCGACCGAGTCTTGAAGCATGTAGAGCGGATTGATCGGCTCGAATGTGATCTGGTAGGCGGCGGTGGTCATGCCGGGCGGCAAGGGGATTCCGCTGAGGTCGAAGGAGCCTTGCAGGGTGGAGTTGTTTGATCCCCACTCGGTGAGGAGGTTGCCGTTGCTGTCGGCGAAGCCGGTGATGGCGTTGCCCCATTTGCCGGTGAAGAGAGCGCCGGAGACTGCGGTCACCGTGTACTGGTAAAGCGGATTGCCGTTGGCGTCGAGAGGGCGGGCGACGACATTGACGCCCTGCATGCCGGTTCCATTGGCGAAGGTGAGCGTGCCGGTGATGGAAACGGTGTTGGGCGCGGTGAGTTGCTTGCCGGGAAATGCGGCGAGGTTGGCCGCTGTGATGGGGTAGATGCGATTGAGGGCGGCGATGTCATCGAAGCGCAGAACATTGGGCTGCGGAATGCAGGCGCCACCGATGGATCCGCAGGCGCCGCTCATCGGTTGCATCACAGGAAGGCCGAGGGTTTGATTGATGTCGCCGCTCGTGAAGGCGCCGGGGTTGACCTGGGATGCGTCGAGGCCGAGCAGGCGGCCAAAGGCGCGCTCCAGTTGAAAGCTCATCATCTCGAGGCGGGCGGCGGTGTTGGCGCAAAGGCCGTTGAGCAGGAGGATCGCGTGGGCGATGGTGGCGTCGGGATTGATGTTGTCGATGGAGGCAAAGACGCCGTTGGTCTGGCAACTGGTGGCGTCGCTGGCTCCGGCGCCGAAGAGGGTGTTGATGACGGAGCCGTCGGCATCGAAGATGACGGCAATCGGGTAGTTGGTGGCGGAGGGCGTAACGTCTGCGGGAGACGCGAAGACGGCGGTGGCCGCGGCACCACTGCCGGCAGGGGGAGTGCCGGGCTGGATGTTTGCGCCGTTGACGTCTTCGTTGAGCGAGCCCGCATCGATGAGGGAAACGGCGGCGGTGGGAACAGCGCTCCATAGCGCGGCGGCGGCATCGACCATGGCGGTGGCCTGCTGGTTGTTGACCGATGCGCTGAGGGGACCTTGATCGACGTAGTAGGTGACCGTTCCATTGGAACTGGTGGGCCAGTGGACCGGCTGGCCAAGGACTGCCGCGTTGAAGTAGCTTGACCCGGCGACGTATTTGGGACCGCCGGCGGCGAGTCCGGCGGGAAGCAGGGCGGCAGTGAGGCAAAGGATGAGAGAACGCCTGAGTCGCGGCAGATTAGAGTTCACAAAAGGAGGCCCCGGCAGGAGGAGAGCAACGGGAGTGCCTTTTATCGATGGGAATTCTTAGAAACACCTCATTGGGTAGTTCCAATGGAGTTGCGGGGGAAGGCTGTGGGGTGGTTGAGGGGGCGTGTTCCGGCTCTGCACCGGCTCCCCATTTGGTAACTGCGCCCTATTACCTGCGTTCCTCCAAGGAGTCGAATCTCAGCTAGAATCAGCCTTAGCCGATTCAATCTGCATGAGATCGTGCGGTTACCTTCGGAGCGGCTCGAGGGGAACTGCGATCGCTGGAGGAAGTCATCGCAACGCGACTGCGAATGGGAGATTTGCTGATCCGGGCCAAGCTCGTCACTGAAGACGACGTGGCGAAGGCCCTGCAGCGCCTGACCGAACAGGGCGGACGGCTGGGCGACAATCTCGTGGCTTTGGGGGCAATCACCCAGGAACGGCTGGACTCGTTTCTGCATCGCATCCCGCTCGAACCGGCGGACATGAAGGCGGTGGGCGTCGATGAAGTGGACCTGATGGGGCTGCTGCTGAAGCTCATCTACCGCGATCGGCTGGAGACCACGCGGCAGTTTGTGGAGGCGATTAAGCTGCCTTACCACATCGTGCTGGAGCTGGTGCAGATGGCGGTGAACCGCCAGTTGCTGCAAAACCTTGGGTCGCGCTATGCGGATAACCCGATCGATCTGAGCTATGCCTTCACCGATGAAGGGCGCCGCTGGACGCTGGACGCACTGTCGCGCCTGCGCTACACGGGGCCGGCGCCGGTGACGCTGGAAGAATTTAACGACCAGGTCAGCCTGCAGAAGCTGACCAATGAGCTGATCACTCCGGAGCGCATTCGCAAAGGGATCGCCGACCTGACATTTGATGAGAGCCTGGTGGAGCAGAGCGGGCCGGCGCTGAATTCAGGGCGGGCGATTCTGTTTTACGGTCCGCCGGGAAACGGCAAGACATCGGTTGCGATGCGGCTCAGCAGCGTCTATAACGACGTGATCTATGTGCCGTATTCAGTGGTTGTCGAGGGTCAGATCATTCGCGTGCACGATCCGAGTATTCATCATCAGCTCGACCCCACGAACACGGTGGAGGACTCCGAGTTTTCGGTCGTTCGTCGCGAACAGTACGATGCGCGCTGGGTGCCGTGCCGCAGGCCGTTTGTGGTGACGGGCGGCGAACTGACGCTGGAAATGCTCGATCTGCGCTATGACGAGACGGGTCACTACTACGAGGCTCCGCTGCATGTGAAGGCGCTGGGCGGCTGCTTCATCATCGACGACTTTGGGCGGCAGCTGGTGAGCCCGACCAACCTGCTCAATCGCTGGATTGTGCCGCTGGAGAGCCGTATCGATTTCTTGAAGCTGCATACGGGCAAAAGCTTCAGCATTCCCTTTGAAGAGCTGATCATCTTCTCGACGAACCTGGAGCCCGAAGACCTGATGGATCCGGCCTTCCTGCGGCGGTTGCCTTACAAGATCGAAGTGGGATCGCCGAGCCGCGAGAACTTCAAAATCATCTTCCAGAAGGAAAGCGAAAAGCAGGGCATGACGCTGCCGGACGAAATCTTTGAAGAGATTGCAGACAAGCTGGTAAACGAGAAGAAGATGGATTTTGCCGCGTATATGCCGCGGTTTATCGTGGATCAGATTGTGGCGACGTGCCGGTTTATGGATCAGACGCCGCACTTTGAACCGCGCTACATCGACTATGCGCTGGACAATCTGCGGGTGAAGACCAGCTCGACGAAAAAGAGCGCGAAGACGTCGGCGCGCATCGCGGATATGGCGGCGGTGGGGTAGGCGCGCCGCTCAGATTTCAGGATAAAAATCAAAAAACGCATCGAGGCTCTGCTTGAGCTGGGCCTCGATCTGCGCGCGTGAGCCCTCGAGCACATGCATGGTGACGTGGGCCTCGTTGCCGTTGGCGAGCTTGAGCGTAGCGTCGTGAATCTCTTTCACTTCGCCCTCGGGCAGCAATCGCATTCCGTAGATAAGAGTCAGATTGGCCATGTGAATCATCTTTACATAGGATCGGGAGGGTGCGAGTTCTGCACAGCGCGGCATGGGGCTGAGCGGGCCTTGCGCCGTCTACAATGACACAGGGAAAGCCAATGACAGAGACACAGGAAACCGTAATATTGGGCTCCGGCTGCGCCGGGCTCACCGCAGCCATCTACACCGCACGCGCCGGGCTGAAGCCACTGGTGCTGGAGGGCCACGAGCCGGGCGGACAGCTCTCGATCACGACGCTGGTGGAGAATTTCCCGGGATGGCCGGATGGAATTCAAGGGCCGGAACTGATCGAAAACATGAAAAAGCAGGCGATCCGATTTGGCGCGACGTTTCAACTGGCGCATCTGAACTCGGTGGACCTAAAGGTGCATCCCTACAAGCTGAACACGACGACGGGCGAGATTCACACGCGGACGCTGATTGTTGCGTCGGGTGCGAGCGCGCGCTGGCTGGGGATTCCCAGTGAGCAGGCGCTGATCGGGCACGGTGTGTCGAGCTGCGCGACATGCGATGGATTCTTCTTTCGCGGGAAGCCGATCGCAGTGGTAGGAGGCGGCGACTCGGCGATGGAGGAGGCGCTGTTTCTCACGCGCTTTGCGACGAAGGTGACGCTGCTGCACCGGCG
>Ga0181537_10004475_pt1 | contig 11619 bp, 19 predicted proteins | sample PEATcosm2014_Bin_39_FD_119765 | JGI IMG/M metagenome (GOLD analysis project Ga0181537, IMG submission 119765) | Peatland microbial communities from MTU Mesocosm Facility, Houghton, MI, USA - PEATcosm2014_Bin23_10_metaG | ecosystem: Environmental > Terrestrial > Soil > Wetlands > Peat | place... | reverse complement strand
CCCTGTAACGCATGTTTAAGGGGCTCCGGTTTCCCGAGCCCCTTAAACGGATCGCGCTTGATATCTTTGATCAGGTCATTGATGGCGGTGAGGATTTTTTCGTCCTCTTTCTGCCATTGAAGATATTCCTGCCAGGCATCTTCAGTCCAAGCAGTCTTCATGTCGCCGCTGAATCATTTTTCGCTGGCTCAACTAACTCGCGCTCCGTCAATTTGCCCTGGCCCGCTTCCTTGATGGATCGCAACAAGCGGGTGGCGTTAGCTGGACTCTTCAGGAGGTGAACGGTCTCCATGAGTCCCTCGTAGTCATCCTCTGACATCAGAACTACGCTGCGAGCATTCTGGCGAGTTACAAAAAGGGGCGCGCGATTGTCACAGACCTCGTCCATGTAAGATGCTAGGTTGTTACGAAGCTGACTATAAGAAACGTGTGCCATCGGTGCTCTCCCCTTACCTTACTTTACGTACAAGTATTTGTACATTGTACAGATAATTGTCAATAGACAAATAAGTTCCGAAGGTAATAAAGCACCCTTACACAGGACGGTCTTTCGATTGAGAGTTCATCCGCGGGGAGGAGATCGTGACCGTTGCGACCAGCGGCCCGCTGACCTTCACCGATCCGAAGTCGATGCTGGAGGAGTGCGTCGCCGGCACCGGTATCGCTCAGGTCATCGGTTGGGGCGTCAAAGAATTGCTGGCGAGTGGAGCGCTGATCGATCTTTTTCCTCGTTGGCACGGCGAGCGTTTTCCGCTCTACGCCTTCCACCCATCGCGCAAGCACCAGCCCGCCAAGGTCCGCGCCTTCGTCGATTTCTGCGTCGAGATTACATTTGCGCGGGGTACGAGTGCGAACGAGCATGCATGATCGCCGCAACTCTACGAAGAATTCGAGACCGCGGATCTCAAGTCCGCGCGCACGCTCCTCGAGGATTTGCGATAGGTGGTAACCGCTTCGCATCAGGCCTGAATCTCTGACCGGACATCCCGCGGTACGGGCATGGCCTCAGTCGTGCCATACGTCATTTTTCATCTTTTCACGGAATACAACGCGCCAATACATCGGCCGTCAGGCATGCTCGTTGCGTATTCAACCGCGTTGTCGAGGATGCGCTCGGCTCTATGCTCACAAGCCTCAATCGATCCAGGCGGAAAAGCGAAAGTCATCTCGCGCGTAGCAGATGGTTCTTCTTATTGTTGCTTTCTCTCGTGCCGCTGCATGCCTATGCCGGAGATGCGCCTGGTTGGGCGTTCCCGGTAGCCGACAAGGTGCAGCCGCCCACGACGGAGGACCCGCACCAGCCTAAGACGTTGGCCGGGACTGGCAAGTCCTACACCCAAGTGCAAATCGATAACCTGAAGAAGCCGCCAGACTGGTTTCCCGATATGCATCCCGTGATGCCTTCAGTGGTAGCTCAGGGGGATTCGACTTTCGCTTGCGCCTCCTGTCATTTGCCGATCGGTGTCGGGCATGACGAATCGGCGTATCTCGCCGGACTTCCCTCAGCCTATCTCGCTGAGCAGATGACGGACTTCAAGAGTGGCGCGAGGAAAGGCTTCGGCATCATGCCAGAAATCGCCAAATCGTTGACCGATGCTGACATCGACGCGGCCGCGAAATATTTCGCATCTCTCGCTGTGCGCCCATGGGTTCGGGTCGTCGAGACCGATTCGGTGCCGAAGACCTATGTCAACCCGAGCAACATGAGGCTGGCTCTGCCGAACGGGGGGAGCGAGCCCATCGGTGAACGCTTGGTTGAGTTGCCCGAGAACGATGCCGCTGCCGTCGCGAGGGATCCGCGGTCGGGATTCATCCTGTACGCCCCGAAGGGCAGCATCGCGCAAGGGCGAGAGTTGGTGACAACCGGTGGCGGTAAGACCACTGCGTGCGTGGCCTGTCATGGGACCGACCTGAAGGGGCTCGGTGAGGTGCCTGCGATAGCTGGGAGGCACGGGGGCTATATCGTTCGTCAGCTCTACTTGTTCCAAAGCGGGGACCGATCCGGTCCAGACGCTTCGCCGATGCACGATGTGGCTGCCAATCTAAGCACGCACGACATGCTGGTCGTTGCGGCGTATCTCGCTTCGCTCGATCCGTGACGGATCAAACGTTTGGCAACCTGGAGGCAAGGATGTTCACGAAGAATACCGCGGGGGGTATTGGTATCGATGGGGTTCGTGAATGTTGCTTTTTCGCAAGACGTAACGGCTGGCGCGACGGTGTTCAAGCAGTGCGGCATCTGCCATGCGATCGGTCCGGGGGCCACGAACAAGATAGGTCCGGAGCTCAATGGTCTCGATGGTCGCCACTCCGCTTCTGCCGCCAATTTCAACTATTCCGATGCCATAAAGAATTCTGGAATCGTTTGGGGCGAGCAGACGTTCAAGAAGTTCATCGCGGACCCGCAGGCGATGATTCCCGGCACCAGGATGCCTTTCGCCGGTCTCAAGGAGCCGCAACAGATCAACGATATCTGGGCCTATCTCGCGCAGTACAATACCGACGGTAGTGTGAAGAAATAGATGCAGGTGTGAACGATGTCGTCGAATAAGAGGAACGGAGGCGATGAGCCCGACCAAGTGGCCGGCAACGGCCTGTTGCATCGTCGAGCGATTCTCGGACGGGGCATCAGTCTGGCAGGTGCGCTCGGCGCTGCCGGTCTCAGGTCGACCACTGCTGCAGCGGAGCCCCTGAAGGAGGCGCCGTGGGGGCTTGCTCCTGGCGATCCGGTTCCCGCGTACCAGATGCCATCAAAGTTCGCAAAGAATGTCGTTCGGACTCTATCCAACCCCGACTTCGAGCCGCGCACGTCCCAATCGCGAACGCCGCATCAACTGCTCGACGGGACGATAACGCCCAACGGGGTCTTCTTCACCATCGTGCATGATGGAGTGCCCGAGATCGATCCGAGTGCGCATCAGCTGCTGATTCATGGTCTTGTCAAACGGCCTCTGATCTTCAGCTACGAGGCGCTTCTACGCTACCCGATGACTTCTCGCACAGTTTTCATCGAATGTGGCGGCAATAGTGCGGGCATGTTCTCTCCTAAGCCCCTTCAAACCGACGTGCAGGGGTTGCATGGTCTCGTTTCATGCGCCGAGTGGACCGGCGTCAAACTGTCCACCCTTCTCGAGGAGACCGGAGTCGACCCGAAGGCGAAATGGTTCATCGGCGAAGGGGCCGATCCCCCCCACGTAATGCGAAGTGCTCCAATCGCGAAAGCGCTCGATGACGCTCTCGTGGTGATGTATCAGAACGGTGAGCCTTTGATGCCGGGTAATGGCTATCCGCTCCGCCTGCTCTTGCCCGGCTTCGAAGGGAATATGAACGTAAAATACCTCAGGCGCATAAAATTGCTTCCTGAGCCCAGCTACAGCTATTGGGAAGCGCAGGTTTACACAGAACCGCTACCGAACGGCAAGGCTTACCAGTTCTTCTTCGTCAGCGAAGTGAAATCGTTTGTCACACAGCCGTCTCCCGGCGGCACTCTTCCCGGCAAGGGCCTATACGAGATATCCGGCATTGCCTATTCCGGAAGAGGCAAGATCACCAAGGTAATGGTGTCCGCCGATGGTGGACATAGCTGGGCCAATGCGGCTTTACAGGAGCCGGTGATGAGTATGGCGTTCACTCGTTTTCGTCTTCCCTGGCGGTGGAACGGCGGACCGGCGATCCTTCAAAGCCGCGCGTGGGACGATTACGGAAACGTCCAACCCACGCGTGCACAATTCGTTGCCCAGAGAGGGCAGTTGGACTCCGTGCCCCCGCTTCTTGCGTTCGAAAATCATCACTACAACGGCGTCACGAGCTGGGCGGTCGATACGAATGGCAAAGTCACGCATGTCTATGCTTAGAGCGCTGAGTCTTCCGATCGCGCTAACCCTCGGCATCTGCGCAAACGCCGCATTCGGCGCCGGTCCGAATTTGGGCAAACCGATAAGTCCCGCGGACGCTGCAGGCTGGGACATCGACGCGGAGCCAAGCGGCGCGGGCTTGCCTGCGGGAAGCGGAACATCGGACCAGGGGGCTCCGATCTTTGCCGAGCAGTGCGCTGCTTGCCATGGCGAGGGAGGCAGAGGCGCCTCGACGACAACAAGCGGCGCGCCGGCGGCGCCGCCCGTCGTGAGCGACCAGAAAAGAGTTGGGATCAATGATACCACGACCACAATCGCCAACTATTGGCCCTACTCGACGACTTTGTTCGATTACATTCGCCGAGCGATGCCGTGGACATCGCCTCGGACCTTGACGGACGATCAGGTGTATGCCTTGACGGCATATATCCTTGCGGAGAACAAGCTGATCGATGCGAAGGAGACAATCGATGCGCAGACGTTGCCAAAAGTGCGAATGCCGAATCGGGATGGCTTCATTCCCCGGTTTCCGGACCTGATGCCGCATTGATGCACAGATAGGTGTTGTTACGTACATGCGCGCATATGCTTTAGCGGTTGCGATACTTTGCATTTTTGGGACGAGCAGTGTCTATGCACAGGGCGACTCGATCACCGTCGTCTCCTATGTGGAGGTCGCGTCGACCCGGATAGGCGATGCCCTCCATGAGGCCGACCGTATCATTTTGCTCCACCATGGGAGCGGCGTCGGTGACGCCGCGCACGTCCTTACGGAAAAATTGAAAGAGAATCATCCAGAAATCTACGATCGGATCGTACTGCAGGCGCGCGTAGACACTTCAGCAATGACCGAGCCCGAAATCCTGGCGTATGCGAGAATGGCCTTGCTCGCCTCCCCCGGCGATCAACCATGACGCAGAAGTATCGTGCTCCAACAGACCGGCCGACTTTCAGCTCGGGCACAGGGTCCACAAGACGGCGCTCGTTGCGTCATGCGGCAACCTATAGCTGCTGTTCGGAGCCACGAGAACTGCTGTTTCATCCGCCGAATATCCGAACAAGCTGAGCTTCGGTCTGCACTCACGAAATGAAGGCCACCCATGTCGAGCACCTTTTCGAGGCGCGTATTCGTCGGAGGATCACTGTTGGGGGCTGTCGCCGCCGCGTCGGGCCAGACCGGAACGGCGGCGCAGTCCAACATTCCTGTCCAGAGCGGTGAGGATATTCGTATCGTGCTTGCGGGCTACGGTCCTGCAACAACGAGTTTCAGCCGGGGACTCAAGCGCATTACCGATGAGCTAAATCGCCTTTACGGAGATCACGTGAAGACGAAACTCGTCTATGACATCATGGATGAAGGATACTTGACAGAGGACATCGTCGGACTCGTCGAGTCCGGTAAATATACTCTCGGGTACCAATCCAGCAGCTTCCTGTCCGGACGAATTCTTGATCTAAGCATCGCGGATCTGCCTTTCCTATTCTCCGATCCTGCATCGGCACGCGCCGCCATCGATGGCCCGCTCGGACGCGCGATGACCAAGAGAATCGAGAGTAGCACGAACCTTCGGGTTCTCGGTTACTTCGAAAATGGCTTCCGACAGATATCGAACTCGCTTCGTATCGTTCTTTCTCCTGCCGATTTGGCTGGAATGACCATTCGAACGTTGCCCAGCGACATGCAGCGAAATACCTTCCGCCTACTTGGCGCCAAGCCAATCGACATCGACTTGTCTCAACTTCTCGAAGCCATCAAATCGGGAAAGCTTCAGGCCGAAGAAAATCCGTTTTCCAATATGGTGACTTACGGCATCCATCGCTTTCACCGTTTTTACACAGTCAGCAATCACTTCTACGTCTCGCGCCCCATCTTTGTTCACCGCCCGACGTTCGATTCGTGGCCCGCGGATTTCCGAAAGTCCTTGTCATCCATCGTCGGCGAAACCGTCCGGTCGCAAAGGCAGGATCATGATCGGGAGGAAGAAGGGGCAATCCAGACCATCCAGGAAGCGGGTGGTCAGATTTCCCGCTTAGCTGAGAGTCAGCGGAACCTGTTCGTCGCCGCTGTCAAACCACTCTACGACGATGCAAAGACGCGGTTCGACGATGGCTTGAGGAAGGCGGTCGGCATTGAGAGCTAGAATCGCAGAGTTCGAGGGAGGTTTCCGCGCGCGCGCTGCAAGCGCTGGCAGGTTGGCGTCATTCAGTTCATCAAGGCTCGCGACAATGAAGTCTGCCTTGGATGCGGCTGGGCCTAAGTTACTCCTATCCTTGGCTCGACGCGGGGATACGGAGGAATTGCTGGCGTATGCCGACGTACGGCTCGCCGCGCGAGACGAACTCGTGCGGGCCTTCGAATCGTGCCGCTCGATGCTGCTAGAACATCGCGCCGCGATCGAGGAGATCGCGACGAAACTTCTGCGGATCGGCCGGATCGACGGAGTAAGTGCCGCCGGTGTGATCCGAGCCTGCCGCGGCGTTAAGGAGGCTCCATGACAGAGCCGACGCAAAAGTTCGCCCAGGATCGCCTTCGCGGTGGCGGGGCGGCTCGCCAGGAAGCGATACGTCGGTGGCGACGAAATCCGGGGCGATCGTTCGCGGCGCTGCGGGCGACGAGGCTGCGGAATGAGGCCGACGCAAATCGAGGCGCAAGGAGGGCTAGATGCTGCAGGTTACGATCGAACTGATTCCGGGCGGATTCGAGCCGATGCGTCGCGTGATCGGGACCATGCATATCTCGAACATGTCGAATCTCGTCGACCTCTGCGATTACGCGGTGTCTGCGACGGAAGGCGCGAATCCGGCCGCCGGAATCCCGGCCAGCATCACCGAGTCGGTGGTGCTGGGGCACGATCGCCGGCAGCGCGTCTGGGCGGTGATCCAGAGAGCGTGCGAGGAGATCATGAAGGCCGATTGGGTCGAACTGTAGCCGCCGCGGAGTCAAGGCGGGGGCCGCCCAAGGGCGTTCAGTTTTCTCAAGGAATCCTTGAAAAAACGAGTCCTTGAAGATGAATCCTTGAAAAACCGATTTTCGGATTTTTCGCCTCGAAACGACGGCCGTCGCGGTCCGGCGGCCGGCCGCCTCCGGTGGGCGCCGGCGACGGGAAAGGAGACCTGCATGTCATCGACGAAGCCGCGGCGCGTGGCCGCCAGACCCGACCCCTCGATGTGGGCCGACGACGAACTCATGACTTTCGCGGAAGCGGCTTCGCTGATGTGGCCGCAGGGTCCGCTGACGGCGTCGAGTCTGAGGACCGATGCGCGGACACAGCCGCGCGCGACGGCCCTCCACGCCCAGCGGCGCAGGCACTTCTGAGCAAAGGGGTGTAATAGGGGAGGTTAAGAACCGCAGTCATCCCGCGATTAGCAGGGTGATGGAGGCGTTGTCCCGGCCGTAAGAGTTCAAAAAGTGAGCTATTTGCTCACTAAGCACGCTGTACGGCAGACGCCGCGCCCAGGATCGCTTATGCGCCATTAGGGCTTGGGATTAGATCATGAATAATCAAATCAGGTATGGTTCGCACTATGGGCCGACGTGCCCGGCGTGTACTCGGCTAATGTACGTCACTCGGCGGACGCCGCATCCGCTCTACGGCAACACATACGAGCTGCAAACCTTCAAATGCAGCACATGCGGAGAAGAGATCAAGCGGAGTGCTGATAAAATGGGTCTCCCGCATGCGAACGACGCCGTCTTTACTCAGAGACCGCTAGTCTAGGCTAATTCGCTCCCAGATAAACAGACTTCGGCAAACGGGTGATAAGCCGTGCGGCTGAATGCGACCGCACCTTGTATGCTCTCCTCCGGCTCCCTGTGGCCTAGTTTGAAAACCGCAGCGGCCTATTTTGTTTCGGCTCCACGTTATTAATGACTCGTACAATCCTGACGAGGGTGACCGCATCAGTTGGCGGTAGCCAACGCTTTGATCCGACTACCCCGCCAATCGAACAGCCCCAAACGAAGGAAGCTGATCGCAACGCGGAAGATCAAAATAAAACGCTGTGCCACCGCCCGGCGCATCCTCAAAGCCAATACCGCCTCCGTGCTGGTTCATGATTTTGGCAGCAATATTGAGACCCAACCCGGAGCCGCTTCTTTGCCGCGAGCTATCCGTCTTTGCTTGCGAGAATTTTCCGAAAATCAGCGACCTGAATTCTTTGGGAATGCCCGAACCGTGATCTCGCACGATTACGTGCGCCGAGTGCGCGTCGCGTTCGATCTTGACCAGCACCTCCGCGCCTTTTGGCGAGAACTTGATTGCGTTGGATAGCAAGTTAGTAAAGACCTGAATCACTCTTTCAGCATCGGCCCGGACCATGCAGCTTTGCGGTTCCATTTCCAACCTAATAGACACGCCATACTCTTCTGCGAAGGCGCGATTTGCATCAGTTGCTTGCTCAGCTATTAAAACCAAATCGACCTCCCTCATATCAAATGCCATCATTCCAGATTCAAACTTTTCGACGTCGAGAATGTCGTTGACCAAGCGGATTAACCGCTTGACGTTGGCTTGCGCGATCAACACTAGGCGGTCAGCAGTCGCCGGTAGTGGTCCAGCCGCTCCTGCCACTAACAAGCCAAGCGAACCAGAAATCGACGTTAGCGGCGTCCGCAACTCGTGGCTGGCATTTGCAACGAACTCAGCCATCGTGTTACTCAGACTCTGCGCATCACGCGCATTTTTATCCAACTCCTTGTGTTCCCGTATCGCCGCTGGTAACCAGCGCAACAGAAGCAAATAGAGCACGACAGAGCCTGCCGCCACATTAGCTATTTTCGGAAGAATAAGTAGCGTTGGATTACCCAACGCATCGGCGATGGACGCTGAAAAGACCCCGTATTGGCTGCCAAAAAACATTCCAAAGTAAGTATTTTCGATGATGTTGCGGCTCGTATCAACGGCCAGCACCACCAGCAGCAGCCGAGTCGTGCCGAAAACACTGGGGTTTCGGACGTAGAAAACCAAGAGCATTCCTAAAACCGTAAGCCATAGTAGAACGATCACCCAATAAATAAATACTGCTGCATGGATCATGAGATGCAACGATTGTCGCAATATTGAAATGGTTCGGCTACGGTCATGTTCGCTCCATAAATAAAAAGAGTCGGAGTTCACTTCACATAGAAGCTGATGTTATCGCCGTTGGTTTGCATTCCGCACATCGGGACGCCGTCACCGTTCTTGGCATAGCCGAACGTTTCCCAATATCCACCTTTATACAATTGGACTGGTTTACTCGCTGCATACGCGGCCGTCGTTAGCAGCGCCAGCGTTGCCGAAGCCGGTATCAGTCGTTTCATGGTCGTCTTCCCTCGTCGATATGTTGACCAAGGCAGGGGAAAGCAAATCAGGGTCAACCAAGGTGTCCAGCGTCAACGCCAGTTCTAAGGCAACGCACGCTGCGTTGAGTTCGGCTCCATCAAATCGCGGCTAAATGCTATGTGTGCAGCTCGCCAATGATGCGCGTCCAGTCGCTGCTGAGGAAGATTCAGAATGAACTCAGACGCATCCTCTACGGTGATAAGTCGCGAGCCTATGTAGTTGATCGGGAATGGAAGCGGGATATCTCGCATATCGTCGTCCTCTGCCAACCGCGCTATTTCCCGCTGTTGGGCAGCCAGATAAATTAGTACTTCTACTCGGTTGCGAAGGAATGGCTAATTCTTCGTTTCTATCCAAGCAGAGATATACGCGCACCCGTGCAAGGTTGAGGGCATTTTCCCTTACCGACGCAATACGAAGCACATTCAGCATTTTCTTTACAGGTTGGCAGCTGTCTCTCGGAGAGCCGACTTCACCCGCACCGACGTTAGTTTGGAAGATCGGCGAGACGCGAATTTCGATCACTAATCGATTGCCGTGCTTGCATCCGAGCGCGGACGTTGTTGAGATTATCGTCACGACAAACGAAATCATCGAAACTTCGGACACCCGCCAAGCTATCCGCAGGCACGCTCACAATTGAGACTTCAAGCAGTTCCCACTCGACTGCGATGAAGGTCAGACTATCATCCCACTGAGTCGTTTCGACCCTCAAAGGTATACGGCGTGTTTTTCTTTCGGGATTTATCCAGCACCGAAATGAAGCGGTCACGGTCCGGTTGGGGATAAAAACCCAGAACCTTATCTTTTTTAATATCGAACGTGTGATCGACCTCATGGAGGGTATACATGCCCTCGCTCCAATCGATTTTACCGCTCCGCAGATCGACTTCCCACGCGCCCAGCTTGGCGAGACCGGATGCGCGCTCGAGTATATTTTTTTGACGGTTGAGCATTGCGGTTTGTGCAGAAATTATCTCCGCCTGCCGTGAGATACTTTTCGAGCGCCTCTCTACTTCGCGCGTAATCTTGTGCAGGCCAAAGAGGGACACCGCAATTTCCCCGAGGTGCTGGAGGCGCCGGAGACCGTTGTCGTCGATTTCGCGTGGCTCGTGATCGATAATGCCAAGGCTTCCCACATTGACCCCCGGGCAGATCGCCAGCATAGAACCGGATTTGGGGAGACCCGATCACAAGGGGTTCGCAGCAAATCGTGGGTCCTTCGATGCGTCATTGACGACGAACGGCCGGTCTTCGGCCAACGCGAAATTGCAAAATGCCACGCGGCGCTCAGTTTCCGCAAAATCCAGACCTGCGGCGGCCTTGAACCATTGTCGATCGCTGTCCACCAGCGAGATTATCCCAATCGGGACGTTAAAGAATTCACATGCAAGCCGAACCAGCGCATCCAATGCAGCATCGCGAGGAGTGTCCAGGATCATCAGGCTTCGCAGCATTTCAACGCGCTGCGTCTCGTTCTTCGGAACCGGATAATCGGCCCGCGCCTGCACACATTGCAGATCGTCTGAGCGCATTGTGTAAGTCATTAAGCCCCCTAATCTGGCACAATGACATAGCAGCCAGTGAAGAGAGCACCTTGGTACATCTCGGTCGGATCGCTGTTGGTAGAACGACTGAAAGCCGTCACAACTTTCAGAGAGGTGGTAACCGGGATGTGAATACAGCATCGACCCCGCACTAGTTGCTAGCGGTCAATTAGGTAGATTTCTTTTGAAGCTGTATGCGGTTGAAGAGGCACTGCTGAATCAGCGGCCATGGGTGACGCTCCCTGTCCATCGGTGATGATCTGCGGCTTCTTCACTTTGGTCCAGAAATCTCTGATGCTCTTCACGAGCATCTCGAACGCGTCTAGCTGTACCGGCTTGGTGAGGTAACCGTTCGCGTGAAGTTGGTAGCTTTTCAGAATATCGGTTTCTGCATCGGACATTGTGAGGACGACGGTGGGAATCAGTTTGAGGCTGTCATCCTGCTTGATCTGGGCCAATACCTCGCGGCCGTCCATCTTCGGCAGGTTGAGATCCAGCAGAATAAGATCGGGCCGGCGCGCCAGGGCGTGAGCGCCTTCTTGCTTCAAAAACGCCATGGCTTCGACGCCGTCCGCAGCGACATGCAGAAAAACCGGCTCGTCGGAGTTCCGGAAGGTTTCTTGCAATAGTCTGATGTCGCCCAAGCTGTCTTCGACCAGTAGAACAACTATCGGCATTTTTGAACTGCAATCTGGCTTGAACATTATCGCTCCTCTGGAAGATGCGTGGCGCAACTGAGCAGGCATTCGAGTGCCGGGACTATGCCTCCGATATCGGAGCCGTCGAGTTCCAAGATTACCGCAGCCTCCAGCGAGGACGCGGCTTCGCTAATTCTCTCGAAGCCGAAAATTCCGCCGGCCCCGGCCAGTCCATGGGCGATGGTTCTGATTCCAT